>WNGF01006732.1_pt1 | contig 22050 bp, 22 predicted proteins | sample 5400641 | NCBI WGS metagenome assembly WNGF01 (sample SAMN13153371, study PRJNA577476) | soil metagenome | isolation source: 80 cm soil or saprolite under grassland replicate 2 | place: USA:California | collected 2016-06-15 | reverse complement strand
CGCCGCGTGGAAGAGCTCGGCGAGCCGCCCGACCACGCGAAGCGGGCCCAGCCATCACCTCGCTCGACCGGTGACGCCGAGCGCTACCCGTGGTCCGGGTGGTGGTGGCCGGCCAACTTCCGGGCCGGTGGCCCGTTCCTGTTCGATCCGAGCGGACCACTGGCCAAGTACGACCGCTACGTCGAGAGTCTCGGCCAGCCGGATCCCCGCACAGTGGAATGGGAGCGCTCAGAGCTGATCTTCGCTGGTCTCCAGTGGGCCGGCCACTGCAACGGCTGGGCCGCCGCGGCGCTGCTCGAGCCCGAGCCGACGGACTCGCGGATCGTCAACGAGCTCACTTTTGGCGTGGCCGACCAGAAAGGGCTCCTCAGCGCCTACCACTTTGCCGATGCTGCCCTCTGGGCCCTTGGCAGTGAGGAGCAGGAGGTCACGCCCGCGGAACTGCACCGAATGCTGCTCTCCTGGCTTGGCCGCCAGCGTAAAGGGATGATCTTCACCTTCCGCCTCGGCGACGAAGAGGTCTGGAGCTACCCCGCGTTCAAGTTCGAGTCGGTCATGGGTCCGGACGCCATCCGGCCGAACGTGTGGCTCGTCCGCACGGTGGTCTGGTTTGTCGACAATGACGTTCCGGCTGGCTGGGTCGGGGCGCGGCCGTGGCCGGCCGCGGATGGGAAGAGCTTCGAGTACACGCTGATTGGCGACCCGCAAGAGCCGACTGGCGGCGAGTGGAGCGCCCAGAATAGCGGGCGCTTCGAGCGTCCATTCATGATCTGGTACCCGGACCCAAGCCGTCGCAACCAGGACCGCCAGCTTTCCAGCCCAGAGCTGGATTACAGGCTGATCCAGCGCATCCTTGGACGGTCCCTGCCACCCGTGTTCACGCGGTGACGCCTCAGAGGCTGTGAAGAAATCGCAGTGGGCTTGTTCGCCGGATTGTCATTCTGAGCGCAGCGAAGAATCCGTGCCCGGACAGCGGATCCTTCGCGGAGTTTACCCTGAGGTATCGAAGGGCTCAGGATGACAATGAGGACTCAGGATGACAGCTACGCGAACACCTCCGGGTTGACGGGCGTCTTCGGCTTCTCGCCGTTGAGCACGGCGACGATGTTCTCGGCGGCCAGGACAGCCATCTTTGTCCGCGTCTGCAGGCTGGCGCTGGCGATGTGCGGGCAGACGACCGCGTTCTCCAGCCCCAGGATCGGATGTTCCGCCGGCAGAGGCTCAGGGTCCGTCACGTCCAGGCCGGCTCCGGCGATCTCGCCATCGACGAGCGCGCGGTACAGCGCGTCGGTGTCCACGATCGGCCCGCGGGCGGCGTTGATCAGGTAGGCGGTCTTCTTCATTTTCTTGAAGGCGTCGGTCGAGAACAGCTTGCGGGTGCCCTCGTTCAGGTCCACGTGGATCGTCACGAAATCGGCCTCGCGGAGGAGCGTATCGAAGTCCACGTATCGCCAGCCGTGCTGTCGCTCCAGGTCCTCGCGGCGAAACACGTCGTAGTAGATGATCGGCATGTCGAAGCCGGTGCCGCGCTTGACCATCTCCTGCCCGATCCGCCCGAGTCCGACGATGCCGAGCGTGGCGTGGTGGATGTCGCGGCCCACAAACAGGGTCGGGCTCCAGGTCGTCCACTTCCCGTCGCGCACGTACTGGACGCCCGGCGCCACGAAGCGGGCGACGGCCATCAACAGCGCGAACGCGAAGTCGGCGGTCGTCTCGGTCAACACGCCCGGAGTGTTGGTTACGACGACCTTGCGGCGAGTGCAAGCCGGAACGTCGATGTTGTCGAAGCCCACCGCCATGTTGGCCACGATCTTGAGCTTGGGGGCAAGGGCCAGGAACTCATCGTCGACCCGCTCCGTCAGAAGGGTCAGAACGGCGTCGGCGTCGGCGATCTCTCGCAGCAGCACGTCGCGCGGGATCGCGCGGTCCCCATTCCAGACTTTGACGTCGAGGCCGCGCTCGAGGGTGTCGAGCGCCTCTGAGTACATGCTCCGCGTTACGTAGACCTTCTGCATCTGCGTGGCCTCCACATTCGGTCTCGTCATCCCCGCCTGGATGACACGCGTTCGAGTGTAGCATGGCCTGGCCGGACCACCCGACCGCTCCGACGAGCCCGCCGATGGACGTTGCGATCAGGTTCACGGCATCGTTTGTGATCCACCTCGCGCCACGGACGAGAGTAGCTGGCTGTATCGCGTCCCGACAGTGGCGCCGAGGCGACTCGGCCAAGGCGCCACAGGCCGGGCAGCGATACGCCGCCTGGACCGTTGCCCCGGCGATCGAGTCCCCAAGCGACCCGATCAGCCCGGCCGCCAGAGCCACCAGGATCGGCTGGCGCCAGCCAAAGCGACCTCGAGCGGTGGCGGAGTAAACCAGGCCGACGAACAGCCCGCCAAGGCCCGCCGCGAGCCAGCCGAGCGGCGTCACGCCGCCCGACGTCCCCGGCGAGACGGGCTTTCCGCTGGCGATGCTCCTGGGCGGCGCGGGGCTGCGAACTCCGATCTCGCTGGCCCAGGTGTCGGCGGCGGCCGCCGCCAGAGCCCCGAGGACGGCGCCATCTGCAAGGCCGAATCCAAGCCCGCTGGCGACGGCCGCGAGGGCGGCCACTCCGCCATTAGCCACGACCTGCAGCGCGTCGCGGCGATGACCCTTGGCCGAGGCCACCTCACCTGCCACAGCAGCGCGTCGCGACAGCCAGCTGCCCGAGACGAAGAAGGCCACCAGCGCCGCCCCGGCCGGGAGGCCGCCAAAGCCGAACTTCGCGGCCCCCACTACGCTCGCCGCCAAAGCGCCACCCGCGCTCAGCGCACCTTTGGCCCACCCGCCGACCGCGACACCCAGCCCGAGCACCACGGCCATCAGGGCTCGGTGCAAGCTCATCGTCTCAGCTCCCGCGCGCCGTCGCGTAGATACCGATCAGGATTAGCCCACCCCCCAGCGCCGTGGCCGGCGGCACGGGCTCGCCCAGCAGGACCCAGGCCAGCAGCGCCGCCACGGCCGGCTCGCCGACGAACGCGACCGCTACCACGGACGCCGGCACATGCCGCAGGGCCCAGTTGAACACGGTGTGGCCGCCGATCGTCGACACCAGAGCCAGGGCCAGAAACAGCGCCAGGTCGCGCGGCCCAAAGTCGAGGAGCGACACTCCCATTGCGAGCGCGCCAGCCACCAGGACGGCCCAGCACGCCGCGTACACCATCGTGCTGTAGGTGAGAAAGCTGACGTGGCGGCGCAGGCGCTGGCCGATGATCAAATAGCCCACCAGCGCGACGGCCCCACCGGCTGCGAGTAGATCGCCGTACAAGGCCTCGCCGCCGATCCTGAAGTCGGCCTGGCCGATGACGACGCTGCCCGCCATCGTTAGAGTGATCCCGGCCGCGGCCAGCGGGCGGACCACCTTCTTGAACAGGGCCAGCTCGGCCAGGGCCACGAAGATCGGGTGTGTGCTGACAAAGACCACCGAACTGGCTACCGACGTGTAACCGAGCGAGACGGTCCAGAGCCCGAAGTGAAAGGCCAGGCAGAGACCGGAGAACGCGGCGCTGACGATGTCGCGGCGACTCAGCCGGCCGAGCTCTTGCCGCGCCGAGAGCGCGCACGCGGGCAGCATCAACAGCACGGCGCACAGCATTCGGTTGCTGGCGATAGTAAGCGCCGGAGCGTCCGACAGGCGGATGAAGACTGCCGAGAACGAGATGCCGAGGACGGCGACGGCGAGCGCGCCGTAGTGCACGAGGGCGCTGTTAGTCGCCAGTCGCACTGAGCACGGGCAAGCCTTGAAACGTGCGGCTGGGCAAGCGCTCCGTGCGAGCGCGATCGATCAACTCGGCAAGCGCGCGTCTCGCCGCCCCCGTGTCCTCGGGACGGTACGTGCTGACGGCCAACTCGTCGAACTCCTCCTGATCGAGCACCAGCAAGCCGCCGTCGGGATAGACGAACAGGTCGAGCGCCAGGTCGACAAACGTGAGCTGCCCGTCGGCCACCTGGGCCGGCGCCGTCACGTTGCAGTACCAGCCTTTGAGTACGCCCGCGGCAGAGTAGATCTGGAAGACGTTGTACCAGCGATCGAAGTAGTAGTACTCGTAGAAGACGTCGCCCCGCTCGAAGACCACGTAGCCAAGGTCACGGCGATCGCGCTCGAAGGCCGCCCCGAACAGCAGATAGTCGTCGTGGCGTTCCAGGACCTGTCCGGCCCAGCGGTAGCCCGGCGAGCCGTCGTAGAGCAGCTTCTGGACGACGAGCGGTGCGCCACCGGCCGTGGGTGCGTCCTGGCTCACGATCTGGCTCGCCCCAGGCGCGCCGAGTCAGACGAGCGTCGTGCCGCGGCCACCCGACTGGCGATCAGCGCGGCCATGATGCCCGCCCCGACCCCGTTATCGATGTTGACCACCGCCAGGCCAGGCGCGCAGGTTTGAAGCATCGACAGCAGCGCCGCCAACCCGCGCCCACCCAGACCGTAGCCGATTGACGTCGGCAAGCCGATGACGGGCACCTCGGCCAGTCCCGCCACCACCGACGGCAGCGCTCCGTCCATCCCGGCCGCCACGATCATCGCGTCCACACCGGCTTCGCGAAACTGGCGCAGCGGCTCGACAAGCCGATGGAGCCCGGCCACGCCAACGTCATACGCCGTCAGGACGCTGCTGCCCATCTCGCTCGCCACGACCTGCGCCTCCTCAGCCATCGGGATGTCGGCGGTGCCCGCCGTCATCACGCCGACGCAGCCGCTGGGCGGTGGTGGGACGAAGCTGGGACGCTTCAAAACCAGCATGCCCGAGGCCGAGTACGCCTCGATTCGACAGTCGGCATGCTCTCGGCGAACCTGGTCGGCGAGGTCCGGCTGGACGCGGCTAAGGATCGCACGCCCTCGACCATCGAGGAACGCCCGCACCGCCGCGAGGACATCGTCCGGCCGCTTGCGGTCGGCCATGATCACTTCAGGCGTGCCCTTGCGGCCCTCGCGTCCGAGGTCCGCCCTGACCGAGTCATCGGGGCCGACCACACTCACGTCCAGGCTTCGCAGCGTCCCGAGCACCTCTTCCAGTGCGTCGCTCATGGCTGGATTATAGGGTCTGTTACAATCGCGGTCGGACGGAGGCAGTCCGCCAGGGAGATCGAGACGATGGTGATCACCGCTTCGTCGCCGACCGACTTGATCCAGCAGGACAGCGAGCATCTGATCCATCCGCTGCACCATCCGGACGACCACGAGTCGCCCGTTATCTTCGTCAAAGGCGAGGGCGCGATCCTCACCGCCGTGGACGGCACTGAATATCTCGACGGCCTGTCTTGTCTGTGGAACGTCAACATCGGGCACGGTCGTGTCGAGCTGGCCGAAGCGGCGGCCGCCCAGATGCGTGAGCTGGCCTTCGCTAGCAGCTACACCGGCTCGGCGAACGTTCCAGCGATCAAGCTTGCCACCCGCCTGGCCGAGGTGGCGTACCCAAAGTTGAACTCGGTCTACTTCACCAGCGGCGGCGCCGAATCGAACGAGTCGGCCTTCAAGACGGTGCGCTTCTTTTGGAAGGCGAACGACAAGCCGGACAAGGTCAAGATCATCGCGCGCAATCTGGCCTACCACGGCGTCACCATCGCGGCGATGAGCGCAACGGGTATGGCTGCGTACAAGCCGATGTTCGAGCCCCAGGCGCCTGGTTTCCTTCAGATCGACGCGCCCTACCGCTATCGTTGCAAGTACTGCGCGGACGAGCCGGATTGCAATCTGGGCTGCGCCAACGCGCTCGAGCAGGCGATCCAGCGCGAGGGTCCTGACACGGTCGCCGCCTTCATCGCCGAGCCCGTCCAGGGCGCTGGCGGCGTGATCCCGCCACCGCCGCAGTACTTCCCGAGAATTCGCGAGATCTGCGACCAGTACGACGTCCTGTTCATCGCCGACGAGGTGATCACCGGCTTTGGCCGGACCGGCAAGCTGTTCGCGCTCGAGCACTGGGGCGTCGAGCCGGACGTCATGAGCTTCGCCAAAGGCATTACCAGCGGCTACCTGCCACTGGGCGGCATCATGCTGTCCGATCGGGTTCGGAGAGCGATCCTGGACGTGCCGCCCGAGAAGAAATGGATGCACGCCTACACCTACTCCGGCCATCCGACTTGCTGCGCGGTCGGGCTCGTGAACCTGGCGATCATCATCGACGAGCGCTTGCCGGAGCGGGCCGCGACGATGGGGCGCCGCCTGGTGGACGGACTGAAGCAGCTAGCTGACCATCCGAACGTCGGCGACGTGCGCGGCCTGGGCATGATGGCGGCCGTCGAGCTGGTGGCCGACAAGGCAACGCGGGCGTCGTTCGACCCAGCGGCCAAAGTTGGCGAGCGGGTGACGGGTGAATTCCGAAAGCGGGGCCTGTACACGCGTGCCCGAGGCGACGTCATCTGCCTGGCGCCACCTCTCGTGACGACCGAGGAGCAGATCGATCGGTTGGTCCAGGTCGTTTCGGACAGCATCCTCGTGACGACGGCGTCCGTCCGTTCCTGAGGCCGCGCCCTGACCGCGCGAATACTCGACGGCCGACCGGTTGCCCAACAGATCTGGTTGGAGGTGGAGCGCCGGGCCGCTGGCATTGAGATCGCCCTCGGCGGGCCACCCACCCTGGCCGTAGTCAGCGTCGGCGAGGACCCGGCGTCAGCCGCCTACCTGCGTCAGATCGAGCGCGGGTTCGCGGGCCACAGGCTGGCTGCGCGGATCGAGGGCCTGCCAGCCGGGGCCGGCGAGCCGGAGCTTTCCAACCTGCTGGGGCGTTTGGGAGCTGATCGCTCGATCCAGGGTATCCTGGTCCAGCTTCCGCTCCCGGAGCCGCTGACGTTCGAGGCGGTCACCAGGCACGTGCCCTTCGAGAAGGACGTCGAGGGCCTTCATCCTCTAAACGCAGGCGCGCTGGCCCAAAACCGTCCGGCGGTCGTCCCAAGCACTCCCCTGGCCGGCCTGGAGATCCTCCGGGCAGCAGGCATCGCCCTGGCAGGCAAGACGGCCGTGGTAGTCGGTCGCAGCACCATCGTCGGGCGACCGCTGGCCCAACTCCTCCTCCAAGAGCATGCGACTGTCGTCATCTGCCATACCCGCACTCCCGATCTCGGCAGCTTCTGCCGCCTGGCGGACGTTCTCGCAGTGGCGGCTGGTCGGGCCGCGCTGATCACCGGTTCGCAGGTCAAGCCGGGTGCCACGGTCGTCGACTTCGGGATCAGCGTTGTCGATGGCCGCCTGGTGGGGGACGTCGACTTCGAATCGGTGAGCGCGGTCGCCGGCGCCATCACCCCGGTGCCCGGCGGGACCGGCCCGGTCACCACGGCCGTGCTGGCCCGCAACCTGGTGGGCGTGGCCGAATGCCAGTTGCGCACCTTCTAAGCTGTTCCTGGCATTCCGAGCCCTCATTTTGTCCAACCGAGCGGAGCGAGGAATCCGTGCCAGGAACAACTGCGCTGCGCGGGCGGCGGATCCTTCGCTTCGCTCAGGATGACAAGAAGGGCTCAGGACGACAAGAAGGGCTCAGGACGACAAGAAGGGCTCAGGATGACAAGAAGGGCTCAGGATGACAATGAAGAGCCGTACAATGACAGGCAGGGAGTGCCTTGAACGCCATCCGCCGTCGTCTGCTGAGTCTGGCCCTCGCGCTGGCCACCATCGCTTCGGCGTGCTCGGCGTCGCGCGCCGCGCCAGCGGGCCGGGCGGTCGATTCGCTCTCCGCCACGCCGCCCGTTCAGATCGCGGCCGATGCTCCGATTGCGGTCGCCGAGCCGACTCCGGCACTCGCCCCAGCGACAGAGCCGACCGCCTCCTCGATCGGCGCGGCTCCAGATATCAGCGGCGTCGCCGCGAAGCGACACGTCGAGGCGCTAGCGAACGAGATCGGCAGTCGCTCGGCCGGCTCGCCGAACCACGCCAGAGCAGCACAGTACGTGATCGACCAGCTCCGTGGTTTCGGCTACCAGGCCGAATTGCAGCCTTTCTCCTTTACCAGCTACGACGATCGAGGCTCTTCGCTGACGGTCTCAGGAGCGCTCGGTCGCGAGCTGCAGGCCAATACGCTCGTCTACTCGCCAGCGGGAACGGTTGAGGGGCGGCTGGTCGACGCTGGGCTCGGCCGCCCTGGCGATTTCGCGCCGGCCGCGGTGCGGGGCAACGTTGCCCTGATGGAGCGGGGCGAGATCCGCTTTTCCGAGAAGGTCGAAAACGTCGCCCAGGCGGGGGCCAGCGCGGCGGTCGTCTTCAACAACCAGCCGCTTAACTTCAACGGCAACCTGGCCACCGAGTCCAGGATCCCCGCGGTCAGCGTATCGCACGACGATGGCGAGACGCTGCTCGCTCAAGCGAGGCAGGGCAGTTTGAGTGTGCGCCTGGCGGTGGATGCGTCGCTGGAGCCCCGCATGGGAGCCAATGCTATCGCGACGAAGCCCGGAGGACCTCAGACGGTCGTCATCGGCGCGCATCTGGACTCGGTATCGGCCGGCCCTGGCGCGAACGACAATGCGTCCGGAACGGCCGTGATGCTCGAGCTGGCCAGAGTCGTCGCCGCCCGGCCTTCACCGTTCACGCTCGTGTTCGCCGCCTTCGACGCCGAGGAGATCGGCCTGATCGGCAGCGGCAAGATGGTCGAGGCGCTAACCCACCAGCAGCAGCGGTCGATCCGTGCGATGATCAATCTGGACATGGTTGGGGTTGGCGACCAGCCACGGCTCGGCGGGAGTGACGAGCTGACGAGCCTGGCTTACCCAATCGCCGCGCGCTTGGGCCAGACGGCGCGCCCGATCGGCGACGGCTTGAACGGAGGCAGTGATCACGCCAGCTTCATCCGAGCGGGGATTCCAGCCCTGTTCATCTATCGCTCCGAGGATCCGAACTACCACACGCCGAACGACCAGGCCCCGCTGGTCAGGCCCGAAAACCTGGAGTTCGCCGCCAGGCTGGCTCTGGGTGTGTTGGACAATCTGCCCGCTGAACGCTGACGGAGCCAGGGTGCCAACCGGCCGGACGCGATTCCACCTGCACATCAAGGGCCGCGTACAGGGCGTCTATTTTCGTGAGTTGACTCGCCAGTTGGCCGAGCAGCTTGACCTTGGAGGCTGGGTCAGGAACCTTTCAGACGGGCAGGTCGAAGCGGTCTTCGAAGGTGACCCCGCCAGAGTCGCACAGGCCGTGGCCTGGTGCCGCAAGGGCCCGCCTGGAGCGTGGGTATCTGGCGTGGAGACGCGAGACGAGGAGCCCCTGGGCGAGACCGGCTTTCGGATTCTGAGCACCCGCTACGCCTGGGAGCAGACTTGAGGGCAACCTTGCCGGGCGCGGAGCCCTTCACCTTCGCAGGTTCGGGCGAGATTGGCGTACTTCTCATCCACGGCTTCACGGGCTCGCCGGCCGAAATGAAGCCTCTGGGAGCCCACCTCGCCAGCCTCGGAATCTCGTCCACCGGAGTGCTGCTCAGCAACCATGGCACCCACCCGGCCGACCTGCTCGGCTGCCGCTACCAGTGCTGGATGGCGGACGCGGAGGCCGGCCTCGAGGACCTGCTGGCAGCCAACCGGCGGGTTTTCCTGGCCGGCCTGTCGATGGGGGGGACGATCGCGCTGAACATCGCCGCGCGGCGAGCCGACGACCCGCGTATTGCCGGGCTAATCGCCCTTTGCGCTCCACTCCAGCTCGTCGACTGGCGGCTGGGGCTGCTGCCGATCCTCGCTCATCTCATTCGTTGGCAGGCGTGGGGCAAACCCGACATCAAAGACCAGAGTGCGTGGGACCGCCACGTTGGCTACCGGCGGTTTCGGCCAGCCTCCCTCGTGCCTTTGCTCAGACTGATGAGCGACACCAGGCCACTACTGCCCATGATCCGACAACCCCTGCTCATCGTCCAGGCACGCGAGGACAACACCATTCCGCCAACGAACGCGGAGCTGATCGCTAGCGAGGTGGGCAGCCGCGACAAGCGCATCGTCTGGCTGGACAACTGCTACCATGTGGTGACGCTCGATTACGCGGCACCGACCGTCAACGCCGAAGTGGCTCGCTTCATCGCCGAGCGTGCGGCGGGCGCGTGAATACGCCGGGCCCTTCCCCATCGGTCACTATGGCCAGTCTTCGCAGCACCCTTCGCCGGCGGGCGATCGGGGCCCTCGGGACGCTCGGGTTTGGCGTACTGGGAGCCCTGGCCCTGGTCGGCGAGTACGGCCATCGCCAGATCACGCGCGCTCGCCGCAGCGAGTTCCGGGACCAACCTGCCAACTGGGGGCTGCCCAATGGCGAGGAGATCACCCTCCAGGCGCGCGACGGGATCGGGCTCCACGCCTGGCTTTTCACAGCGCCCGATACGGCCTCAAGCATCGTCGTCTGCCATGGGCACGGCGGCAACAAGCACACTCTGCTCCCGGCCGCGCGGTTCCTGTTCCCACGCTACAACGTCCTGGCACTGGACAGTCGCGGCCATGGCGACAGCGGCGGGCAGCGGACGACGATTGGCTACGAGGAGCGAATGGACGTCCGCGCCGCCGTGGACGAGCTCGCTCGGCGCGGCCTCGGGCCGGTCGGAATCATGGGTACCTCGATGGGCGCGGCAGTCGCCATCCTGGCAGCGGCTGAGGACACGCGCCTGGCGGCGATCGTGGCGGACAGTCCGTACGCCCGTCTGCGCTGGGCGGTGGCCGAGGCCGCCAGGGGGCGCGGCTATCCGTGCCCCATCGCGCCGATCGTTGCTTTCGCCGCCTGCCAGGTCACCGCACTGCGGCTGGGCTACCCGATGTCGGCTTTCGACCCGCTCCACGTGGTCCACCGCATCGCGCCGCGACGCCTGCTGCTGATCCACGGCCAGAACGACGAGCTGCTGAACGTTCGTCACTCGCGGCTGCTCTACGAGCGAGCCGGCGAGCCCAAAGAGCTGTGGGTCCTGAGTGGCCTGGCCCACTGCCAGGGCCTGGAGTGCGTCTACGAGGCGTACCGCGATCGGGTCCTCGACTTCTTCGCCCAAGCGCTGTGCCCTCGCCCCTACCCCCTCTCCTCTTGAGCCTCTTGAGGGAGAGGGGCCGGGGGTGAGGGTCGTACCAAGTCTGCCAACCACCCACCGGCCGACGCGCCGAGCAGGTGGACGAGGTCGCCGAGGATGAGCCCGCCCATGTCCATTGGCCCAAGGACCTGCGGGCCATAGCGGCCGGCTAGGTCGATCTCGACCCAGGCCTTCACCGACGCCGCGATCAAGATGAAGATTACCGCCACGCCGACGCCCTGGATGACGCCGAGCCGGCCCGCCAGCCGACCGGCGACGTAGCCGCCCGCGAGCAGCGCCACGAACTCGAGCGCCGCGGCCGCGCCCAGGTTGTTCTCGAGGCCACTGAACCTGGCAATCGCGCCAAGGACCAGCGCTAGGGCGACCGCCGTGACGAACCCGGCGCCCACCCCCCGCCAGCTAATGACGCTCGTCAGGCCGCCCGGCGCTTGGACTGCCGTGATTCCCGCTCCGAGATCCTTCGCGACATGGTAACTGATCGAGCGGCGGTCCCGAGTCGCACGGCCGAATAAACCCATGCGGCTGTGGTAAAATCTCGCGGCGTTCGGGCCTCAACCCGGCGACGTGCCGGCTGGGACAGCTCGCTTCAACCGCGACCGTGAGGCAGCGGCCGTCCGGCCGCAGTTCGCTCCCTTACGGTCGCGGTACTGGTGTCAGCCCGCTCCCTGGGCACGACCCATCCGTCACGGACCACGCGGAGCATCCCTATGAACATCATCGTGACCATCAAGCAGGTGCCCGATCCCGACATCCCGCCCAATCACTTCAAGGTTGACGAGGCGGCTAAGCGGGTTATCGCTCCGCCCGGCGTGGCCCCGGTGATGAATGGCTACGACGCCAACGCACTGGAGGCTGCTCTCAGGCTAAAAGAGAAGCAGGGTGGCAAGGTCACCGCGCTCAGCCTTGGCACAGCCGAGGCGCGCGACACGCTCAAGCGCTCGATCGCGATGGGAGCGGATGAGGCCGTGCTGCTCGACGACCCAGCCTTGCTCGATGGGGACAGCTATACGACCGCGTTAGCGCTGGCGAAAGCAATCGGGAAGATCGGCGCGTACGATCTGGTCTTGTGTGGCCGCCAGGCCAGCGATACGGACGCCGGCCAGGTCGCGTTGGGAATAGGCGAACTGCTGGGGCTTCCCACGGTCAGTCCGGCGATCGGCCTCGAGTTGGCCAACGGCAGTTTGAAGGTCAACCGGATGATCGAAGATGGCTACCAGGTCCTGGAGGTGCCCTTGCCAGCGCTGGTGGCCGTCTCGAGCGAGATCGCCGAGCCACGCTATCCGCCGCTGCGTGGGATCATGGCCGCCGGCCGCGCCCAGATTCCCGTCTGGAGCGCCGCTGACCTCGGGCTCGACGCGAGCGATGTTGGCGCGGCAGGCCGAAAGGTGGCTGTCCGACGGCTGTACGTCGAGACCCGCGAGACGCGATGCGAGCTCATCGAGGGCGACTCGCCCGCTGAGGCCGGCGCCGCGCTGGCCCAGAGACTGCGCGACGCTAAGCTCATCTAGGAGGACGAGATGCCGCGGTCCGGCGGCGTAATGGTCGTGGCCGAGGCGGCCGAGGGCGGACTAGCACCGATCAGCGCGGAGCTGGCCGCCGTCGGCCGCACGCTGGCAGACGAGCTGAGCCAACCGCTTTCGGCCGTGCTGCTTGGGAGCGGAGCCGCAGCGGCCGTCGAAGAGCTGGCGCGGCTCGGGCCGGATCGTGTCCTGGTCGCCGACGACCTTGGCCTGGCCGACTACCAGGCCGACGCTTACCTGGCCGTGCTGGCTCCGCTCGTGCGCGAGGAGGGGCCAGAGATCCTTCTGCTGGGCCAGACGCCGAGCATGCGCGAGCTGGCGCCCCGACTCGCATTCCGGCTCGGGACCGGCCTGACAACCGACTGCACCGCGCTCCGGATCGAGGATGGGGTCATGGTCATGACGAAGCCGGTCTTCGGCGGCTCCGCGCTGTCCGAGCTGAGCATCCCCGAGGCGCGACCCCAAATAGCCACGGTTCGCGCGCGTGTGTTTCAACCGGCCCCGCCCCGCCAGGACCGCCAGGCCGAAGTCCGGCATCTCGAAGTCAAGCTGGACGCGGTTCGGACCAGGGTACTGGAGACAGTCAGGGAGGCTGCCAGCTCTGGGCCGCGGCTCAAGGACGCCAAGGTTGTTGTCTCGGGCGGACGCGGCCTGGGCGGGCCTGAGAATTGGAATTATGTCGAGCAGCTTGCCGAGACGCTCGGCGCAGCGGTGGGCGCAACTCGAGCCGTGACCGACGCTGGCTGGGTCCCATCCGCGTTCCAGGTGGGCCTGACCGGCGTGACCATCAGTCCTGACCTGTACATCACGGTCGGCGTCTCAGGCGCGGTCCAGCACATCGCCGGATGTTCTGGCGCGCGCAACATCGTGGCGATAAACAAGGATCCTGACGCCAACATCTTCAAGCACGCGCGTTTCGGAGTTGTGGCCGACTACAAGCAGGTCGTCCCGGCCCTGACGCAGCGTATCAAGGAGCTGCGCGGATAGGCCCGTCCGCTTTTCAGCTCGTCCGAACGACTCGACGGGCGGCCTGGCTCCTGCTCGTCGTCATGCTGGCGGCCTGCGCCCGCGAGCCAGAGACGAAGCAGGTGCGTGGGCTTATCGTCAACGTGGCGGCGGCGTCAATCACGTAGCTCGAAGCGCTTGAGCTGCGGACCGACGACGGCCAACTCCTCCGCTTCCGAGTCGAGGGCGACGTCGGGATCACGCCGAGCCACAGCCGCGAGCACATGGTCCTGGCCGAACCGGTGACGGTCACTTACCGCGATACCCCCGACGGTCGCCTGGCGCTCAGAGTCGACGACTGACGGGCCTAAACTTACCGCGGAAGACGCAGAGAGGGGGCCATGTTTTCTTCCTTCTGCGGTCCCCCGCGTCCTCTGCGGTGAGAGGAGTCGTACCGCCCGGTCAGGCGATCGCCTGTAAGGCGGGCTCGAGCTCCTCGGGTGTCACGATCCCCTCGAAACGGTCAGCGATCAGGCTAGACCTATCCACCAGGAAGACCCACGGCTCACTGGGCAGGTTCCTCGCTCAATTTCAAGACCACCCCGAGCGTTGGAGCGCACGTGGCGCTGACGCAGTAGCCGGGAGTGGCGAAGACGACGAGACTCGGCCTGCCGTTCGCCAGCGCAGAGTCGAGGCTTTGGGCGTGGAGCGGACAGGGCGGGACGTTCGAGCAGATCTCGCTCGGGTCCTTCACGTCTCCAAAGGTCTCGGTCTTGCTCCGCGTGGCCGGCGTGCCGATCATTGGCGCATCGCCTTTCTCGCGCACCTCAAACAGCACCCGCGCGCTCTCCGGCGCGCCGCCCGGACGCGTCGCGGTCACCTCTACTCCCCATTGCCCGGGCGCGTCGAACTGGGCCGTCGCCACGTACATCCCCTTAGCCTCCAGGCCCACCCAGCGGAACGTGGCGTCGGCCTCGCTGCGCTTGGTAGCTTGTTGGCCGTTGATCTGAAAGAAGCCGAACCTTACCCGGGCGTCGGTAATTGGCCGATTGGCCTCGCCGATCAAGCCCATCGCGAAGCGGTTGTGGCCCTTGACGATCTCCGAATTCGCGAGGACGGGGTTGAACGCGGCCCCAGGGGCCTCGGTCGCCTGAACGGCCGGCCCGGTCCCCGTCGGCGACTCACGCGTTGGCAGACAAGCGGAGGCAGCAAGGCCCAGCCCAAGCTGAGCGAGCAGCCCCAGCGCCTCGCGACGAGGAAGGCGGACCGACATCACAGCTTCCTGCCACACCATAGGTGGACCATCGCCCTTCTCGCAAAGATTCTTCGGTACACTCAGCTGGGGTGACCAGTTTCAACGAGCAGGTCTACGCACTGGTCCGCCGCGTGCCGGCGGGGCGAGTCATGAGCTATGGCGCGATCGCCCATCTGCTCGGCTTCCCAGGCAAGGCTCGCGAGGTTGGCTGGGCTCTGCACGTTTGTCCGGACGACGTGCCGGCCCATCGCGTCGTCAATCGGCTTGGTGGGGTCTCGGGCGATTCAGCGGCCGGGGGCGCCCAGATCCGGCGTCTACTACTCGAGGAGGAAGGGGTCGACTTCGACAGCCGTGGCCGTTGCGACCTGGGCCGCTACCACTGGGAGCCGACCGCCCTCTGCCATCCTCAGAGGTTGTGAAGAAATCGTAGGCGGGGGGCTTGTCCCCCCGCTCTTGCCCGGACAAACGGCGGGGGACAAGCCCCGCGCTACGACCATGCCCCCTTTGTCATTCTAAGCGAAGGATCTCACGGTGAGGAGCCTGAGATCCGTCGCGGAGTTTACCCTGAGCGACGAAGGGCTCAGGATGCAGGCTCCGAGCTCTCGGTCACCGATTTCTCACCGGTCGGACGTCTGGGGATAGGCGGCCTACCTCAAGCGCGGAGTATGCGCCACAGGGCGCTGAGCCGACAACTGAGCGCTGATTCCTCGCGGCGCCGCATGTTACAGTCAGATTACCGTCTGTCGGCGACTTGAAACCGGGCCGCCGCCAGTTCGTTACGATGGGAGCGGCCAATTCCGCCACCGGCGTGGCCGGTCCCGGTGTCGCTGGTCAGCAGCGGACCACGGGAACGCCCGCGTGACCCGAGCGCGCGACGGCATGGAGGGATGTCTTGAGGACATGGATGTTGGCGTGCGCGGGGGTGGCGACTGCCCTGGTTGGACTGGTTAGTTGGGCGCCCTCGTTAGCCGAGCCGGCAGCCGATCCGGCCCCGTACCGAGCCCGGAGTCCCGAGTACGGGATGAACGTGTTCATCTGGAACAACCCGGCGACTACCGAGCGCGACCTGAACAAGCTGGGCGCGGCGGGCTTCACCTGGCAGAAGAGCCTCTTTCAATGGCGCGAGATCGAGCCTGCCAAGGGCCAGTTCAACTGGAGTGAGTCCGATCGAGTCATCGGCGCGTCGCGCAAGGCCGACGTCAAAGTCATCGCGCGCCTGGATTTTCAACCCTCCTGGTCGCGAGTTGATGGCGCCAACAATGGGCCGCCCGATAACTACCAGGACTTCGCCGACTTTGTGTATGCGCTCGTCAGCCGATACAGCAGCAGCTCGTCCATTGGACAGCTTCAGGCCATCGAAATCTGGAACGAGCCCAACCTGAACCGTGAATGGGGCATGGCGCCCATTAGCGCCGCCTCGGCTGCCGATTACGTCCGCCTCCTGAAGCTTTCGTACGAGGCAGCCAAGTCGGCCGACGGCGAGGTGACCGTGATCAGCGCCGGGCTCTCGCCGACTGGTTGGAGCGACGACACCGCACGCCCGGACGATCTCTACGTGCAATGGATGTACGACGCGGGCGCGAAGCCCTACTTCGACGTGCTCGGCGCTCACGGGCCCGGCTACAAGGCGCCGCCCAGCGTCAGCCCTGAGGAGGCGGAACAGAACCCGCTGTGGGGAGGCCACCGCTCGTTCACGTTCCGGCGCGTTGAGGACCTTCGACGCGTCATGGTCGCTAACGGCGATGCGGCCAAGCAGGTCTGGCTGCTGGAGTTTGGCTGGACGACGGACGAGGTCCATCCCTCGTATGCTTGGCACCGGGTGACGCCAGAGCAGCACGCCCAATATCTGCTCGACTCCTATAAGTGGGCGAATACCAACTGGACGCCCTGGATCGGCGTGATGACCCTCTGGAACTTGCCCGACCCGCGCTGGGGCCTCGACCGCGAGGAGCTGTGGTGGTCGGTGGCGAATCCCGACGGGTCCGACCGCCCCGCCCTGACCCGTCTCTCCGAGGCCCGCCGCTCGGGCGAGCTGCCCTGAGCATTCTGACCACCAACCTGACCCCCGACCCCTTCCCTAAAGGGAAGGGGAGCCGGCTGACCCTGTCCCCCCTTCCCTTTAGGGAAGGGGGCTAGGGGGATAGGTTCCTAGTCGGTGGTTGACAGCGGCGTTGCGCTGATGTTACAAACGCATCGCAGTGGCCAGGCTCGAGGCGCGGATGCGGCCGTATCGTGTAACGGACGACGAGCTGGAAGAGGACGCCGCCGCCAGCTTCGCGCGCGTAGTGTCGATCAGTACAGCGCCAGGCGCGCGGTCTCAGCCGGGTGACGAGACCCGCTTATGTCGCGAGCCATGGACTCCACGCCCGGCCGACGAGTTTCCTATCCCCAGTCGACCCGAGCCACCGCCACCGGCACCCACACCGGTGCCCCGATTCACTCACACTCATCGCATGATGTTGTCGGCCTTCTTTGTGGTCTGCGGCGTAATGGTCGTCGGCATGGTCGGCTGGCGGCTCTGGGTCGGCGGACAGGCTGAGAGCATGGCTCGACTCGGCTCGGCGGACAGCCGAACCACGGCCTCGATTGGCGCGCCCGAGCCCGCCGCGGGCCCGGCTCCGGGAACCGGGGCGATCACAACCGAGATCCGGGTGCTCGAGGCCAACTACATCGTTGCCCCAGGAGATACGCTCGCCACCCTTGCCCGACGCCACGATACGAGCGTCGAAGCGCTCGCCTCGATCAACAACATCGAGAACCGCAATTCGCTGAGCGTCGGCCAACGCCTCATCATTCCCTGACCTCGCTCGCCGCCCGCGGCGATAGTCCATTCGTAATGAAGCGCGTTCGTGACGCCCGGCGCGTCCGAGCGGCCGCTATACTGGCAGTCTGCCAGAGGGGCGCACCGCGCAGCTCAAGCGCGCTGACGCCCTTCGTTGCGCTCTAGCCCTTGGCCAGAGTGGAGGTCGTGTGCCTCAAAGCCCAGCCCCGCGCTCCCGGCCGCCGGCCTCGAGGTCCCCTCGAGGCCAGTCGCTGGTCGGCGCGATCGTGGCCTACGTCCTGGTGGGGACGTTCATCGGGGTGCTCGGCTGGAAGTTGGTGGAAACAGCCGCCGACACAAGGCGGCTGAGCACTTTTGAGCGGCCGGACGTCGCCACGGCCCAGCTGCCCACCGCCGCCACGGCGTATCGTGATGCTCAGCTTGCGGAGCTCCTGCAGCGACAGCTCCCGGCGATCGGAGCCGTTGGCTATTACGTCAAGAACCTGACGACGGGGGCCGAGGCGGAGGTCAATAGCGAGCGCGTGTTCCCGGCCGCCAGCCTCTACAAGCTACCGATCATGGTCGAAGTGATCCGCCAGGTACGGGTCCGCCGCTTGAGCATGGACCAGGAGGTTGTGATCGGCCGCGAGCACTGGGTGGCAGGATCGGGCGTACTCCAGGCACGGGTCGGAGAAAGCCTGTCGGTTCGCGAGCTGCTTCGGCTCCTCATCGTCGAGAGCGACAACATCGCGGCCATGACCCTGCTCGACGTGGTCGGCCTGGAGAATGTGAACCAGACGATGCAGGGCATGGGGCTCCGGTCGACGCGTCTGATGGACTACCGGGCGCCCGGGGCCTACTCGGGCCCCGGCCCCTACACTACCACCCCGGCCGACATGGGCCTGCTGTTCGACGTCGTCGCGACAGGCAAACTGGTAGACACCAGCGGGTCGGAGGAGGCCCTGCGGCTGCTCGAGAAGAAGCAGGCCAACGAGTGGCTGAGCGAGGGCCTGCCGTGGTGGGCCAAGCTCGCGCACAAGTGGGGCGACATACCCGGCGCTCGCCACGACGCCGGCGTGGTCTTCACTCCCCGCAGCCAGTACGTCGTCGTGGTGATGACCGAGGGACTGGACCTACAGCGCGCTTCCGACCAGATCCGGGACACCTCGCGCCTGGTCTTCAACTACTTCGAGGGCCCGCGCTGAGTCGACGACGCACATACACGACGGCCGATAGGCGTCGTCAGCCGTGCGTAGTCAGACGTACGGGTTGCCGACTGTCGCCTCCACGACCGCCAGCACCTCGGCAACGTCGAACGGCTTGCCCAGCAGGTACGCCAATTTCTTCCGATCGCCGGCCGGCAAGATCTGGGTGAAGGCGGAGATCACCACGATCGGGATCTCGCGCGTCAGCGGGTCCGCCTTTAGGCTTTCGAGCACCTTGTGTCCATCCGCGCCGGGCAGGGCAAGATCGAGTGTGATCAGATCGGGATTGAGCTTACGCGCAAGCCGGATGGCCGACCGACCGTCATAGGCCGGCACGGCGCCGTACCCACGGTCCTGGAGCAGGGCAACCAACAGCTCGCTGACTGGCGTATCGTCCTCGACTACCAGGACGGTGCGCTTGGGCTCCTGTTCCGGCACGGGCGCCTGACCGGTCTCGCGGTGCTTATCCCGAAGATCGTCCAAGCGTAGCGGGATGCGCATGCGCTACCTACCCCCATTATGGCATCGGTCCAACTGGCTGTGAACCAGGCTGCCGCCACCGACGCGGGGCACGCGAGCCCGTCAGCCCGGCGCTGCCTCGGAGCATCGGCCCTCAGGTCCTCCCACAGCGAGCCAGGCGATGCTTACCCCCATCGGACATGATAGCCGCTCAAGACGGGCAAGCCGACCAGCGCGCCCGCCCGCCGCGGGCGGCACTCACTCGTCGGCGACTCGTTTCCGCTCGACGAGCCAACGAGTGAACCGCAGTTGCTCCGAGTTCAGGCCACTGATCTCGTCGCGCAGCGGAGGGCGTGGCACGGGCACGCTCGCGCCACGCTCCAGTCGACTCAGGATCGTGGCGACGCGGGCTTCCTCCAGCTTGGCAATGGCGTCCAGCGGCGACAGCGCCTCGCCGACGACGCCGAACTCCGGATACGCGGCGCGCCGGAACCACTCCCCATCGGGCCCCTCGATCGACTCCAGCACCATCAGGTAAGGGATGGTCAGGTACTCCTCAGGCGTCACGGCCTTCCTTCCTCAAGCCCTGACCCGCCCAGCCGGCCGGGCCAGCGGCGGCGCACGTATGCGCACCCCGGGATTTTAGCTAATCGGTCGCAGACGCGAACGGCGGCCCACGGAAAGCTAGTAGCAGACCGTTTCGCTCGTGAAGCACCTGCCTTTGACCCTGCGAGGATCCAGGCCTATGATCTTCTCGTCTTCCATGACCAGGTAGGGAGGGGCGCACTGTGGTCGCCGGGCAATCCGCTAAACGACCAGGGCAGGCCAGAGCCCTTAGAGTCGGGATGATAGGCATCGGAGTGGGTGGCGCCGAGATCCTACCGGCTATGGAAGCGCTGGACACCATCGAGCTGGTCGCCGGGGCTGACGTCGTCCAGACCACGCTCGACCGTTTCAAGGAGCGGTATCCGGGCACCAGGACCTATCTCTCAGCCGAGGAGCTGTGCCGCGATCCGGACGTCGAGGCCGTCTGGGTATCCAGCCCCAACCGCTTCCATGCCGAGCACACGATGCTGGCGGCTAGGTATGGCAAGCACGTTGTCGTCGAGAAGCCGATGGCCATCTCGTTCGAGCAGGCCGAGCAGATGGTGGAAGCGGCCGAGCGGCATGGCGTCAAGCTGCTGGCGGGTCACACACGGGCGTTCACGCTTCCGATCCGCGCCATGCGCCGAGTAATCGAGTCAGGCCGGTATGGGAAGCTGCGGGCCCTGAACATCTGGTCGTACTCTGACTGGATGCTGCGGCCGCGCACACCAGCACACCACCGGATGAGCTCGACGTAGCGCAGGGCGGGGGCATCCCGCATCGGCAGGGTCCTCACCAGGTCGACACCGTCCGCCTGCTTGGCGGCGGCCTGCTGCGGAGCGTGCGGGCGCAGGTCGGCCAATGGATGTCCGAGCGCCCCATCCCAGGCTACTACGCCGCGTTTCTCGAGTTCGAGGACGGTACGCCGGCCACCGTCGTCCACAACGGGTATGGCTACTTCCTCGGGGCCGAGCTGGTGCCGTGGGGGGAGGACAGGCAGCGCTACACCGCGAGCGAACGGGCCGCGATCCGCGCGGCGCTGCGCGCCGGACGGCGCGACGAAAGTGGTGAGAAGCAAGCGCTGCGCATCGGTGGCGAGCAGGAACGCGCGGTCTTTCGGGGAGCCGGGGCGCGTCCCTGGGTGCCGGAGGACATGGGATTGGCGGTGGCCAGTCTGGATCGGGCCGACGTACGCCAATCCAAACACGGGTTGTGCATTCACAGCGACGAGGGCAAACGAGAGCTCGACCTCGTAAGCCCCCACGAGACTACCGTCTCGCAGCGACGCGCTGAGCTGGTGGAGCTGTACGACGCGGTGGTCGGCGGCAAGCCCCTGTGGCATGATGGCCGCTGGGCATGGCCACGCTCGAGGTCTGCCTGGCCATCGTGGAGTCAGCGGAGCAGCGGCGCGAAGTGCTCCTCCACACCAGGTGCCCGTTCGGGCGGACTACGACCAGGACCTGATCCTTCCGGGTCTCACCGACCCGCTTTGAACGGCTCACTTCACGAGCTTACAGGTCCATCGTATTGGGCGCGAAGACCTCCTCGAGGCTGACGACCCGGGGCGTGAGGCCCTGTTCGTGGGAGTACTGGCACACAGTCTCGAGGACCTTTTGATTGGACTTGACCACGTAGGGGTACGGGTCCTGCAGCAGACCATCGCTGGTCCCGTCCGGCACCAGGCCAAGCTCGACGTGAGTGGAGACCAGGTCGCGCATCCGCTGCTCCGCTTGCTCCTTGGCGATGCGGAAGGCGTTGAACAGGTTGAGGGCGACCCACGGGTGCTGCTCGTGGATCTCGCGGCGGACCACGAGGCCGTGGTTGATGTGGAAGATGCCCGTCTTTTGAAAGTAGCGCCTGCCCTCGGCAACGGGATCCGGGAAGAGCAGGCGAACCTTGGGATTGCCCTCGAAAGTGACCCGGCTGCGGTCCACGAGGTTGGGGTCCGTGATGTATAGCAGAGTGGCGTCCAGCTCACCATCCATCATCATCGTTCCGATGCTCTTCTCGGCCGGGATCTGCCTCACGCGCACGCCGGCCGGTGGCTGGAAGCCGGTCGCGCCGCCGTGGCTGCGCTCGGGCGTGCGCTCCATGAACCACTCGATGTCGGCGGGGTCGACGCCGAACTCGTGCGTGAGGACGCCTCGCGACCAGAGAGCGGCGGTCTGCTGGTACTCAGGGACGCCGACGCGCTTGCCCTTGAGGTCCGCTGGCTGCTCGATCCCTGAGTCCGACCCAACCCAGATGCCGGTGTGGAACATCCTGCGCGAGGTGAAGATGGGCAGGCCTACCCAGTCGCGATTCCCGCCCGCGATGGCGATCA
>WNGF01003400.1_pt1 | contig 22057 bp, 32 predicted proteins | sample 5400641 | NCBI WGS metagenome assembly WNGF01 (sample SAMN13153371, study PRJNA577476) | soil metagenome | isolation source: 80 cm soil or saprolite under grassland replicate 2 | place: USA:California | collected 2016-06-15 | reverse complement strand
ACCGCGTTGACGTGCCGACATAGAACACGCCCGATGTGGTGGGGAGCGCTGGTGGCGCGACCTGCGACAATTCCAGCGGCCCCGCACGGGCCGCTGACCAGGGCATTTTGAGATCGAGTCGATATGTCCGATTGTGTGCCCCCGGCAGGAATCGAACCTGCGACACACGGTTTAGGAACGGGCTAGCGATCATGCGGTTGGCACGGCGGCCACCTGCCCCAACAGTCAACGCTGTGCCAATCCCAGCGTGATCGTTCCGCGCATAGTCCGGATCTTGCGGATGCCCGTGACGTGGGCATCGGGAGGTTCATCGTGCGCCGTTGCCGGCTTGCTCCGTCGTCGCAGTGGTCGAAAGCTCCGGTGCATCGATGGCAAAGCCACGGAGCCAATGCTGTCCGTTCTTCGTTCTCCGGGGACACGGGCAAGGGTCCACAGCGTCGAATTCCAGGGCAAAGCCCGTGGGCAGCTTCATAATGGTGTCGCCGATGTAGGCTCGGTGGGTTTGGCCGGCGCCAAGCGTGAAGGCGGACACGGTCTGCGTTGCGCCACCATCCCATGTCTTTTCGGCCTCGACTCGATAGTCACGGCGACTGCGGCTGGTCACGTACGCGAAGAGGTTGCCTTGGAGTGTGCGTGGGTTGGTCTCCCAGCGGTACTCGACACTCACGTCGGGAAACATCTCGTCGTGGCGGCGATCGAGTTCGATCCGCGCGACTGTTTCGGCTGTGGCTGCGGCTGCGTCAGCGGCTCGCACGGCGTCGCCCGTCGCCTTCGCCTGCTCAACGGTTGCGCCGGCGGCCGTTGCGCTGATCCTTTTCGCTCCCACGGCCACCCATGCCGTGAGCGCGGCAGTAGCGAACGAGCCGAGACTGGCGGTCGTCAGCAAGATCGTGGCGTACGGATTGTCCATGAGGTCCGATGGTAGAACAAAGCGCCAAATACCCGATCGACCACTGCAGCGACACTGACTGTGCCTCGCTGGAGTCTGTCTTGGGTTGCGCACTTCCAGTTTGGAAGATCGCGAATAAGGCGGTCGGCTTGTCCGGATCGCCTAGTCAAAGCGGGGTGCCTCCCGCCCTGAGGCGCCCGCTCGTGACCGGTGGCGGCACGGGTTACTGGCACGCCGAATGGCATGTTCGATCTTGTCCCGTCTGCCATCGGCCCGCCGCTTGCGGGAGCTGGCCGCCGCCCGGGGCGCCATGGCGGACGTACCTTCCTGTGTGGACGGACGCTGGCGCCCCGGGCGGTGGTCTGCTCGGCTTGCCCGGGTCGATGGTGGGCGGGACCTCCGTCCCGGAGCCGGAGTGCTCGCACCTGGGTTTGAAGCCCAGCGGTACTCGGAGCCGGCAGCGCGCGGGAGCGTACGGTCTGGACCACGACGGACGTGCGACGAGGAAAGGGTCTTCGCAACCAGTCATGCCGTTCGGGTGGTGCGGGACGCTCCAGGGCTCACCGTCAGGTTGCTGCCGCCGCGTCGGCCGATGCCGGCGCCCTAGCGCCGCCAGCAGGCCGAGCGCGGCGGCCTCGGTTGACGAAAGGCTGCGCCGGTCAGTCCCGACCCGTCCGGCCTCGGCTACGCGATCTTGTCGATGCACACCCACACTGCCAGGGGCGGTCTCGCGAACCTACGGTGACCTATGGGCGCATGACCTGGTATTTGGTTCGAGGTGAACGCCCGTCGCTCCCCGCTGTTCCCCGTGTCAGACCGATGGATCTGGCACGGATCTGGCACGGCGTTGCGGTGCGGTACAACGGTTTCCTACTTCTCGACCCCGACGATCATGGGCGCTGTGTGATGCGGGCTGACCTGCAAACTCGCGTCTTCGTCATGCACCGATCGCACCCGCGTGACGTGGTGCGCACGTATCGTGACGTGGTGCGCGCGTATGGGGCGTCCACTGCTTGCGGCTGGCTACGGTGTCGCTAGAGTGTTCACAAGAAAGTGGCTGGCGAAAGGGGTGTGACCTTGGCTCTCAGGCGCTTCCAGTACAGAGACGATGCAACCGTTGATGATTACCTCGGTGCCCTTGAGCTTGGCGTTCTGGAGGACGAAACGCGGCGCTCGGAGAAGCAGCGTTCGGGATCCGCAAAGGCGGAGGTCTTTGGAGTTGGTCTCGGTGGTGATAAGGGATCGCTTCAGGCGGTGGAGAGTAACCTGCGCCAGAACGCCGCATCCAAGTTCGAGAAGTTGTTTCGCCTAATGAGGGATAGCGAGCCGAAGGAGTTTTGGGATCTCGACGAGCTGGACGACGATACCTGGGCGTGCCTGGAAAGGGGCTCTCTCATAAACCTAGAGGTATCGATTACCATTCCCAGCGTTTCCCGGGCGCTTGGTGCGGCGAAAGACCTTGGCCCGCTCGTGACCCTTATGCAGGCATTCACCGATACGATTGACGACGAGACCGCCCGCCAAATGACTAGCCTCGCACAGTATGGTTCCTCGGGCGGGTCAGAGATCGCCTCCGTTGTTGGCGCTTCGATGGCCGCCGGCAAATACAAATTTATCTGCAAACTAACTATGGCCAACCTTCTGGTTCCTTTAGAGTCATTGGAAGGAACACGTTTCCTCTTTGGCCAGATCGAGGAACTTATTCCGCCAGGCCAGAGAGAGCTGGCAGTTGATATGTCCGGTCTCGGAATCATGAATCGTGAGGCGCGTCGTAAAATGGCCAAGAAGGCAGTCCCTCCAGATCAACGTGAGAATTTTGTGACAGGCCCCGCCGCCTTTGTCCACGTAATTGCGTTCTACAAGTAGCGCCACATCCGGACAAATGCGTGATAAAACGCTAGCAAGGCCAGGAGAAATGTAGAGCTGACTTTCCCGCCGCTTTCCCGCCCTCCGCCGACGTGGCGGCGGTCGTTCCTCCCAGCACCGCCGCCCGCGCGCCGAGCGGAGCGCGGCGCCTTGATTGAGTACGGGCGGATTCGGCAGTACCGAGACGGTCGACAGCAGCAGCGCCAGGATGCCACCTCGACATAGCGCCTGACACCGATGCCCTAATGCTGTCCGACCCAACCGATGCAGCCGTAGCGCCAAGCCTCTTCGTCCCGAACCATCGGCGGTGTGGTCGGATGGCGTCCGGTACGAGGTCGCGTGGTCTGCCTCGGCCGGGTGTGGTCCGGCTCGGTGCGTCCGGCTGCTGTACTTACGTGCTGTACGCCCTACGGGCGAGCGCAGTGGGGCGCGGCCCAGCGAGGTTACGTTGGATACACGTTACGTTGTCGGCTGGGCCGCAGTTCAAGCGTAGCTCGTACGTAGGTCCCGGGCTGACGGTCTGTGACCCCGTCGAGAAGCGCAATTCCGTGGACCTGAACCCTGAACCCCTCACGGGCTGGCGAGACCATCCTCAACCGGACCGATCGGCGCCGTGGCCAGCGGGAAGTCTGCCAACGTCTGACAGCGAGGACGGTCCTCGTACTATTAAGCTGTGACCAATACTTACGGTTCCCAAGATGATGAGGAAGAAGAAGGGCTTGACCCTTCTGTGGATTGGGACGCCAAAGATCGTCAGGCGTTAGATATCGGAAAGAAGATGCTAGCGCAAGTCGCCGGCGCGGGGCTTGGTCTCGTGGTAGCCGGGCCGGTAGGCGCACTCGTCGGCGCTGGTGCTGTTCCGCTACTAGAACTCATGGCGCATGGACAAGATAGGGCACTCGAAAGAGTGGGGCGTCTTTCTGATGAGATCACCGCCTTGTCTGGCCTGTCGATGAATGATTTCGCCGCATGGGCGCGGGCGACAGAACAGCGTCAAGCCTTGACGCTTGCTGCCGTCCACGCAGCCTTCAATGCGGCCAACCAACGAAAGTTAATCGGGCTGGCGCGGATATTGGCCGATAACGTGAAGGATGATCGGCATATCTATGTGTCGACGCTAATAGTGAAGGCGTTGGCGGACATGGAGGAACCTCACATACTTGCGCTCGCCGCGCTTGTCCTTGAAGACCTGCCCCGGGATCCGTCCTGGAATCTTCGTGCCGAAGGGTATGCCCAGGTGCAGCTCGAACGGCGGTTTCCGAGCTTTGCGGCTGGTATATTACAGATCCTCGCTACCTTCGAGGCACACGGTCTCGTCCGCGATGGCACGCCGGTGGCCGATGACAACAAGGCAGGACGGGTTACTGCATTTGGCCGTCGTTGTTTGGCGTATCTACAAGACTACCCCATACCCCCCGATGCAGATGTTGATGCGACTTGATAGGTTGTTTGGACAATCCGATGGCCACTGGTTGATCAGCGTTGGTGCGGCCGATCTGTCGACGGTCGACGGAAACAGAAACTCAAACTGTTGTGTGTCGTTGCGCCGCCGGCGGGGCTGGCAACCGCTGGGGCGCCGGGAGCCAAGCGGCAAGGCGCCCCAGTGGCGGGCCGGTCGGCCCGGCCCCTGGTCGGCGGCGCGTGCGGCCCGCATCGCGGGCCGCGCCTTGATGACCGTGGGGCAACGGCTGGCGCGCCTGCTGTTGAGCCTGGCCGATACCTACGGTGAACTAGTGTCGCGTGATTGCGCAGACATGATCTGAGCAATCCGTGCCAGGCCAGCGTTTCCGCAGGTCACGTCGTCTGGCGAGGATGCAGCCGCGTAACAGGAGCAGCATCACGCGACACTAGAGGGCAATGGCGTGAGGATTGCGCTAGCACTTTCGCAGAAGGATCTTGCAGGCTGGGTCGGTGGATCCCACCGTACCGTCGCCCGCGAGATGGAGCGCTTGCGCGAGCGCGGTGTCATTAGTACGCGGTGGCGCAGCGTGACCATTCAAGACACGGCCGCCCTCTGCCAGATGGTTTGGGCTGCTCGCTCAACCCCCGCGATAGATTACGCTGACCCTATCATCTGACGGGGCCTGAGCCGCCTTATTCATGGCTTGAACCCTGAGACGCTGAACTCAAACAGTTCCTTTTTGGAGTTGCGTTTGCGGATATTAGTTATTGAGACGTCGCGGAATCCAGCTTCGCGAAGCATCGTTGCGTACCATTGCTCTGCTGGCACGATGTGTCCGTAGAAGGTTGAATTGCCTATGATGTAAGTAGCAGTCCCTCCATTACGAACGTGTTTGAATGCTGACTGGAAATGTGACCACATGTCATCGAAATATTTGCGAACGTAGGTCGACAGTAGTGGGCCGTTCTTACCGCCATCGCGCGTGATTGCGGCGCAAACCGCCCGCATTTCGTCGTCGACAGGGGTCGTTTCTCTGCTCGACCAAGTCGTAAGTCGGCTGGTTGCCACACCCCAAGTGCCGCCGATCGCAAGCCAATCAAGCTCGCCTGCCGCTGCAGCGTCATCTAGGTAACGCATCCAGTACATGTATGGACGAAGCTCGCGAATATAGCTCATTCGATTTGCGTATGGTGGCGAGGTCAAGAGCAGGTCGCATCCAGCCCCAAATTTGTTAAGCTCTATGTCACGTGAATTGCCTTCGATGATTTTACCGGACCCCGGAAGGTCAATCGCGGCACTTGCGATAATCTCTCTGGCTTCTTTTAGATAGCGAGCGAGGACAACTTCAGATTCTTCGATCTCGAATAGAAGACGTACAGATGTCGGTGGCATCTCTTTAAACGACATCGACTGATGGTTGAAGGCTGCGTTGCTAACGCCTATCAGTGTTCGGCACAACGCAATCTCCAATAGATCGCGAGCCGGCCCTGTTGGAACACCATCAACAGCCGCACGAATTGCTTTTAGCGCATTTAGAGATGATGGAGTCCACCACCGTTCGATTTGGAAGATCGCCGGTTGCCATAGATCGGGTTTACGTACCACATTGCGAGAAGTTCGGAGGACGTCAGCCAGACATCCCTCTGCGTTAACGATAGTTGCATCGTCGTAATGTCTAAGTTTGGTATTGCCGAGCCAGATAAGGAATGGGTTGATGTCAATAGCCTGTCCGGTCCCCCCGTGTTCAGCCGCTGCTAGCGCAGTTGTGCCGGTGCCTGAAAACGGGTCCGTAACAACGACGTCTGTTGGATGCGAGTTGACCATGTCGCGAACGAGCTTGACGGAATATGCCGGCGTTAGCCGCAGCCAGCCGTGGCGACCTACGCCCACATTGCCCTTGTACGTCAGATGCGCGTTCTGCTTCTTGGTCATGTCGCCTCCAGGATACTCCGCAAGATGCCGTCTACTTCGGCCCGGATGTTTTTATGATTGCGTTCGAAGAACTTGATGAGGTCGTAGCCAAGGACTTGTTCGAAGAACGCGAAAGTGCTGATGAGTGAGTCGGGTTCATCCACTAGTCCACGAAGTAGTCCCCATCCGCTAGCTCGGTAGCGTGTTACAAGTACGGGGTCGATCTGTTGCGACATAATGACCAATACGGGTAGTCGCGACTTGGTAAGTGCTTGTGCTGCGTTGGCGATGTCGGCGGCTTGACGTTTTGAGTCCATTGACTTGTAACCTTGGCGGACCTCGAAGACAGCTCCCAGTGGCTCCCAAGTGATCTGCCGATCTTGTCTGAGGCGGCTAATCCAGTCTATGGCCGCTGCCTGTCGTTCCTTGGGTTTGATAGATGCTAGGTCGAAGCGGCCGTCAAGCGTATTTTGTTTCCCCTTAGTTGGCGTGGGTGTTGTATCGGTGTAGTCAATATCTTCGGCTAGGCCCGCAACTGATTCCAAATCCCCCGGATCAAAGGAAAGTTGGGTGACGCCATCGAAGGCGGCGACCTCCGCGCTATTTGCCATGTAGGACCAATGAATGTCGGCGTCGGTAAGCCCTAGTTGATCTTTGAGGATCTGCTTAAATAGGTGCTCGCAACCAGTGCCTAGGTTACGATAAAGCGAAGTCATTGATCCGGCTGCTTTATGAGCCGCATACATTAGCGGCGAGTCGAATCCCACCCAGTGGTAGAGCGGATCGGTGCCGTAGATGTTGATGAAGTCGCCCAAGGCTACGGTGCGGCCCTTACCGAGTTTCGGTTTGTACTGACGGACCGATCTTAGACCGTTGAGCAGCAGCTCGATGTACAGGCTGTCACGGTTCGGGTCAGCATTCGGCACGGCGACAATCTTAGGACGTCTCGGCTGTCAACTTCCTGCCGCCACGCGGTCGTCAAGACCGGCCGCCGGCTCTTCCCGGTCGAGTAGCCGGGGGCCGCGTTGGACGATCGTGACCTGGCTGCCCATGCGGGCCAGGAACTGGCCGAGTTCCAACCCGACCGCACTGCCGCCGATCATTACCACCCGTCGCGGAATGTCACGGAGGGTGGTGGCCTCCCGGTTGGTCGACACCGGTACCTGGTCGAGGCCGTCGATCGGCGGGCGGACGGGTTCGGAGCCGGTCGCGACGACGACGTGGGCAGCGGTGAACTGCTGGTCGGCGACCTCAATGCACCACGGGTCGCGGCCGGCCAGCCGGGCGGTGCCTTTGCTGACGGTGGCGCCCTGTTTCTGGTAGCCGGCGACCTGGTTGGTGTCGTCGAGGTGGCGGACCATCCAGTCGCGGTAGTTGCGCAGGCCCGTCCAGTCCAAGTCGGGGCGGGACAGACCGGCGGCGTGGCCGGCCTCGGCGCGGACCTCGACCGGGCGGAGCAAGGTCTTGGAGGGAATGCACGCCCAGTAGGCGCATTCCCCGCCGATCAGCTCCCGCTCGATCAAGGCGACCCGCAGCCCGCCGGCCAACAGCCGGGAGGCGGCGACCTCACCGCCGGGGCCAGCACCGATCACGATCGCGTCGAAGTCAGTGCTCATCAATCCATCTCCGGTTGCTTGTCGGGCGTGTGAACTGGGGCTGCCGGTGCCGCGGTGCTCATGATGGCGTGATTTCGGGAGTTGGGCTTACTGTGGGGCCGACCGCTCGACACCGTGAGTACTCGCCGCACCAGCGGGGAATGGTGACCGACCATAGGCGCCAGCCGGTATGGTCGCGGCGTAGTTCCGCACGCCAAGCGCGTGGCTCGCCGTAGTACGAGAGTGTGCCGGCCCGTGGCTCGGCGGCGTCCGATGGTCGTGTCCATCGGACCCGGTAGCTGTCCACGACGGTTGCTCGGTCGCCGTGGATCTCTGTACGGTCGGTTGGTTCCCCGCTGGCAATGGTGAAGATGCCGACTGATCCGGTTGTCTGTCGGTCGGCGGCCATGGCGCTTATGTACTCGCGCCGCTGTTGGCTGATTTCAGCCCGTCGCTGGCGAACGATGAGTCGGTCCACGCCGATGGAGTCGCCGTCGTTGAATGTCAGCACGAAGGCCAGCAGCGCTGCACTGGGCGACTGCTCACCACGGTCGGCGGCGATGGTGCCGGAGACCAACGGCAGCACCAAGAATCGTACCGGGATGGCTATGGCACACAGCGCCAGCGCGCCGACGATCGACAGAATGATCCAAAGCCGCCGTCGAGGTGATCGGCCGGCGGCCGGGCGTCCGGCTGCATCGCGCGGGGCCTCCACGCTCCTCGATGGTACGCGCCGTCAACCGTCGTTCAGGTCATTCTGCTTTGGTTGCAAGCTCAGACAAGGTTGTGACGGGCCGTTGCGGGAGGACGCCAGCCAAGTATTGCCTCGGTAATCCTCGTGGCCGCGACGGCCTCCTTGACATCGTGTACTCGCACGATGCGTGCGCCTTGGAGAATGCACACAACCAGCGTCGCGAGTGTGCCTTCGAGACGGTTGCCGTGAGGAAGGTCGAGTGTTTCGCCGATGAAGTTCTTATTGGACACCGCGACCAGCGTCGGATACCCGAGGGCAGTAATCTCGTTGAGCCGCCGCGTGAGTTCGAGCGAATGATAGGTGTTCTTGTTAAGGTCGTGACCGGGATCGACGATGATCCGGTCCGCGAGTACACCCCGGCTCATAGCCATTTCCGCTCTGTCTTGCAGGAAAACAGCCACTTCGTGGCCGATATCGTTGTAGGCCGGGCGGAGCACGAGGGTCCGGGGCGGCGACGCCAGGCTGTGCGTGATGATGAGAGACGCCTGCGTACCCGCGACCAAGTCGGCTAGCTCGATGTCGTGGAGCCCGGATGTGTCGTTGATGACGTCGGCACCCGCGTCGATCGCCTGGCGTGCGACTTCGGTGCGGTAGGTGTCGATCGAGATGACGACGTCGGATGCAGCCCGCGCCGCCTGAATGACTGGGATCACCCGGTCGAGTTCTTCGGTCTCGGTCACTGGCGCCCTGTTGGGGCTGAATGGGACGCCACCGATGTCGATCCAGTCGGCGCCCTGATCGATGGCAACGTTGACGGCGGTGACCGCATCCGCCAGGTCGTAGGTGCGCGCCTTGGGGTAGAACGAGTCCGGGGTCCGGTTCACGATCGCCATCACTGCGACCTGGCGGGAGAAGTCGAAGGCTCGTTGTCCGATCGTGCGTTTGGGACTGATCAGCTCTGGGAGGAAGACGGGTGCGCCGCCACTGTTGCTGTCCAACGCTGAATGACACTCCTTGCTGGCGAGTTGATCCTTTTCGCTCTATGGACGGTATCAGCCAGCGACGACCAGGTCCTCATCGTGGACGGCTCGCTCGGCCAGCTCCCCCGCCCGACCCGCCGGGCGAGGCGCGTCAAGACCGGCTTGACGGCCGTACCGCCTCGGCTGCATGGGAGTGTGCCTCCACCGCCAGAGGTTCCGAGCGTAGATCGCAACGAACACGGCCGACATGGCGATTAGTCCCCACTGGCGCGTCAGCGTGGCGTAAGCGCCCCATATCCCCTGGTTGGCAATCGCGAACCACCAACCGGCCTTGGGGCTCTGGCCGGTGAGCCAAAGGCCAAACACGCTGACCGCGAACAGCGCCCATGACCAGGCGTTCTGGCTCATGACTCGACCCCGGCGGCCGGGGCGTTGGCGGGTAGTACCTCGTTGATGTTCTCGATGACGAACCGGTCGCCGCGCATGAGGATTTCTGCCGTCTCGACGGCCGTTTCGCCCGCGAAGTGGGTACGTGTGATCACGAAGATCGGCACACCCTCCGGTATATCCATGCGGGCACCCTCGTCTGGCGTCGGCATCCGGGTCCGGATGTACTCCGGTACCTGAGTCACGGCCAAGCCGATGCTGTCAAACCGCGTGATCACATCAGGCTCCCCTGGAGTGCTGCCCGCCGGCCGTTCGATCAGCGTTCCGCCGGTAATCCGCAGTGGTTCCCACTGCGTGCTGATCTGTACTAGCTCGTCCTCGACCCGCCAGAGGTAGGTAGCCTGCGAGACCATCTCCGCAGGCTCGATGCCCAGCCGCTCAGCGACCTCGTCTGACGCCTCAACGTATTGGATGTCGGCGGTGACGCGGGTCGTCCAGCCACCGCGTGCGTCTTCTTGCAGGCCCGGCGCGATGCCCGTACGTCGATACCGCCCAGCGGCGATCCGGATCAGCTCGCGATGCTCGCGCACGAAGGAACCCTTGCCCTGTCGGGACTCGACGATGCCCTCGGCGCGTAGCTGGCCGATCGAGGCGCGTGCGACGGTGACCGACACGCCGTAGGTGGTCATCAGCTCTCGCTCGCTCGGGATGCGGTCTCCTGGACGCAGGGCGCCCGACCTGATCTGCTCACGGATTCGCTCGGCTATCTCCAGGTACCGCGGCGCTCGGACCCGCATGGCTCAGCTCCTTCCTTCCCTTGGGTGATCAGTCTAGTGCACCTGGCACGTAGTGTGTTATAACACTAAGTGCGTTGAGCGGGGGGATCATGAAGGGACAGATGGAGGTCGATGATCGACTCACCGTGGCGCAGCCCGGTTGCGTGGTGCATTGCGAGTCCTGCCGCGGTCGTGGCTGGAAGCTTGTTAGCCCCAGCCGTGTCCGAGCGTTTGCAGAAGACGCTGTTCGCCTGACCCGCCGTCAGTGTCTGGACTGCTACGGCAGCAGCCTCACCCGCGCAGCCTGACTGTCCGCATCCCGGTTCGTCGGACATCGGACTCGGCGAGGAGGCGAAGGTGTTGCGCTGGATCATCTGGTGGCGGCGCGGCGGTGGGCGGTCTGGTCCCGACAGGCCGGTTCGACGCCCCTCGGCCATTGCGCGCGGGGCGGCGCGGAAGGCGGGCCGGAGTCCGTGGGCGCCGGGGAACGAAGGGCGGCTGCGGGGTCGCATTCCGGACGGTGACACCGTCGCCAACCCGGGTTTTCCCCGCTGGTCCGAGCTGGTCACGAGGGAGCTACCACACGCCGATCCGCCGCCGTCATACCTGCGGCCGTGCGTCGAGCGCGACCGGAAACCGCTTGGGGAGGCTGGGGGGTGGGCGAGGCCATGAGCGCCGAGGCCAACCACTTCCCCGCCCGCCCGGGATGGGGGTGCACCGGGTGCGATCAGCCGTGGCCGTGCGCCACCCGGAAGGTAGAGCTGCTCGCCGAGTCCAGCGAGACGGGGATCTCGCTGCGGTACTTGATGGCTGAGCACATGTTCCAGGCCGCCGCCGATCTCGGTGCCGAGCAGCCCGCAGACCTGGTCGATCGGTTCGTGGGGTGGCTACCGTCGCCAGCTCGCCCTACGTTGCCCCCCATCGCAGACGGGTCCTTCGCTGCCAGGAAGGACCGGGTTGGAGCGGTCGGCGGCCGCGGTGACATGCTCCCCGGCACCCAGGTCGCCGGCCCAACTGCCGGACACGTGGGCATTTCGTACTGCCCTTCCGACACCAAGTTTTGGTTCATCTGGACCGACCGTGGCATCCGTGTCCAGTACGGGACGGACCTGCCTTCGGTCGCGGTACTGCCGGCGCCCGCGGCGATCCCGCACGCGCCACCGTTCGCCCCAAGTGTCACAGCGTTCCGGGAAGCATGCGAGGCGTGGCTCGGCGATGACGCCGCCGTGGCGGATGCCGTCTTGAAGGCCCTTCAAGGACAACCGGATCCGGCGACCGTAGCGGCCCTCAAGGCGTTCGCGGAGGGCCGAATGCCTGGGTAGCGCCTAAGTCCTTGGGGGTCGCGACCGGTGCACTCTGCGTTTCAAGTGGGTTAGCGCTTCTCCCGCGCTCGGTTGGTTGATCGACACACATCCAGCCCACATTGCAGAGGAGGGGTTCAACTCCCCTGGCCCCCTCGCGGGTTTATGCAACGCACGCTCTACCCATTTCAAAGCGAAAGGAGTCACGGTGACTGTCGCGCTCAAAACAGCCGCAGAAACACGAGGCAGACAACCCGCCGGATCGGACAGCCCGACGTGAGGCGTTACCTGCCGCCAACGATTGCCGGGCTACCGCTGTCAATGGTTAGAACTATCCCATCCAAGCGGACGGAGAGAGGGGACAGAGATGGCCAGCAAAGACGACGCCAAGCCAAGCAGGAAAGACGCGGAGAGGGCGGAATCCAAACTGACCGCTATGGCCGTCAAGGCGGCCAAGAGCGGAGACACCGAGAAGGCGAAGCGGTTGGCCGAAGAGGCCGCACTGGTCCGGAAGCTGCTCCAAGGCCAGCCCGACAAGCCGTAGGACCGACAGGTGGCCAAGCAACAAGCCGGCGGCAACGTGCGTGTGCAGTGCTTGCAGCGGCAACGGCGCCAAGGTGATCCAGCGGCAGATATTCGACACCTGCAAGCGGTGCAACGGCGCCCGAGGCAAGCGGTCCGGCAAGGTTTGGGTCCCGTGCAGCGGCTGCGGTGGCACAGGCGGGAAGAACCGCACCATCAGCAGCTCGGAGAACTGCTGCGCCTGCAACGGCACCGGCCGCAGATCCGGCGCCTGGTCCATGGCGTACCGAGTGGTGACCACATGACCGACCCTGACCACGATCTGAACAACCCACCCGCCGGAGCGCGACCAGTGCCTTGTAGCGGCTGTGGCGGCGAGGGCGTCGTGATGGCTACGAGAATGGCGCTCGGCCCAATACCGGGCAGCGGTCTTGAGCCTGGACAGACTGGCACACTGCATGGTCCGGCGAGGTGCCGGGTCTGCGACGGCCGGGGTTGGGTGTGGGGGCCAACCGCTCAGCCACCGCCGAACGAGGCAACCGAGGACGCCGGATAGCGACAGCGGCGCAAGGGCGAGCGCCGCACCTGGCGGAATGGTGGGCCGGTTCCGCCGGATCGGAGTCGTGATTCCGGTATAGGGAGAGGCACCCCTGTGCTCCCCGGGGTGCCTCTCCTCCAAGGGCCCCAAATGCGCGATAGTAAGATAACCTGTTGACAAGATATCTGATCAAGCTTTGGGGGTCCTCCATGCCGATCGATGTTGCGCCGCCAAAGTACGCCATGATCGTTAATGCGCTCCAGGACCGGATAGCAAACGAGGTCTATCCAGTCGGATCGATGCTGCCGAGTGAAGCCACCCTGACAACAGAGTTCAGCGTGTCCCGTCCCACCGTCGTGCGAGCGTTGGAATACCTGCGCCAAGCCGGCTGGATTGAAGGCCAGCAGGGCAAAGGCCGGTACGTGCTCGGTCGACCCCCAACGGTGCACCGCCGTCCACCGAGCTACACGGATGCCTTGCTGAACGTCAGCGAACCGGCAAGTGTCAAGCTGCTTGACGTCGGTGCCGTGCCCGCGCCGCCTCGTGCCGCGTCAGTCCTGCAACTGGCACCCGGCACTATGGTCGTGGCGCGCCAACGTTTGGTCGTGTCCCCCGGTGTGGGACCGATAGAACTTAGTACCGCGTTCGTCCCTACGGAGCTTGCCGCGGGCACTGAGATCGTTATGCCTCGACCACTCTCGACCGGCCTGCTCCGCCACCTAGCCGACCGGAAAGGCGTTGAGGTTGGCCGGGCCACCGAGCGGATCTCGGCGCGATTGCCTTCGCCGGAAGAGGCAAACCTACTGGAAATCAGCCGCCGCGATTGTCTCCTGACCGTGCTGCTCGGCGTGACTGACCGAGTCGGCCAACCAGTCGTCGCGGTTGACGTGGTGATGCCGTCGCTGCGACATGAGCTGGAGGACGAGTTCTCGCTCTTGTGAACAGATCGGCGTCGCGGCAACGGCCGCGCCGTTGCGGCCAGGCTTGATAAGTCAACGCACTCACAGCTTGACAAGTCAACGCACGCACTTCTACTCTTGAGCGAAGTCGCCGGCGAGAGGTCGGCGGCACGCGAAGGAGGACTGATGGTTCCGGGTGGTGTGAAGATCCCCGTGCCGTTCGGGTTCGCGTTCTCGCACGGTGCGACGGTGAAGAGCGTGGCACCGGCGAAGGACTGGGACGGCAAGTACAACGACGGGCAGGCCAGGGACGAAGAGACCGGCGAGCGGCTGTGGCTGGTGACGGTGGAGGACCTGGACCCGAAGGCGGCCGAGTTTGGCCGGGATCGGTTGAAGGTCAAGGTTGTGGCCCCGGTTCAGCCGGTGCCGCCCGATCCGATGGTGCTGCCGGGCGGGCTTTCGATCACCCCGGTTGAGCTGACGGATCTGGTGCTGACGCCGTGGGTCGACGACTCGCGATGCAAGACGTCCAACCACCGTTGTCGGGCTCGGCTGGCGTGGTCGATGCGCGCCTCTGGCCTGATCGCTCCGCAAGCCGCGCAGGCGGCTGCTTGATCTAGCGCGTCGGGGCCGGGCTGTCCTCCGGCAAGAGTCTTCCCGGCCCCGCGCTCAACCCGATCTCCCTGAGATGGAGGGGCTGCGATGCCCACGGTAGTCAACGCTGCCCGCGTCACGACGAAGGACGGCGCGGTATGGCGCGAGTGCGCCGGCTGCGGGGCGCTGGCCCCGCTCGCCCCGGGCGTGAACCACTGCCCGGCGTGTCAGGCCGAACCGGTACGCGAGTACGCGGTGTCGGTGCTGCTGGACCTGGCCGCCATGCACGCCGGCGGGCCGGCTGGTGCCGCGGAGTCCTTCGACCATCTGGCTAACGCATACGCCGGCTTAGCGCGGGCCGGGCACGGTGTGCAGGCCAAGGAACTGAACGGGTTGGCGGGCGACCTGCGGGAGGCCGCGCGGCGGCTTCGGGGACGGGGGCGGTCGTCGTGAAGACGCATCGCCAGACCGTTGCCGCGCTGGCCGCGCCAGCGGTGTTGATCGCGCGGCACATCTACCGCTGCGTGCCGTCTGATGCGGTGAGGGTGGCCGCGCTGGTGGAGATCTCGGCTGCGGCGGCGGCATTGGCTCGCACCGTGGTGAAACTTCGCCAGCTTGACCCTGATCTGATCGCGCCGCATGTGAGCGATGCAACGGACCTGCGGGCCGTACTGGGTCGAGGCCGCTGGTTGCCGACCATGTGTCGGCACGTCCCCGTACCTTCGTCTGCCCCGGTGCCTGTGGGAATGCTGCTACCGGCCGTGGTACCGGTAGCGCCGGCCCGGCGTCGCGCCGCTCGCTGCGCGCCTGATCCGGGCCAAGGCTCGCTGTTCGCATCGACCGGCGAGCGGAGATGAGCGCCATGGCCGCCTCAACTGTCAAGCGCGCGTTGACACCGAACCGACCGCGGGTGGTGGAGAACGACGAGTTCGCCGCGTTCGTACGTCGCGTCGTGGGCGCCCACGGTCGACGGGTCGGTACTGGCGACGTAGAGGCGCTGGCGGAGCTGGTCGCGCTCTCCGACGACATCGACCGGGCCATCGGCGACGCGGTAACGGGGCTACGCCGCTTCGGCTACTCGTGGGCCGAGATCGCCGCCCGCATCGGAGTTACTCGGCAAGCCGCTCAACAGCGATGGGGGAAGGGAGGTGTAGGCCATGCCGTTGATCAACGTGATCCGGGGCCAGGAAGTTCCTAGTGCGCCGCTGAACGTGCGGACTCCGATCCTGCACATCCCGGTGTGGTTGGCGCTGATCTGGTGGACGCTCAAGGCCTTTGCGGTGGCCGTGTTCCTGGCATGCCGGTACTGGTACCTCACCGGCCCGGCTGTGCTGCTGATGTGGCTCTACGCCGAGTACGGCTGGTTCGGCCCGGTCGGCCTGGTCGCCGGTCTGACGGTGGTCGCTGGTGGTTGGCGGCTGTCGCACCACCCGTCGTTCCTGCGGTTCGGGTTCTACCCGGCGCTGGGTCGCTGGCGGCGTATGCGGTACCGGCGGCGCTGGTACCCGGCCATGGCCACGGCCAAGCTCGTCACGGTCTTCGACCGGCGCACTGTGATGCCGATCCTCAAGCGGGTCCGCTGCACCGCGTGGGCGGACATGCTGACGGTGGCGTTGGTCACCGGGCAGATCCCCGACGACTTCGCCAAAGCCGGCGAGCGTCTGGCGCACACCTTCGGCGCGCTGGCATGTCGGGTGACTTCCGGCGCACGCCCGGGTCTGGTGGTTCTCACCCTGCTGCGTGTTGACACGCTGGCGGCGACGGTGCCGCCGTTCTCGGTGCCTGAGGTACCGGACTTCACCGCGTTGCCGGTAGCCCGTCGCGAGGACGGCGGCGCGTACGCGCTGCGGCTGTTCGGCACCCAAGTCTTGGTCGTCGGTGCCACCGGCTCTGGTAAGGGCTCGGTGATCTGGTCGATCATTCGCGCGCTGGCCAATGGGGTCGCCTCCGGACTGGTCGAGCTGTGGGGCTTCGACCCCAAGGGCGGTATGGAACTCGGCGGAGGGCTGCCGCTGTTCGCCCGGTTCGCATACAGGGACTTCGACCAGATGGCGGACATGCTGGAGGAGGCTCTGGCCGTGGCGCAGGCCCGCGCCGACCGGCTGCGTGGGCGGACTCGCCAACACATCCCGACATCGGCGGAGCCGTTGATCGTCATCATCATTGACGAGTTGGCCGCACTGACCGCCTACGTCACTGACCGGCGGGTGAAGGACCGCATCAAGGCCGCGCTCGGGCTGCTGCTTACCCAGGGCCGCGCCGTCGGCGTGCACGTGGTCGCCGCGTTGCAGGACCCGCGCAAGGAAGTCCTGCCGTTCCGCAACCTGTTCCCCACCAGGATCGGGCTGCGGCTGTCGGAAGAGGCCGAGGTCGACATGGTCCTCGGCGAAGGTGCTCGCGATCGGGGTGCCCTGTGCGACCGCATCCCGCAAGGCCCCCTGCACGCCGGTACCGCTTTTGTGGTCATCGACGGCGACCCCGTACCGGAGCGGATCCGGTTCGGCTTCAACACCGATGAGGACATCACCCATCTGGCCCAGACCTACGGGCAACTGCGGGTGCTCTCCGGTGCCAGGAAGGAGACAGCAGCATGAGGCCCGTATCCCGCATCACGTGCGCTGATGTGGTCGAGGCGGCCGTGGTGCTTGGCGCCAGCGCAGCCCTCGAACCGGTCGCCGTGCACTACGGACAGCCCTCATGGCTGCTCGCGGCCGGGCTGATCCCCCTGGGCGCTGCTGGCCTGGCCGCATGGCTGGGCCGCCGGCACAGCATCGGCTACGCCCGGCGGCAACGCGCGGTGGACCAGGCCGCCTTCCACGCGGCCGAACGCAGGGCACAACCCGTCGCGACCGGCCCGGGTCGGGCCATGGCAGGTGCACCGTGAACGCCGCGATGCTGACCCACCTGCGGCGCGTGCGTTGGGCCGTGCGGGCGACCCTGGTCCTCGGCGTGGCGGCGAGCGTGGCGGCCAACGTGCTGCACGCCAACCCCAACCTGATCAGCCAGGGCATCGCCGCCTGGCCGCCGCTGGCGCTACTGCTCACCGTGGAGCTGATCAGCCGGGTCCCGGTGCACCGCCGCTCCCTCGCCACGCTGCGACGGCTGGCTACCGTGGCGATCGCCGGTATCGCGGCGTGGGTGTCGTACTGGCACATGGCCGGTGTGGCGGCCCGCTACGGCGAGGCAGGACCGTCACCGTACCTGCTGCCGCTGTCGGTCGACGGGCTGATCGTCGTCGCCTCCATCAGCCTGGTGGAGCTGGCCGGCCGCATTCGTGAGAGCGGTGAAGCGGACATCCACATTGGACTGTCCGCTGTGGACATGCCGACCACTGAAGCCGATCATCCAGCAACGGCCAGCATCCCTGCCGTGGCCGATCCGGAGCAACCGGCTCCCGCACCTCGCCCTGCCCTCTCAGGGCACGTTGGTAACAGCCACCAGGTCACCGGTCAGGCGGCCCGGTTGCAGATTCCTCCCGACGCGCTCACCCGCGCCAACCACCGCACCCGAGGGGAGCAACGGTGACGGCGCCCGCCATCCCGGCCCCGGCCGCGCCTGGCTTCCCCGAGGCACGGCCGGGCTCGCGGGCAGCCCGCATGGCGATGCCGCGCAGCATCGATGTAGTCAAGAGCCTCGCCGCAGAGCACGGCGTCTGCACCCGGCCGATCACACTGCGCCGTACCGATCTGGCCACCGGGCAGACGGAGCTGATCGACCTGCCGTGCGGGGCGACCCGGGAGGACAAGTGCGTCTCCTGCGCTAAGCGCGCCAAGCGGTTGCGTCAGGTGCAGATCCGGGAAGGTTGGCACCGCACCGACGAACCCCATCCCGGCCCGAACCCAGCCACCGAAGGACAGCGGGCTCTGATCGAGCTGCGGGCGCATCTGGAGTTCTACCGTGACGAGGCCACTCGCGCCGCCCAGTGGGACCAGGTCGCCGACCTGGACGAGGCGATCGCCGAAGTGGAGCAAGCTATCGCTGCCGAGGGCCTACGGGGTCGGGTAGCGCCACCCCACGGTGAAAGCGAGGACCAGGACGACGCGGACCCGGGGCGGAAGCGCATCCGGTCGACGCGGCGCCGTCAGGATGTGCCGGACCTGCCTCGGCAGAAGGTCGACCCCCGCACGGTTGGCCGCACATACACCGGCCGGGACGGCATGGAGCATCGCCCGTCGATGTGGCTGACGCTGACCCTCGACTCCTATGGCCCGGTCCACGGCATCCGCAAAGCGGCCAACGGCAAGCCGATCCCCTGCCCCTGCGGGCACTGGCACCGCGACGACGACCCGATCCTCGGCCTGCCGGTCGACTCCGACTCCTACGACTATCGCCGGGCCGCCTGGGACGCCGTGCACTTCGCCCGACTGCTCGACAGGTACTGGCAGAACCTCCGCCGGGCCGTGGGCTGGAACGTCCAGTACGCCGGCTGCGTCGAACCGCAACGCCGGCTCGCGCCGCATGCCCACTTCGCCATCCGCGGCACCATCCCCCGGGCCATGCTGGAACGGGTCGCCGCTGCCACGTATCACCAGGTGTGGTGGCCAGGCGCAGAGCTGCGTTACGACGTTGACCGGCTGCCGGTCTGGGATGCTGGCTGTCAAGCGTGGGTTGACGGTGAAACGCACCAGCCGTTGACGCCCTGGGCGCGGGCCCTGGACGCGCTTGACAACGACCCCGAGACCCAGCCGGCGCACGTGGTGCGCTTCGGCGCTCAGGTCAAGGCACGTGGTGTCGATCCCGGATCCAAGGACGTCGACCGGACGATCGGCTACATCACCAAGTACCTCACCAAGAGCGCGGCGGACTGCCACCAGGTCACAACCGATGCCCAGCGTGACCACGTCGACCGGCTTTGGCGCGCGCTGCGCGTCACCCCGTGCTCGGACAGGTGCGCGAACTGGCTCCTGTACGGCATCCAGCCGAAGAAGGCTCACGCCAAGCTGCGGCCAGGTAGCTGCAAGGGCCGAGCACACCAGAAAGCCACCCTCGGCATCGGCGGCCGCCGTGTCCTGGTCTCCCGCGACTGGTCCGGCAAAACCCTCGCCGACCACCGCGCCGACGCCCGCGCTTGGGTCCGTGCCCTGCTCGGCATCAGCGACGGGCACGACCAGGTCCCCGCGGTCGCGATCGAACCCGGCACGCCGGCGCCGGTCGCGTGGGAGCTGGCCCGGCCCGATGACCCCGACATGCAACCGCTGGAACACCGACTCCTACGCGCCGTCTCCCAACGCATCCAGTGGCGCGACCAGCTCAGGGCGGCGCGGGAACGGGCAACCGGACCGCCTGCAGATGTTTCGGCAACTGATGACGATCACGGCAGCCACGGGGAGGACTGAGCACAGTGGAAGACGAGTTGATGACGGTGCCGGAAGTGTTAGCGGCGCTGAACAATCTGCCCCGGCGTACGTTCTACCGCTGGCGGGAGCTTGGCATCGCGCCTGAGTGCATCAAGCTGCCGAACGGTGAGCTTCGCGTGTGGCGTAGTGAGTTACACGCCTGGCTTGACCGGCTGCGCGAACGGCGGGAAGCGGCGTGAAGTCGCGCGAGGTGCGGGTGTGGGAGATCCGCGTCAACAAGGGCAACAAGCGGAAGTCGTACACGGTGCGGTGGACGGTCGCGGCCCGGGAGAAGTCTCGAAACTTTGTCACGCGGGCGCTCGCCGACAACTTCCGGTCCGACCTGATGCAGGCGATCAACCGTGGTGAGTCGTTCGACACGGCGACGGGACTACCCGACTCGATGATCGAGGCAAAGGAAGCGGTCTCATGGCTGGCGTTCGTACGGTCCTATCTGGACATGAAGTGGCCCGGTGCCGCCGCAAAGTCGCGCGACAGCCTTACCGATGCGCTGGCGACGGTAACGCCGGTACTCGTCCGGGATCTGCCGGGTCGTCCGAAGATCGAGATCCTCCGTCGGGCGTTGCGCGACTACGCGCTACCGCCAACTGTTCGGCAACTCGACCCGGCTCCCGAGCTGGCTGGGGCGCTCGACTGGTTGCGGCGTGCCTCGCTGCCGTTGACAGATCTCCGCGAGGCGGCGACGGTCCGCATGGCGTTGGACGCGCTCGCACTGAGGCTCGACGGACGCCCGGCCGCCGCAACGACGGCGCGGCGACGACGGTCGGTGTTCTACAACGTGCTTCAGTACGCCGTCGAGCTGGAGGCGCTGGAGTTCAATCCGGTCGACCGGCTCCGAGTGCGGTCCCGACAGAAGAGGGTCGCCGAGGTTGTCGACCGTCGAGTGGTGGTGAACCTGCGCCAGGCGTCGGAGCTGTTGATCGCGGTGAGCTATGTCGGCCGGCGTGGCAAGGTGGGCCGCGGTGAGCGTCTGGTGGCGTTCTTTGCCTGCATGTACTTCGGGGCGCTGCGTCCGGGGGAAGCGCTGGGGTTGCGCGAACGTGACTGCTACTTGCCGGCCAAGTGCCTGGACTGTGGCGCGGACCTGACCGGGATAAGCGGGAGGTCGGCGGGGTGTGAACACCAGCGTGTCGAGTACGGCTGGGGCCGTCTCACCTTGGTCAAGAACCGACCACAAGCCGGCAAGCGGTGGACCGACAGCGGCCAGGCGCACGACGAACGAGGGCTGAAGCACCGCGCGGAGGATGAGCCGCGTGGGGTTCCGATCCCGCCGCAGTTGGTGGCGATCCTCCGCAGGCACATCGAGCGGTTCGGCGTGGCGGAAGATGGCCGGTTGTTCCGCAGCGAGCGGGGCAACGTCGTCGGCGCGTCAACGTACTCGCGGATCTGGGAGGAAGCGCGGCGCCTGGCGTTCACGCCGCACCAGGTGGACTCGCCGTTAGCGGGTCGGCCGTACGACTTGAGGCACGCGGCAGTCTCGTTGTGGCTGAACGCCGGAGTCCAGGCGACCGAGGTCGCCGACCGGGCCGGGCACTCGGTGGAGGTCCTGCTGAAGGTCTACGCCAAGTGCATCGACGGCGAGGAGGCAACCGTGAACCGGCGAATCGGGGAAGCGCTGGAGGGTTGGCCATGGGTAGCCTGAACCACTGGGCCGCCGGTCCGGATCTCGGCTCGGCCGGCATCGCTGAGCTGCGGAAACAGAGTCAAGATCAGTCCGTATATAGTCCGGGACTGCCGACAAACGGGGGCTCCGGGTGGCACTTGGCTGCACATGGTGGCACATCGACCAAGGTCAGTAGTTGCAGGTCAGCAGCCGTTTCGGCTGATCTTAGGGGTGCCCCCGGCAGGATTCGAACCTGCGGCACACGGTGGTGGGTGTGGTCCTGCTTGATCGCGTGCGCTGACACGCGGAGCACAACCAGCTCAAGTTGATCGATGCCGCGCCGTGCCGTCCGCCGAGCCAGAGGTCCTCCGGCGTGCGGTGACCACGGGGCCGCGCCGCTCAGGCGGGAACGCGCGGGCGCGGCCGGAGGCCCGATGCGCGATCGGCAGTCCGATAAGCCCGGGCCGGGGGTCGCTCTCGGCGGTCGATCTCGATAGCACCGGGCACACGCAAAGTGAATTGGTTAGGCACGCTGCGTCATGGTTCGGGCTGTGCCCAACGTGGCCTCGGGGCGGGAGGGCGGGTGACGGAGACCGAGCGGCAGCCAGCGGCGGCCTCGCAGTTCGACCTGCTGGCAGCCTTGGCGGAGGTCGAGGGGGACCCGACCGGCGCGGTTCTGCGAGCATCAGCGGACCGGTGTATCCGGCTGGCCGGCTGGGGGCGCTGGCTTGTGGCACGGTGAT
>WNGF01004922.1_pt1 | contig 22078 bp, 20 predicted proteins | sample 5400641 | NCBI WGS metagenome assembly WNGF01 (sample SAMN13153371, study PRJNA577476) | soil metagenome | isolation source: 80 cm soil or saprolite under grassland replicate 2 | place: USA:California | collected 2016-06-15 | reverse complement strand
GGCCGCTGCGGGATCGGTGGCGGCGCCGTCCTCGACGCATGGCCGTTGCGGGCGTGGTCGAGGTCGTCCTTCGTGACGCGGCCACCCGGGCCCGTGCCGCGGATGGCGTTCACGTCGACGCCGAGCTGCCGCGCCATCGCTCGGACGGCGGGGGTGGCGAGCGACTTCGAGCGCGACGCCGTCGTCGAGGGTTCCGGCTCCCTCGCCCCGCGAAGCGGGGAGAGGGGCTGGGTCAAGGTCGAGGTCGCGGGCGTGGTCGCAGCCGTCGGCGCCTCGATCTTCACTGGCTGTGGCCCCGGGGCGGCGGCCTCGAGCTCCAGCTCGAGCAGCGGATGGTGGACCTTGGCAAGCTCGCCCTCCTGGTAGTGGAGGCGGGTGACGCGCCCGCGGCGCGGCGACGGGATGGTCACCGTCGCCTTGTCGGTCATCACCTCGACGAGCGGCTGGTCCTCGTGGACCTCGTCGCCCGGCTTCACGAACCACTTCTGGATCTCGGCCTCGACCACCCCTTCGCCGATGTCGGGCAGGATGAACTCGAACGCCATGGTGGCCTCGCGTGGTGGCGGAAGCTAGTAGCGGATGGTCTCTCGAATGGCCCGCAGGATGCGCGGCGCGCGCGGCAGGTACTCGTACTCGAGCGTGTACGGGAACGGCGTGTCGAAGCCGGTGACGCGCGCGACGGGCGCCTCGAGGTGGACGAAGCAGCGCTCCTGGATGAGAGTCGCCAGCTCGGCGCCGAACCCGCAGGTCCGCGGCGCCTCGTGGACGACGACCACCCTCCCCGTCTTCGTCACGGAGGCGACGATCGCGTCGAGGTCGAGCGGCTGCAGCGAGCGCAGATCGAGCACCTCGCAGTCGATGCCCTCCTGCTCCGCCTCGCGCGCCGCCTGGTCGGCCTCGTGCCACATCGCGCCCCAGGCCAGGACCGTGATCTGGTGGCCGGCGCGCGTCACCTTGGCCTGCCCGAGCGGGATGGCGTACTCGCCCTCGGGCACCTCGCCCTTCGCGGCGCGGTAGACGCGCTTCGGCTCGAAGAAGATCACGGGGTCGGGGTCGCGGATCGCGCTCACGAGGAGCCCCTTCGCGTCCTCCGGCGTCGCCGGCACCACCACCTTCAGCCCCGCCGTGTGGATGAAGTGCGCCTCGGGCGACTGCGAGTGGTAGTGGCCGCCGCGGATGCCACCCCCGTACGGCGTCCGGATGACGAGCTTGCACGACCACTGGCCGCCCGAGCGGTAGCGGTACTTGGCCACCTCGCTCACGATCTGGTCCATGGCCGGATAGATGAAGTCGGCGAACTGGACCTCGGGAACGGGGCGCAGCCCGTAGAGCGCCATCCCCAACGCCGTTCCGATGATGCCGCTCTCCGCGAGCGGCGTGTCGATGACGCGGTCGGCGCCGAACTCGTCGTAGAGCCCCTGCGTCGCGCGGAAGACGCCGCCGAACTTGCCCACGTCCTCGCCGAGGACGACGACGTTCGGGTCGCGCCGCATCTCGACGCGCAGCGCGTCGTTCACCGCCTGGATGATGTTCAAGGTCGGCACGGAAACCTCCTCGCCGCCTCGCGGCCGTCAGCGGCGGCCGGCGCGCGGATCGCCGCCCACGCGCGGGTCGTCGGCGAGGGCGCGCCGGAGCTCCTCGAGCTGCTCGCGCTGCTGCCGCAGCGGCTCGGCGTAGACGCCCTCGAAGAGCGTCTCGATGGGCGGCTTCGCCGGGTACGCCTCGGCGGCCTTCACGGCGCCCTGGATCGCCTCTCGCACCTCGCCCTGGAGCTTCGCCTCCTCCGCGTCGCCGAGCAGGCCGCGCCCGGCGAGGAACGCCTTCAGGCGCAGGATGGGGTCCTTCTTGCGCCAGGGCTCGACCACCTCCGGTGGCCGGTACGCGCGCGGATCGTCGGACGTCGAGTGACCCTCGATGCGGTACGTGACGCACTCGAGGAGCGTCGGGCCGTCCCCGTCCGCGGCGCGCTCGCGCGCGCGGCGCGTGGCGGCGTACACGGCGAGGAGATCGTTCCCGTCCACGCGCTCGCCGCGCATCCCGTAGGCGAGCGCCTTCTGGGCGATGGTCTCCGACGCGGTCTGCCGCTCGCGCGGCACGCTGATGGCCCACCCGTTGTTGCGGCACGCGAAGACCACCGGGACCTTGTTCACGGCGGCGAAGTTGAGGCCGGTGTGGAAGTCGTTGGCGCTCGTCGCGCCCTCGCCGAAGTAGACGAGCGAGACCATCTCGTCGCCCTTGATACGCGCGGCCCAGGCCGCGCCGACCGCGTGCGGGATCTGGGTGGCGATGGGCGAGCTGATCGAGGTGAAGAGCGCTGGCCGCCACGCCTCGTGGCACGGCATCTGGTGCCCGAGCATGGCGTCGCCGGCGTTGCCGAGCAGATCGCAGACGTACTTCTCGAGCGGCATGCCGCGCAGGAGCGCCGCCCCGTGCTCGCGATAGCACGGGAAGACCCAGTCGGTCGGCTCCATGGCGCGGACGGTGCCGAACACCGTCGCCTCCTCGCCGATCGAGCCGATGTAGAAGTTGATCCGGCCCTGGCGTTGCATCGCGATCATGCGCTCGTCGAGCTGGCGGTTCAGGACCATCCAGCGGTACAGCGCGACGAGGTCGCCGTCCGGGAGCGCGACCTCGTCCGGATCGGCGCTGCCGTCCTCCTGGAGCACGCGGTAGAGCGGAAAGGCCTCCCCCGTCTGGACCGGCGACGACGACGCGCCATTCGCGCCCTTGCGGCGCGCGGGAATCCCTACCTCGGGCTCACCTCGCATCGCTCGCCTCCCGGCCCAGCTCCCCGTCGCATCGCCGCGACGCGATCTCACCGCGCAGGAACAGCTCCGCGGCGCGGTAGCTGGAGCGCACCAGCGGCCCGCTTGCCACGTACCGGAACCCATGCCGCTCGCCCAGGCCCTTGTAGGCGCCGAAGCGCTCGGGCGTGACCCATTCGACGACGGGCAGGTGCCACGCCGACGGCCGAAGGTATTGACCTAACGTGAGGATGTCGACCCCGACCCCGCGCAGGTCGCGCATGGTCTCCTCGAGCTCGGCCTCGCTCTCGCCCAGCCCCAGCATGATCGACGACTTCGTGACGACCCGCGGAAACTCCCGCTTCATCCGCTCGAGCACCGTCAGGGTCTGGTCGTAGCCCGCCCTCTGATCGCGGACGACCGGGGTGAGGCGGCGCACCGTCTCGATGTTGTTCGCGAAGACGTCTGGAGCGGCGCGGCCGACGGCCCGGATCGCCTCGGGGTCGCCGCGGAAGTCCGGGGTCAGCACCTCGACCAGGAGGCGCGGGATCTCCTTCAGCCGGACGATCGCGTCCGCGAAGTGACCCGCACCGCCGTCGGGGAGGTCGTCGCGATCGACGCTCGTCACGACGATGTAGTCGAGGTGGAGCTCCCGGATGGCGTGGGCGAGATGACGCGGCTCGTCGGGATCGAGCGGCGGCGGGTGCGCGGCCGTCTTCACGTTGCAGAAGCGGCAGCCGCGCGTGCACACGTCGCCCATGAGCATCACGGTGGCGGTTCCGCCGCCCCAGCACTCCGCCACGTTGGGGCAGTGCGCCTCCTGGCAGACGGTGTGGAGCTGCAGCGACCGGAGGGTCTCGCGGACGTGCTGGTAGCGCTCGCCGCCCGGCAAGCCGACCCGCAACCAAGGGGGCTTCTTCGCGCCGACCGGCATCCCGGAGGCGCGCAGCTGCGCAGCCAGCTCGCGGCGGACCCGGATGGGCTCGTCGGGTTCCGCCCTCAGGATGGGCAGGCTGTAGCGCGTCTCGTCCATTCCAGGCGGCAGCGATGTACCGGTTGTAAGGATGCCAGTCAACGCCGGCCTGCAATAGTGTGCACGCACGGCATGGAGCGGGATCGCTCGTGATTTCAGGCGTTCGCGTGCTATAGTCGCGGGATCGTGAGCGCCTCGATCGACGACGTCGACGCACCGCCCCGGCCGCTCGCCGTGACGGACGCGCCCGTCGCGCCCACGCGCATCCTCATCGTCGACGACGACGCGACCGTCCGGGACGTCATCGGCGTCCTCCTCGGGGAGGAGGGGTACGTCTGCGCCACGGCGACGACCGCGGAGCAGGCGGTCGAGCTCCTGCACGTGACCGAGTTCCACCTCGTGCTCTGCGACATGAAGATGCCGGGCAAGGACGGCCTGTGGCTGATCGATCGCCTCCGGTCCGAGCAGCCCTCCACGGCCGTCATCATGCTGACGGCCTTCGGCGACACGGAGGCGGCGGTCGAGTGCCTGCGGCGAGGCGCCGTCGACTACCTGCTCAAGCCACCCAAGGTGACGGATCTCGTCCGCGCCATCGAGCGCGCGCTCGCGAAGCGGCGCCTCGAGCTCGCGCGGCAGCGCTACCGGACGAGCCTCGAGCGGCGCGTCCGCGAGAAGACGGCGGAGCTGTCGAAGGCGCTGCGCGAGATCGAGGCCGCCTACGCGAGCACCCTCTACGCGCTCGTGGCCGCGCTCGACGCTCGGGAGCACGAGACGTCCGACCACTCCCAGCGCGTGGTGCGGTACACGCTGGCCATCGCGGAGGCCCTGGGCGTGCCGGCCGCGGACCGCCCCGACATCGCCCGCGGCGCCCTCCTCCACGACATCGGCAAGATCGGCGTGCCGGACGCGATCCTCCTCAAGCCCGGACCGCTCGTCGCGGCCGAGTGGGAGGAGATGCGCCGTCATCCGCAGACCGGGTACACGATCCTGAGGTCCATCCCGTTCCTGCAGGTGCCCGCCGAGATCGTGCTCGCTCACCAGGAGCGGTTCGACGGCTCCGGGTATCCGCGCGGCCTCGCCGGCGACGCCATCCCGCTCGGCGCGCGGATCTTCACGATCGCGGACACGCTCGACGCCATCACGAGCGACCGGCCCTACCGCAGGGGCGCTTCGCTCGACAAGGCTCGCGACGAGATCCGGCGCTTCGCGGGGACGCAGTTCGACCCGAGCTGCGCCGAGGCGTTCCTGTCGCTCGATCAGAAGCTCGTCGTGGCGCTCCGCCGCCCCGATCCCCGCATGCCGGCCGCGAACGGGTGACCTCCGCGCCGTCAGCCGAGCGCGGGCTGGCCGACGCGCAGGGGCGGCGCATCCGCTACCTGCGCCTCTCCCTGACCGACCGGTGCAACTTCGCGTGCAGCTACTGCTCGCCACAACCGCGCGAGGGCTGCGAGTCGATGCCGCGCGAGGCGATCGTCCGGCTCGTTCGCGTCTTCGCCGGCATGGGCGTCGAGCGCGTCCGCCTCACCGGGGGTGAGCCGACGCTGCGCCCCGACCTGCTCGAGATCGTGCGCGACATCGCGGCCGTGCGCGGCATCGAGGAGATCGCGCTCACCACCAACGGCCACCAGCTCGAGCGCCTGGCGTCATCGTTGCGGGCCGCCGGCGTGCTCCGGCTCAACGTGTCGCTCGACACGCTCCGCCCCGAGCGGCTCCGGCAGGTATCGGGACGCGCCGCGTCGCTGCCTCGGATCCTCGAGGGCCTCGCGGCGGCCGGGCGCGCGGGGTTCGTCTCGCTCAAGCTGAACGCCGTCGTGGTGCGCGGCGTCAACGAGGACGAGCTGGGCGAGCTCGCGCGCTTCGCGTGGCGCCACGGGGCCATCGCGCGCTTCATCGAGCTCATGCCGTTCGGCAACGCGGGCGAGCCGGTCCCGACCGCCGAGGTGAAGCGCCTCCTCGAGGCGCAGGGGGTCCGCCTGGCGCCCGACTCGACCCGCGGTTGGGGCCCGGCGCGGCACATGCGCGGCACGTCGGGCGAAGGCCCCGCCGCCGTCGAGGGGCTCGTCGGGTTCATCGGCGCGATGACCGAGGGCTTCTGCGAAGACTGCAACCGGGTGCGGGTGGGCGCCGACGGCGCGCTCCGCGCGTGTCTGGGAGGCCGCGATCGGGTCGAGCTCCTGCCCCTCGTGCAGGCGGGCGCCGACGACGGCGCGATCGCGACCCTGATCCGAGAGGCGCTGCGGAGGAAGGGCGAGCGCCACGGCATGGCGGACGCGCGCGGAGGGCTCCTCCCCATGATCGGCGTCGGCGGCTGACCGAGGCACCTGGGAGGGGGGCGAACCCGAAGCTCCCTCGGCCTACGGCACCACCTGCAGCGGCCCCTGCTTCCGGGGCTCACCCTCCCCGTTCGCTTGCTCCTTCGCCGCCACTTCCTCGAGGTGGCCGTGGATCTTCATGGAGCAGAACTTCGGGCCGCACATCGAGCAGAACTCCGCGCTCTTGAACGCCTCGTGCGGGAGCGTCTCGTCGTGCATGGCGCGCGCCGTCCCGGGATCGAGCGAGAGCGCGAACTGCTTGTTCCAGTCGAACGCGTACCGGGCACGGGAGAGCTCGTCGTCGCGGTCGCGCGCGCCGGGGCGGTGCAGCGCCACGTCGGCGGCGTGGGCCGCGATCTTGTAGGCGATGATCCCCTGACGGACGTCGTCCACGTTGGGCAGCCCGAGGTGCTCCTTGGGCGTGACGTAGCAGAGCATCGCCGCGCCGTGCTGCGCCGCGATGGTCGCGCCGATGGCGCTCGTGATGTGGTCGTAGCCGGGCGCGATGTCGGTCACGAGCGGCCCGAGGACGTAGAAGGGCGCCTCGTCGCACAGCTCGCGCTCCCTCTGCATGTTCATCGGGATCTGGTCGAGCGGCACGTGCCCTGGACCTTCGACCATGACCTGCACGTCGTGCTTCCAGGCCCTGCGGGTGAGGTCACCCAGCACCTTCAGCTCCGCGAACTGCGCCGCGTCGGACGCGTCGGCGAGGCACCCGGGCCGGAGCCCGTCGCCGAGTGAGAAGGCGACGTCGTACTTCTTGAAGATCTCGCAGATCGCCTCGAAGTGCGTGTAGAGCGGGTTCTCCGCCTTGTTGGCGATCATCCACTGCGCCATGAGCGCGCCGCCGCGGCTCACGATGCCGGTGATGCGGTGCGCCGCGAGCGGGATGAAGCTCCGGAGGACGCCGGCGTGGATCGTCATGTAGTCGACGCCCTGCGCCGCCTGCGCCTCGATGATCTCGAGCATCCCCTCCGGCGTGAGGTCCTCGACCTCCTTCACGTGCGTGAGGCACTCGTAGATGGGCACGGTGCCGACCGGCAGCGTGCTGTGCCGCAGGATGGCCTCGCGGATCTCGGGGATGTCGCCCCCGGTCGAGAGGTCCATGACGGTGTCGGCGCCGTACTTCACGCAGGCGCGGAGCTTCTCCAGCTCCTCCTCGACGTCGCCGACCACCGCCGAGTTGCCGATGTTCGCGTTGATCTTGCACGTCGCAGCGAAGCCGATGGCCATCGGCTCGAGCTCGTGGTGCCGCACGTTGGCGGGAATGATCATGCGCCCGCTCGCCACCTCGGCGCGGATCTGCTCCTCCGGGAGGCGCTCGCGCTTGGCAACGTGTCGCATCTCCTCCGTCACGACGCCCTGCCGCGCATAGTGCATCTGCGAGACGTTGGCGTGGCCACGGCGGTTCGCGATCCATTCGGCGCGCATCGACTTGCTCCGGGCTGAAGGGAATGGGGAAGCTAGCGGGGGGCCGGTGCGAAGTCAACGCGCCGGCCCGCCGTTTTTCGGCCTGAAACGTGCGATTCCGTGCCGGGCCGCGCTACCTGAGCGCCGCGAATGCCGAGCGGCCGGCGTAGCGCGCGCTCTGGTCGATCTGGAAGGGGGCTGCGCCCCCTCCCCGCGAGCAAAGCTCGTCGGGGCCCCTCCCCGCTGGCCGGGTCCCGTGCGCCGCCGGGCGCGGCGTTCGCCGCTTTCCAGGCGGCGCCCCGGCGCGCTCGCTTCGCGAGCGTGGGCTATCGCAATGCCGCGAACGCAGAACGGCCCGCATAACGCGCGCTCTGGCCCAGCTCCTCCTCGATGCGGAGCAGCTGATTGTACTTCGCCACGCGGTCGGTTCGCGAGGCCGAGCCCGTCTTGATCTGCCCGCAGTCGCAGGCGACGGCGAGGTCGGCGATGGTCGTGTCCTCGGTCTCGCCCGAGCGGTGGCTCATCACGCTCGTGTAGCCGGCGCGGTGCGCCATCCGGACGGCGTCGAGCGTCTCGGTGAGCGAGCCGATCTGGTTCACCTTCACCAAGATCGAGTTGCAGATCCCCTCGGCGATCCCGCGCCCGAGCCGCTCGACGTTCGTGACGAAGAGGTCGTCGCCGACGAGCTGCACCTTCTCACCCATGCGGTCGGTGAGGAGCTTCCAGCCCGCCCAGTCGTCCTCGGCGCAGCCGTCCTCGATCGAGACGATGGGGTACTTCGCCGCGAGCGACTCGTACCAGGCGACGAGCGCCTTCGCGTCGAGCTCCTTCCCCTCGCCCTTGAGCTTGTACTTGCCGCTCCCCTTGTCAAAGAACTCCGAGGCCGCGCAGTCGAGCGCGAGAGCGACCTGCTTGCCGGGCTCGAGCCCCGCCTGCGCGATCGCCTCCATGATCACGGCGAGCGCGGTCTCGTTCGACGGCAGGCTCGGGGCGTAGCCGCCCTCGTCCCCGACGCCCGTCGCGGCGCCCTTCCCCTTCAGCACCTTCTTGAGCGCGTGGAAGATCTCGGCGCCGTAGCGGAGCGCCTCGGCGAAGCTCGGCGCGCCGAGTGGGACGACCATGAACTCCTGGATGTCCACGTTCGAGTCGGCGTGCGCGCCGCCGTTCAGGATGTTCATGAGCGGCACGGGGAGCGTCCGCGCGCCGGCGCCGCCGACGTAGCGGTAGAGCGGCAGCTCGTGCGCCAGCGCCGCCGCCTTCGCCGCGGCGAGCGAGAGGCCCAGGATCGCGTTCGCGCCGAGCTTCCCCTTGGTGGGCGTGCCGTCGAGCGCGATCATGCGCGCGTCGAGCGCCGCCTGGTTCGAGGCGTCCATCCCGATGACGGCCGGCGCGAGCTGGTCGAGGACGTTCGCGACCGCCTTCCGCACCCCCTTGCCGCCGAACCGCCCCTTGTCGCCGTCGCGCAGCTCGATCGCCTCGTGCTCACCCGTGGACGCGCCCGACGGCACGGCGGCGCGGCCGACGTGGCCGGACGCGAGGGCGACCTCGACCTCCACCGTCGGGTTCCCGCGCGAGTCCAGGATCTCGCGCGCGGTGACGTTGACGATCTCGGTCATGGCAAGGGTCTCCTGAGAGGGGGCGTGCACGTGCGACCGGACTCTGCTCGGAGGCCCCCGCGCGCGTCAACGGATTTCGAGACGGATCCCCTCGTTCCCTCCACCCGCCCCGGGGCGCTGCTATCTTCCCGTCCGGCGCCGCCGCTGCGGAGCGAGCGCCTCGAGGAGGGACGCCATGCCGGGCTTGCTGCAGGGGAAGATCGCCATCGTGACGGGCGCGGGCGGCGGGATCGGCCGCGCGCACGCGCTGGCGCTCGCGCGCGAGGGGGCGAGGGTCGTCGTGAACGATCTGGGAGGCGACCGCCACGGCGGCGGCAAGGGGTCGGACGCCGCCGACAAGGTGGTGGAGGAGATCAAGGCCGCCGGCGGCGATGCCGTCGCGAGCTACGACACGGTCGCCTCGCGCGAGGGGGCGGACGCGATCCTGTGGGCCGCGCTCTCCCGCTTCGGCCGTGTCGACGTGCTCGTCAACAACGCGGGCATCCTGCGCGACCGGACGCTGCTCAACATGTCGCAGGACGACCTCGACAAGGTCCTCGACGTCCACCTGCGCGGGACCTTCTTCTGCACGCAGGCAGTGGCGCGGCACCTCAAGATCCAGGGGCAGGGCGGCCGCATCGTCAACACCACCAGCCTGTCGGGCATGATCGGCAACTTCGGCCAGGCGAACTACGCGGCGGCCAAGGCCGGCATCTACGGGCTGACGCGCGTGGCGGCGCTCGAGCTGCAGAAGATCGGCGTCACCGTGAACGCGATCGCGCCGGTCGCGCTCACCCGGATGACGAACGACCTCGCGGTGTTTCGCGGCGCGAGCGAGAGGGACCTCGGCCCGCAGTTCGTCGCGCCGGTCGTCGTGTTCCTGGCGAGCGACCTCGCCGCCGACGTGACCGGCCAGGTGGTGGGCGTCCAGGCAGGGAAGATCTTCCTCTACCGGGTCGAGACGACCGACGGCGCGGAGAAGGACCCTGCCAGCGGCCCGTGGACGCCGCAGGCGATCAAGGAGGCGTGGGGAAAGATCGCGGAGTGAGGCGCCGCAGCACGAGGCCGCGTAGTCGATCACGAGCCCGTGTAGTCGATGATGACGACGCCGCGGTCACCGGGGCGGTCGCCGTCGCGATCGCGCGAGGGCTCGGGAGGTGGGGGGACCGGGAGCTCGACGGCCGGGCGATCTTCGGCCGAGCGCTCCCGCTCGCGCCGCTTGATCTCCTCGATGATGAAGGCGTCCAGCATGACGACCGGGTCCCTTCAGCCTCACTCGGAAAATGCAAACGCCGTTCCGGCTCCCTTCGCCCCTTCACGGGCTTCACCCACGATCTAATCGGTCCAACCGTTCTTGCATCGACGGGGCGCGCCGTCTCGCGCAAGCCGGCGGACACCTGGGCGATTCCACCCGTAGCACCGGGCTTCGTCGGGGGTCAAGGCGCCGCCGACGCACCCGTGACGCACCCTGACCACGGCGGGGGTGGAAAATCGGCCCGCATCAGGGGAGCGGGCCTGCCTCCAGGGCAGGCGCACCGAGTACCGGCCGGGGCGTCCGGCTGCGAAGCGGCGTCCCACATTGCCGCGTCGATCCGGGCTCGCCTCCACCGGCTGCCCGGCGAGCGACGCTACGCCTTCTCGGCGCGCGCCTTGAATGCCTCGAGCGTCTTGGGGAGCTGGACCCGCGTCAGCTCGTCTCCGATGCGATCCACGAGCGCCTGCGGCACGAGCGGCGGCTTCGAGATCTGGATCTCGACGGTGTAGCGCGCCCGCGTCTTCCCGCCCTCGTCGGAGAGCTCCCACGAGCCGTTCGAGACCTTCATCCAGTCGCCGCTGACGAGCGACCAGGACACCTTGCGCGGTCGCTCCTCCACGTGGCGCAGCGTGTAGCGAATCGTCTTCAGGCCTACGTCGAGCTCGTACTCCACGTCCACCGCCGTCCCGCTGCGCCTCGGGCGGCACGCCTTCACGCCCGGCACGAACTCCGGATATCGGGCGTAGTCGGCGATGACGTCGAAGAGCCGCTCGGGCGGGACGGCGATGAGGACGTCGCGAGTGATGGGAGCCATGGGTCCGACCTCGGGCTGCGGTTCAGGGAGCGGGCTGCTCGCCGGCCGAGAGCCGGGCCAGCAGGTCCTTCGGCATGCGCTGGATCCGTCCCTCCAGATCGACGCAGGCGTGCACCGTGTGCCCCGTCACGAGAAGATCGCCGCCACGCACGACGCGGTAATCGAAGCGCGCCGAGGCGCGCCGGGCCTGCGTGAGCGCGATCTCGATCGTCACGAGGTCGTCGTAGCGCGCCGGCTGCTTGTAGTGGACGCCGGCTTCGACGACCGGGAGCCGCAGCCGGTGCTCGGCCTCGAAGCCGCGGTAGGTGAGCCCCTTCGCGCGGATGAACTCGTTGCGGGCGGCCTCGAAGAACCGGAGGTAGTTCGCGTAGTAGACGATGCCCGCCTGATCGGTATCGCCGTAGATCACCCGGAGCTGCGTCGTCACCATCACGGGCTCTCGATGCGGATCAGCCGCGTCTTCGCGACCGTCGTCTCGTAGCGGTCGATCTCGGCGATGGCGTCCCGGACGTCCGCCTCCCGCGCGCGATGCGAGACGATGACGAGCGGCACCGCCCCGCCCTCGTCGCTCTGCTCGCGCTGCTGCACGGCCGCGATCGAGATCCGCCGCGCCGCGAGGGTGTTGGCGATGCGCGCCAGGACGCCCGGGACGTCCTTCACCGTGAAGCGCAGGTAGTAGCCGCACCGGATCTCGTCGTGCGGCCGCAGGGAGACGCGCGCCTCCGCCGGCGGCAGCGGCACCCGCCCCGGGCTGCGGGCCAGGATGTTGCGCGAGAGGTCGATGATGTCGGAGACCACCGCGCTGCCGGTCGGCATCGCGCCGGCGCCCTGCCCGAAGAGCATCGACGGGCCGAGCGCCTCGGAGTCGAGGAGCACCGCGTTCATGGCGCCGCGGACCCCGGCGAGCAGGGTGTCCTTCGGGATGAAGCAGGGGTGGACGCGAGCTTCCAGCTGGTGACTCGGGTGGGCGCCCGCGCCGTTGCCGTCCACCCGGCGCGCCACCGCGAGGAGCTTCAGCGCATACCCGAACTCGCGCCCCCAGGCGAAGTCCGCCGGCTCGAGCTCCATGATCCCCTCGGTGAGGACCTCCTCGGGCTTGACGCGCGCCCCGAACGCGAGCTGGGCGAGCACGCACAGCTTCTGCGCCGCGTCGCCGCCCGAGACGTCGAGCGTCGGGTCGGCCTCGGCATAGCCGAGGTGCTGCGCCTCCGCGAGCGCCTTCGAGAGCGGCTCGCCCTTCTCGGCCATGGCGGAGAGGATGTAGTTCGTCGTGCCGTTCACGATCCCGTACAGCGAGATGATGCGGTCGGAGGCGAGCGCCTCGCGCAGCGTCCGGATGACGGGGACGCCGCCGCAGACCGCGCCCTCGTAGTAGACGTCCACGCCCTTCTCGGCGGCGAGACGGAAGAGCTCCTCTCCGCGGGTGGCGAGGAGCGCCTTGTTGGCCGTGACGACGTGCTTGCCGCGCTCGAGGGCACTGCGCACCAGCTCGAACGCCTCGTCGATGCCGCCGATGAGCTCGACGATGACCTCGATCTGCGCGTCGTCGAGGAGGTCCTGCATGCGCGTGGTGATCACGCCCTGCGCGACCTCGACGGAGCGCGACTTCTCCACGTCGCGCAGCACGATCTTCCGCACCACGATGCGGGCGCCGAGCCGCGCCTCGATCTCGCGCTGGTGGTGCTTGAGGATCGAGAGCACCCCGCCTCCGACCGTCCCGAACCCCGCCACGCCGATGCCGACCTCGCGCATGTTCTACCTCTCCTGGAGACGATACGACTCGAGCTCGCCGCGGACCTGTGGCGCCGCCACGCCGTTCACGACGGCGAAGGTCTCGAGCCTCACCGGGCCGACGCCCGGCGCGTAGGTCAGCTCCGCGACCTGCTCCACCTTGCCCGCGTGCAGCTGCGACCGCACCCGCACGCAGCCGCGGAAGGTCCCCGCCGGGACCGCGACGAGCTCGTTCACCCCCGCGATCTCGTACCGCTCGGTGGCGGACACGCTCACGACCGAGCTCCACGAGGCGCCGGGCTCGATGGGGCGGCACAGGAGGCGCCGCGCCCGGTCGTGGAGGCAGTCGGGGTCGGCGCGGAGCGCTCCCCGCTGATCGTCCACGAAGTAGCCGTCGGCATCGCGGCGGACGATCCGCACCGTGCGGCGCACCGGCGCCTTCTGCTGCGGCGAGCTGTCGAGGAAGGTCCAGGTGTTGCCCACCGCGAGCGGGAAGTAGTCGGCGGGCCTCGCGGCGACCGGTGCGGCGGCCGGGGGCGCCGGCGCACGGGCGCAGGCGGCGAGCGCGAGGAGCAGCACGACGTGTCGGGGCGCGATCACGGGCGGCATCTTACCCTCGTTCCCGGCCGCTGCGGCCACTCACCGGGAGGGCTGCGCCTGGGCCTGCGGCGCGCGCGCGTCCATCTCGACGAGCGCCTCGCGGGCCGCTCCGCGCACGACCTCGTCTGGATGGCCCGAAGCCATGGTGAGGAGCCACGCGCGCGCGTCGGGGCCGCCGATGTCGCCGAGGATGTGGGCCAGGTTCGCGACGTAGGGACCCTCGCGGTGACGCCCGAGCTCGATGAGCGGCGCGACCGCGCGCGGGTCGCGGAGCTGCGCGAGCGCGCCCACCGCGCGGTCGGCGACCTCGGGGTCCTGGTCGCGCAGGCGCCCCACGAGCGCGGGCACCGCGTCGCGCTCGCCTCGCTCGGCCAGCACGCGCACCGCGTGGTCGCGGACGCTCGCGTCGGGGGAGGCGAGGTCCTCGACGAGCTGGGAGGTGCGCTTCTGCTCGGCAGCGAACTGGATCGCAAAGGAGCTGACCGACCGCTCCAGCGCCGCGGTGGTGGCCCGCTCGAGCGCAGCGCCCAGGGCGCCCGCGCCGGCGCCGACTGGCTCGGCCGCGCGACCGGTCTCGCGGAGCGCCGAGTCGCCCTGCGCCGGCCTGAGCTCGAGCGTCACGACCACGTGCGCGACGGCCCCCGACGGCCCCGCGAACGCCTCGGCCCGCTGGACGTAGAGCTGGCCGAGGAGCCGGCGCGTGCTGGACCGCGCGCCGCCGGGCGCCACGAAGCCGGGGGTGCCCTCGAGCAGGCGCACGGCGGTGCGCGCGAGCGCGTCGCGCCCGACCCCGGCGCGCTCGAGCTGCGCGGACCCGTTCGTCTCCGCCACGACCACGCGCTCGACCGTGTAGCGAGGCGCTGCGCGGCAGGCTGCTACGCAGAGAGCGACCGCAAGGCATGCGGCGAGCGCGCGCGCCGCAGGCGTCCGCCGTGGTGCGGCGTGGATCAGCCTTCACCTCCGCCCGACGGCTCGGAGGGCGGAGGCGCGTCCGCAGGCGCGGGCGGCGTGTCGCTCGGCGCTCGCTCGCCTGTGGCGGGCGCCGCCTGCTGAGCAGCGTCCGCTGGCCCGGCGGCTCCCACTTCGCGACCACGGCCTCGGCCACCCCGCCGCCGCCGGCGCCGCCGGCGCCGGCGTCCCTCGCCGCTCCGCTCGCCCTCACCGGCCGCGGCACCCGGCGTGCCGGGCGTCGCACTGACCTCTGAACCCTCGTCGTCCCCTTCGTCGCCCTCCTCGTCGTCCGGCTCGCGGACGGCAGGCTCCTCGGTACGCTGGAGCGAGATCTCGGCGGGAGCCGCCGGAGCTTCCGCCCGCGGCGCGGCGCCGCCTCGCACCTCGGCTACGGCCTCCGGCGCGCGTTCGGCGCGCACCTCGGCCGCCTCACGCGGCTCTCGCCACTCGCGCTCCTCTCTTGCGCCCCGGTCCTCGCGCGGCTCGCGCTCCTGTCGCTCGCGTGGCTCTCGGTCCTCGCGGCGGTCGCGCTCCTCGCGCCGTGCGCGCCGCGCCGCCTCCTCCTGCTGAGCGGCCTCCGTGGCGCTCTTGAAGAAGGCCTCGTCCACCTCCGGCACCACCACCGGCCGGCAGCCCACCGCGGTCTCGGTGAGCGCCTCCGCGAGCGCGTCCCCGCACACGAGCAGGATCGGGAGCTGCCCCGGCGCGGTGGCCTCGCCGCGCGCCTCGCGCCCCGCGTCACCGGCCGACACGACGACGCCGATCTGCGCGCCGTAGTTGCCCACGTCGCGCCGCACCTCCACCACGTCGCGGCGACCCACCTCGCCTCCGCCACGGACGATCCGGATGCAGTGCCGGACCTCGCCGAGGCCCATCCGCCGCCGGCCCGTGTAGACGACGTGGTCGCGGCCGCGCTTCGCGACCTTGAGCTCCCGGAGGCCCGTCGCCTCGAGGAGCTTCGCCACGATGTGCTCGACGGTGGCGGGGTCGCACTCGCGGACGCGCCGGCGGAGCGCGAGGAGCGCGCTCTTGCGGAGGTCGCCGGCGGCGGCGGCCGGGCGCGTGGCGGCGAGCGGCGCCGCGGCGCGCTCGCCGGGCTCCGGCTGCGCTGCGAGCGCGACCGTGTCGCCCTCGAGCGCGAAGAGCGGCTTGCGCCCGGCGGACTCGCGGCGCCTGTTGTCCTCCGCGAGCGCGGCCGCGAGCGCGGCGCTGTCGCGCACGAACGCGTCCGGCATGAGGAACCGCTCCGCCCCCTGCGCCGCGATGTCGGGGAGGGCCAGCGGGTGGTCGGAGCCGGCCAGGATCTCGTAGGCGACCTCGGCGGGCGGCGGGTAGCGCCGGCCGCGGCGCTCCTCGCCCTCCTCGCGGCGCCGGGCGCGCGCCTCGCCGCGTCCCGAGCTGCGCGCGATCTCGCGCGACGGCGTCGGATGGCGCTCGTTGGATCGGTACGGGATCTCGCTCTCGAGGGGCAGCTCGATCAGGTTGTCGAGCCCTGCCGGGTCCTCGTCGAGGCCCCACTCCACCAGCGCGAAGGTGCCGGGCTGCACGGGCAGGACCTTGCGGTCGGCGTGCGGCAGCTTGCAGTGCGTCGCGAGCTGCCCGCCCATCACCTCGTCGGGAATCTTTCCGACATGGTCGAGCAGGCTGTCTCGGACGGCGATCTCGGCGATCTTCTTGAAGTGGAGTGGCTTTCCCTCGCGCCTCAGGACCTCGATGGCCGCTTCGGTGAAAGTCATGCGTTCCTTGTGGTGGTTGTCAAATTCTTGAGGCCCAACCGGGCCTTATGTGGGTCGGACAGTTTGGAGCCCGGCCGCTCGCCTGTCAACGTTGAAACCGCGCTCCCCGGCCGCCATGTCTCGCCTTTCTCATGGTGCGCATTCGCATCGGAAGCACGTGGAAACAGGACCCGTCGCTCCGCTCGGCCCTCGCGCGCGGCGGCGACGTCGCGCTCGAGGCGGCCACGGGCGCGGTGGACGCCCTCGCGGTCGAGGTGGACGGGATCGACGTCGCGGCAGGCCACGCCGAGGGCGCGCTCGTCGCGGGCGTCGAGGCGCTCGGCGAGGCCGTCCTGCACCTGCTCGCGGGCAGCGCGCGCGCGCAGGTCCACTTCAGCGAGGGCGGCGTGGAGCTCGTCCTGGGGCGCCGCGGCGCGAGCGCGCTCGTCACCGTGGTCGCGCTGGGACGGCCCGCTCGCGTCCTCGCCCGTGACGTGGAGGTGGATCTCGCCGAGCTGGCGCGCGCCGCGCGCGAGGCCGCCGGAGCGCTCGCGGACGAGCTCGCCACCCTGCAGCCCTCCGCCGCGGCCGCCGTGACGCGCTCGCTCCGGCGGCTCGCGTCCCGCCTCGGCGCAGCGCGCCCGGCGCCCGCCACGGCGCCGGGGCCGCCAGGCCGCCCCTCCACGCACCGCCCCGCGCAGCGCGAGCACGCACCGACCTGCACCTTCGAGCTGCGCGACGAGGACGGGCTCCTCGCGTCGTACCGGGGTCCCGGAGCCGACCTCGGCTCGCTCCTCCCGCCCGGGCGCGTCGTGCTCCGGGCTGCGGACGGCAGCGAGGTCATCGCGCTCTCCGGCCCGCCCTTCCTCGTGCTGCGCCCGCGGAGCGGCTCGCGCACGTGCAGGAGCTCCTCGCGGGCGACCTCGTCGCGGACGAGGGCGCGAACGTACGCCGCCGGGGCGCGAGGCGGCTCCCTCGTGCGCCGCTCGGACCGGGGTGCGTACGCCGCCTCGCCTTCCGTCGCGCGTGGGAGGCGGACGCGGGAGCCCCGGCCGGCTTCGGGCTCGCGCTCGCAGGCGACCTCGTCCTCGCCGCAGGCGCCGTCGCGGTGCTCGGGCTCGACGCGCGCCGCGGCGACGAGCGCTGGCGCCGGGATGGCGTGGTGTTCGCCGCGATCGGGGACGGCGCGCTCTTCGCGGTGGATGCGTCGCGGCTGTCGTCGCTCGACGCGGTCACGGGGCGGGAGCGCTGGTCGCGCCCGCTGTCGGCGCTCCCGGAGGGTGGGGTCCGCGCCGTGGTGCGACTGTCGGGCGGGCTCGCCCTCGTGGTGGGCCCCGGCTCCGCGACGGCCCTCGACCCCGCGTCGGGCAGGACGGCTTGGACCTTCGCGCCGCCGGCGGCGCTCGACCTGCGCGCGGCGGCGCTCGGCGCGCTCGGGCTGTTGGGGACGGACGCAGGGTTCCTGTACGGCGTGGAGGCCGCCACCGGGAGGACGGCCTGGCGGCTCCGGCTGCCGGGGCCGCTCGTCGCGGCGCCGGCCGCGCACGGCGACGCGTGTCTCGCGCTGTGCGCGACGGAGCTCGGGGGCTCGCTCGTCGCGGTCGACCCCTCGACCGGGCGGCGGCGCTTCGAGGCGCCGCTCGACGTCGCGCCGGTGGGGCCGCCGGTGACGTTCGCCGGCCTGCTCGCCGTCGGAGGGACCGTGGCGGGAGACCCCGTCGTCACCGCGATCGAGCTCACCGGAGCGCTGGCGTGGGAGGACGGGCCGCCGCTGGGCGCGGGCGCGGCCGCGCTGGTGCCGCTCCCCTCGGGGCTGCTCGTCAAGACGGCGGGCGGCGCCTGCGTCGCCCTCGGCCGCTGTGGCGAGACGCTCTGGTCCCACGCGCGCGACGCCGCGCACCCGCCGCCCGCCAACGCCCCGGCCGTCGTGGCGCGCGGGGTCGCGCTCGTCCCCGGCGAGCAGGTGGACGCGCTCGACGCCACGACGGGGAAGCTGCTCGGCCACGCGCGCGTGCCGGCGCCGGTGCGCCTCGTGGCGGACGCAGGGCTGGCGGCGTGGGGGATGGACGCGGAGGGCGTCGTGACCGCCGTCCGCCTCGAGACGCACCTGAGCGTGCTGTAGCCCGGCTACACGCCGAGGAAGAGGCGCTTCCCGAAGTTCAGCGCCAGGTCGGCGTCGAAGATCTTCTGCGCGGCCGCCTCGATGTCGTAGGCGACGCGGTGGTACTCGGCGACCTTCGCGTCCGTGTCGTACGTGACGAAGCAGGCGCGGTTGTCGTAGTCGCGGGGCTGGCCCACCGAGCCCACCGACATGACGTACTTCTTCCGCACGTCGAGCGCGAGGGTGGTCCCGAGGGCCTCCTCGACCCCGCCGTGCGCGTCGAGGGCGAACGCCTTGCACAGGTGTGAGTGGCCGATGAACGTGACGTGCGCGAGTCGGGCGAAGTGCGGGGTCAGCTCGAGCGCCTGCTCGGCGGCGAAGATGTACTCGTACTCGCCCGGCAGGATGGGGGACCCGTGGCTGAACCCGACGTCGTCCGCCCGGTGCGTGTAGGGGAGCGAGCGCAGCCAGACGAGGTGGTCGGGATCGAGCTGCTGCGTGGTCCAGTCGAGCGCGTGCCGCGCCGCCTCGTAGTAGTACGCGTAGTCCATGCGGCCGGAGACCGCGGCGTCGTGGTTGCCGAGCAGCGTCAGCGAGGCGAGGGCGCGGACGCGCTCGCAGCAGGCGTTCGGGCTCGCGCCGTACCCCACGACGTCGCCCAGGCAGATGACGCGATCGACCCCGAGGCGCGCCAGCGCCGCCTCGACCTCGACGAGCGCCTCGAGGTTGGCGTGGATGTCGCTCAGGATGGCGATGCGCATCGGCGCGGCACCCTTCCGGCCGGGCGCCGGTCGCGGCGGCCAGGAGCGAGGGGTCCGGGATGGTAGCGGGGTGACGGAGGGTGGGTCAACGCCCGCCGCCGCCGTTCGCGAACAGGTCGAGCTCGAGGTCGTCGAAGTGCGTGAGCTGCCTGAACTCGCCGTACCGGGCGCGGATCTCGTCGTGGCCGAGCGTCTTCAGCCGCTCGAGCGAGAACTGCTCCACCGCGAAGCTCGCCAGCACGCCGCCCAGCACGATCGCGCGGCGCATCACGTCCGGCTCCTCGCGCCCGGTGCGGGCCAGGTATCCCATGAACCCACCTGCGAAGCTGTCTCCGGCGCCGGTCGGGTCGAAGAGGGCCGCCAGCGGGTACGCGGACGCCGCGAAGACGTGGTCGCCCGAGAAGAAGAGCGCCCCGTACTCGCCGCGCTTCACGACGAGCGCGCGCGGGCCGTACGTCAGGATGCGGCGCGCCGCCTTGACGACATTGTGCTCCTCGGCGAGTTGGCGCGCCTCGGCGTCGTTGACGAAGAGCATGTCGACCCGCCGCAGCGTCTTCAGCAGGCTCTCGCGCTTCGACGCGATCCAGAAGTTCATCGTGTCCATCGCGACGAAGCGCGGCGCCTTCACTTGGTCGAGCACCTGGCGCTGGAGGTCGGGGTCGATGTTGCCGAGGAACACGTACTTCGAGTCGGCGTAGGCGGCCGGCAGCCGCGGCCGGAAGTCGGCGAAGACGTTGAGCTGCGTGTCGAGCGTGTGCGCCTGGTTGAGGTCGAACTCGTAGCGGCCCTTCCACCGGAAGGTCCGGCCCGGGCGGCGCTCGAGGCCGGCGAGGTCCACGCCCCGGTCGGCCAGGAATTGCACGTGCGCCTCGGGGAAGTCCTCCCCGACGGTCGCGACGAGCCGCACCGGGCCGAAGAAGCTGGCCGCGGTCGAGAAGTAGGTGGCGGAGCCGCCCAGGACCTCCTCGCGGCGCCCGAAGGGCGTCTCCACCGAGTCGAGCGCGATCGAGCCGACGACGAGCAAGGCCATGGGTTCCTCCGGCGGAGGGCGCGTTTTAGCAGGCGTGCGAAAGAGCGGTCAACCGGCCGTCGGGGCACCCTTGCGGCGGCGGGGATCACCGGGGCCGCCCTCGGCGGCGAGCTGGCCGCACGCGGCGGCGATGTCCTGCCCCCGGTTCCTCCGGACGACGGCGGTGACGTTGCGGCGCAGGAGCGCATCCCGGAAGGCCTCGACGCGCGCCGGATCGGGCGCGCCGAAGCCGAGGCCGGGGTTCTCGTTGTACGCGATGAGGTTCACCTTGGCCGGGATGCCGGCCAGGAGCTTCGCGAGGCGCTCCGCGTCGGCGTCGGTGTCGTTGACGCCGCGCAGCAGCACGTACTCGAAGGTGATGCGGCGCCCTTGCTTCATGGGGAAGCTGCGGCACGCGTCGAGGAGCTGCGCGAGCGGATAGCGCCGGTTGATGGGCATGATCGCGTCGCGCTGCGGGTCGGTCGTGGCGTTGAGCGAGACGGCGAGCTTCACCTGCGTCTCCTCGCCGAGGCGGCGGATCTGCGGGACGAGGCCCGAGGTGGAGACGGTGACGTGGCGGTGCGAGAAGTTCGGGCCGTCCTCGCACAGGAGCAGGTCGAGCGCGAGCTTCACCCCGTCGAAGTTGTGGAGCGGCTCGCCCATGCCCATGAAGACGAGGTTCGTGAGCGGGCGCGGCGCGGGGCCCTCCCCCAGCTCCACCAGGCGGAGATTCGCGCGGTGGACCTGGTCGGCGATCTCGCCGGGGCCGAGGTTCCGCGCGAGGCCCATCGTGCCGGTCATGCAGAAGGTGCAGCCGATCGCGCAGCCCACCTGCGACGAGACGCAGAGCGTCCGCCGCTCGCGGTTCGTCGGCCCCTCGTCGTCGTCCTCGAGGCCGGTGCCGCCCGAGTGCGGCATGTAGACGGACTCGATGAACCGCGCGTCCACGGTGCGCCACTTCCACTTGATCGTGCCGTCCTTCGACCGGAGCTCCTCCGCCAGCGCCAGCGTGCGCAGCTCGAAGCGCTCCGCCAGCGCGGCCCTGAGCGCGCGCGGCAGGTCCGTCATCTCGTCGAGCGACGCGGCGCCCTTCTGGTGCAGCCAGCGGAAGAGCTGGCGCGCCCGGTACGGCTTCTCGCCGAGCCGGGCCAGCTCCGCCGCGAGCCGCGCCAGCGGGTAGGCCCTCAGGTCGGGCTTCTCGTGCTCCGGATGCGACATGCCCGCCGCCTCACGGCGCCCGCTCGAGCGCCGCCGCTTCCCTCGTCTGCTCGCCCGCCTTCTCGTCCGGCGAGACGTCGCGCCGCCGCGCGATCTCCACCTTCGTCACCCGCCGCTCGTCGCCGCCGCGCACGGTGAAGGTGAGCCCGTCCCAGGCGAGGAGCGAGCCCACGGCCGGCACGCGGCCAGCGGTCGCCGTGACGAACCCGCCCAGCGTCTCGTAATCGCCCTCCTCCGGGAAGCGCACCTCGTGATCGGGGTCGTCGCCGGTGCCCTCGGCGCGCTCGTTCAGGAACTCCTGCAGCTCGCGGAGCGGCACGCTCGCGTCGGCCAGGTAGACGCCGGGCGAGACCTCGCGGACGGGCGCCGCCTCGACGTCGCCCTCGTCCTGGATCTCGCCCACGATCTCCTCGATCACGTCCTCCAGGGTGGCGAGGCCGCTCGTCCCGCCGAACTCGTCCACCACGATCGCGAGGTGCGTCTTGCGCTTCTGCATCTCCTTCAGGAGACGCGAGATCTTCATCTGCTCCGGGACGAAGAACGGCGGCTTCAGGTGCTTGTCGATGGTGGCGAGGACGCCCTTCGTCCCCCTCGCCAGCTCGGGGATGATCTCGCGCACGAGCAGCACGCCCATCACGTTGTCGATGGAGTCGCGGTAGACGGGCATGCGGCTGTAAGGGTTCTCGGTCACGATCCGGAGGATCTCCTCCGGTGGCGCGTCATGGTCGATCGCGGCGATGCGCGTGCGCGGGACCATGATCTCCTTCACCACCCGATCCGCGAACTCGAGCACGCTGTTGAGCAGCTCCTCCTTCACCTCGTCGAGGACGCCCTCCCGCGTGCCCATCTCGATGAGGTACTCGATCTCCGCGCTCGTCACCGCCGGCGT
>WNGF01003300.1_pt1 | contig 22088 bp, 22 predicted proteins | sample 5400641 | NCBI WGS metagenome assembly WNGF01 (sample SAMN13153371, study PRJNA577476) | soil metagenome | isolation source: 80 cm soil or saprolite under grassland replicate 2 | place: USA:California | collected 2016-06-15 | reverse complement strand
CGGCGGGCGGAAGGCGAGGAACTGGCCCGCAGGTTCTTCGAGGCCGCCGCGGGCGGCGACATGGACGCGCTGCTCGGCATGCTCGCGCCCGACGTGGTGTTGCACGGGGACGGCGGCGGCAAGGCGCAGGCGGTCGGCGCGCCGCTGCACGGGCGGGAGCGGGTCGCCCGGCTGCTGTTCGGCCTCTTCCGCCGGGGCCGGTCTTTGGGCGCTTCCCTCCGGCTGGCCTGGGTCAACGGCCAGCCGGGCGCGGTCGGGTACGACGCCGCGGGGCGGGTGTTCACCGTGTTCGAGCTTGAGGTGGCCGACGGCGTGGTCCAGGCGATCCGCGCTGTGGTCAATCCCGACAAGCTTGGTCATATCGGACCAGTGTCTGATGTGGCACGACTGCCGGACAGATGAACGGCAGGGAGCGGCTAGCCGGTCGCGTTCGGCCACCGCCGACTTCCCGCAGACCAGACGTTAGGTCTTGCGGTAGCCGCCGCGGCGGGTCTTGGCGTGTCGGGCGGCCAGGCGGATGGTGGGGCCTGTGACCAGCGGGTTTGGGTTCGGATAATGGCAAGTTGGGTGCACCGGTAGGAATCCGGGAGGAAAGCGGTAGGTCCCAGTGACCGGGTGGGACTGACGATAGGAATCCGGTAGGTCCGGGCGGCGATCCGCGATCCCGGTCAGGAGAGGTGAGCGCTGATGCAGACCACAGTCGGCAACGCGTGGGAGATCCCGCAGACCCCGCCCGGTCGGGTAGCCGAGGTTGCCACGGCCGAACTGGAGGCCGAGCTCGCGCTGCTTGGGACGCTGGATGGGCAGGACTGGCGCCGGCCAACCGACTGCGTCGGCTGGGACGTCCACGACCTGACCGCCCACCTGGTCTGCGAGTACGAGGAGATCTTCCGGCCGGGGGTGCTCCTGCGCCGCCTGCGCAACGGCCACCGGCGCTATCCGGGCCTCTCGCGTTTGGATGCTCACAACCAGCAGCAGATCGACGAGCTCGGCGACCAGTCGGGACCCGAGCTCATCGCCGCCCTCGCGCGGCTTGCGCCAAAGGCGATCCGGGCTCGGCGACGGCTGCCCGGGCCGCTGCGTAGCCTGCCGGTGGCCAGGCTGTTTCCCGAAGAGGCGCGGCGGCTGCCCGACGTCGGGCTTGGCTACCTGCTGGACGTGATCATGCTGCGCGACGCGTGGATGCACCGCGTCGACCTGGCCCGGGCCACTGGGCGGCCGCTGGCGTTGAGCGACTACGACCGTGAGGTCGTCGCCCAGGTCGTCCGTGACGTTGGCCGCTGCTGGGACGGGCCATCGGTGCTGCTGGAACTGACCGGGCCGGCCGGTGGACGTTGGCTGCTCGGCAGCGATGGCCCGGCGGCTAGGGTCCGCGCCGACGCGGTCGGCTACCTGCGCGCCGTGTCCGGCCGCGACGATCATCTCGCCCTGGAGGCCGACGGCGACCCCGCCGCTGCGGCCGCCGTGGCCGCCGCCCGGTTGGTGTTCTGACCTCTGGATGCGAAGAGGACGGCCGCGCGTGGTTGCGACCGGGCGCTGGTGTGCGCGACCTGGTCACCCCCAGGGCTTCCCATCCGCGGGCTGCCGATCCTGCGTCCGTTGCGGCCGCTGTTCCGCCGCATCGTCAACGGCGACATCAACGGCGTCACCGTGCCCCGCGGCCGCGCTCGCCTGCGCGATGACGGCCAATCTACGGGCAGGCCGCCGCGGCCTATCAGGGGATGTGGTCAGCGGTTCGCACCGGAGGTGGCGGGCGTGCTGGCCACTGCCGCCTGGGGCTGGCACATCGATGCCGCCATCCACCCAGTTGGCGACTACCTCCGGGAGAACCCCTACTACAGGTTCAGCGGCTTCAATTGGACCCCCGCATTCCTCGACCTGCTACTCCAGGTCGGCGCCGACCGGATCCTGTTCTCCACCGACTCCCCCTACGGATCGATGACCCAGGCGCGCACCTTCCTGGACCTGCTCCCAGCGAGCGCCGCCGACAAGGAACGGATCGCGCACGGCGACGCGGAACGGCTCCTGCGACTGGACGCGCGGCGACCGCGAGCCTCGTTGGCGGCCGCCAGCCCGAACACTGGGGAGATGGTTCGGCGATGACGAATGCCTTCGGAACTGAGCGCGAGACCCGCGACGGCATGCGGATCGAGTGGGCCGTGCCGATCCAGATGGACGACGGCACCGTGCTGCGGGCCGACGTCTTCCGCCCGCCCCGGGAAGGCCGCTACCCGGCGATCCTCAACTACGGACCGGACGGCAAGGGGCTCAGCCACCAAGCGGGAACCCCGCCTACGGGCTGACCTGGAAGGTCTCCACACAAGAGTGCCCGGAGCTGCTGATCGGCTCGTCGAACAAGTACCAGGTGTTCGAGACGCTCGACCCGGAGCGCTGGGTTCCCCACGGCTACGCTCTGGTCCGCATCGACTCGCGCGGCTCCGGCTGCTCGGAGGGCTTCCTCGACCCGTTCTCGGCCCGCCAGATCCGGGACATCTACCTGTGCATCGAGTGGGTCGCGGCCCAGGCGTGGAGCAACGGCAGCGTCGGCATGGCCGGCACCTCCTACCACGCCATCACCCAGTGGCTGGTGGCGGCGCTGCGGCCGCCGCACCTGAAGGCGCTGGTGCCGGCGCAGGCGCTGTGCGATGTCTACCGGGACCTCACCTACCACGGCGGCATCCTTAGCGCGCAGCTGCGCGGCTGGTTCGAGGGCCAGGTGGTGACCGTCCAGCACGGCAACGGGGAGCACGCCCTCTCCAACCCTTCTGACCGGTGAGCCGGTCACGGGACCGGAGCGGTTGTCTGCGGAGCAGCTGGCCCGCAACCGGGCGGACTTCTGGGGCGAGATCGTGCGGCGCCCCCTCGACGACGCCTGGCACCGGGAGCGGTCGGCGGACTGGTCGAAGGTCACCACGCCGTTTCTTTCTCTGGGGAACTGGGACAGCCTTGAGGAGCACCTGCGCGGCAACCTCGAGGGGTTCACCCAGGCGGCGTCCGAGCAGAAGTGGCTGGACGTGCACGCCGGCAACCACCTGGAGGGCGTGCTCGGCGACTACTACACGCGCCTGCAGATGCGGTTCTTCGACCACTTCCTCAAGGGCGAGGACAACGGCTGGGAGCGGGAGCCAAGAGTCCACCTGCACGTCCGCCCGATCGACGGCCGCCAGACCGACCGCTACGAGCACGAGTGGCCCCTGGCCCGCACCGACTGGACGCCCTTCTACCTCGACCGGCCGCTGGGCGGCTGACCAGCGCGCCGCCGGCCGACCGGCAGGTGAGCTACGACGCCCTGGTGATGGGCGTCACCTTCCGCACCCGTCCGCTGGAGGCGGAGACCGAGATCACCGGGCCGATGGTCGCCAGGCTGTGGATCTCCTCGGTGACCTGTGACGCGGACCTGTTCGTGCGCCTGCGCGTGCTGGACCCGGCCGGCGAGGAGGTGGTCTTCCACGACCGGGTCGCGGAGGCCTTCAGCCACGTCTTCGGCACCGACTTCCCGCCGCACCCGATCGCCTGCGGCTGGCTGCGCGCCTCGCGCCGCAAGCTCGACCCGGCCCGCAGCCGGCCTGGCGGCCCTACCACGCCCACGACCAGGTGCAGCCGCTGACGCCGGGGGAGGTCTACCAGCTGGAGATAGAGGTGCTGCCCACCTCCATCGCGGTTCCGCCGGCTACCGGCTGGCGCTCAGCATCACCGGCCACGACTACGGCCTGCACAACGTGCCGGAGAACCGCCCACCGGAGGTGTTCGGCGGCAAGGTCACCATCCACGCCGGCGGAGCACATCCCAGCCACCTGCTGGTGCCCATCGTCCCCGAGGAGGCGTGAGCGGGCGTGCGGTACGGGATCCGCGTCAAGGGCGTCCTCGACCACCGCTGGTCGACCTGGTTCGACGGGCCGCAGCTCAGCAGCGAGCCCGGCGGCGTGACCGTGATCGCCGGCGAGGTCGCCGAGCAGGCGGCCCTGCACGGCCTGCTCGCCAAGATCCGCGATCTGGGTCTGCCGCCGCTGTCGGCCCACCCCGAGGATCCGCGCCGTCATGTCGCGGACCTGCCACGCCGGCACGGGTGTCAGGACGGAAGAGCATGTCTCGACACCCGTGTCGGGGTGGTTCACCCAGGCCGTGGAGGTGGTGCGCGGCAGCTTCGACCTGCACCAGCTGATCCTGGTGGGCGACCGCGGGATGATCACCACCGCGCGGATCCAGGCGCTCAAGCAGCGCAACGACGACCCCGACACCCCCGACGGCTTCGCCTGGATCACCGCGCTGCGCGCCCCGCAGGTCAAGCAGCTGGCCGCCGATGACGGGCCGCTGCAACTGTCGCTGTTCGACCAGCAGGACCTGGCCGAGATCGCCAGCCCAGACTATCCCGGCGAGCGGCTGGTGGCCTGCCGCAACCCGCTGCTGGCCGCCGAGCGCGCCCGCAAGCGCCAGGATCTGCTGGCCGCCACCGAGGCCCTCCTGGCAGGGGTCAAGGGCCAAGTCGATGCCGGGCGACTCAAAGACCCCGACAAGATCGGCGTCAAGGCCGACCGGGCGCTGCGCAAGCACAAGGTCGGCAAGCACCTTGTGGTCCAGATCGGCCAGGGGTCGATCAGCTGGCACCGCGACCAGGCCAAGATCGACGCCGAGGCCGCCCTGGACGGCATCTACGTCATCCGCACCAGCGTCCCAGCCACCACCCTGGACGCGCCCGCTACGGTGGCCGCCTACAAACACCTGGCCTTCGTCGAACGCGACTTCCGCTTGATCAAGGCCGACGACCTGGACCTGCGGCCCATCTGGCACCGGCTCCAAGACCGGGTCCGCGGCCACGTGCTGGTGTGCATGCTGGCCTGCTACCTGACCTGGCACCTGCGAGGCGCCTGGGCGCCGCTGACCTTCACCGACGAGCACCCCCCAGCGCGGGACAACCCCGTCGCCCCCGCACAACGATCAGCCGCCGCCCAGGCCAAGGCCGCCCACAAGGCCAACGGCCCCAACGGCCAGCCCGTGCGCAGCTTCCGCGACCTGCTCGACCACCTCGCCACCCTCACCCGCGACACCATCACCATCGCCGGGCAGACCATCGACAAGATCACCACCCCCACGCCAACCCAGCGCCGCGCCTTCGAGCTGCTCCAAGCCCCCATCCCGATCACCCTGGCGTAGACACCACCATTGCCTCCTCAAGACAACGAACCCCCTGGAAAACAGGGGGTTCAGTCATCCCAAGCCACGTAACTTCGGGCTAGGCCCAATGCCATCCGGTTAGGTGGACTTGCGAGCACAAACTCCCTGGTCAGCAGGTTGAAATCAGGCCAGGAGGGCCCTTAACCGGATGGCATTGCCGCTAGGCCGGTGGTCGTGGACGGCACCGTGTACTGGGGCAACGGCTATACCGCCTGGGCCCACCCGATTCCAACGCGCGTGTACGTCTTCTACGCGTTCTGGCTGGAGCACCGGTAGCGGTCTCGGCGGGCGCGACGACCGGCCGTCGCGGCAGAGTCGACCATCATCACGGAAGGCTGGCTTGCTTGAATTGCCGTTCTCAGCGTGCGCGGCAAGTATGTGCTGATTGCCCCTCATGATCTGTTATCATGCTCAGGCGAACGGTCGATCCTCGGCGACGAAGGGAGCCCAGGATGGTCAAGTCTGCGTGCAAGCACGTGAAGTACGCCGTCAGCGCCTTCTGCGCTGTCGTCTTCATGGTCGCTTCCTGACCTGCAGCGCCCGGGCGACGCGCACGGCGCCGCCCGGGCGCGGTCCGTGGAGGGCGCTGCGTGCTCGACACCGCGCTTCGGCAGCTTCGGTACGGATGGGCGAACCTGACCGGGAGACGTGTCCGTGTCCAGGACGTACGCCGGCTGGTCAGCGACATCCTCCTGACTCGCGCCGAGTTCGGTGACGGTGATCGCACCCAGATCGAGGAGATGCTCGGCTCGGCCGTCGATCCAGACGTGCAGCACACGACCGACGCACGCCGATGGCGGGCGACGGTGCGCAGAGCCTACGAGGAGACCATCTACTACCGCACGGTCATGGACCAGCTCGGGGTCACCCCCGCCGACCTGACGCTGGACCGCAGCCAGGAGCTGCCTCCCACCCCGAGATCGGTGCTCCGTTCGCTGCCGGAGGCGTTCATCAGCCAGCGGTCCAACCCGGTTTTCCAGGCGTGGACCACTGGCACCACCGCCACGCCGACCTCATGCTGGTTCTCCGACTACGAACTCGAGCTGGCCGCCGCGCTGAGCGCGCTCTCGTACCTGGTCAACTCGACCGTGGGCACCGACGACGTGCTCGACATCTGCATCAGCTCCAGAGCCTCGCTCGCCATCCAGAACACCATGCTGAGCTGCCGGCTCATCGGCGCGGCGTGCTTCCTCACCGGGATGGTCGACCCCGCCGAGACGCTGTCGCGCCTGGCGACGCCCGTGCATCTTCCCGGCAAGAAGCCCAGGGTGAGCATCATCACGATCTACCCGAGCTACCTCGGGATGCTGGTGCAGGAGGCACAGCGGCTGGGCTACCGGCCGGCGGACTTCGGGCTCGAGCGGATCATGTGCGGAGGAGAGATCCTGAGCGACGCGCTGCGCCGGCGCGCCGGGGAGACGTTCGGCGCGGCCGTGCTGGAAAGCTACGGGATGACCGAGGCTTTCCCGCTCGGCGGGATCGTGTGCGACGAGGGCCACCTGCACCACGCCACCGACCAGGGGAGGGTGGAGATGCTGGACCCGAGCACGTTCGCACCGGCCGGTCCCGGCGACGTCGGCATGCTGGTCGCCACGCCGTACCACCCCTATCGTCAGACGACCCTGGTCCTGCGGCTGGCCACCGGCGACCTGGTGCGCCGCCTGGAGGCCGAGCCCACCTGCAGCCTCGCGCGGCTGCCCGCCACGTCGCGGCTGCTCGGCAAGATGGCGCTGTCGCCGACCGGCGCTGAGCGGCCGCTGTACCAGCGTGAGCTGCTCGAACTGCTCGAGGCCGAGCCGGAGGTCTCCCTGCCCTGCCGCTACGCCGTGGCGCCAGCCGCCGACGGCTATGACCTGCACGTGCTCGCGCCCAACCGGCCGGCGCTGCTGACCCGTCTCGAGCTGCGCGCGGGCGACCTCGGGCTGCCCCTGCGCAAACTGGAGTTGCACGACGATCCATCGACCATGCCACCGGCCGAGTTCAACCGCGCGTTGCTCCATGAGACGACCATCGTCCGCGAGGAGGGAACCGGGGCGTGGAACCTGCGCTGAGCTCGATCCTGATCGTGCTCGCCCATGCGGTCGCCATGGTCGTGATCGGGCTCGCCTACCTGCGTCGGGTGCGGATCGAGCGCCCGCCCATCGGCGTCTACAACTTGCGGGACATTCTGGGGGTGGCGGTGGTGCTGGTCATCCTGCCACCGCTGTACCTGCACCTCCCGGACGCCGCGGTGATTGCGATCCTGGCGACGGCCGTCACGGCGACGCTCTACTTCACCCTCACTCCAGCGCTCGGGCGCTGGTGGGGGACCGGGGCGGCGCTGACGCTGGTGACCGCCGATCTCGTGCTCGGGCTGTGGGATCGTGCCGGGCACCTGGCGGCGTTCGTGATCCTCAACAACCTGCTGATGGTGGCGGTCGCGATCGGAGTCGCCAACATCTGGGCGCAGAGCGGTATCAAGGCACGTGAGGTTGCCGTGCTTGCCGCGGGGCTGGCCGTGTACGACATGCTCGTAACGGTGGTGACGCCGACGATGGTCGAGTTCTTCGTCCGTGTGGCCGCCCTTCCGCTGGCGCCGGTGGTGGGCTGGGGCAGCGGAGCGGGCATGGTCGGCATCGGCCTCGGCGACCTCCTGCTGATCCTGGTGTGGACCCTGGTCGCGGAGCGCACCTTCGGGACGGGCGCCGGCCTGATCGCCGCCGGCGCGTGCCTGCTGGTCGTGGTCGCCATCGACATGGCGTTCTGGCTGGACCTGGTGAACCTGCCGGTCCCGGCGATGGTGGTGCTCGGGCCGGTGATCGTCGGCCATTTCGCGCTGCTGCGCCGCCGGCGAGCACAGACAACCGAGCAGTACTTCGCCGGCCAGCAAGCCGCGGTCGCCCCACCACCGCCGGCGACGCGGCCAGCGGACGCCGATCTGGCGGCTGCGCTGCGCCTGGTCGAGCCGGATGGCGGCTCGAGACGGTATCTGGCCATCGCGGAGGGCCGGCTGATCGCGAGCGCGTCGACGCCCGGCGAGACGATGCGGGCGGCGGGCGTGGCCATGGAGACCTTGGGGATCCGCCCTGGAGTCGTGCCGATCCTCGTGCTTTCCAGCGCCAAAGCAACTGGGGGAAGCGGCCCGCGCGGGGTTGAGGCTCCGTAGGGCAGTGCTGCATCTGGTCAGTACGCGGCATGCTGAAGCGGCGACACTGGTCAGGTATCAGATCGCCAAGGCCAGCTCATCGAACGCGACGACCAGCCGCAAGGTCACCGGCTCCTCGACCTATGGTGCCAGATATTCGATTACGGCATGCGACCTGCGCAGACTCATGGACCAGCCTTGGTGACCAGCCGGTCCACCAGGTAGGCCCGCACGCTGTCGAAGGCGAGCTCGGCGATGTGGTCGGTGGCGCGCTGCTGGGCGGCGCGTTGGCGCTGACGGGCGAGCTGCTGGCGGCGTGGTGGCCGATGGACGCGGTGGTCGGCGAAGCTCAGGCGTCTGGCCTGCTGGTCGAGCTGGCGGTGGCGGCCGTCGTCGACCGTGAAGCCGCCGTTGAGAACCAGGCGACAGCGTGCTGATGCTGCTGGGGTGTGGGGCCGGCCGGCCATAATGTGCATGCTGTGACCTGAGGAGGTTGTGATGCCGTCGAGGGAGTCTTCAAAGCTCGAAGTGCAAACGCTGCTGATTGGCATCGCGTTCGGCGAGTCGCCGCGTTGGCACGATGGTCGTCTGTGGTTCTGCGACTGGGGCGCGCAGGAGGTCGTTGCCGTCGATCTAGGGGGCAACAGCGAAGTCATCGTCCGGGTCCGCTTTCCGGCATTTCCGATGTGCATCGACTGGCTGCCAGATGGGCGCCTGCTGATCGTGTCGGCGCGCGATGGGCTGCTGCTGCGCAGGGAGCCAGACGGCTCGCTGGTGACCCATGCCGACCTGAGTGGCCTGTCTGAGAAGGGGCACCCCTGGAACGAGATCGTCGTGGACGGTCGGGGCAACGCCTACATCAACAACCAAGGCTTTGAGTTTCCAGGCGGCGAGTTCGCCCCCGGAACCATCGCCTTGCTCACACCCGACGGCGCGGCTCGGCAGGTGGCCGATGGCATCGCATTCCCCAATGGCATGGCCGTGACGCCCGACAACCGGACGCTGATCGTCGCCGAGTCCTACGCCAGCAGGCTCACGGCGTTCGATATCGCCGCTGACGGTAGCCTGTCGAACCGGCGGATGTGGGCTGACCTGGGCGGCGGCGTCCCCGACGGCATCTGTCTGGACGCCGAAGGCGCCGTCTGGTACGGGGACGTCCCCAACAAGCGTTGCGTTCGTGTTCGCGAAGGCGGTGAGGTGCTGCAGAGGATCGACCTTGACCGCGGCTGCTTCGCTTGCATGCTCGGGGGCGTGGATAGGAGGACGCTGTTCCTGGTGGCGACCGAGTGGCGTGGTACTGAGCACATGGCTGAGGGAGCGCGAACGGGGCAGATGCTGACCGCTAAGGCGCCCGCGCCCGGCGCCGGTTGGCCGTAAGACCACAGCCGCCGAAGGTCCAACGACTCCTGAAAGGCTTCCGAACACCCGGAGTTCCGTGATCTCGCTTTCGACTAAGCGGCCTCCCTGCTTCTTGCTGGTCACCTTCCGCTCGATCGTGATCCCGCTCAAGGCGGTGGTCCTCAACCTGCTGTCGGTGGGCGCCGCCTACGGCATCCGATCGCGGTGTTCCAGCACGGCTGGGGGCCTGGCTGATCGGCGCGAGCCCCACCAGAGCGATCACCTCGTGGTTGCGCCTGTTCTAATTCGTGATCCTATTCGGGCTGTCCGGCTCTCAGTAGTTGAGCCGCTGGGAAAGCTGGTCCACGCAGGCCTCGCGGGTGGCGACGCTGTTGGCCCGGTCCACGCAGTCGCGGAAGTCGCGGAACTCGCTGGAGTGGCGGTTCAGGTAGATCCCGATCGTCACCAGCATCGCGATCGAGAGGACCAGGCCGATCCCGCCGGTGATCAGTCCCGCCACCGCTTGGCTGCGGTTGCTGGCCACACCCCGGTTGGCACGGCCGATCCCGGCGATGCCCAGCCCCACCGCCACCGCACCGAGGATCACCGCCAGCGGGGCGAAGGCGACCAGGACCGCGAGGACGAGCGCGAGGATGCCGATGACCAGAGAGGATGTACCCAGGCCGTTGCGCAGGCGAGGCAGTTGCTGCGACGGCGCCTCGACCGGTGCGGTCTGGCTCATTGGGAGCCTCCTTTCCAGGTAGCCGCAAGACGTACGGATTGGACCGGCTGCAATCCAGTCAGCATGAACCTACGCTGCCTCATCGTCGACGCGTGGCCTGCCGGAGCGGGAGGGGATCAGCGTGGTCGGGGTGGCCTCCACCGGAGACCAGACCCTGCAGCAGGCCCAGCGGCTGCGCCCGACGTACTGCTGCTGGACATCGACCTTGGCGGCGGGAGTGGCCTGGAGTTGGCATGACGGCTGGCCGCCGAGGCTGACCTGGCGGCCGCGCGGGTGATCCAGATCTCGACACACGCTGAAGAGGACTTCGCGGAGTCGGTCACGGCCAGCATGACCCCTCGGCCTGCGGACGGGAACTGCCGCCAGGTCAGCCTCGCGCGGTGCGACGCGGGCTCGATACCCGCTCGTCTGAGAAGTAGCCATACCATGCTGGGGGCCGGCGGATCACATTAATAGAGGTGTCAAGCTCTCCGGCGAGCAGTGCCAAGCTTGCGTCGTCATTGCAGCGCGCCGCGAGGTAGCTGTCAAGCTCGGTGAATCCCAGGGTGCGGACGCGGTCATGGAGGCGGCGCTACTCGCGATCGATGACTGCGAAACTGCCCTTGATAAGGAGGCGATGGGCCGCTGACGCTGTTGGTGGCGTTTCCATGCGCTCGGAGTGCCGGGCGCCCCACCACTCCGGGAGACTTCCGCAGATGAACTCACCTGCGGTGACGAGCGCATCGTCGGCGGGGGAGCGCCTACGCATATGGGGAACGTCGACAGATCCGACGTCGGCCAGAAAGGCGCCGGCGGCCCGGGGGGTGGCCCGCCCAGGGCGTGGACGGCCTAGACCTCCAGCTCAGGCGCCATGACCCACCTTCTGGTACCCCACGCCTTCTGAGCGCCTGGGCCGTCGGCGTGAGTAGGTGGCTGGCCCTCCGTGACCGGATCGAGTTCGATCAGCCATTGGAGCGACGCCGGTCGTTAGTCGCGCTGTGACCAGCACCGACCATGCTCAGCAGCGTGCGCCATTGCCACCCGCGCTCGCGAGAAAGGTAGGTCGCCATGCGACCAGTCCGGATCATCTTCGCCCTGTTGGCCTTGGCTGCACTGACCCTGGTCGGCTGCACAAGCCGTTCCAGCACCCACCCAGCCACCGCAGCCGCCTCCCCGGCGCCAAAGGGAAGCCCGACAGCCTCCTCGACCGCGCCGCGGGTGACCGCCACGCCGTTTCCCGGGATCTGGGATATCCGCACCTGGCAGCAGGCTCGGCGGCTCCAGGACGGGGTGGACAACGGCCACCAGCCCTGGCGCTGCGGTCCGGACAGGCTGGTGACCCTATACGCCCAGCAGATCCTCCACGTGGCACAGCCAGTCGTCCGCCGGGTCGACCCAGTCACCTTCAGCGTGACCAGGCCCGGTCAAGGGCTGATCGCGACCGTCACGGTGACCCAGCCCATCAGGCAGGGCAACTGCGGCATCTGGGTGATCACCAACGTCACCCTGAACGCCACGGCCACCTGCGCCGTCTCGCCAACGGCTGGACCAGCGGGGTCCAGGACCACCATGAGCTGCCGCGGCTTCGCTCGCTCCGAACTGGTCACCATCACCTTCGGGGCCGAAACGCTGGCAGTGGCAAGGGCCACCGCCGATGGTGGCGTCGCGTCCTCGTTTGCGGTGCCGGACGGCTTTGCTGGCTCGCACTACCTGGGAAGAGACGACACCTTCCACGCCAAGGGCCACCGCAGCGGCAAGGTCGCGTCCGCGACGTTCACGGTGACCGGCTGAGCCGCGTTCTGACCGCCAGACGACACCAGCTCGGTGTCCCAGCCAAGTAGCATGTCTCCGCCAGCGGGCCCGGCACGACCGGGCCCGCTGGCGGGCCTGTTGGGTTGTGCCGCCGGCGGTGTTGCGTTCGCCGTGACTGCCCAGTATTCCAGCCGTAGATCGTGACCTGGCTGGTCAGGGTGGTCAGGACCGTCGAGCAGGCTGGTTAGCGCTCGTGCTGCTGGCCTGTGCTTGTTCGCTTCAACCGCCTCGAGGGAATGCAGGCCTGCCAGCAACCGCCCACGCCCGGGCGACCAATGAGATCGAGCCGTCGGCGGCGACCGGCAGCCGCGCGCGCAGCTCCTCCCGCAATGCTGCGCGCTGCGGCGCAGGCAGGGCCATGGCGTAGGCGGGGGCTGGCCCCTGACCGGGCCACCCAGGCCATTCCCGCACCGCCTGAGCGGGATCGGGCACAAAGTTCAGCACCAGCCCGCTCACCACGGCGTCGATCCGGGCGTCGGCGACGGGCAGCCGACGGCGCCGACGAGTCGATGCCGACCACCGCCGCCGGGCTGAGGCTGTCAAGCACCGCCTCGCTCAGCGCACCGGTGCCACAGCCCACGTCCAACCAGACGGCGCCGTCGGCCACTGCGAGCCGGGCAAGGAACTCCCGGGCGACAAGGCGGCTCCAGCGGCCGATGTACGGCTCGTAGGCACTCCCGACCGCCCATACCTGTGTCGGCTTGACCATCCTCGACCTCGTCAGCAACCACGGGACCGGCCAAAGTCTCAGCCGTGCCAGAAGAAGTGTCCAGCCTACGAGCGCCGAGGCTGCTTCACGTGCTCGACTGCGCCTCGCAAGCCATCCCGCTCGTGTAGGTCATCCAGTCGCGGCCGGCTGGCGGGAGCGCCTGCAGGCAAAAGATCGGCCACCCTCCCAACTCTGCCACGTCTCAAGCTCGCTGAGACGCTCGCCCGCCTGAGCAAGGATGGCCGCCGTATCGGCGCTGCGGGTCGGCCCGGCGAGCTGGGATGGCCGAAGTCCTCCACTGATCAGCCGATGCACCTGGCCAACGGGCAGCGAAACGGTCACACCGCCCTCCCGTCGGGGGATCGCGAAGGCCTGCGTGGTCTCTCGGCCATCCTCGTCGAGGGTCCGGTTGCCCATGTCGGGGCTGCCCTGCGGATCGATCCCGACGACTTGAGCGGGACGCGCGAGCGATCCGGCCGCACGGACGGCGGCCTGTCGGGAGGGCAGAGATAGCGCCAGGCGGATGCGCCGAGAAGTGCCTTGGCTACCTGGCCATGGTGACGCGGACCCGAGTATGGGCCCGAGCCCAGCACGATGATGCGAGCTGGGCCCGGTAGGCAGGCGTCGAGCGGTGGCGGGACAGTGTCAGCGGCGCCCACCGCGGCGACGCAGCCAGCGGCGAACCCGCAGGCCAAGGCGTACCGACGTTGAGATGAAGATAATGAGCGCAGTTATTCAGAGTCTTCCATTTGTGTCAATGGCCGTTGGGTTTCCCCGTGGCCGCCGTCAATTTGCGGACGCGGCCTGCCAGGTCGCTGGCGGCAAGGCGGGGGTTGGCTCGCCACTGCCTGCCACGCAGCAAGGAGAATGTGACGCGAGGAACCAGATCCGCCCCGCGGCCCGCGGGTCGAGGAACTCGTACTGACCAGCAAGAAACTCCAGAAGAGCAAGGAGAGCCTACTGGCGGCGCTGGACGAAGACGACATCGCACCGCCCGCCGCGCCAGCGCCGGCCAGCCTCCAACACAACGTCCGCGAGGCCATCGAGGTCGAGGCGCTCCAGGCCAAGAAGACGCTGATCTCCGCGCATGCGGGCGCCGCGCCGACAGAGTGCTCAGCTATTATCCCGCGCATGTTCGAGTACCACGGGTGGGTGAGCCTGCGGGCCACTGTCGCCGTCGAGGACTCGCCAGAGGCGGACGCCCACAACGAAGCGCGGCTCTACGCGGCGGTGGAGGCATTGCGCCGGCGGGTGGCGGAGATCGGCGACTGGTACCTGGTCGACGTGCGCTGGATGAACGGCTCCCCCTTCCTGCATCTGGCCGGTAACCCCAACCACCGGGGCATGCTCGGTGACGAAATCCTGGAGCTCTTCCGGTACGTTGCTCGCATCGCGCCGGGGTCGTACGGCCTGCTGTACCTGTGGGACGACGAGGACGCCCGGTACGACAACGAGTTCAGGGTCTTCCGTGTCGTCCGCGGGACCGTCACGGAGCACGCAGACCCGTTCCTGTCGCCGGCGGTCCCGGTGCTCGAGGACGAGGACACCGGGGGCGACTGAAACGCGTCGCTGCGGCGCCTCGAACACTGCTTGGGTGCGTGCTGGCGTGCCGGGCGCGGCTGCGCAATGCTTGTCAGGTTCGGAAGGTCCACCGCAGGTGGGCGGTCGGGACCTCGACCGCATCGTCGCCGTGCCCGTCGAGCAGCGGCCCTGCCTCGGCTGGTTCATCGTTCCGTGACGGCGATGATGATCTTGCCGCGCTTGCCCGCGGCGAACTGCTCGATCGCTGCTGGCGCCTGGGTCATCGGCAGGACAGAATCGACCGGCACGATGAGCTGGCCCGTGTCGGCAAGCTCAGCGACGCGAGCCACGGCGCCTGGGTCGGATGCGGCCCCCACGTTGGTCGCGGTGACGCCGCGTGCCGCAAGCTTTTCGATGTCGGCGGCGCCGAGCGTGGAGGCGACACGCCCATCCCCTCGGACGACCTCGGCCAAGCCGGCGAAGGCGTCTGCCTGGCTGGCTGTGTCGATCAACGCGTGCACGCCGTTGGGGTGGCGCTCGCGCACCATGGCGGCAACGTCGTTGGTGGTGAAATCGATCGTCTCGGCGGCGCCGAGCGCGCGTAGCCGCTGCTCGTCTCCCGGCCTTGCGGTTGCGATCACGTGCGCGCCGCGCGTGGCCGCCAGTTGGACCGCGTAGCTGCCCACACCTCCACCGGCTCCGACCACCAGCAGGCTCGCCCCCTCGCTGGGCTCCACCGCGTCGACGGCGAGCAGCGCCGCCGACCCGGCCAGCGGCAGTGCCGCGGCCTGCCCGAAGTCGAGGCTCGCCGGCTTCGACGCCAGGTACCCGTCCTGGGGCGTGAGCACATAGTCGGCCCAGGTGCCGTCGTGCAGCACCGGCTTGAACACGAACCCGATCACCTCGTCGCCGAGCCGGTATCGGCTGGTATCCGCGCCGACGCCCTCTACCACGCCAGCGAAGTCTCGGCCGAGCACCACCGGAAAGTCGTACTCCATCCATCCCCGCAGCAAACCGCCGGCGATGCCCACGTCCATGCCGTTCACCGAGGAGGCTTGCACCCGCACCAGCAGCTCGTTCGACGTCGGCTCGGGCGTGGGCAGCTCGCCAAGCGAGACACCGCTGTCGAAATCCGTCATTGCGATCACGCGCATTGCCTGTCCTTCCTCGATGAACCGGAGGTCTTGGCCCCGACGTCATTGCGTCGACGCTTTCTTGGTCTTCCGAAAGGCTTCCTGAGATCGGCACAAGGCCGACTCCGCTGACAGGGCCTGAAGGTATCTATCAGATACTGATTACTTCAACGTGCTATAGTTACCGAATGGATACTGTGGCTTGCCAAGGCGGCACCTATGAGGCGGGCTGCCGCCTGGTCCTCGACCGGATCGGCGACCGCTGGACCGTGCTCATCGTTGGCGTCCTCGGCGACGGCACGCGGCGGTTCTCCGAACTCCGCGACGCCATCGGCGGCATCACCCCCAAGGTGCTGACCCAGACCCTGCGCGCGCTGGAACGCGACGGGCTGGTCACCCGGAAGGTCTACCCGGAGGTCCCGCCACGGGTCGAGTACACCCTCACCGACCTGGGCCGAGAGCTGATCACACCGATCGGCGTGATCCGGGCTTGGGCCGAGCAGCACATGGTCCAGGTCCTCGCCGCTCGCGCCCGACACGACCAGCACTAGCGATCGTGACCGTCAAGCTCCCCCTTGAGGCCGCCCATGTGCCCGGCATAGGGAGCATCACGGACACCCTGACTGAGTTGGTGGCGCATGACGGCGATCTCGACGTCCTTGGCGTGCTCGCTTCGCAAGCTCCCGAGCAGCATGCCAGCGAGCCGGCGTGCCATGAGGTAGAGGAAGGACAGGGCCCCTGCTCGTTCGCGCCGATCGGCCAGGACCGGCTGGAGGTGCTGCTGCGCCACCAGATGAGGCATCCGGCTCGCGTCGTCATACTGATAGATGGCGCAGGGCTCACCGACTACTTCTGTGGAGAAGGATCATGAGGAAAATCACCGCAGGCATGTTCATCTCGCTCGACGGCGTCGTCGAGAACCCGCAGGATTGGCACTTCCCGTACTTCAACGACGAGATGGGTGCTGCCGTCTCGGCAACCCTCGGCGCGGCCGACACCGTGCTCTTCGGTCGCAAGACCTACGACAGCTTCGCCGGGGCGTGGCCTGCGCGGGAAGCGGCCGGCGGGGAAGACGCCGGTATGGCCAAGGCGCTCGGCGACGCACGGAAGATCGTCGTGTCAAATCAGCAGCTGAAGTTCACCTGGCGGAACTCCGAGCAGCTGAACGGCGACCTCCTCGAGGCCGTCGCCGCCTTGAAGAACGAGCCGGGCGACACCAACATCGGCCTGAGCGGCTCGGTGTCTGTCGTGCGCCAATTGCTGGCCGCGGGGCTGCTGGACGAGCTGCACCTGTTGGTGCACCCGATCGCTATCCGCAAGGGCATGCGGCTGTTCGACGAGGGCGAGACCCCGATCCCGCTGACGCTGATCTCGTCGGAGACCTTCAAGACGGGTGTGCTGAACCTCGTCTACGGGCCTGCCGAGTCGACCGGCGACGCCACCTATGAGGACGCCAAAGTCCACCTGTCCCAGCCCGAACAGTAGCTACGTCTGGATGAGGTGTTTCCCATGCGCTCGGAATGCCGGGCGCCCCGCTGTTCCGGGAGATCTGCTCTCATCAGGGCATCGGTGGTTACTGGTGCTGGGGAAGCAGTGCTATCAGCGGCGACGATCCTCAGTGCCGGGCAGTGCGGCCACGGCGCGGCCATTCCAGCGAGTGCTCGATGGAGCCGGCTCGGCGGCCTGTGGAGGTACCCACGAGCTGCGCGGACGCATTTACGCACCCAACGAGCTACGCCGCGCGACGTCGGTCTCGATCTCGTCGAGATGCATCTTTAGACGATGACCCCAGGGGTGTGAGGCAGGGCGCTGGCGAGGTGTCTGCTGATGGCCGAGCCGCCGACGGATGTTGGGCGAGTCCTGTACGTCGTCGCCTGGGCGGCGCCGCCGGCCCGCAGGGTGCATATCCTGGTCCGACTGGCCCAGGCGCCGAGGGTGGGTTGTCTGCGCGCTCGTCACACCGCCTGGCCGTGACTTCCTTGACGCATCAGCGCTCGAGAGGCTGACCCGGCATCCGGGGCGCAGCGAGTACAAGCGGCCGGGTGAGCCGGATGTGCTCCGAAACCCACGAAACACGAGTCATGCCCGCATGCGGTACGATTCGCGGCCGATGAACGCGAAAACGCCCGATGAACGCAAGATACGGGAGAGTCGGATCGCCACGGATGACCGCCTGCAAGTCGCACACGAGCTCTTCGACCGTCATGCCGAGGAGGTCTACCGCTACATCCTGGCATGGACGGGTGAGCAGGCGAGCGCCGGCGACCTGACCACCATGGTGCTGCGGACGGCGGCCGCCCGCATGGACCGGCTCACCGGGGACGCCGACGCCGCCGAGCTGGAGACGCGGCTGATCGCGCTGGTCCGCGCGGCGATCATCAAGTGGCACGCCCGCGAGCCAGGCCAGGGGCCTGCCCCCGCGACAGCCGTGCCAGAGGAGTCCACGCCGCTGTTCAACGGGCTCGGCGAGCTGGACGAGGGCCAGCGCGAGGTGCTGGTCCTGTGCGAGCTGCTCGGCCAGGAGTTGGAGCACGCCGGGCGGCTGCTCGGCTACGACCGGTCGGTCATGGAGACGCGGCGGCACGAGGCGCTGGGGTCGCTGTGGCGGGCGATGAACGACGCCCCGCCCGACCAGGCGGTGTCCATCTGGGATCGGCTCACCGTCAGCACGGCCCTGCGACGCGCCGCCGCCGGCTGGCTTTCCCCGTCGGATGAGGCCGTGCTCGCCTATGTGAGCGCGCAGCTCTTGAGTGAGGCCCCGGCCGGCGTGCCCGCCACGGCTCCTCCTCACGAAACCGACGCGAAGGCTCCCACCGGCGCCAAGCTGGTGCCGAACCGGCCCAAGGTCCCCGCCACCGTGGCAGCGGCCGCGGCCACGGTCGCTGCGGCCACGGTCGCTCAGGCGGTGGCTCTCGCTCCCGCGGTCGTGCTCGCGACCGCGCCGAAGGGTCCCGCGCCCACGGCGGTCCCGGAGCAGCCTCCGGCACCCACGTCGGCACCTGCGGCGAAGGCGGCGGCCGAGCCGGGAGGACCGGCGGCGGTGACGGTCAAGCCCTCCGGTTCCACCACCGGTTCTGGCGACCCGGCGGAGCGGCGGGAGCGACCGGGCGGGGTGTCAGGCGATCGCGTCGAGCGAGCGCCGCGCGAGCAGGCCAGGCTCCGGCGCTGGATGGCTGGTCTTGCGCTGCCAGGAGGACGCTGGGGTGTGTTGGGTATAGCGGCGGCCACGGCGGCCGGGCTCGGCGTGATCGCCGCCCTGACGATCGGCAGCCCGGTGAGCGGGTCGTCGCAGTGCGTCGCCGGGCCGGCGTGCCCGCCATCGACCAGGGTCGCGGCCGGAGCCGGCAACGTGGGGGAGGTCACGCCCCCGCCGACCTCCACGACCGGCCCCGGCAGGCTCGGCCGGGTCCCTGGGCTCCCGATAGCCCCCACGACCTCGTCGCGCACCACCATCGCCGCCACCGCCACCGCCGGGGGCGCGACGGCCGCCACACGTCGCGCCCTCGCCACTACGACCAGCCCGCCGCAGACCCAGCCCCCGACGACCAGCCCGCCCTCCACGATAGATGCGCCACCCCTTTGCAGTGACACATTGGTCTACACCTGGCATGCTTCGGAGAAAGCATGTATTGGCTGGAAGAATGGGCAGATTCATACGACTTCATATTTCCAGCCGTTGCCTTCCCAAGGCTTTAACCCAGCTGTTGTCAGCGACTGCATCGTCTACGTGACCTTGGTCTCCAGCTACGGCACAACTCATCAAGCTACCTTCTCATGCAAGTCGAAAGCCACCACGGGTGAACAATTTGTTGGAGGGGGGGACTGGGGCCCAGGTCGGGCTGCCGGTGACTGGTATCAACTCCACCAGTGCGTAACGGTCTGGACACTAGCGAGCAGGTACAGCAGCTGCGATACCCCGCAGCACCCCATCACTCCGAGGTGGTACAAGCCGCCGCTGTGAGCCTCGACCCGACGACTTCGCGCCCCGGGAATTAATTGCACCCATAGCCGTCATCATTGCTCATGGGCTGTTGAGGGCATGACTGCCTGATGACGTGGGGCGACGGTTCGGCAGCGGTGATTTGGGATGGACTGGTGCCGGCGGGCAGGATCAGGCGTCCAGTTCTTTGAGCATGCAAAGGACCCTCCCGTGTGAGTTGGCGCTCGGGGAGGGTCCAAGGCGGTGTAGGCCACCGTGGCCATCGTATGGCCCTGCCCGTTGGGCGTCGAGCAGTACGCGGCCGCCGGTCGCCGGGTCGAGATCCCACGCCTCGACTGTCCTGGCTGCGGCCGGGCGATGGGGTGGTGGTCGGGGTATGTGCGCTGGGTGCGTGTTCAGGGCCGGGTGTGGCGGGTGTGGGTGCGCCGCGCCCGCTGCGCGCCGTGTCGGGTGACGCACGCGCTGCTGCCCTCGTTTGTGCTGGCACGCCGGGTGGATGCGGTCGAGGTGATCGGCGCGGCGTTGGAGCGCGCGGCCGCCGGGGTGGGGCTGCGCCCGATCGCCGCGTGGCTGGGGGTGCCGCATTCGACCGTGCGGGGCTGGCGGCGGCGGTTTGTCAGGCGGGCGGGGCTGCTGGCAGCTTGGCGTGTTGCTCACCGGCGGGGGGTTGCCTGGGACCACCACGAGCCCACCCTGGGCAGGGCGTGGGGGCCAGGTTGGATGCCGCCCGTCCCCGATCCGCCCTGACCGCCCGAAGGAGGCGCCATGCCCGCAGCAGCCCCGGCACCGCCGGCGGCCCAAGCGACCGGGCCGAGCAGATCGCGCTGTTCCGTTACCGAGTGGTCGCCGAGGCCGCCAACCCCCGACTGACCCCGGCGGAGCGTGGCCGGCTGGTCCGTGCACTGGCCCGCCAGGCCCACGAGCACCCCAACGGCGCGCTGACGCCGGCGCGGTGCGCCGCCATCCGGAGCTGCTCGCCGAGCCCGCCCGCGCCACCGGCCGCTACCAGGCCAGCCGGCCAGGCGAGCGCTGGATCGGCGACGTGCCCGTCGGCGGCTTCGTGCCATACCCGCGCGTGGCCGGCTCCAAGCGCGCCAGACTCTTCGTGCTGGTCGACGACCACTCCAGGCTGCTGAGCGCGCGGGTCCCGGTACGGTTTGGCCGGAGGTAGAGGAATCCGCAGGACCTCTTGTCGTCGCGGCGGAACACGGACAGGCCCGACCAACAGCCGGTGGGCGCCACGGCCGCATGGGGCGGCGAAGGCACCTCGCCCTGACGAGGACGGGCCCGCGCTCGGGCTCGCGTCACTAGCCTCCACGCGCGTTCCGGGCTGGACCTCTCACCCACCGGTGGAGGCCCGGCGATCGCCATGCCTGGCGTTGTGGCCCGTGGATGCGACGCGTCGGATCCGGCTGCACCTCGACATCACCCCGTGCCCGGCGAGTAGGGGCCGTCGAGCAGTCCCTCATGCTGGACGCCCGCAGGCTGGAGCGGTCGGCCCCGGGCGGCGCCGACCGCTGGATGGTGCTCTCGGATCGGGAAGGTGCGAGTTCCGTCTGCAGGGAGCGGTGGGTCCTGGGTGGATGTCCATATCAGGGCCGGGGGAGGGCAGCGGAACGCGGCGGGCCGCTTCGGCCATTGACTGGGTGACGGGACCCGGATGATGAGGAGCCCCCCCACGGACGACACCGAGCTGATCGCCGCGTCGCTGGTCGAGCCCGCTCGCTTCGCGGAGCTGTTCGACCGGCACTACCCGGCGGTTCATCGCTACCTGCGGCGGCGGGTCGGCCCCGAGCTGGCCGACGACCTTGCCGCCGAGACGTTCACCCTGGCGTTCCGGCAGCGTCACCGGTATCAGCCCGAGCGTCCCGACATCGCCGCCTGGCTGTACGGGATCGCCGGGAACCTGCTGCGCCAGCACGCCCGCGCCGAGCAGCGGCGGCTGCGCGCCTATGCCCGCGTCGTGCCCGACCCCGCCGGACCGGATGTCGGCGACGGCGTCGCCGAGCGGGTCGACGCTACTGCGACGGCGCGTCGTGCCGCGCTGGCCGTCGCCGACCTGCCCGCCGAGCAGCGCGAGGTGCTGCTGCTGTTGGCCTGGACGGACCTGGACTGCGCCAGGATCGCCCGCGCGCTGGGCGTGCCGCCCGGCACCGTCCGCTCCCGCCTGCACCGCGCCCGCCAGCGCCTGCGCCGCCAGCTCGGCTTGGCGGCCATCAAGGACCCGGGAGAGCTGCACCCCATCCCACCGGGGAGGATCGATCCAGCATGAACGACAACGAGCTTGACCTGGTTCGCGGCGTCGCCGCGGACACCCCGCCACCGGACGCGGCCACCACCCAGGCCGCGCGCGCGCGGCTGCTCGCCGTGATCGCCGCCGAGGCCGGCCAGGCGCGGCCCACCCGCCGCCGCGCACTTCGGATGGCCGGCAGGGTCCGGCTGCGCCGGCTGCTGCCAGCCAGCGCGCTGGTGGCCGCCGTGCTGACCGCCGCGCTGGCCGCCCCGCTGCTCCTGCAGCGACCTGCCACGGTCACCCAAGGGCCTGGAGCGGTCACGCCGCCGCCGGGGACGAAGCCCGGCGCCTCACCGACCGCGGTCAAGCTGCTCACGAATGCGGC
>WNGF01003658.1_pt1 | contig 22091 bp, 15 predicted proteins | sample 5400641 | NCBI WGS metagenome assembly WNGF01 (sample SAMN13153371, study PRJNA577476) | soil metagenome | isolation source: 80 cm soil or saprolite under grassland replicate 2 | place: USA:California | collected 2016-06-15 | reverse complement strand
CCCGGTCGTCGTCCACATCTGCGGCGACATCCGGCCCGTCGAGCACCTCGTCGCGCGGCTCCACGCCCGCGCCATCAGCACCGACGCGGCGGTGAGCCTCCCTCGGCTCAAAGCGAGCTACCCGAACCTCGTAACGATGGGAAACGTCAGCACCCAAACCCTTCAGTTCGGCGAGCCCGAGCGGATCGCGAGCCGTGCGCGCCAGCTCATCGACGAGGGCGTGGACATCATCGCGCCCGCCTGCGGCCTCAGCACCTCAACGCCGCTGGTCAACATCCGGGCCCTCACCGACGCCGTCCGGGAGGCCTGACGTGCCGAAGGTCGTGTTTCCCCGAAGCGGGCTCGAGATCGTGGTCGAGCGCGGCGTGACGCTGCTCGACGCCGCCCGGCGGGCTGGGCTCGAGCTCGAATCGCCGTGCAATGGCGCCGGGACCTGCGGCAAGTGCCGCGTCTCGGTGGATCGCCCCGCCGCGGTCCTCCGGCGGAACGGCGAGCCGCCCGCGGCGGAGGTGTTCTCCTGCACGACCGAGGTGCTCGACGCCGACCTGGTGGTGACCGTCCCGCAGGTGGATCGCGGCCGCGACCACGTGCTCGTCTCCGGCGAGCGGGTCGACCGGCCCCTCCGGCCGTTCGTGCGGCGCGAGTGGGATCCCGCCAGCGACCGAAGCCGGATCTTCCACGGCGACGCCCTGGTCGCAGAGCGGCCTGGCCGCGCTCCCATCCACGGGCTCGCGGTGGACATCGGGACGACCACGCTCGTGGTCGCGCTCATCGACCTCCACGACGGGCGTGAGCTCGCGACGCTCGGCGCGCTCAACCCGCAGACGCGCCTCGGACACGACGTCCTCTCCCGGATCCAGATCGGCTCCGAGGAGGCCGGGCTCGCCGAGCTGCACCGGCTGCTCGCGGACGAGCTGAACCGGATGGTCGCCGAGGTGCTGCGCCGCGCCGGCGCCCGGGTCGAGGACCTGCACGAGATCGTCCTCGCCGGGAACACCACCATGCTCCACCTGGCCGCGCGGGTCAGCCCGCGCTCGCTCGGAAAGTACCCCTACACGCCCGCCCTGCGCGGCGGGACCTCGGCACGCGCGGCTGCATTGGGCCTGCTCGGCGGCGCGCACACCCGCGTCTACCTCCCGCCGGTGTTCGACGCCTACGTCGGCGCCGACATCTCCGCCGGCGTGGTGGCGACGGGGCTCGCCGGCCTGAACGGCGTCACGCTCTTCATCGACGTCGGCACGAACGGCGAGATGGTGCTGGGGGTCGACGGGCGGCTCGTCGCAACCTCCGCCGCGGCCGGGCCCGCGTTCGAGGGAATGAACATTACCTTCGGCATGCGCGCCGGGCCGGGGGCGATCGAGAAGGTCGGCGTGGACGCCCACGGGCTGCACGCGAAGACCATCGGCGCGGCGCGCGCGCGCGGCATCTGCGGGAGCGGCCTCGTGGACGCCGTGGCCGAGCTGGTCCGGACCGGCCTCGTCGACGCGTCGGGCCGCTTCCGGCGGCCGGAGTCGCTCTCGCCGGAGCTGGCCGCGCTCCTCGTCCCATACCGGGAGAAGCGTGCGCTCTGCCTGGCACGCGACGCCGACCACACCGAGGGCATCGTGGTGCTGACCCAGCAGGACGTCCGCCAGGTGCAGCTCGCGAAGGGCGCGGTGCGCGCCGGGATCGACGCCCTCCTCGCGCACGAGGGGCTCGTCCCGGAGCAGGTGGACCAGGTGCTTCTGGCCGGCTCCTTCGGCGCGCACCTCCAGCCGGAGAGCCTCGTCGGCATCGGCCTCCTCCCCCCGGAGCTGGGCCCCCGCGTGCTCGCGGTGGGGAACACCTCGCGCACCGGCGCCGAGGCGCTCCTCCTCGACCGCGATGCCCGCGACGAGCTGCTCGAGATCGTCCGGCGCACGAAGGTTCTCGACCTCGCCCACGCGCCCGGCTTCGAGGGCACGTTCGTGAAGGCGCTCGGGTTCCCCCGTCACCCAGCGGCGGCCTGAGGGGGCCGTACAGGGTGACCGCGCGAGGGTGGGGAGGCCCGTATCCGTCCTCACGAAGCCCGGCCGCCTGGGGTTCCCGTGGGCATGGGTCGAGTGACCGGGCTCCACTGCGAGATCAGGCCCTGCGGCCCGAGGAGCGACCCGTTCGGCGCTCCGCTGCCCTGCACGACGACGCCGCTGCCGGCCGCCGTTCCGTCGGTGACCCACAGCGCGTTGCCGCTGTAGGAGTAGAGCCGGTACCACGCCCGGCCGAGCGCCACCCCCATCCCCCAGGGCGAGGACGAGGCGGATCCCGGGGTCAGATCCGCGAGCTGCGACGTTCCCGCGGGCGTCCCGTCGGTCACCCAGGGCTCGACGCCGGTGACGCCGTCGTTCGCGAAGAAGACGACGCGATCACCGAGCGAGAGCGGCTGGGACGGGCTCGAGGACCGCGCGCCCGGGGCGATGTCCGCGAGGAGCGCGGTGCCCGACGCGGTCCCGTCGGTGACCCACGGCTCGAGCCCGAGGACGCCGTCGGTCTGCGAGACGAACGCGCGGCCGCCGGAGAGCGGCGCGACCGCGCCCGCGGCCGTGGTTCCCGAGGGTACGAGATCGACCACGTACGCGGTCCCGGCCGCCGTGCCGTCGCTGCGCCAGAGGTTCGTGCCGGTCACGCCGTCATCGGCGAAGAACAGGATCCCTCCGGTGGCCGCTCAGAGCGACCCCGAGATGGACGCCCGCTCGTTCGTCTTCACCGGCAGCCACTGCGTCCCGGCCTCGGTCCTGTCCGAGGCGAGGACGCCGGGGCCGTGCGTGGCGTCGCCCACGCTGCCGAGGAGCGCCCTGCCCACCAGGCTGCCCGCCGCCGCCGCCGCAGGGGCGGCGGCCACGTGCGTCGTGCCGGAGGCCGTCCCGTCGCTGCGCCAGAGCCAGGTGCACACGACTCCCGCCGGGCCGCCGCACATCGTCGTGCCCGCCGGGCACCACGGCAGGCAGAAGCCGTTCGTGCACGTCTCGTTCGTCCCGCAGGCATGGCCGCAGGAGCCGCAGTTCCGGCTGTCGGTCTGGAACGAGGCCACGCAGTAGGGCCCGCTCTGGTTGAAGCACATGTTCTGGCCCGAGGGGCAGGCGAACTGGCAGTAGCCGTCCGTGCACACCTCGTTCGTCCCGCAGGCGTGGCCGCAGGAGCCGCAGTTCTGGCCGTCGGTCTGGAACGAGGCCACGCAGTAGGGCCCGCTCTGGTTGAAGCACATGTTCTGGCCGGCGGGGCACGTGAACTGGCAGACGCCGCCGGTGCAGACCTCGCCCGCGCCGCACGCGTGGCCGCACGCGCCGCAGTTCTGCGCGTCCGTGTCGAGCGTGGCGCACTTGAAGTAGAGGAACAAGGTGCCTGCGGCGACCCCCGCCTTCGCCGCTATGGCCCGAGCCACCGCGGAGCAGCGCCGCCGCGGGTGGGCGCAGCCAGGAGACGCTCATCGGCCGATTAGTGATCGCGGAGCGCGGATGGCCCGTCCGTCACGCGCGCGCCGCGCGCGCTGGCGGCGAGGATCCGCGGGAACCCGACCGGCCCGAGGGCCGTCGCGGCGGCGAGCGCGCCGCCCATGAACGCCCCCGTCACCCCGAGTGTCCCTGCATCCGTTCCGGCGAGGAGCAGGCCCGGGACGTGCGTGCGGACGCGATAGGCCGGATCCCGGAACCGCTCTGGCGTTCCAGCGCCGCCGTACACGATCCCGCGGCGGTGGCCGGTGAAGTGCTCGACGGACATGGGCGTGGACAGCTCGGTGTACGCGACCTGATCGCGGAACCCCGGATAGCGCCGCTCGACGAACCCGAGGAGCGTGTCGGAGACCGCTCGCTTCAGGGCGTCGTACTCCGTCCCCCGGCGCCGCCAGGCGCGGCCGCGCCAGCCCGCGAAGGCCGTAGCGTCGGCGATCGTGACCAGCTGGGCCGTGTGCGCCCGCGCCGCGGCCGGGTCCTTCAGCGAAGGGAACGCGAGTAGCACCGCGGTGGCGCGCCCACGCAAGAGCTCGCCGCGGCTCGCGTACAGCGCGTCGTGATCCGTCCCGTCGAACAGCCAGCGGTTCTCCGGACCGAAGCCGAGCGCAGCGGGGCTCTCCTTCAGGCCGACGTAGAGGCTGATCACACTCGTCCCGTCGTTCGTGTGGGAGCCGTCGAAGCCGTGCGGCCGGAGCCGCGAGGAGAGGAGGCGCAGGAAGGTCGTGTCAGCGCCCGCGGCGGAGATCACGAGCGGCGCGCGGAACTCGACCTCGCGCGCGGTCCCGCCGGACCGGGCTTGTGCGCGGACCCCAACGGCACGACCACGCTCGACGAGCACCTCGGTCACCTCGTGGTTGAGACGGCACGCGCCGCCCGCCGCCTCGATCTCGGGAACGATCGATGCGGCAATCGCGCCCGCACCGCCGGCCGGGTAGTAGGCACCGCGGAGGTAGTGGTTCACGACCGCCGCGTGGAGCGCGAACGCGCTGCGGGAGGGTGGCAGCCCGAGGTTGCCCCATTGCGAGGCGAGCACCGCTCTCAGAAGCGGGTCTCCGACACGCGCCTCGATCACGGCTCGCGTCGTGCGAAGCGCGGCCGTGCGCCCGGGACGCCCAAGCAAGGGCGCCGCGAACGCCGGCATGGCCTGCGCGCCGACGTGGCGAAGGAGCCACCCGCTCGCGCGCGCGACGTCGCCGAAATAGGCGCGGATGCCCACGCGCTCGCGCGGGAACGCGTCCTCGAGCGCGGCGCGGTAGGCGAGCGGATCGTCGGGGACGGCGAGCGCGAACCGCGGGTACTCGAAGCGCTCGATTGGGGACGGCATGCGGTTCCAGCGCAGCCGTCCGCCCGACGCGAGGTCCAGGAGGCGGCGGACCATCGATCCGTCCTCCATCTCGCCCACGTAATAGACGCCGACGTCCCAAGACCACGGTCCGCGACGGAACGACCGTGTGAGCCCGCCCAACTTGAACTGGCGCTCCAGCACGAGCACGCGACGCCCTCCGACCCGGGCCAGGAGGCTCGCCGCTGCGAGCCCGCCGATCCCGGATCCGATCACGATCGCGTCGTACCGTTCCAAATCGACTCCCCTCGATCGAGCGCGCTACCGTCTACTCGATGGGGTCCGCGAGCGCCGGCGCGGAGCCGCCGCGCTCCACGGTCATGTGGGTCGCGGAGTGGATCCGGTAGACGGCGCCGCGCCACGTGAGCGTGCTCTTGAAGATCGCGATCACGACCGCGATGGCGAGCGGCACCTCGCACAGCGCGAAGAGCCCCGCATCGACCCACCGCGGTTTCCGCGGATCGCGAGCGGGCAGCGTCGCGTGCGCCATCCCGACCGTCCCGATGCCGAAGATCGTCGCCATCGCGAGGAACGTCCAGGGTGCGAGCACGGCGAGCGCGGCGCTACCCACCATGACGCCGAGCGACCCATAGAAGACCCGTCCGAAGTAGAACCGGGTCTGGATGAGCTGTCGGGTCGTCCACTCGATCATCCCGGCGAACGTGAAGCTCCCCGCGGAGAACGATACGCAGGAGGGGACGAACGCAATCTGGTAGCCGTTCCGGCGAATCGCGCTCGTGAGGGTGAGGTCGTCGTTCACCACCTGGCGCCACGTGCGCCGCAGATCGACCTCCTCGAGGACCTCGCGCCTCAGCGCGTACGACCCGCCCCACACGAACCGCAGCGGCGGGAGCGCCATGTAGAACAGCACGAACCCGTTCCAGAGGCTCGTCACCCTATCCCACAGCCCCGGCTGGCCGTTCCAGTACCAACGGTACCCGGTCGTTGCGCCGATCCGCGCGTCGCCGAGTGGACGGACGAGCCGTCCGAGCCAGCCCGGGTCCGGCCCGATGTCCGAATCGCCGAACGCGTAGACGTCGGAGCCGGGCGCGCTCTCGATGCCTCGGAGCACGTTGTAGATCTTGGGGCCGTACCTCTCGTCCTCGCCGGCCACGAGGTGCTCCACGTGGCGATGCCTGCGCGCGACCTCCCGGATTGCGGGGACCGCAGGATCATCCGCCGTCGCGGTGGCGAGGACGAGGCGGTAGCGGGGGTGACTCTGGGTCGCGTACGATTCCAGGCCTTCGCGAAGCCCTCGCTCCAGCCCCTTGCAGGGAACGACGAGGACGACCCGCGGTGCCTCCCCGAGGTCGGGCGGTGCCGAGCGCTCCAGCGCTCGCCGTCTCGCGAACTGCGCGGCCGCGAACAGCTCGAGCGCGAGGAGGACGCCAAGGGCGGCACATGCGGTGATCGCGAGCATCTACGCCTCCATCGAGACGCCCGAGCGCGGTCCGGTCTCCCGCGCCGCTGCGGTCTCGTTCGCGAGCTGGCGGGCGAGGCGCTTCGCGAGCGCCACGACCGTCAGGATCGGTGGGAGCCTGCTCGCGTCGGGGAATGCAGCCGCGGGCAGCGCGCTCGTGTCGCACACGTAGAGCCCCGGGACGCGCGTCTGCAGGTCGGTGCCGATCACGGTGCCGATCGCGGCGGCGCCGCCTGGGTGTGCTCCCTGCACGCGGGTCTGCGCCACCGGCGCGGCGCCGGTCTTCTCCAGGATTCGCCGCGCGATGGCGGCGCCCTCGCGCAGCCGCGCCCAGTCGCGGTCCGTCACGGGCTTGGAGAAGGTGCCATCCGGGAACACCTTCCCGTTCGCGTCGTCGGAGATCTTGGTCATGATCCCGAGGAGCCGGCGCGACGGGCGCAGCGCGCGCGCAGGGGCGCCCTCCATGAGCCGTCCACCCGGATGCTGGTTGATGAAGGGCGCAAGGAGGAATCCGCGGTCGTGGTGGAACTCGAGATCGACGAGTGCCATCAGCGGCTCGTGATCGAGGTTGAGGCCATCGGTCACGGCGTAGGTCGTCCACATGAGATCGACGAAGAACCCGGTCCCCGCCTCGTCGATCCCGGAGCGCTGGAGGATCACGGGCGTGTCGAGGCCGCCTGCGGCGAGGATGACCGTGCCCGCCTCCACCTCGACGACGCCCCGAGGACCGCGCGCGCGGATCCCCCGGGCTCGGCCGCGCTCGATGCGCACGGCCTCGACCTTCGTGTCGTACAGGATGCGGGCGCCGCGCTCGCCGGCCTCGTCGAGGTACCCGAGCGCAGACCACCTGGCGCCAGTGGCGCAGCCGTAACCGCATCTCCCGCACTTCGTGCAGCGGCGGGGATCGACGAACTTCGGCATGGGCGTCATCCGGAGCCCGAGGGCTTCAGACGCGGCCTGCAGGGCGCGGGATCCGCGCGACAGCAGCTTCGGATCGATGGGCGCCATCCCCATCTCGGCCTCGGCCTCGGCGAAGTCCGCGTCGAGTGCGACCCCGAGCTGCGCGAGCTCGCGATCCATGCAGCGGCCGGCGTTTCCGCACGAGACGACGGTCGTCCCGCCCGCCATGAGCGCGCGCCACAGCACGACACCTTCCTTCGACCGCGGCAGCTTCAGCGGGATCTTCCGGACCGCCGCCGGGACGAAGCCGGGAAGCTCCTCCATGTCGTAGTAGCCGTAGCAGGACCAGAAGTCGCCGATCGTGCGGTGTCGGCGCCCGCGCTCGACGACGGCGACGTCGCAGCCCCTGCGAGCGAGCTCACGCGCGACGGTCGCACCGCCCGCGCCCGAGCCGACGACCACGACCTCGTGCTGGATGCGTTCCATGCTCGCTCCTGGCCTAAGCTCGCGTCCGCAGCGCGGAGAAGTACCCCTCGAACGCCTCGATCAGCGTCTCCATCGCCGCCGTCGGGCGCGAGATCTCGCGCTCCGTCTCGGGAGCGATCGCGCCGTCCCTCATGAACTCCTCCCCGGCGCGCTCGCTCGCGGAGAGGATGCGGACGTGCTCCGCGTGCCGCGGATGTCGAGGGTCCAGGAAGGAGAGGTCGCGGCTCATCGGCACGAGAACGCTGCCGGAGGGCGCAAGCCAGAAGACCTTCTGGAGGGTCGTCATGATCTCGCGGAAGAGCACGAAGTTGTGGGCTCCCGGAAAGGCACAGACGCCGACCACCGCGCACGGCCGATGCGGCTTCGTCGACCCAGGGTGCGTCCAGACGCCGTCGTTGACGGCGAGCTCCGGCGCACCGAGCGAGATGAGTCGCTCCGCGAACCGGACGAGGTGCGAGGAGATGCCGTAAACGTGGAGCGGCGAGGCGAGCACGACCCGGTCCGCCGCCGCGAACGCCGCCACCGCGGCGTTCCCGTCGTCATTCGGAAACACCTCGCACGTCTTCCGCTGCGTGAAGAAGCAGCCGAGCTCGCCCTTGCACGCCTCGATGTTCAGCTTCGAGAGGTAGAGGGTCTCGGTGGTCGCCCCGGCATTGCGGCAGCCAGCGAGGAACCTCTGCAGCACGAGGTCGACGATCCCCTTGTCGGCGCGCGGACTGCCATTCACGGCCAGGACGTGCTCAGGCATCGGCCACCTCGCGGCACCGCCCGACCACGCTCAGCGCCGCGACGCGACCGCCCGCCGTCTCGTGCTCGAACAGTACGCTCATCATCCCGATCCCGGGCTCCTCCGGGTGCGCGAACTGCAGCCAGCCGCCCGCGTGGGCGCCCTTCATGGCTGGGACGACGCGCCGCAACCCGAGCGCCTTCTTGCCAGCCTCGACGAGGCCCCACACGCGCGTCGCCGCTGCGTCGAAGCTGTCGCCCGTCCTGCGCGAGAGTTCCAGCGCGAGCGCGTAGCCGTCGCCTCCGAGGAGGCCGCGCCACGTCTCGGCGTCACGCTGGGTCACGAGCTCCAGATCGATCCCGATCGACTCCGCGCCGGTGAGGGCGACAGTGAGCCCGTGACGGTCGGAGAGCGAGAGAACCGGCAGAGCGAGGCCCGCCCCGGGGCCGTGGAGCACGAGGTGCGGTTTCCCGTCGGGCAGGTGCCGGAGCGCGATCGCACGCGGGTCCACCAGGGTGGCGCGGTGCGCCCGGAGGAACTCGGCCGCCGCGCGCTTCGCCGCGAGCGCGGCAGCGAGCACCGCGGTGCGCCGTACCTCCGGTACTCCGGCGACGAGCCGTTCCCCCTCTCCGGCCGCGAGGAGCGTCTCCGCACCGAGCTCGAGCACCTCATCGTGCCGCGCCGCGCCGAGCGCGAGATCACCCGCGGCGCAGGCCTCGAGCAGGTGCTCACTGATCTGCCGGAGGCGCGGGAGCGGCGGGCGAACCTCGTCCCGGGCGCGCACCCCGGTCCTCGGAGGCGTCGCGACGAGCCCCTGCATGCTCTCGACCGCGCCACCGTCCGCGCCGTAGAGCGTGACATCGGACGACAGCGTTCCGTCCTCGCGCCGCGTCGCGCGGACCCAGCACAGGAGCTCCTCGCCCTCGGCGGGGCGTCGATGGAACCGGAGGGTCTCGATCTGCTCCACGAGGCAGCCGGGCGGCATGATGATCGCCCCGGACTGCATGAACGCGTCGCGTGCTGCGGGAGACGGCGTCACGGTGATCGAGTCGTGGCCCGCGTAGTAGGCCGCGCCGACGGGGACACGGACGTCCGTCATGGACTCCTCGCCCTCCACGCGCTTCCTGATGCGCACGATGCGCCTGAAGAACTTGCCCTGGAAGAGCGGCATCGGGCTGAACTGCTCGGGATCCTCATCGAGCGGGCCAGGGATCGACGGTGGAGGTGCCGGCGGCGTCGCCTTCGAGTCGCCGAAGACGCACTCCGCCCGGAAGTGCTCGCCTTCGAAGCCGTCGGCGTCGCTGCGAACCGAGACGCGCACGGTCAGGGTCCCGCCGCGCGGCTCGTCCGCGACAGCGAACACCCGGAGGCGCGTGTCCGCGCCATCCGGCACGATGATGGGCTTCTGGAACCGGATCTCTCGGAACGTCGGTGTCTCATCGTGACGCCCCGTGCACGCCATCGCCACCTGCGCCATCGCCTCGAGGCCCATGACGCCCGGGAACACCGGGGTCCCGTCGAAGACGTGCTCCGCGAGGTACAGGTCGGTCTCGTGCGAGAGGCGCGCCTCCGCGACGAGCTCGATGCCGGGAACGAACCGGAGCACCTTCTGGAGGAACCGCCACGGCGGAACCGCGAACGGCGGCGCCAGTCGGGCCTCCAGGTCGCTCGTGAGCTTGCCGGTGACGACGAACGCGGTGGTCGCGGGGGCCTGCTGGACGAGCGCGAGGTACGCGCCGGTCCCGGTCGCGACAGGGATGGATGTGACGCCGACCGAGCGGAGCGTGTCGAGCGCGCCGGTCTTCGCGCCCATCCCCGTGTCTTCCCAGATCGAGTAGCCGACCGTGAGCGCGTGCAGCGCGGGAGCCGCGGCCTTGAGCGCGCCTACGGCGCCGTCGAGCCAGGCATTCGCGAGAGCGTAGTCGGCCTGGCGATGCATCCCGGTGCGCCCGAGGACGGACGACGTGGCGTGCACCATCTTCAGCCGTTCCGGCGCGACGGCCCCGAGGAGGTGATACAGCCCGTCCGCCTTCACGCGGACGCATCGCAGGAAGCTCCCGAGCTCCATCTCCCGGAAGCTCGCGAACTTGGAGACGCCGGCGCCGTGAAGGATCCCGGTCACCGCGCCGAGGCGGCGCTCCACCTCCGCGACCGCGCGCCGGACGTCGTCGCGTCGCGTCACGTCGCACGGCAGGTAGACGTGGCGGATGCCCTCGCGCGACAGCTTGTCCAGATTTTGCGCGACCTCCGCGTCGCTCGCGGCCGAGGAACCGAGGAGCCCGAGCTTGATGCCCGTTCCGCGCGCGAGCTCGAGCGCGAGGGCAAACGTGATCCCCTTCGCGCCACCGGAGACGAGGAGGGTGTCCATGCCGCCGAGCCGCGGGCCGGGCCCGGCCGCCGCCTCCTGCGCGACGGCCGCGGAGGTCGTACGACCTCCGTCGGCGTCATGGTGGAACTCGACGCGCTCGCTCGCGGTCCGGAGCTCCTCGAGCGCGGTCGCCGCGAAGCGCTCGGCCCCCCAGATCGCGGGCATCGTCACCCACTTGAAGCTCAGCGTACGGTGCTCGAGCGAGAGCGTCTTCAGGAACGCTGCGCCCGCGTCGAGGTCGACCCCAGGGTCCGCGCCCGCGGGTCCCGCGGGGCGCAGGACGATCGCGCGAAGCTCGCCCGACGCGAGGGCGCGCTCGCCGATCGCCTTGCGGAAGATCCGGAAGAGGCGCTCTGCGAGCCCTGGGACACGGGCCTCGAACTCGTCCGGCGCGCACGTGTCGAATCCGCGATCCTCCTGCGGGAGGACGACGACGAGCGCGGCCGGATCGTCCACCTCGGGCCCGCCGCGGAGGAACCCGTCCGTGTCGGTGCGGGCCACCCGCAGGCCTTCGGCGGCGAGCCGCTCCGCGACCCGTGCAGCGCGCGGGCAGGCTGCGTTCGCGACGACCACGGTCGGCCCCGCAGTCCGGCCGAGATCGGGAAGCGGCTTCTCCCCTCCGAGCGAGGCCGGGACCCGCACGACCGCGAGCGTCCGGATCCAGTTGCTTCCGGAGCTCGAGGCCGCGTCCGGCGCGCGGGCGCCCTGGTATCCACGGATCTCGCCCACGAGCTGGCGGATCGTGGCGTTGGCGAACACGCCGGGGTCGAGCGGGGCCTGCGCGCCGAGCGCGCGGCTGAGCGTGAGGACCAGCTCTCCCGCCTTGATCGAGTCGAGGTTGAGGTCGTCGCGCAGGCGCTTGTCCGGCGAGACGAAGTCGCGCTCGAAACCGGTGCGCTCGGCGATCCAGTCAATGGCGAGCGCGAGCGCGGCGGCGTCGTCCTGGATCGCGGGCGCTGGAGGCCTGCCGGCTTCGGTCACCGCCGCGAGGGAAGGCGCCGCCGGGCCACGCGCCGGTGGTGGCGCGGCGTCGGCCGCGACGGGTCCCGTCGCCCCGCCGCGGTGGTGACGGTAGTCGAGCGAGATGAGCTCCCGGAGGTACGGCCCGCGCTCACCGAGGTACTCCTCGAACCCGGGCGACCCGGCCTCAGGCGGCGCGATCGATCCCGCGAGCCCGGCGCCGAGATCGAGCTCGACCCGAGGCGGCGCGACCTCGCGCTCGCATGGGTTCACGATGAGCGCCGGCTCGTAGCGGTCCGGATCGAACGCGCGCACGAGCCGGTGCTCGAACAGGCGCTCGGGCGAGAAGCGTACCCCGCGCACGAACGCGCGCGCGGCGAGCCGATTGAGGAGGTGGAACGAGTCCTCGCCGTCGAGGTCCATCGGGAAACACTCGGCGCCGGAGCCCACGTTCTCGCGCACGAGCGCGGAGAGGATCCCTCCCGGCCCGACCTCGATCCAGAGCGCGGGTGCTTGCCTCGCGATCGCCGCGACCGCCTCGCTGAAGCGGACCGGCTGGCGGACGTGCCGAGCCAGGAGCTCGCGCACGTCGGCGTCATCGGGGAGGGGCCCGCCCGTCGCGGTCGAGAAGACCTGGACGGCGGATGCCCCGGCCACCTCTACGTCCACGAGCGCCGCCCGCAGCGCGTCCGCGGCGGGCGCGACGATGTCGGAGTGGAAGGCGTGCGACACCGAGAGGCGCGTCGCCCGAACGCCGCCGTGCTCGCAAGCGCGCAGGAGCGCCTCGATGGCAGCGGTCGCCCCCGAGACGACCGTCTGGCGCGGCGAGTTATAGTTCGAGACGACGAGCCGCAGCCCTTCCCGCGCGATGAGGGCCTCCGCCTGGTCCGGCGGCGCCGCCAGCGCGACCATCCCTCCAGGATCGGCGCCGCCGACGCGCCGCATCGCGGCTCCGCGGAGCGCAGCGATCCGCACGGCCGTTACGCCGTCGAGGACGCCCGCGGCGCAGAGCGCGCTGATCTCGCCGAGGCTGTGGCCGACGACGTCGTCCAGCGCGATCCCGAGGAACGACAGCACCTCGAGGGCGAGGAGCGAGGCGGCGACCACCGCGGGCTGCTGGACGTGCGTCTCCTTCAGCTCCGCGGTCCAGAGTTGCCGGGTCGGCTCGTCCGCGGCGGCGAGATCGCGGAAGATCTTCTCACGGAGCGTCGTCCCGGCTACCCGCGCCACCTCCGCGTCGAGCGCGTCGAGCCGCGCGCGGGCGCAGGGGTAGCGCCGTTCCCACGCCTCGCCCATCCCGATCCGCTGCGCCGCCTGGCCGGGGAAGAGCGCGGCCACGCGGGGCGCCTCGAGCGCGGTGCCGGCGAAGATCCCGGCGGCGGGGTCGTCGATTCCATCGAGTGAGGTCCCGGCGGCGAGCGCCGTTCCGGCCCGCTCGAGCGCGGAGGCGAGCTGCCAGGGAGACTCCGCGACGATCGCGAGCCGGAACGCGCCGTCGGGCGGCCTGCGCGCGAGCGCGGCGGCGAGGTCGATGAGCTCGGAACGGCTGATCCGGCGCGCGATGGGCAGCAGGCGCTCTATCGCCGCGGAGAGCTCCTCGCGGTTGCGGCCGGAGAGGAGCACGAGATCGGATGCCTGCCCGGACGCGAGGAGGGCGAGGTCCTTCGCCGGCGCCTCACCGCCCGAGTCCGCCTCCTCGAGCGCCACGTGCGTGTTCACGCCGCCGAAGCCCATCGCGCTCACCGACGCGCGGCGCGGCTGCCCGTCGGCGAGCCACGGCGCGCCGACGATCGACGGGCGCAGATCCGTGACCGGGCTGCCGAAGGCCGGGTTGAAGGTGCGGCAGCTCACCGTCGGCGGGAGAACCTTCCGGTCGAGGGCCGTGATCGCCTTGATGAGACCGGCCGCCCCGGCTGCCGCCTTCGTGTGGCCGATGTTCGACTTGATGCTCCCGATGCGCGCGGCCCCTTCGCCGGGCGACGCCGCCATGACGCGGCGGAGGGCGGTGATCTCGACCTTGTCCCCCAGGGCGGTGCCGGTGCCATGTCCTTCGAAGAGGGCGACCGAGTTGATGGAATGACCGGCGCGCTCGTAGGCGCGCTGGATGGCGAGCATCTGCCCCTCGACCTTCGGCGCGGTGATGCCGCCGCTGCCGTCGGACGAGATCCCCCACCCCTTCACGAGCGCGCGGGGCCGGTGACCCGCCGCGCGCGCCTGGTCCTCGCGCGCGAGCACCACGATCCCGCACCCCTCGCCGGTGATCATGCCTGCACCGCGCGCGTCGTACGGGCGGATATCGTCCTTCGCGAGGGCCTTGGTCTTGGCGAACCCGACGATCTCGAACGGGTCCAGGCTAACGTCCACGCCGCCGGCGAGGACGAGGTCGAGCTCGCCGTTCGCGAGCGCGTTGCATCCGTGCGCGACCGCGAGCAGCGAGGAAGCGCACGCGCCGTCCACGGTGTACCCGCCGCCTCGAAGATCGAAGTGATTGCAGAGGCGCCCCGCGGTGACGTTCGTCATGTTGCCGGCGAGGTGGTCCTCGTTGATCGCGGGCAGCGGCCCCTCGTAGAAATGGCGGATCGCCGCGACGAGCGCGTCGGCCGCGGCGCCCCGGAGGGTCTTCGCGACGGCGCGGCGGACCGCGCGCTCCACGAACGGCCAGCGGTTGCGAAGGATGTGGCTGCGCGTGAACTCGCCGCCGCTATCGCCCAGCACGACGCCGATGCGGGTCCTGTCCGCGCGCTCGAGATCGATACCTGCGTCGCGCAGCGCCTCGCGCGCGGTGTGCAGCGCGAGCCAATGGGTCACGTCCGACGTCCGGACCGTGACCGGCGGGATCCCGAACTCGGTCGGCTCGAAGCGCCACCGCGTGATCACCGCCATCTGCGCGCCGTAGGTCTTGCCGGGTGCGGAGGGGTCCTCGTCGTAGTAGTCCCGCATCGGCATGCGCTCGTCCGGCAAGCGCCGGAACTCGCGCCGACCCGCGAGCACGTTCTCCCAGAGCTCCTCCGGCGAGAGCGCGCCCGGGTAGACACAACCCATCCCGATGACCGCGATGTTCCTGTGCGTCACGATTCCCCCCAAGCGGAGCGACTCACACGAGCTTCAGGACTCTCCACGAGCCTTGGAGCCGCACTCCCGGGAAAGGGTTCACGAAAGGGTGTAGCGAAAGAGTGATCTTCGCTTCGGGAGAAATTCGCCCAAGAATGACCGGCGTTTGACCTGCAAGCTGGTTTCGTTTCGAATCTCTTCGAGTCGGCGCGGCTCGAAACGATATTGTGCTCGAACCAGGAAGCGTCCTTCGAGGCCGCAGCTGGATCGCTGGCCTCGCGTTGACAGCGCTCCACGGGGCCCTCGTTCTTCACGGTGCGTCGCGCCACTCCGCGACCGTCGACGAGGTGGTCTACCCGGCCGCAGGGTACGCGCGCCTCGTCTCTCGACAGCCCGACGTCAACGTCGAGCACCCACCGCTCGGCAAGCTCCTGCTCGGAGCCGCGTGGCTCGGCGCCCGGCTGCCCGCCCTCGATGCGGTTCCCGGCTTCTCGGAGCGTGACGAGTGGGACCTCGGCCGGGGGCTCCTGTACGCCGACCCCGGACGCGCTCCAGCGCTCCTCCTCCGGGCGCGGATCGTCGTGGCGGTGGCGTCGATGGCGCTCTGCCTCGGCATCTTCGCGGTCGCGTCGCTCGCGTTCGGGAGCGCGACGGGCGTGCTCGCGGTCGCGCTCTACGCGCTCGATCCGCTCGCGATCGGTCACGCCGGGCTCGCGACGCTCGACGTCCTGCTCGCCGCGACCCTCTTCGCCGCGGCCTTCATCGGGTGGCGCGCCCTCGAGACCGGGCGCGCGGCGTGGATCGGCGCTGCCGGCCTCGCGCTCGGCGTCGCGCTCGCCGTGAAGGTCTCGGCCGTGGTGCTCGTTCCGGCGCTCCTCGTCGTTGCGGTCGCCCCGAGGCTCGCGCGGCAAGCCGCCGGAGTCCCGTGGCGGCGGCTCCTCGCCGTGCTCGCGATCGGCGCCGCCGTGCTCACCGTCCTGTGCCTCCCGGAGGGCCCCCGGGTCTGGTGGCGCGCCTTCGACGAGCAGCGGAAGCACAACGCGGCGGGCCATTTCGCGTTCGCGTTCGGGCTCCGCTCGTCGACCGGTTGGTGGTGGTACTACCCGGCCGCGTGGCTCGTGAAGACGCCGATCCCGGCGCTCGCGGCGAGCGCCACGGGCGCCGTTCTTCTCGCGGCGCGGGGGCGGCGCACGCCCGCGCTCGCTGCCGCCGTGCTCGGCGTGCCGGCGCTGCTCTTCGCGGCGGCCCTCCAGAGCCATGTCTGCATCGGCGTGCGGCAGGTGCTTCCCGCGGTGCCCTTTCTCGCGATCGCCGGCGGGTACGCGCTGTCGCGCCTCGCGCGCGAGTGGCGCGGCCAGGCGCTCGCGGCCGGTCTTCTCCTCTGGCTCGGCATCGGCGTCGCGCGCGTGCATCCGAGCGAGATCGCCTACGCGAATGAGGCCGCTGGGGGACCCACGCGCCTCCACCGCCTGCTCGCCGATTCCAACGTGGACTGGGGACAGGGCATCCCGGACCTGGCCGACTTCCTCCGCGGCGTGCGCCTGCGGCGGCTCTGGCTCGATTACTTCGGCACCGGCCTCCCGGCGGCGCACGGGGTCCCCGACTATCGCCTGGTGCGCGGCCTCGGCTTCGGGAAGCACCCGCGCCGCGACGGCGCGAGCGCTGACGGGAAGGAGCTCCTCGCGGTGTCTCTCTCCAATCTCGAGGACGCGGCGGAGGACGCGGAGACGCACGCCTGGCTCCGCGGCCGACCACCGATGGCGCTGCCGGGGTACTCGATCGCCGTCTTCGACATCACCGACGACCCGGTGGCTTACGAGCAGCTCGCGAGGATGTCGGAGCGACGTGGGGACTTCCTGACTGCGGAGGAGGCCTGGCGTCGCCGCGCCGAGCTCGTCCCCGGCGACGTCAAGGCAGTTGCCGCGGTCGCGCGGTCGCCCTCGGTCATCCGCGACGTCGAGGCGCTCCTCGCGGAGGTGGACCGGTCGTGGGAGCGTCGAGATGAAACGGGCGAGCTGGACGGTGTTCGCGCCCGGCTCGCCCGGGCCGCGGAGTTCGTGCCTCGACACTACGGCGTGCTCTGGCGGCTCGCGCGCTACTACTCGTGGCTCGCTGAGGATCTCACCATCGACGGACAGACGAAGGCCGATCTCGGTCACCGCGCCTGGGTGTACGGGGACCAAGCTCGTGAGCTGAGCCCGCGGAGCGTCGAAGGCCACTTCTACGCGGCCGCGGGAATCGCGAACTACTCCCTCGGCATCGGGATGATGAGGTCGTTCGCGGCGGGCCTCGAGGCGGAGTTCAAGGAGCGCCTCGCCCGCGCCGGCGAGCTGGCGCCGACGTATGCGCATGGCACGATGGAGACGATGCTGGGCCGCCTGTACTTCGTGATGCCCTGGCCGAAGTACGACGCAGTCAAGAGCGAGGCGCTGCTCAGGAAGGCGCTCTCGGTCAACCCCGCGAACGTGCGAAGCCGCGTGTATCTGGCGGAGCTGTACCGCCGTGAGCGCAGGCCGGAGGAGGCAAGCGCCTTGCTCGAGGAGACGGTCGCCCGGGCACCCGGAGCCTATGACGCGCCCGACGAACGCCGGTGGCTGCAGCGCGCGAAGGAGCTGCTCGCGGGCGCCCCGTGATTCCCTCCGCCCGGAATCACCTCGACAGGCGACCGGGCGAAGGGGGCGCGCCCAGGGATCTCGAGTACCGCCACCGCCTGAACGACGGCGGCGCACGACGCCAACACCCGCGAGGTGCGGCTGCGCCTCATCTGCATCTCGTAGGCGGGATCCTCGGTCACCGCGTTGCGGGGCGCTTGTCGGCGGCCGCGCGGGTGCGCGAGACGCTGCGGGGTGCGGAGCGAAGTACCACATGTCGATGCGCTCCACGCTCTGCGCGATCCTGCTCGCGTCAGCCTCTTCGAAGCCGAGCATTCAGCGGGCCATCGACGTGGTGCGGGTGAAGCTTCCGGCGTTGAAATGGTCCGTCGAACACGCGCTCGTCGCTGACTTCACGTCCGACGGGGTTTCCTGACTCGAGTATGGCTCGCCAAGCGCGATGCCCACCTGCTCGAGGATCTTCACTGTTGGCTCAAGCCCTCGATCTACCGTCGCATTCCTCGGTCGCGTTTATTGGCTCGCCCATGTGAGGTCCAGCTCATTTCACGTTACGAGCGTCGCGGCTCTTCTTCGGATGCGAGGTTGACGCCGCGCGCTCGCTCGCGCGGCGGACGATTGGCGCTGACCGCCGCGCGCCCCTCGACGGGCGTGACACCATGCCGCACGCTCGTTCGCTCGCCTGACGGGCAATGTCCCCTCGGGGGGTACACGCCATGTCCGTCCGTACCATCGGTGCGCTCGCGGGGCTCGCCGTCACGCTCGCCGCCGCCGGTTGCTCCAAGGAGAGCTCGACCGCCCGCCCGAGCAGCTCGAAGCTACTGCTCGCCACACGGCCAGTGAACGATCAGTACATCGTCGTCCTCGAGGACCGCGCCGGGGACGTGCCCGCTGTCGCGACGGAGCTCGCGCGCGACCACGGCGGGAGCGTGCTGTGGACGTACACGCACGCGCTCCGCGGGTTCGCGGCGCTCATCCCCGCCGCGCGCGTCCGCGCCCTCTCGGAAGATCCGCGCGTCCGGTTCGTCGAGGAGGACGGCGAGGTCCACGTGAGCGGCGCGCAGGACGGCGCGCCCTGGAACCTCGACCGCGTCGACCAGCGCGCGCTGCCGCTCGACGGCGCGTACAGCTGGGCCGCGACCGGCGCGGGCGTGAAGGTGTACGTGCTCGACACCGGCATCCGCATGACGCACGTCGAGTTCGAGGGCCGCGCCGTCCCGGGCTACGACGCGATCGGCGACGGCAACGGCACGAACGACTGCAACGGGCACGGCACGCACGTGGCCGGCACGATCGGCGCCAGAACCTACGGCCTCGCGAAGGACGCGACGCTCGTCGCGGTCCGCGTCCTCGCCTGCGGCGGGACCGGGACCGTCTCCGGCGTCATCGCGGGCATCGACTGGGTCACGGCGAACCACGACGGCCCAGCGGTCGCGAACATGAGCCTCATCGCCGGCGCGTCGTCGTCGATGGACCTGGCGGTGCACAACTCCGTCGCCTCCGGCGTGACCTACGCGGTCGGCGCCGGCAATGACGCCGTCGACGCGTGCGGGTACTCACCGGCGCGCGCGCCCGAGGCGATCACCGTCGGCGCGACGACGAGCAGCGACGCCACCGCGTACTTCACGAACCAGGGGAGCTGCGTGAAAGTGTTCGCGCCGGGCGTGAACATCCTCTCCACGTCGTACTTGAGCGACACGGCTGTCGAGTACAAGCAGGGGACGTCGATGGCGACCCCGCACGTCGCTGGCGCCGCGGCGCAGTACCTCCAGGCGAACCCCTTCGCCACGCCCGCCGACGTCCAGGCGGCGCTCACGGGGAACGCCACCGCCGCCGTCGTCACCGGCCTCGTGGGCGGCTCGCCGGACCGGCTCCTCTTCAACGCGTTCATCGTGGCGGGGCCGCGGGACACCGCGCCTCCGACCGTAGCGCTCGCGTCCCCGGCTCCGGACGCGGTGCTCGCCGGGGCGGTGACGCTCTCGGCGACCGCGAGCGACGACGTCTCCGTGTACGGCGTGCGCTTCCTCGTGGACGGCGTCTCGATCGGCGTCGACCGCTATCCGCCGTACTCGATCGTCTGGGACACGGCGGGCTGGACGAACGGGCCGCACGCGATCGTCGCGCACGCGTTCGATTTCGAGAACGCCGTGGACACCGCTGGGTGAGCGTGACGGTCAGGAACGTCGGGACGGCGGAGTACGACCCCATGCTCGGGGCGCCGGCCTGCGCCAACCCGTCGGCGTCGTGCACGTCCGGGCCGTTCCTCGCCGGCCGCGGTCCGGTCGGTCCGGAGCCGAACCAGCCGAACGCGATCGACGGCTGTGCCGACGGCGCCGCTGGCACCTTCCACGTGGACGAGTCGATCGACGAGCTGAAGGTGGCGACCCTCGACGGGACCGAGCTCACGGAGGGCGCGACCGTCGCCGTGTCCGTGAAGCTCTGGGCGGGCGCCGCCTACGCGTCCGACCGGGTCGACCTCTACACGGCGGGCGACGCGAGCGCGCCACAGTGGAACTTCGTCGGGACATACGCGATCTATCAGCAGGGAGCCCAGACCCTCATCCCGAAGATCGTGCTCCCGGCCGGCGCCACCCAGGTGGTCCGCGCCGTGCTCCGCCAGTCCGGCAGCGCGGCGGCCTGCACGGCGGGGCCGTACGACGACCACGACGACCTCGTGTTCGCCGTCCGGCCCGCGAGCGGGCCGCCTCCGACCATCGCGATCACGGCTCCGGCCGACGGCCAGACGATCCGCGGCTCCACGAGCGTCACCGTCGCCGTGACGAACGCCGCCGTGATCGAGCAGGTGGAGCTCCTCGCGGACGGCGTTGTCTTCGCGGCCGATGCGACCGCGCCCTACTACGCGCTGTACGACCCGCTCGTCCTCGGCACGCACGTCCTCGTGGCGCAGGCGCGCGACGTCTCGGGAAACGTCGCCACGAGTGAGCCCGTCACGATCTTCGCGATCGACGGGGAGTCGCCCACCGTCCGCATCGTGTCGCCCGCGGCCGGTGAGCACGTCAGCGGCACCGTGACCGTGACGGCCGATGCGACCGATGACGTCGCCGTGCAGAGCGTCGAGTTCTTTGCCGACTCGAGGCTGCTCGGCTCGGACCAGAGCGCGCCGTACCAGGTCACCTGGGCGACGAGCGGCCTCGCGCCCGGAGCGCACACCCTCTTCGCGCAGGCGTACGATACGAGCAACAACGTGAAGGGGAGCGACTACGTCACGGTCTACGTGGACGGCTCGGCGCCGAGCGTCTCGATCCTGTCGCCGCCGCAGTACGCGACCGTCAGCGGCACCGTGCCAGAAGACGCTCGAGGCGAAGGCGTACGACTCACTCGGCAACGTGAGCACGAGCGCGCCCGTCTACGTCAACGTCGACAACCCGGTGCCGATGCTCTCGGTCACCGCCCCAGCTGCGGCGGCGACGGTTGGCGGGACCGTCACCGTGAGCGCCGCCGTGTCGGCGAACAGCAACTTCGCGCTCGTCGACTTCTGGGTCACGCCGGAGGCCGATCCGACCACGACGCGCTACGTCGGCACGGCCCCGCCTCAGGGCGGGGTCGCCACCACGACGTGGGCTTCGGGGGACGGGTCCTACCCCGATGGTGAGTACTCGATCCTGGCGTCGGGCCTGGAGGGCACGCCCGGCAACTACCGCGTCACCGCCACGAGCCCGAGGGTGTTCTTCACCCTGGACAACCTCGCCCCGGCGACCGCGATCAGTTCACCGCTGAAGGGCTCCACGGTCTCGGGGATCGTCCCGGTGAACGTGACGGCCACGGACGGGAACCCGATCACCAAGGTCGAGCTGTGGGTGAACGGCGTGCTGTACGGAACCGACACGGTCGCGCCGTACTCGTTCACGTGGGACACGACGGGCACGTCGGGGACGATGACGCTCGTCGCGAAGGCGTACTCGCTGGGACGCGTCGGCTCGAGCGAGACCGTGCGGCTCAAGGTGGGGAGCGTCCGGGTGAAGGGGCAGAGCCGCTGACGGAAGCTCGCCACGCGGCGGCGTGGCGAGGGGGCGCCGGGAGCTGCGACGTGGCGTCCTGCTCCGCGGCTTCGAGCCCGCGAGCTGCTGGCCCGCCGGGTGCTCGGCATGGGAAACCTCAGGCTGTCGAGGCCCGATGCCCAGCGGGCACAACGGAATCCTCATGCCGCAGCGCATGTACCTCATCGAGGACTCGACGGCCGTCCTCGACGGCAAAGACCTCGGGCGACCCACTCGCGCCGCGCATAACCCCCGCATCGGCGACGTCGCTTCAGGGTGAAGACGACCCGCGTCAGAGGAGGCGCCACTCTCTAGGTGGCACGGACAGCCTCGCGGAAGATCCGGTCGCGGAGCTGCGGCTTCACGGCCTCCCGCATGACCAGGTCCACGCGGCAGCCGAGGATCTGTTCCAGCCGCCGCTGAACCCGGAAGAAGTGGAAGAGTCCGATGGGCCGGTCGAAGTCGATGAGCAGGTCCACGTCGCTGTCCGGTGTGGACTCGCCGCGGGCTACAGAACCGAAGATGTCGAGAGAGCGAACCCCGAGCTTCGTGAGCTCGGCTCGCTGCTCGGAGAGTCGACGCTGGACCTCGTCACGCGTCACGCCTTGATCATAGAGCGGCTCGGCAGGCGAGGCTAGCTGGGCGCGCGTGGCGCTCCCGCGGTGTTGCTGGTGCACTTCGGGTCGAAGTGCGGATTCCGGTCCAAGCGGATCATCTCTGCGAAGGCGAAATCAAGGCGAAATCTGGCTGCGAGTCCCGCGTCGGA
>WNGF01003950.1_pt1 | contig 22096 bp, 22 predicted proteins | sample 5400641 | NCBI WGS metagenome assembly WNGF01 (sample SAMN13153371, study PRJNA577476) | soil metagenome | isolation source: 80 cm soil or saprolite under grassland replicate 2 | place: USA:California | collected 2016-06-15 | reverse complement strand
CGAGGCGACGCTGGCGATGCGCCTGGAGGCGACGACCGACGATGTGATCGCGACGATCCACGCACATCCGACGCTGGCGGAGACATTCCGCGAGGCGGCGCTCGTGGCGCAGGGGAGACCCATCCACACGGGGCGCTGAACGTTGCGTCGACGCGGCAGACGCGAAGAGGCGCTTTACACGCGAGGTGTTCTGTGCGATAAGAACATCTGTTCGATGAGCGAGCGACGCTGCACAAAAATACGGACTGCTTAAGGCGCCGGACGACTTCGCCATCCGCGACCGCGAAACCGGGCGGCGGCAGTCGTGGTGCCGGACGTGTTACGCCGCGTATAGGCGAAACTACTACCAACTGAATCGGATCCGCGTCATCGCTCATGTTCTCGAAACGCGCGCCGTGCTAACCCTCGAGAACCAATTGCGCGCGTATCAGTACCTTGCTTCGCACCCCTGCATCGACTGCGGTGAGCAAGATGTTGTCGTGCTGGAATCGATCACATGCGGGATAAGCATCGTGACGTCGCGTACATGATTCAGAACGGGTATGCCTGGGAGACGATTGCAAAGGAGATCGAGAAATGCGAGGTGCGTTGCGCCAACTGCCATCGACGAAAGACAGCTCGCGAGCGCGGCTTCTACGACCTCAAGGCTTCGACTTCGCCAGGAACCGCCATTGGCTCAACGGCTTCAGCGATAATTCAGGTTCGGGCCGTTAGCTCAGTGGATAGAGCAGCTACCTTCTAAGTAGCTTGTCGCGGGTCCGATTCCCGCACGGCCCTCCGCCTTAGGCGCTCTCGTAACTCTCCGTGCGCACCCACTCGAGCCTGCCGCCCGCACGCAGCCTCGCGGTCACGACGACGCGAATCGCCGCAACGAGCGCGCGATGGCATCAGTCGAGGCGCACTCGCGTCTTTGGGACGTCGGCGATGATCAGCTGAAGCCCCTTCGCCGCGGGATCGACGTCGAAGATGAGCTGTGTGGTCACGGTTCGTCCCGCCGGGAAGCTCTGCGGCCACACGTACGGGAAGCTCTGCGGCCACACGTACGGCGTGCTGTTGCGTGGGCTGGCGTACACATCGCTCTGCAGCGATTCGGCCGTGTACTGGATCCCCGCGGAGTCGATCGCGGTGAAGTCGCCAGGGGTGGTCTGCGAAATGGCGTCGCCCTTGTTCGTGAGGCCGATCCGCACGACCACGTAGACGCCGCGTGGCTTGGCGATGCCGGCGGCCTGCACGCGCTGCACGCCGTTCACGACGTAGTCCCAGCGCGGACCACTGATCTTCTCCGCGATGCCCACGGTCTTGATCTGGCTCTGCGGTCCGGGCGCGAATCCGGTGCGCGCCACGGTGATGCCGTATAGCCCGACGCCCAGCAGCAGCACGCCGATGAGCGCGAACCGCATCCGCCACAGCAGCGCGCGCCATTCGAACGCGAACCGCGGGCGCGATTGCGTCGCCGCTTCTTCCGACACGGCCGGGCGGTAGCGCATGCTCCAGGTGCTCGCCGCTTCGCTGCGATCGTCGACGCCGAGCCTGCGGCGTTCTTCCTCCTGGAGGCGCGCGCGCAGGACGTCTTCGGCTCGTTCGCGCTCGATGCGCTCGATCAGCTCGCGATCGCGTTCCGTGAGCGCGGGTGGCTCGGGCGGCGCCGCTGCCTCGGTTGGGGGAGGCGGCGAGTACGTCGGTCGGGGTGGCGGCGTGTACTCGGGCTCCCGTCGGGGCGGTGGCGTGTACTCGGGCTCGGGTCGCATCGGAGGCGTGTATCCAGCCTCCGGTCGCGAGGGTGGCGCGTACACCGTCTCGACTGCCGGCGTCGGCGGAGCCGGCGTGACGATCGGCGCCTGCGCTGGCTGCGGTCCCGAGCTGATGCGGGGGTGATAGGGAGCGCCGACCGTCCGGAACGCGATGTCCGGCTTGTGCATGCCCGCGTACGCGTCACCCGCGGCGGACGCGATGTCCCAGGGGGCCAGGTCGCTCGCCTGCCGCGTGGCAACCACCGTGCCGTCAGCCTCCACCGATCGTCGTGTGATGCTCACGACGGCGAACGGTCCGAGCTCCCCGACCGGCGCGACCTCGCGTGGCTCGCCGAAGGTGGCGAACCGCAGGTACACACCCTCCGGCGCGGTGAGCCGCATGCTCGTCCGTCGCGGGCCGCCCGGCTCCTCGCCCGTCGCGCGCTGGAACTCGATCTCCGCCTCGAGCCAGCGATCGATGCTCACTCCGGTGTCCGGCATCTGCTCCAGCGTCTTGCGTTCCGCGACCAGCTGCTTGTGGGTGGCCACGACGCCGACGAGCGGCCCGATGGGCGGCAGTTCACGCTCGAACGGTTCGCCTTCGTTGAAGAACGTGACGTAGACGCCGGGCTCGGCCATCCCGCCAGATTAGTGCCGCACGCTACGGACGACCTCACCCGACCTGGCTAGAGTGACGGCGCTGTGCCTGCCTTGGAGCCGAACGCGTTCGTCGATGAGCTCTGGACCTACGCCCGCGGGCTGTTCATGCCCGACCATCCCTGGTTCAAGGGCATCGTCGAACATCGCTGGACGCGCGAGCAGATCATCCTCGGTGAGATCCAGCACTACCTCCGCGTACGAACGAACCCCATCTTCTTCGGCTACATCGTCACCAACGTCGCGAGCGAGCGGAACTATGACCTCATGGATGTGGTGATGGAGAATTTCATGGAGGAGCTGGGCGGCGAGAAGACGCACGTCGACATCATGCTGCAGTTCCTCGAAGAGGCCGGCATCACGCGCGAGCAAGCCGACCACGCCGATCCGGCGCCGGGCACGCTCGCCGCGATCGAGATGATCCGCGGCGGCTGCCAGAACCGGAGCGCGCTCGAGGGTGTCGCGCTGCTGGCGTTCGTCGAGGCGATGCACGGTGGACCCGATGGCGCCGCGGCTCGCGTGTACAAGGAGCTCATCGGCCACTACGGATTCTCGAAGCGCGCCGCCGCCACGTACGAGCTGCACGCGGAGCAGGACACGGGGCACGGCGACCGCCAGATCGAGGCGATCCGGAGGCTCGCGCGCGACGAGGCCACGCAGGAGAAGGTCCGGCGCGCCGTGCGTCTGGGCTGCGAGGCGTTCAACTTCGAGTGGGACGGTCACGTGCAGGCGATGACCGGTCAGCGCGACGTGTACTGGGCTGGAAAGTCGCCGCTCCGGCTCGCGCATCCGCCGGTGAGGCTGCCGAAGGACTGACCCCGCGAGGGCGCATGCGTCGTCTATCCGCTGACTGACGAGCCCTGGGGCGTGCGACGGCGATCAGATCGGCCAGCTCTTCGGGAATTCCGCCCGCACCTTTTTCCATTCGGGATCGCCGGCGTATTTCTTCTTGAAGGACTTGAGCAGAGCGACCAACTCCGTCTGATCCATCTCCAGAACGTTTGAGACCATACCCGTGGTCTCTTCGAAGCCGAGGCTTCAGTTGCCCCGTCAGCCCTTCATCCGCTGCATGACGTAGCGGTCGCGCTGTGTCATCGCCACGACCGACAGCCTAGCGGGGTGGAACGGTCCCGGCGCCTATGTCGATCAGACCTCGCCCGAGAAGCCGACGCGGTGTGCGGTCACGCTCTCGACCGACGGCCGCGGGGTGCCGTCTTCGTCGAAGCGCACGCGGAAGCGCGCGAGGACACGCCAGCGTTCGTCTCCGACGCGCGCCACGATGAGAAGGAACGCGTTCTCGATCGCGTCGCGTGGCCCGCCGTTGACCGTCGCGGTCAGCTCGAAGGACGTCGTCTCCGTGAAGTCGACGCTCAGGTGTTCCTCGGGGGCTCGGTAGCGGCTGTGCGGCGCCGCGATCGACTCCAGTCGAATGGCGCCGCCGCCCGCGTTCGTGACGCGCCAGCGCGTCCGCCAGCCGTCGCCGTCACGTTCCGTCTCTTTGGCGTCGAAGCGCAGATCCGGTCCGTTCATGGCGGAAGCACCCGGTAGTAGATCGTCGTCGGCTTGAGCTCTCCGCTCGGCAGCGCGGCGTAGCCGGGGATCTCGGCCAGGCGTATCCAGCCGAGAGTGTCGTACAAATGCTCGGCGTCGCTACCGGTCGTCGTGTCCAGCACGAGCAGCGTGCGTCCATCGCGGCGGGCGACGTCCTCGATCTCGCGCATCAGCGCGGTCGCGATCCCGCGCCGGCGCACCGTTCGATGCACGAGCACCTTGGCGACCTCGGCGCGATGGCGGGCGTTCGGCAGCTGCGCGAGGCGGAGCTGTGCGGTACCGACGATGTGCCGATCGAGTCGCGCGACCACGACCACGACGCGGCCCGCGAGGATGTCCGGCTCGAGGGTTCGCCACCACGTCGCCGCCGCTTCTTCCGTGAGAGGAGCCGTGAAGCCGACCGATGCTCCACCGGCGACGGCATCCGCCAGGATCCGCGCGAGGTCGGGGATCGTCGCGTCGAAGGTCGGACCGTCGAGCCGAACGATCTCTACGGTCATGCGAATGCCGGCACCACCTCGTCGGCGAATGCCGCGAGCGCGTCCCAGTCGTAGGGACCCTGCCGGACAGCGATGTTCAGCCGCTGCACGCCGGCATCGCGGTACGCCTTCACCGTCTCGCGCGCGTCTTTCGCCGTCCCGCGCACGAATCCGGTAAGACCCCGCGTGTCCGCGCTCCACTCCTTTTGAAAGCGCTGCTCGGCGCGAGCCGCGCCGGGGCCGTCGGCACCCATGTAGAAGCCGACGTTGATGGTGCGCGTGATGTTCCGCCCGTCGCGGCCGACATCCGCGCACCAGCGGTCGAGCACCGCGTTCTTCGCCTTCCACTGCTCGGCTGACAGATACGGCGCGTTCCAGCCGTCGGCAAAGCGCGCCGCGGTGCGCAGCGTCCGCTTCTCGCCGCCCCCACCGATCCAGATCGGAAGACGTCTTTGGATCGGCTTCGGCCGATTGGGAGCGTGCCGCAGCGCGTAGTGCCGGCCACTCAGATCCGCGAACGGCTCATCAAGAAGAAGCCGAAGCGCCTGCACATATTCCTCGAGCTGGTCCTCGCGCGTCTTGATCGGGGGAAAGTCGTATCCGTACGCCCGGTACTCGGGCTCGTTCCATCCCGCGCCAAGACCGCACTCGGCGCGACCGCCGGAGATGTGGTCGATCGCCGTGACGGATTTGGCAAGGAGACCGGGCGATCGGTAGCTCACGCAGAAGACCAGGCAGCCGATGCGTACCAGCTTCGTCTCCGCCGCGGCCGCCGCCATGATCGCCACCGACTCGAAACAGTCCCCGGTGCCATCGCGATGAGGTGTTTCCTGGAAATGGTCCGAGACCGAAAACCAATCGAAGCCATGCTCGTCGGCGAAGAGCCAGAGCTTCCGCAGCTCGTCGAGCGGTCCGCCGAGATGGCCGACGTGTATGCCGAAATTAATAGCCGTATGTGTCGGCGGGCGTCGCGCTCGGCAGCGGAAGCTTGGTGGGGGTCGCCGGGGCCGCGCTGGCCTGCGGCGCGCCGGTCCCGCCGGAGCCCGCGGAGCCACACGCGACCGCCGACACGAGCATCGAAGCCGCCAGGAACGCCATCACAGCACGCATTGTGAGCACCTCCTGATACCGTTGGTACGGGGAGGAGCCGCGAGCGGATATGGGTCCTGTGACCGTTTTCGTCCTGGTCGTGGCGCTCGTCGTGCTGGTCGTCGCCGCGCTCGGCTTCGCCCTCATCGTGGCGCGTAACGCGAGCCGTCCATCCGCGGCGCTTCCTCTGAACTGCGGCGACTGCGTGTTCATGGTCCCGCGCGCGAAGGTCTACCGCCGCGAGACGCTCGAAGAGGCCGACGGCCTCGTCCACTACCTCTGCGAGAAGCGGTGGATCGAGATCACGCCGTATTCGCCCCGTTGCGCGCTGGGTAAGAGCAAGACCCGCACGGCGTCGGTGGTCTCGACCGGCTAGCCTCACGTCGTGGGCGCGTTCGATTCGTTCGACCGATACGTCCGCGATCGCTCCGGCACGTACGTCGACCAGCTGAAGGCGTTGGTGCGTCTGCCGACGGTCTCCGCGCAGGGCAGCGCCATCGACGAGACCGCCGGTGCGGTGCTCGAGCGGACCAGGCGCGCCGGCATCGACGCGCAAGCCGCGAGCGTCGACGGCGGACCACCCACGATCGTCGGCGAGACCGGACGTGGCGAGCGGACTCTCCTGGTCTACGACCACTACGACGTCCAGCCACCGGACCCGCTCGACGAGTGGCGCACGCCGCCGTTCGAACCGGTCGAGCGTGATGGTTTCTTGTTCGGCCGCGGTGTCTCCGACAACAAAGGCAATCTCATGGCGCGGCTCCAGGCGATCGAGGCGTATCGCTCGACCATCGGCGAGTTGCCGCTCCGCGTGCGCGTCCTCTACGAGGGCGAGGAGGAGATCGGCTCGGAGCATCTCGGGGCGTTCGTCGCGAAGCACGCCGATCGGCTGCGGGCGGATGGCTGCATCTGGGAGGCTGGCTACAAGGACGCCGCCGGCCGACCGACGATCTCGCTCGGCCTGAAGGGCATCGCGTACTTCGAGCTGCGGGTACGCGGCGCGAAGCAGGATGCGCACTCGTCGCAGGCGACGATCATCCCGAACCCCGCGTGGCGGCTGGTGTGGGCGCTCGCGACGCTGAAGAACGCGAACGACGAGATCACGGTCGACGGCCTCATGGACGCGGTGCGCCGGCCGACCGCCGACGACATCGCGCTTCTGGAACGACTTCCGTTCGACGAAGCGGCGACGAAGCGCATCCACGACGTGCGGGCGTTCGTTCGCGGCCTGACCGGCACGCCGCTCAAGATCAAGCACTTCTTCGAGCCGACGTGCACGATCTGCGGGCTCACGTCCGGTTACTCCGGTCCCGGCTCGAAGACGGTCCTGCCCGCGGTCGCGAGCGCGAAGCTCGATTTCCGTCTCGTCCCCGACCTCACTCCGGATCTCGTCGCTCGTTTGGTGCGCGAGCATCTGGACCGGCGCGGCTTCGGCGACGTCGAGGTCGTGCCCATGCACGGCGAGCGTCCGTCGCGGTGGCCCGCGGATTCCGCGCCCGCGCTCGCGGCGGTGGCCGCGTGCCGCGACACCTACGGCACCGACCCTGTGGTCTATCCGCTCATGGTCGGGAGCGGGCCGATGTCCCAGGTCTGCGATCAGCTCTCGATCCCGGTCGTCGGCTTCGGATCGGGGAACGCCTCATCGGCGAATCACGCGCCGAACGAGAACATCGCCATCGCCGACTACGTCGATCACATCCGCGCGTTCGGTCGGTTCCTGCACGCATTCGCGGGCCGTTCCCTGTAGTAACGGACCGAAGAGCGCATGCCGCGCGCGAATCGTTGCGCACTTGTTACGTATGGCCGTGCTCCAGACAGGCATCCGGCACGTGACCTGCGCGGTCCGCTGCTTAGCAGTGAAAGGAGCGGGCCATGCCACGTAGATCAGGAGGAGGAATGACCGTGGCCGAGGCGGGCCGCATGGGCGGCCGCTTGGTCAGCGAGAAGTACGGTCCCGAGTTCTACGAGAAGATCGGTAAGAAGGGCGGCTCGAGCACCGCGACCAAGTACGGTCCGGAGTTCTTCGGCCGCATCGGCAAGAAGGGCGGCAAGGCCGTCACCGCGAAGTACGGTCCTGGTCACTTCGAGCGCATCGGCCGCAAGGGCGGTCAGAAGGTCGCCGATCTCATCGAGCGCGCGAAGGCACTCGAGAACGAGCGGCCACATCCGGTGGAACGAGCCGAGGAAGAGGAGCCCACCGGCCGCTAGCGTCGCTGTAATCTCGCCGCGATGGCGAAGTACTTCGACGCGACGGATGAATACGGCGTCGAGACGACGCGCGACATGGATCCCGGACGGACGTTGCCCCCGGGCGCCGGGCTCAAGTCCGGGACCATGAGGCTGCACTTCACCGTGTACGAGCCGGGAGACCCGTGTGAGCCCCATCCGTCGCTACCGACGCTGGGCGAGCTGCTGGCGCGGAACGTCGATCCCCAGACCGGGTTGTTCACCTTCGATCGGTTCGGTGTCCCACTTTCGATGGATCCGGCGCCCCTGCGCGAGCTGCCGCGCGAGTACCTGGACTATCGCGTGACGCCCGGATGCACCTTCGTGACACACGACGCGATCGCGCGCACTCGCGCGCCATCGAAGCCCTAGGTTCGGCGCCGCGCGGTCTTGCTCCGCGCCTTCTTCGGCGGAGCCTCAGGCTGAAGCAGGAACGCCGCTTCGGGCTCGCCCCTGAGCAAAGGTCCGAGCTCGCGCAGAACCTCCGGCGCGACGCGCTTGGCACGGCGCCACGCGAGTCCGGTGGTATCGGGCGTCTCCGCGAGCTCGTCCCACGCGACCGCCCCATGCGCCTCCCGCAGACCGGCGCTGAGATCGCGCGCCGCCGCGCGCATGTCGGCCAGTCCCTGCTCGAGACGCTCGACGTCGCCGGGATCGTCGAGCACCTGCTTCTTCGGATAGCGCGTCAGCAGATACACCAGCTGTGCCTTCTCGAGCAACACGAGCAATGCTTTCTTGTCGCGCGCCGAAACGGCCACGGCGTGTAGCGTAAGCGGGCATGGCGCGTCGGTCGCGACTCGGCACGCGGGTGGTGCGCTCGGCGCGCACGCTCCCGGCCGGCGAGGGCGTTCCGGTAGCGCCGCCGCTGGTGCAGAGCGTGGCGTTCGATTACCGCTCCGCCGCCAAGCAGGACGAGGTCTTCGGCAACGAGCGTGCCGGTTATGTCTACGGCCGGTACGGCACGCCGACGACCGCCGCGCTCGAGTCCGCGCTGGCGGAGATCGAGGAGACCGCGGCCGCGACGTGCTTCGTCTCGGGCATGGCCGCGATCGCGGCGTTCGTCGACGCGTGCGCCGTCGCGTCGCGCGGACGCGTGCTGACTCAGGAGGACATCTACGGTCAGACGCGCGCGCTGTTCGAGCGATGGATCCGGGAGCGCGGTGCCGCGATCGAGTTCGTCGACGCCACGGATCTGGCGCAGGTCGAGTCGGCGCTGCGCGCCGCGCCGGCCACGCTGCTCTACGTCGAAGCGATGGCGAACCCGCTCCTTCGCGTTACGGATATCGCGGCGCTGGCCAGGCTCGCGCACGACAGCGGCGCGACGCTGGCCGTCGACGCGACGTTCACGTCACCCGTCCTCGTTCGTCCGACGGCGCTCGGCGCCGACGTCGTGATCCACTCGCTCACCAAGTACGTGAACGGACACGGCGACGTAATGGGCGGCGTCGTCGCCGGGAGCGCGGACGTCGCGAAGGCCATGCGCGACAGGACGATCCTCGACGGGTCGTACATGCCACCGCACGAGGCGTGGCTGACGATCCGTGGCATGCGCACGCTGGAGCTGCGCGTCCGGCGCCAGTGCGAGAGCGCGCTGCGCGTCGCCGAGCATCTTGCGACGCATCCCAAGATCGCGCGCGTCCGATATCCCGGGCTGGCGACGCATCCTCAGCACGAGCTCGCGCGGCGCCAGTTCGATGGGCTCTTTGGAGGCGTGGTCACGTTCGACCTGAACGACGCGACCAAGGCCGCGGCGTTCCGCTTCCTCGACGCGCTGGAGCTCGGCGCGTCGGCCACGACGCTGGGCGATCTCTTCACCGAAGTGCTGTATCCGGCGATCTCGTCGCATCGCCGCGTCGCGCCGGAAGAGCGGGCGCGGCTCGGGATCAATGAGGGCACGCTGCGCCTCTCCGTCGGGATCGAGGACGCGGAGGATGTCATCGCCGATCTCGACGGCGCGCTGAACGCCGTCTAGCTCCCTAGCGCTCCCGGCGAAGGTAGTCGAGGATCTCCGCCATCACGCGGCAGTCGACCTCGTTGTAGCGGCCGATCTCGCGCATCACGTCGGTGTCGCCGAGCATGACGCCGCGCTTGCGGGCGTCCACCGCGGCGTTCCACGCGCCGGCCATCGCGCCCGCGCCGTCGGCCAGGCCCTCGCCCCAATCGGTGGCGATGAGCCCCAGCGCGCGCATCGAGCGCGCGATGGGCTTGAGCGAGAAGGAGAACGCGCCGCGGACCACGACCGGCTCGGCCTGCACGATGTCGTGCAGGAGGTCGTACCACGGCAGGGTCGGCCAATCGCGATCAGGATGCCGAGCGCGCGCGTTGTCGTAGGCGCGCTCGAAGTTGCTCTGCTCAGCCGGCGACCAGTGCACGAGGCGCGCGTCTCCGACGGCGCACGCGACGTCGGCGCAGAGACCTTGGATGTAGGACAGCCAGTCATCGATCATCCGAGCCTCGGCGTCCAGGGTGAGGTCGTCGACGGTGAACTGGCGGAATCGCCACGCCGCGTCGCGATAGGTCCCGCATCCCACCTGGAAGATGAGCGCCTGTCCACCCTTGCGCGGAAAGGCGCTGAAGTCGTCCGCGAGATCCTGCAGGAACTCGAAGTCGACGAAGACCTCCACGGGCGGAACGACGCGCCAGCTCTCACCGCGCTGGACGCGCGCCGGTCGCACCGGATCGCCCCCGTCGCGGTTCACGGCGAGCACCGCGTCGAGGATGGGCGCTTCGCGGCCGGTGAGCCCGAGGGCGGTCGCCGAAAGCCGCGGGTCGTCCCAGCGCGTGATCCCGATCGCGTGGGCGCGCGCGCGATCGGAGACGCCGACGCGGGGCAGCAGTGTGAGGTCGGCCAGCTCCTCCGCGATTCGCCGCTTGGCCTCGTGCCACGGCGCGTCCTCGGACGCTTTCATGTTCGGCCAGAGCTCCGGCACGGAGGGGACGGGAAGGGCGCGCCACTCGGCTCCCTCGGTGCGCACGCGTCGGACCCACGCGGCGGCCTGCTGCACGATGTCGCGCAGGTCCGTGGAACGGCCGCGGATGAACGTGTCGTGTCGGACGCGCGCGATGCGCTCCCAGCAGCGGTCGCCGCGATCCTCGCCCTGCCGCCACCCGCGACCCGCCACGTACGCGGCGGGCGGCGTGTAGCCCTGCAGGCGTCCCAGGGCTTCGTTGTAGATCCACGCCTGCGCCAGCGTGTCGAGCTCGCTCGCTGCCGTGGTGAGGTCACCGGTTCGCAGGAGATCGAGCGTCTGGAATTTCACATCGACGACGCGGTAATGGCGGCCGTGCGAAAGTCCGATGACGGGCAGCTCGAGGGGATCTCCGCCGAAGGCATCCGGGCAGATCTCCGCCAGCACGTCGCTGCGAACGAGGAGATCGACGACTCCGTAGAGACGCAGCTGCGGATCCCGCAGCGGCGCCGCGCCGATGATCGGGACTCCGGAGCGCATCGCTTCCCACGTTGCGAGCGCGGCATCGAGCGATCTGCCTTCGTCGGGACGCTTCGCGATTCGCAGCACCTCCCAGCGCGTCGCGAGGTCCGCGATGACGGCGCGCTCGAAGGCGCGCCCCTGCTGCATGAGAAAGCGACCGAGGTCGAACGTCCGGTCGTAGCCGGGCAGCTGGTCGTCGCGCGGGAGCCCGTGGACTTGGGGATATTCCGCAAGCCAGTCGACGATCAGGTCGTTGCGGCACCAATTGCGCGTGTCGCCCGCCGAGACCCATTCGAGCCAGTCGAGGTCGGTGTGTGGATCGGATGGCAGACCGTCGTCTCGGAGGACGATCGCATCGCGTCCTATCGGGATCGGTCGACCTCCAGTACGTCGACGAGCCCTCGCAGGTCGGGCTCCTCGCGCAGCGCTTTCGCGTTCGTCGGTGCGCGCACGCCACCGCGGTTGGCCCAGTACACATCCATCCCGACGCGCGAGGCGCCGCCGACATCGTGCGCCGATCCCGCCACGAACAGCACGCGGCGCGGATCCAAACGAAGAGCATCGAGCGCCGCGCGATAGGGACGCGGATCGGGCTTGTAGGCGCCGGCGCGTTCGGCGGTCATCACGAGATCGAACGACCCGGCCTGCGACGCCGCGATCACGCCGAGCCGCTCCGAACAGTTCGTGACGATGAAGCGTACGTGACCGGAGAGCCGGGGCAACACAGCGGGGACGTCGGGCCATGTGTCGAACTCGCCCCAGCGTCGTAACAGCTCGTCGGCTTTCTCGCCTGGGAGCCCGATCTCGCGCGCGGCGTCGCGGACGGTGTCCTCGAACGGCGTGTACTCCTTGCCCCGGAGAAGCGCTTGCGACGCGGCGTGCCAGCGCATCCCGAGCTCGCGGCCGCCTGCGACGTCGGACCAGAGCGACCACGAGTCGAGGAGCGCGGTCAGCAGGTCGAACCCGATCGCCTCGTATCTCACGTCGCACTAAGTATCGGCAGGCGCGCGCCTGGCCTCGGATGAGGGCTCGCGGCACGTCGGTTGCATCCTCGTGCCACATGCGCGCGATCGCTCTCCTGGCCGTCCTCACCGTTTCGTGCGGCGGCCCGACGCAGGCGCCGACGGTGCCGGTGCCGGCGATCCCAGCGCCGACAGCGCCCTCGGTCTGGCCGCTCCGCGGGACGACCTCGTCGGATGCGGATGCGGTGCGCCGCCGTCCGCTCATCGTGAAGGTCGCCAACGACGCCGCGGCGCGGCCGCAGACAGGTATCTCCGCGGCCGATCTGGTGCTGGAGATCCCGGTCGAGGGCGGCATCACGCGCTACGCCCTCGTATTCCACTCGGAGGATCCCGATCGCGTCGGTCCGGTGCGCAGCGCGCGGCAGTCCGACCTGAACTACCTCGCGATGCTGAGGGCGATCGTCGTGCACGTCGGCGCGTCGGAAGCCGTGGCGAAGATGGTGCGAGAGGCGGCCAAGACCGGGGCGTTCGTGGACGTCGACGAGTTCGCGCAGGGAAGCGCGTTCGAGCGCACGACCGACAGGCCCGCGCCGTACAACGCGTACACCACCGGCGGGAAGATCCGCGAGGCGGCCGGGGAGAAGGGCAAAGAGAAGGTCGACGTCCCCGCGCTCGCGTTCGACCCGAGCGTGAAGGGTGCGAAGGCCGAGGGTACGGCCGCCACCTCTCTGACGATCGCGTATCTGAACCCGGCGCAGGTGGTGAAGTACGAGTACGACGCGTTGGGCGGCTACCACCGCACGCAGGGCAACCAGAAGACCACCGATCGCGGCAAGGAGGTGGTCCCCGACAACGTGGTGATCATCAGGACGGATATCAACGACATCGCCGGCACCGCGGACTCGGCCGGCGCGCCCTCCGTGGACTACCGCTCGACGGGAAGCGGTCCGGTCGTGGTGCTGCGCGACGGCAAGCGCTTCGAGGGAACGTGGAGCCGTCAGGGGAACGAGATGTACAAGTTCGTCGACAGCGCCGGTGCCACGATCGCGTTGAAGCCGGGATTGACGTGGATCCACATCGTCCCGACCACCTTCACCCTTGAGTGATCCGTACGGGACTCGACCCTAATCGCGCATGCGCGGGTCGAGCACGTCGCGCAGTCCATCTCCGAGCAGGTTCACCCCGAGCACCGCGATCGCGATGAGCACACCCGGGAATGCCGTGATCCACCAGGCGGTCCCGATGTAGTCGCGACCGGTCGCGATGATCGCGCCCCACTCCGGCTGGGGGATCGGCACGCCGAGTCCGATGAACGAGAGGCCGCTGCCGGCGAGCAACGCGGCGCCGAAGCGCGTCGCCGACAGGATGATCACCGGGGCGATGACGTTCGGCAGGATGTGCCGCGCCATGACGCGGCTTGCGCGCGCGCCGATCGCCCGCGCCGCCTCCACGTACTCGCGCTGCCGCGCGGAGAGGACGGAGCCACGGATGAGGCGTCCGTAGCCGGCCCAGCCGAAGAGGCCGAACGCCACGATGAGGTTGTCGAGGCTCGGTCCGAGGATCGCGACGATCGCGATGGCGAAGAGCAGGGCGGGGAACGCGAAGATGAGATCGAACGCTCGTGAGATCAGCTGGTCGACCCATCCGCCGTAGTAGCCGGCCATGAGGCCGAGCACGATGCCGCCACTCACCGAGACCAGCACCGAGAGCGTTCCCAGCCGCACCGCGAGCTGCGAGCCCCACACCACCCGGCTGAACAGGTCGCGGCCGAAGTCGTCGGTGCCGAAGAGATGCGTCGACGAGGGCGGCTGCAGCCTCTCGCCGACGCTGATCGCGATCGGATCATGCGAGGCGATGAGCGGCGCGAGGGCTGCCATCAGCAACACGCCGGTGAAAAGGATGAACCCGATCACCATCGGCGGGGAGCGCCGCGCGCGCTGAACGAAGGATACGAAGGCGTTCGGCCGGCGGTCGATGAAGACCGCCGGCTCGTTACGAATAACGGATGCGCGGATCGAGCCACGCATAGAACACGTCCACCGCGAGATTCACGAGCGCGTATGTGACAGCGGCTACCAGCACCGTCCCCTGGACGACCGGAAAGTCGCGATTGAAGATCGCCTGGACCGCGAGGCGGCCGATGCCCGGCCACCCGAAGATGTTCTCGATGATGAAGGCGCCGCCCAGCAGGGCTCCGAACTGCAGGCCGATGATCGTGGAGATCGGGATGAGGGCGTTCTTCAGCGCGTGCCGCAGGATGACCAACCGCTCGCGCAGCCCCTTCGCGCGCGCCGTGCGGAGATAGTCCTGTCCGAACACCTCGAGCATGCTCGAGCGGGTGATGCGCGCCTTCACCGCGGCGGAGTGCAGGGAGAGCGCAACGATCGGCAGCACGTAGCTCGCGGGCGAGCGCGCGCCGCTCACCGGCAGCCAGTGCAGATTCAGTGAAAAGATGATGATGCCGAAGAGGGCGATCAGGAAACCCGGCACGGAGAGTCCAAGGATCGCGATACCCATCGTGAGATAGTCGCCGGCGCCGCCGCGCTTCACCGCCGCGAATACCCCGAGTGAGATGCCGACGACCGTCGAGAGCACGACGGCACCGAGCGCGAGCGCGAGCGTGTAAGGAAAGCGGTCCGCGATCTCGAGCAGCACCTCACGGTGCGTGCGCGTCGATTCCCCCAGACTGCCGTGCGCGAGGCGCTCGAGGAAGCGCAGGTACTGGATCGGCAGCGGCTGGTCGAGTCCGAGCTCGTGGCGGATGGCCTCCACCTGCTCGGCCGACGCGGTGTCCCCGGCCAGCACCGTCGCGGGATCGCCGGGTATCGCGGACGCCATCAGGAACACGCCGAGCGATACACCGAGCAGGACCGGTACGGCCAGGAGCAGACGCCGCAGGACGTACCGGATCATGCTCGGCTCAGTCCATCGCTATCTGCGTATCCATGCGTCGTGCCAGTACAGACCGCCGGCCTGACCCTGCTTGAGGTCCTGCACCTTGGCGTTGACCGCGGTCTTCGAGACCGGCATGTAGAGGGGCTGCCACGGCGCTTCCTGCATCGTGAGCTTCTGCGCATCGAAGTAGATCTGCATGCGCTTTGCCTGGTCGAGCTCGGTGCGCCCCTTCTTGATGAGGTCCTCGAGTTGGGGATTGCAGTACAGGACGCGGTTCGAGCTCGTGACGCGGTCGCACGAGAGGAACAGGCTGAACATGTCGGGCTCGTTCCACGAGTAGCCGTTGAGATAGAGGTCGTGCTCGGCCTTCGGTGTCGCCGCGAGCAGGGCGCCCGACTCGAGCTGCTTGATCTGGAGATCGACGCCGACCGCCTTGAGCTGTGCCTGCAGCAGTGTCGCGATCTTCCCGTGCGTGTCGCTCGTGCTCGTGTAAAGGACCGGCTTGAACGGCTTGCCCTCCGGCGTCGTCCGCATGCCGTCAGCGCCCGGCTTGTAACCGAGACTGTCGAGCTCAGTCTTCGCCTTGGCCGGCTCGTACTTCAGTTCGAATTCCTTGAGCTTGGGGTCGTAGCCCTGGATCGACTCCGCGATCGGGCAGCAAGACGCTTTCGCGAGCTTGTTCTCGAAGACGACCTGCACGATCTCGTCCTTGTTCACCGCCTTTGCGAGCGCCGCCCGGAGCTTCGCGTTGTCGAACGGCGGTCGCTTCGCGTCGAAGCCGAGATAGGTGAGACCGAAGGTGAAGCTGTCGAAGACCTTGAAGCGCGCGTCGCTCCCGTAGCGGCTCAGGTCCTGCGCGCGCAGACCGAGCACGTCGACCTCGCCCGCGTCGAGTGCCGCGAGCTGCGTCGCGGGCTCCGCGATCACGCGATAGCGGAACTCCTGGATGAACGGCGCGCCGCGGTTCTGGAAGAGCGCGGGTGCCCACTTGTAATCGGGATTGCGCTCCAGAGTGATCTGCTGGCCGGTCTGGAACTCCTTGAGCTTGTATGGGCCGGTGCCGACAGCGGCACGGCCGATGTTGTCGTTCGCGGCCTTCACCGCCGTCGGCGAGAGGATCCCGGCATACGACACCTGCAGGTCGTGGAAGATCGGCGCGTACGGCTCTTTCATGTTCATCACGAAGGTCAGCTCGTCCTTCGCCTCCATGCTCGTGACGTTCTTGAACGTCTCGAAGATGGGCGACTTGGCGCCGACGCGCTGCAGCCGCTCGAAGCTGAATTTCACCGCTTCCGCGTTGAGGGGCGAGCCGTCGGTGAAGGTGATGCCCTTGCGGAGCTTGAACGTGATGCTCTTGCTGTCGGAGCTGACCATCCAGCTCTCCGCGAGCAGCCCTTTGTAGGAGTTGTCGAGATCCTGATAGACGAGCGGCTCGTAGATCCAGCCGAAGATGGTCGATGAGACTGGATTTGAGGTCTGGTGGAGATCGAGCGTATCGGGATCGGTCGTCGCGACGAATGTCACCGCGCCGCCCACCTTGGTGACGGGGGGTGCGGACGACGCGGGTGCCTGGGCACAGGCTGATACCACCAGCACGACGATCGGAATCAGGCGAAGCAGACGATCCATACGCACCCCCAAAGCGAGGTCTCGACGGGCGGCAAGCCTAGCGCGCGTATCCTGCCCGCGCTATGCCCGAGGTCAGAAGCGAGTGGAATCACTGGAAGACCGAGCCGGTCGCTCGCGACGGAATGGTGACGGCCGAGCACCATCTGGCCGCCGAAGCCGGCGTCGAGATGCTGCGCGAGGGCGGTAACGCCGTGGACGCGGCCGTTGCCGCGGCGTTCGTGATGGGTGTCGTGGAGCCCTTCACCAGCGGCATCGGCGGCATCGCGGGCATGGTGATCCGCCGTCCCGACGGGACCGTCGTCGCCATCGATGGCGGCACCCGGGCGCCACGCGCCGCGCGCGCGGACATGTTCGAGCTCGTCGGCGGCAGCGCTCGCGGCGGCATGTACGGCTGGCCCGCCGTGAAAGACGGCGCGAACATCGAGGGTCCGGTGTCGGTGAGCGCGCCGGGCCAGGCGCCCGCCCTGTGCCTCGCGCTCGAGCGCTTCGGGAGCCTGCCGCGCTCGCGCGTGATGGAGCCCGCGGTCCGGCTCGCGCGCGAAGGGTTCGAGGTCGATTGGTACGTGTCGCTCTCCATCGCCATGTACGCCGAACGGCTTGGACGCGCGGGTGACGGGAAGCGCATCTTCTTCCGTCCCAGCGGCGCGCCGCTGCGCCCGCCGATCGGGACGGAGCCGTCGGATCGGCTCGTTCAGTCCGATCTCTCGCGCGCGCTCGAGGCGATCGCCAAGGACGGTCCGGGCGTTCTATACCAAGGCGAGATCGCCCGCGCGATCGTGTCGGGCGTGCGCGCGGAGGGCGGCATCCTCACGGAAGAGGACCTCGCGGAGAGCGAAGCGCGCGTCGTCGCTCCGCTGCAGACGATGTATCGCGGCCACCGCATCGTCACGCTCGACGGATTGACCGGGGGACCGACGATCGCGCGAACGCTGACCGTGCTCGACGCGTTCCCCGTGGGTTTGAAGGCACAGGGAAGCGTCGACCACCTTCATCTGGTCGCCGAGGCGCTGCGCGCGGCGTTCCTGTACCGCTTCTCATCGATGGCCGACCACACGACGCACCTGAACGCGGTCGATCATCAGCGCACGATGGTGTCGCTCACGCAGACGCTCGGGCAGGGGTTCGGCTCAGGCTTCGTGCCGAAGGGCACGGGGATCGTGCTGACCGACGGCATGACCTGGTTCGATCCAGTCCCCGGACATCCGAACTCGATCGCGCCGGGGAAACGCGTGCTGTGGGCCGGTTCTCCGACGCTCGTGCTGCGCAATGATCGGCCATTCCTCGCGGTGGGCGCGCCCGGTGGCCGGAAGATCATGAGCGCCGTTCCGCAGTCCATCGTCAACATCATCGACTTCGGCGACGGTCCGCAGGACGCCGTGAATCGACCGCGCGTGCACGATGAGGGCGAGGGGCTTCTGGTCGACTCGCGCATCCCGCAAGAGATCCGTGACGGCCTCGCCGCGCTGGGTCATGAGGTCGAGGTCAAGGAAGAGACGCTCATGTCCGCATGGTTCGCGCGCCCGAACGCCATATCGGTCGATGTACAGACAGGCGAGCTGCGCGGTGGCGTCGATCAACTCAAGCCGGCAGTCGCTCTGGGTTTCTGAATGGGGATTTCACCGTTCGGATAACAAGACTTGACCGTGCACGTTCACCACGACGTCGCGGAATCCCTTTAGAGGGAACCGCGACGCGGAGGGGTCGGCATGTCCGGGAGGCTGTGGCGCTGGCGTCGCGTCTTCGCGCTCGCTCTCGTCTTCACCCTCCTTAGCGCCGGCCTGCCCGCGCTGCCACGCGCGGCGACACCACTTCCCGCGCCGCTGCCGGAGCCGGCCAGCGCCGAGACGCTCTCCAAGCCGAAGTTCGCCAGCGCCGCGGTCATGCCGAGCGGCCAGGTCGGTCTCCTGTACGCCAACGGCGACAACGGCGTGAACACCTCGGCCGAGATCCGCTTCACCCGGTACACCGGCGAGCACGCCATCGCGAGCTCGATCCAGCTCTCGACCGCGGGTCCCGCGTACCCGCAGCTCGCGACGTTCAAAGGACGGCTCGTGGCCGGATACGTCGACACGCGCAGCGGCAGCGTCGGCCGCTTCATCCTGCGCGCCAGCGACGATAGCGGCGTCACGTGGTCGAACGAGGCAACTCCATTCGGCACCGAGACGTTCGACGCCTGGGCACGCGCTCCGCGCCTCGTGGCCTCGCGCGACGCGCAGACCCTCTATCTCTTCACCTCCACCGCGAACCAGACGATCCCGCAGTACCGCGCGACGACCGACTCCACACTCGCGAGCTGGAGCGCCGCGGCCGCGGCGGGCGACTCCACGATGCGCGTCGCCGCCACCAACAGCTGCGGCAGCTCGGGCAACGAGTGCTACGTCGCCCATGCTTTCTCGTTCATGGAGACCGCCACCGCGGGCACCTGGCTGTACATCGCCAAGAGCGACTCGGGCTACGCGCAGTCCGGCCGGGGCACGCAGGTCGGCACGCTCGGCGGCAGCTGGAGCGCGCAGGTCGATCACGGCGGCTCGGGCGGCGTCAATGGGTGCTGCGGCGAATCGACCGCGACCGCGTTCATCGGGCGCGGCAACGCCATCTACTACCTGCGCGCCGACAGCGCCGGACAGCAGCTGTACTTCCGGCGCTCCACCGACGGCGGATACACCTGGGACGGCAACGTCAACGCCTTCTCGGTCGCGCAGCCGTACTACACCACCGGCGCGCCGGTCGGCCTCGCTGTCCCGGGCTACTCGCTGGGCGAGTACGTCTGGTACGCCGGCTGGGGCGGCGCCGAGCACACCCTGCGCGTCACGCCGCTGTGGAAGACGCCGCACGCCTACGGCGACAGTGCCACCGTGCGGCTCTTCGGCAGCGCCGGCGGCGACCTCGACGCCTGGTCGGCGATGCCGCAGACCTTCGGCCGCTCGCTCTTCGGCGAGCGCCTCTCCGCCGGCGGCTACTCGACCAGCGCCACGGACCTCGCGCTCCCGGGCCGCAGGCTCGGCCTTTCCTTCACGCGCTGGTACAACTCCGGCGATCCGACGCCCGGGCCGCTCGGCCATGGCTGGACGCACTCCTTCAACCAGCAGGTCCAAGAGAGCATCAACGGCGACTTCGTCGAGATCCGCCGCGGCGACGGGCGCCTGGATCACTTCACCCGCAACGCCGACCAGAGCTACAGCGCGCCGCTGGGCGTGTTCGACACGCTGGTGAGGAACGGCGACGGCAGCTTCACGCTCACCACGCCCAGCCAGACCAAGCTCGACTTTCGCAGCCTCAGCGCGACCGTGAGCGGCGACGCCGCGCTGCGCCGCACGACCTTCGTCAGCTGCACCGGCGCGTACTGGGACCGCGACTGCCAGGAGGCGGTCGATGGCGATCCCGCCAGCTCCTTCCTGTCCGCCGGGAGTGCCGAGGGCCAGCAGGTCAGCTGGGGCGTCGACCTGGGCGATCCGATCACCGTCTCGAGCTTCCGCCTGGTCGCCGGGTGCAACGGCGTCTGGCGCCGCTACTACCTCGAGAGCTCGCCCGATGCGATCGCCTGGACGGTGAGCTACGACTCGCTGGTCGACAAGACCGCCGGCGACCAGGGCACGGTCGCGCTCACCGGCGGCCCCTTCAACGCCCGCTACTGGCGGGTGCGCGGCAACGGCACCGTGCCCTGCGGCTATGTCATCAACACGGTCTCGCTGAGCGGCGCGCTGCCGGATCCGTCGCCCGGCAAGCTGACGCGGATCAGCGAGCCCGCAGGCAACCAGATCACCCTTTCGTACAGCGGCGACAAGCTCAGCTCGATCACCGACAGCGTCGGTCGGGTGGTGCGACTTGCCAACTCCAGCGGCAACAACCTCGCGGTCGGCAAGCCGTACGCCAAGTCCGCCGCGGCGCTCAGCTCCTCGCGAATCACCGATGCCAATCTGGCCGAGCTCACCGACGGCGTGCTCGGCAATCCGGTCTGTTGCGATACCGACAACTCGTACAGCGGCTTCACCGTGGCGCAGCTGCTGGTGACGGTGGACCTATGGCCCGCGCGACCTTCGGCCACCATCCCGGCGACGTGTACCGGCCGGCCTCGGTCGAGGTGCTCACCAGCACCGATAACGTCAGCTTTGTCAGCCGCGGCACGGTCACCAGCGCGCAGGCGACGCAGGACGCGGGCGACCGCTGGCTGTACACGCTGCCCTTCAGCGCGAGCGCGCGCTACGTCCAGTTCAACATCACCCGGGACGGCAACAACATCTTCATGGCCGAGGCGCAGGTGTTCGAGCAGTACTTCACCGCCGTCTCCCTGGGCGCGAACGTCGGCGATCGGCTCATGGGCCTTATGGACAACGCTGGCCGCCGCACCACCTACGGCTACGACTCCGCCGGCCGCCTCACATCGGTCGTGGACAAGCTGGGCAACAGCCCGGGGCAAAGTCCCTCGGGGCACACCTGGAGCTACGGCTACGACGGACCGGGCCGCCACATCGCCACGCTCACCGATCCCGACAATCGGGTGCGCCTCACCAACACCTACGATAGCTACGGCCGCCTCCTCACGCAGAGGGACGGCCTCAACAACCAGACCGGCTACGCGTACAACGTCGCGCAGACCGTGCTCACCGACCCGCGCGGCCACGCCAGCACGCTGAACTTCGACGCGCAGGGAAGGACGATCAGCCAGGTCGACGTCGTGGGCTCCAACACGTACACGCAATCTTTCACCTATGACGGACTGGGCAACCGCAACTCGGTCACCGACCGCCGCGGCAACCGCACCGACTTCACCTTCGACAGCCGCGGCAACCTGACCGAGCGGCGCGAGGCCCAGCTCGACCCGCAGACCCCGCGCTTCACCACGCTCTACCAGTACGACGCCAAGAACAACCCGACCCAGGTCACCGACGCCACGGGCGCGATCACCACGCACACCTACCACGCCACGAGCAACGTGCTGCTCTCGAGCACCAGCCAGATCGACGCGACCACGACCGCGACGACCAAGTACGAGTACGGCGACACGCTCAACCCGGGCCTGGTGACGCGGATCATCACCCCGCGCGGCAACACGGGCGGCACGCCCGACTACACCTACTCCACCTTCCTGGCCTACGACAACCAGGGCAACCTCTCGGAGAAGCTGGACGCCGACGGCGCGCAGTACAGCTACGGCTACGACCCGCTCGGCCGCAGGACCAGCACCATCGATCCCGACGGCCTGGCGCCGGGCGGCGTCCCCACCGAGCACACCTGGACGGTGGCGTACGACGCCAACGACCAGGTCACCGCCGACACCAACCCGCTCGGACAGTCCGCCGGCTACGGCTACGACGGCGCCGGCAACCGCGCCACGCTCACCGATCCCGACAATCGGGTGCGCCTCACCAACACCTACGATAGCTACGGCCGCCTCCTCACGCAGAGGGACGGCCTCAACAACCAGACCGGCTACGCGTACAACGTCG
>WNGF01009984.1_pt1 | contig 22100 bp, 23 predicted proteins | sample 5400641 | NCBI WGS metagenome assembly WNGF01 (sample SAMN13153371, study PRJNA577476) | soil metagenome | isolation source: 80 cm soil or saprolite under grassland replicate 2 | place: USA:California | collected 2016-06-15 | reverse complement strand
CTGCTGGAACACCATGCCGATATCGCGCGCCGGATCGAACGGCTGCGCCCGCGTGCCGATCGACACCTGTCCGGAATCATAGGGGTGAAGGCCGGCCAGGATCTTGAGCAGCGTGGTCTTGCCGCAGCCCGACGGCCCGACCAGCGACACGAGCTCCCCTGCCTCGACGTCGAACGTCGCCTCGGAGATGGCGAGAAAATCCGTTCCCCGCGTGCGATAGGCCTTCTGCACGGCGGCGAGGTGGATGAACGGTTCGCCCATGGTTGTTCGACCGCGCTGACGCCTCACGCAAGCCGCGCGTCGCGCGCCACCAGCATGCGCTCGAGCGCGAGCACCATGCCGTAGAGCACCACGCCGATCAGCGTGATCAGGATCACCGCCATGAACATGGCGGCGGTGTCGAGCGTCACCTGCACCTGCAGCATGAGGTAGCCGAGACCGCGGTCGGAGCCGAGGAATTCGCCGACGATGGCGCCGGCGACCGCGAGAATCGCGGCGACCTTCATGCCGGAGAAGACGTAGGGTAGCGCGCCGGGAAGCTGAATCTTGGTGAAGAGCTGCCAGCGCGAGCCGCGTAGCGTGTGCACGAGATCGAGCAGATCCGGCTCGACCTCGCGCAAGCCGCGCGCGGTGGTGAGCACGATCGGAAAGAAGCAGATGGCGAACGCCATCATGGCGTTCGGCCCGATGCCGTATTTGAACCACACGATGATCAGCGGCCCGAGCGCGACCTTCGGGATCATGTTCAGGCTGACCAAAAGCGGCATCACCGCCATCTCCAGCCAGCGAAACCAGGAGAAAAGGAGCGCCGCGCCGATGCCGAAGACGACGGCGAGAATGTAGCCGCCGAAAATCTCGATGGTCGTCACCGCGATGTTTTCGGGCCAGCGATAGTTGGGCACCAGCAGCGCGTGAACCGTCTCGTAGGGCGAGGGCATGACGAATTTCGGCACCTCGCCGAGCTTGACGAAGAGATACCACGCCGCGATCAGCCCGAGATGGCTCGCCACCGCCAGCGCATAGCGCTGCAGCGCCTGTGGATGTCCTCCCAACGCCTCCTCCCTTACGTCGTCAGACCCTCGCCGGCATCGTAGGGCAAGCGGGCGTTCGGAGCCAGTTGACGCGGGCGGATATCCGCTCGTCCCCGCGAGAGTGCATGGGTCATGCGCGGGCTGGACCCGCGCATCCATCGCCTTCGCAAGAAGTCTTTACGAAGAAGGATGGATTGCCGGGTCAAGCCCGGCAATGACGACCTTCAGTTTGGCGCCCATGCTCAGGAGAGCCAGCGCGCTAAATTCGCGCGCACGAAGGCGTCGTCGTTGAGGTGCGGATAGGCCGCGCAGACGCGGTCGATCTCCTGCTTCTGTCCGGGTCCCAGCGTCTCGCTCGGGTCGAGGCACCAGATGCCTTCGAGCAGTCCTTGCCGGCGCAGGATTTCGTGGCAGCCGGCGATCACGCCATGGAAGTCGTTGGCCGCGTCGAAGATCGCCGCGTTGCAGTCGGTCACCTGGGCGTCGAGCGCGAGCAGCTCGGCGGGCGCCTCGTTCGCCGCGACCGCCGCGTGGATGCGCTCCAACAGCTCGACCGCCCGCTTGACCCACACGCTCCAATGGCCGAGCAGCCCGCCCTTGATGCGCACGGTGCGCTCGCGGCCATTCGCCACCACGGTGAAGGGGCTGACGAGGTCGAGGATGATGTGATCGTCGTTGCCGGTATAGAGCGTGACGCGCTCGGCGGCGTCCGCTTCCGCGACGCCGCGCACCACGTCAAGCGTGCGGTAGCGATTGAACGGCGCGACCTTGATGGCGAGGACATTGTCGATCGCCGCAAACCGCGCCCAGAAGGCGCTGCCGAGCACGATGCCGCCGACGCTCGGCTGCAGATAGAAGCCGACCAGCGGGAATTCGCGCGCAATGCTTTCGCAGTGCTCGATCAGTTCCTCCTCCGAGGTACCCGGCATCTCGGCGAGGCTCAGGAGGCCGGCGTGATAGCCGAGCTCGCGCGCGACCGCGGCCTCGCGCAGCGCCTGCTCGGTGCGGCCGCACAGGCCGGCGATCATCACCAGGGGCCGCTCGGTCCAGTCCCGCGCGGTCTCGATCGCCAGCCGCAGCACCGGCTCGTAGAGACCCGCTTGCCGGATGGCGAATTGCGTGGTGTGCACCCCCACCGCAAGCCCGCCGGCGCCGGCATCGAGATAATACCGGCTGAGCGCGCGCTGCCGGCGGACCTCGAGCTGGCGCGAGGAATCGAGCGCCAGCGGATGCGCCGGGATGACGGCGCCGCGCTGGAGCACGTCGAGGACTTCGCGCGGGATGTCTTCGCGGTGCAACGCCATGGGGTCAGCCGAACTCGGGGCCTGCGGCCGCGAACAGCAGCGCCGGATCGCCGGATGGCGTCGATCTGCCGAGCGCCATCCGGGTGAACGGGCGCTGAACGTCGAAGCCGCGCTCCGACAGCACGCGCGCCGACGATTGCCGATCATCGAGCAGGTCGAGGAACACCGGCCCGGGCCCGGCGTCGAGCGCCGCCGCCAGCAGGTCCGCCGCCGAGGCTTCGTCCTGCGCGACCAGGGGCCCGATCTGGTCGGCGCGCAATCCGCTCCGCCGCACGACGAAACCGCGGTCGGTGACGAACGCCCGCGTGCCGAGCCGCGCCAAAAAACTCGCCAGAAGAAACCGCCGCGGGGCGCCGAAGGCTTTCGCATCGTGCTCGGTCAGCGTCGGCAGGTCGGCCGCCGTCGCGCGCCGAATGCGAGAGGGCGGACCTTCGCGGCCTTTGCCCTGCCAGCGCTGGATGGAAAACACCTCGCGAAATCCGAGCGGCCGATAGACCGCGGCACCCGCCGGCGTCGCGTCGAGCATCGGCGTGCGGCCCTGCGCCTGGAGCGCCGCGATCGCATCGCGCAACAGCCGCGTGGCGAAGCCGCGATGACGCAGCTCCGGCGTTACCAGGACCATCGCGACGTAGCCGAAGCTCGCGTAGGGCAGGATCGCCGCGGTCGCCACCAGGCGGCGGCCCGCCGCTAACAAGCCGGTTACGCGACCGTGTGCGAGAAAGATCTTCCAATCCTCGGCCGTTTGATTCCAGCCCGCCTCCGCGGACAGCTCAAGCGCCGCCGCCACCCCTGCGGGCGTGAGGATTTCGGTGACCAGCGCCTCCTCAATAGAGGCCATCGCGCACCTCGAACTTCGTCGGCTTGCCCAGGCTCGGCATGTCGCGCGCCACCCAGTCGGCGACCCAATCCACCATCGCTGCGAGCGGCACGCCGGGCGGACCGAACAAACGTTCGGCCTCGCCGGTGTCGGCGAGCCATGCGGTCGGCGCCTCGGTGCCGGCGATGATCGGCTTTTTTCCGAGCCGTTCCCCGAAAATCTGCGCGAGGGCGCGCACCGAGACGGTTTCCGGTCCGCTGACGTTGATGGGGCTCGTCGGCACCGTGCAATGGCGCAGCGCCCGCAATGCCCGCTCGTTGGCATCGCCCTGCCAGATCACGTTGACGTAGCCCATCGTGACGTCGACCGGCTCTGCGGCTTTCACTTTGCGGGCCACATCGTGCAGCACGCCGTAGCGCAGATCGATCGCATAATTGAGCCGGAACAACCGCCCGGGGGTGTCGAGCCGCGCCGAGTAATAGGCGAACACGCGCTCGCGGCCGACGCACGAATTGGCGTATTCGCCGGGCGGGGTAAGCGGCGAATCCTCCTTCGAGCCGCCGGAATCCGCCTCCACGAACGGGTAGACGCAGCCGGTCGAGAACGCGACGATGCGCGCGTGCGCGAAGGCCTCGGCCACGATCGCCGGGACGAGCACGTTCACCGCCCAGGTGAGCGGCTCGTCCTCGGCCGCGCCGAACTTGCGGCCCGCCATGAAGATGACGTTCGGCAATTTCGGCAGCGTCGCTTCGACCGCGCGCCGATCGAGCAGATCGCAGGCGATGGTCTCGATGCCGTGGCGCTCCAGCGTTTGCCGAAGCCCCTCCTCGCTGAAGCGCGCCACCGCAACGACCCGCTTGCCGGCGTTGCGGGCAAGCCGCGACAGCGTCGGGCCCATCTTGCCGCCCGCGCCGAGCACGAGGACGTCGCCCGGAATCGAAGCCAGCTCCTCGCGCAGCGCGCGGCTCGGCGCCGCCATAAAGGCCTCGAGCGATTCCACGTGTTCGAAGCGGCGCGGAAGACTGGCCGGATCCATCATGTCAAGCGACAGACGATAGAGCACGGGGCGGAGTCAAATCGCATCGTAGACGTCATGGCCAGTCGATCCGCCGTCCGTCCTCCTGCATCCCTGTCGCCCATCCGAGCCGCGGCCGGCCACGATGTCCCAAATCGAAACGCTCGAGCGCGTACGCGGCCATCTTCCCGGCATGATCGGCTTCTGCCCTCCGCGGCGCGGTGGCACGCCGCGCTTGCTTGTGGTACCGGGCCTGCAATGTAACTGCCCGGTCAATTCCATGTCGACTCCGGCCGAACCCGCGGTGAAGCGCAAGGGGTGGGCACACACCATCGGCGCTTACGAACCGGCGCAGCGCTATGCGTTAGCCGTGCTGATGCATCTGTTGCTGATCGCGGCGTGGCACTACGCGGTGACGATCGGCAAGGTTCCCTCGTTCGTCATGCCGACGCCGGAGGCCACCGCCAAGACCCTGTTCGTGCCGAGCTACCGCTGGGTCGAGAACAGCGCGGTGACCGCCACCGAGATCTTCGCCGGCTATTTCCTGGCGGTTGTGGTCGGCATCACCCTCGCGATGCTGTTCTCCTGGTCGCGGCTGCTCGAAATGATGGTGATGCCGCTCCTGGTCACGCTCAACATGATCCCCAAGGTGGCGCTGGGCCCTCTCATCATCGTCTGGTTCAAATACGGCATCGGTCCGAACACGCTGATGGCGTTCTCGATCTGCTTCTTCCCGATCGTGCTCACCACCGCCCGCGGCCTGCGCGAAGCGGATCCGGACCTGCTCGATCTGGTGCGCACGCTGCGCGGCTCGCAATGGCAGATTTTTACCAAGATCCGGCTGCCGGGCGCGCTGCCCTACATCTTCTCCGGCATGCGCGTGGCGGCGATCCTGGCGGTCGCCGGCGCCATAGTCGGCGAGTTCCTGGGCTCCGAGCGCGGGCTCGGCTATCTGATGCTCCAGGTGCAGGTCAATCTCGATACTGCCGCCATGTTCATGGCGGTCATTCTCATCAGCCTGATCGGAATGGCGCTCTATGGGCTCGTGCTCGGGCTCGAGCGCCTGGTGGTGCCGCGCGATGCCCGAATCGAATAGCGCGCCGTTCGTGCGGCTCGAAGCGGTGCGCAAGCTCTACCGGCGCCGCGATGCGGAATTCCTCGCGGTCTCCGAGGTCACTTTCGACGTCGGCTTCGGCGAGATGGTCTCGCTGGTCGGGCCCTCGGGCTGCGGCAAGACCACGATCCTGAAAATGCTGGCCGGGCTCTATCCGCGCGACGCCGGCCGCATCGAGATCGGCAATTCCGAGCACAGGTTCGATCCCGCCCGCGACATCGGCATGGTGTTCCAGCAGCCGCTGTTGCTGAAATGGCGGCGCATTCTCGCCAACGTGCTGCTGCCGGCGGAAATCCTCGGCCTGCCGATGCGCGAGAGCCGCGAACGCGCGCGCGAGCTTCTGGCGCTCACCGGGCTCAGCGGATTCGAGGACAAATATCCCTATGAACTCTCCGGCGGCATGCAGCAGCGCGCCTCGATCGCGCGCGCGCTCGTGCACGACCCCAAGCTCGTGCTGATGGACGAGCCGTTCGGCGCGCTCGACGCGATGACACGCGAGAAGATGAATCTCGAGCTGCTGGCGATCTGGCGCGAGAGTCGCAAGACCATCGTGTTCGTCACCCACGGGATTGCGGAAGCGGTATTCCTCGGAAATCGCGTCGTGGTGCTCACCGCCGGGCCGGCCAGGATGGCGGCCGATATCCCGATCGAGCTGCCGCGTCCGCGCACGCTCGATCTGAAGACCGACCCCCGATTCGGCGAATACACCCGCCGCATCTATCATTTGCTGGGCATGGACTGACGACCATGGACTTAATGGAGAGCGTCGAAGCGTGGCAAACTCCACCCTTTCCCCAACGGGGAGAGCGAGTCCTGCCGGCTCACCCGCTCGTAAAATCGAGCGCAATAACGGCCGAGCGTGATTAGTTGGAGAAGCACATGGATGTCGGCACGAGCAAACCCGAGTCGCGAGACGCCGCACAACGAATCGGCATCATCATGTTCGGCGTCACCGGCCGGATGGGAACCAACCAGCATCTGGAGCGCTCGATTGCGGAGATCCGTCGCGAGGGCGGGCTTAGTCTCGGCGACGGGCGGCTGTTGCCCGATCCGATCCTGGTCGGCCGAAACGAGGAAAAGCTGCGGGAGCTTGCGGCGAGATACGGCCTCGAGCGCTGGACCAAAGATCTGGATTCGGCGCTGTCCGATCCTCGGTATGAAATCTTCTTCGACGCGTCGGCGACCAATGTGCGCGTGGGCGCAGTCAAGTGCGCGATCGCCGCCGGCAAGCACATCTATTGCGAGAAGCCGACCGCGACCAATCTTGCGGACGCGCTCGAGCTCTACCGGCTCGCCCGCGCCAGAGGCGTCAAACACGGGGTCGTGCAGGACAAGCTGTGGCTGCCCGGCCTGCGCAAGCTCAAGCGACTGATCGATTCGGGCTTCTTCGGCCGCATCCTCGCGGTGAAGGGCGAGTTCGGCTACTGGGTGTTCGAGGGCGATTGGCAGCCGGCGCAGCGGCCGTCATGGAATTACCGCAAGGAAGACGGCGGCGGCTATATCCTCGACATGTTCGCGCACTGGCGCTACGTGCTCGAAGGCTTGTTCGGAGCCGTCAGGGCCGTGAGCTGCCGCGGCGCCACGCACATTCCCAATCGGGTCGACGAGCACGGAAAGACCTACACCGCCACCGCCGACGACGCCGCCTATGCGACCTTCGAGCTCGACCAGAACATCATCGCGCACGTCAACGGCTCGTGGTGCACGCGGGTACGCCGCGACGATCTCCTGACGTTCCAGGTGGACGGCACGCTGGGCTCCGCGGTCGCCGGCCTGCGGCGCTGTTATGTCCAGCCGCGCGCGGCGACGCCGAAGCCGGTGTGGAATCCCGACATCCCGCAGAGCATCGACTTCTTGGCTGGCTGGCAGGAAATGCCGGACAACGACGCCTATGAGAACGCGTTCCGGGCGCAATGGGAGCTGTTCTTGCGGCACGTCACGCAGGACGCGCCGTTTGGGTGGGACCTCTTGGCCGGCGCCAAGGGCGTGCAGCTCGCGGAGCTGGCGCAGCAAAGCTGGGCCGAGCGGCGCTGGGTCGATATTCCCGAGCTGAAAGTTTGATCGTGGCGAGCCTGAAGCTGCCGACGGCTTCGCGCGGGCTGGAACCCTACCGCACCGGCGAGCCGAGCCCGTTTCCGGCGGTCGCCGCGGGGCCGTTCAATCGCCGGGCCTTTGCGGCCGTGCACGTCGTCGCCGATCCGTGGTCCGCGAAAGATCCCTGGCTCGCGCCGGCGATCGATTGGGACGCCACGATCGCCTACCGCCGGCATCTGTGGCGCCTGGGCTTTGCGGTCGCCGAAGCGATGGACACCGCCCAGCGCGGCATGGGCCTCGACTGGCCGACGTCGCTCGAACTGATCCGGCGCAGCGTCGCGGCGGCGGCCGAAATTCCGGGCGCGATCGTGTTCAGCGGGGCCGGCACCGATCATTTACAGCCGGGGCCGCACGTCGGCATCGACGAGGTGATCCGCGCTTACGAGGAACAGTGCGCGGCGATCGAAAAGCTCGGCGGCCGCATCGTGCTGATGGCGAGCCGGGCGCTCGCCGCGGCGGCGCGCGGTCCGGACGATTACGCCAAGGTCTACGGGCGCGTGCTCTCGCGGGTGCGCGAACCGGTGATCATCCACTGGCTCGGCGACATGTTCGACCCGGCGCTCGCCGGATATTGGGGCCATGCCGATCCAAAACCGGCGATGGAGGTCTGCCTCGCCGTGCTCGCCGACCATGCCGAAAAAATCGACGGCGTGAAAATCTCGCTGCTCAGCGGCGAGCACGAGATCGCGATGCGGCGGCGCCTGCCGAAAGGCATGCGCATGTACACGGGCGACGATTTCTATTTCGCCGAGCTGATCGCGGGCGACGAGCACGGCTATTCCGATGCCCTGCTCGGCATTTTCGACGCCATCGCGCCGGCGGCGTCCGCGGCGCTCACCGCTCTGGCCCGACGAGATCGCACTCGTTACGAGACAATCCTCGCGCCGTGCGTGCCGCTGTCGCGACATATCTTCGCGCCGCCCACGCGGTTTTACAAAACCGGTGCGCGATCCGGATCTCGCCGCACGACGCATGCGCGCGTTGCTGGCAACGCATGGCATCGAAGCCTGATGCGCCCCGATCCCGCGCTGCTGTCGCTCAACACCGCCACCGTGCGGGCGCAATGGAAGCTCGACGAGATCATCGCCGGCTGCGAGCGGCACGGCATCCGCGGCATCGCGCCCTGGCGCGACCAGATTGCGGCGCTCGGACTCAAGGAGACGAAGCGCCGGATCCGCGACTCCGGCCTGACCGTGACCGGGCTGTGCCGCGGCGGTTTTTTCACCGCACGCGGCCGCCCTGGGCTCGCCGCCGCCATCGAGGAGAACCGCCGCGCCATCGAGGAGGCGGCGGAGCTTTCGGCGCAATGTCTGGTGCTGGTCGTGGGCGGGCTGCCGGACGGCAGCCGGGATATCGCCGGGGCGCGGGCGCTCGTGGAGGAGGGCATCGCCGCGATCCTCCGGCATTCCCGCGACGCCGGCCTGCCGCTCGCGATCGAGCCGCTGCACCCGATGTACGCAGCGGATCGCGCCTGCATCAACACCGTGGCTCAGGCGAACGCGCTATGCGAACGGCTCGGCGAGGGGGTCGGCATCGTGGTCGACGTCTATCACGTCTGGTGGGATCCGGAGCTCGCGCGCGACATCCCACGCACGCAAGCGCGCCGGCTGCTCGGATTCCACATCTGCGACTGGCTCTCCCCAACCACGGATTTCCTGACCGACCGCGGCATGATGGGCGACGGCATCATCGATATCCGGCGCATCCGTGGGCTCATGGAAGCCGCCGGCTATCGCGGGTTCCACGAAGTCGAGATCTTCTCAGCCAACAATTGGTGGAAGCGCGATCCCGACGAGGTGCTGCGCGCCTGCAAAGCGCGCCATGCAGAAGCGTGCTGATGCCGCCGCGCGATCTACAAATAACGACCGCAGGCGCAAAGCTCAGCCGACCTTGCCGAGAAGATTGCCGCTGCGGATGCAGAGCACCTTTACCTGCTCGGTCCCGTTCATTTCCTGGCCGATCGAGGTCCCGGCGAGATAGGCCTGCCCGCGCATCATGCACAGGACCGGATTGCCGAATTGCTCCGGCACCTGGAGCACTTGCAAGGCGTTGTTGCGATCGCAGTTGCGCAGCTCCGGCGTAATAGCCAGCGAGCAGACGAGGATCAAAGCGGTGAGCATCGTTTCACCTCTCTTTCTGACGCTCACACCGGTGCAAATCCGATGCCAGGACAACAGAGCAGGTGACGCCACTAACACGACCCGAGTGGGCGCTGATTCGACGTTCCGGTCAAAGCTCGACTGATTCCGGCCGGCTTTGTGACGGAGATTCCCCATTATCGTGATAAAAATGCAACAAACCGCATGCCCAATAGTGCTACCGAGACGCTTTGATGTGCACGTCTGCGCAGATTTGAGGCGGCCGACTGGGGAGTTTCGCCATGGCAATCAAGCTGCACTACCATCCGCTCTCGACCTATTCGCGGCGGGTGCTGATCGCGCTGATCGAGAAGCAGATTTCCTATGAACCTGTCGCGATCGACATGACCGCGCGCAAGCACAAAGAAGCAGCCTATCTGGCGCTCAATCCCTATGGGCGCGTACCGACGCTCCAGGAGAACGGGTTCGTGCTCTATGAGTCGACCGCGATCCTGCGCTACCTCGAAGCGACGCATCCAAGCCCGCCGCTCGCTCCGTCCGACGCGCGGACGCGGGCGCTCGTCGACATGCACATGAAGCTTTGCGACCTGCAGATGACGCGGCCCTGGGCGGCGATCGTGTTTCCCAAGCGATTCCTGCCGAAGGAGCGCTGGAACGAAGGCGCGATGGCGGAGGCCAAGACGGAAGTCGAGAGACATCTGGAGATGGTCGAGCGCCAGCTCGGCGGCCGGCACTTCCTGGTCGGCGACCAGTTCACGCTGGCGGATCTATGTTACCTGCCGTTCCTCGAGTTCCTGCCGCTCGCGGAGATCAAGCCGCCTCCCGCCGTCGCGGCATGGACCGAGCGCCTGCTCGCGCGTCCGAGCGCGCTCAAGACCAAGCCGGAGCGGTGAGCGAATAGGTCTCGCTGCCGTCAGGGCCACGGCCTTCAGGCACGCGGTTCCGATCGTGGACGCCCGGCGCAAGAGCCTGCCCCGGACTTGATCCGGGGTCGGGCATTGACGACATGGTATTCTCGACGACCACAGCATCCCTGGGGAATGCGCGCGCCTCCCTCTCCAGCTAGCCCCGCGAATCAGATAGGAGCAGTTGCAGATCGCGAGGCCGAAATGAGCGGCTGCAATTTGTCCGCAGATCTGCTGCTTACCGCGCGCGGCGTGGTCGAGGCGGCGACCGGGATCGTGGAGGCCGGCGGCTCGGCCGTTCACGCGGCGCTGTTGGCTTCTCAGCTCTACGAGGCGCTGAAGCTCGAGCTGCAGGCCAGCCAGCGCCGCGAAGCGGCGAAAATCGGCCTGCTTGCGGCCGCAATCGATCAGTGCCGACGCGCAGCCCGCTCGAACACGTGCGCTACGATCATTGCGGCCGAACTCAAGGCGACGCTGGCGCTACTCGAATTCGGATCGAGCCTGCGCCTGGTCGTGAACGGCAGCGCCTTGCGATCTTCGCGGCCCAAGCCGCAATTGCGCGTGATCGAAGGCGGTCTGTCCCGCTCGGCCTGATCCCGCGCACCCTGCAGCATGTCGCATGAGCCCACGGCCGGCCGGGCCGGGGTTTGTCGGGCGCCTGGGAACCTCGAACAACCTAGCCGGTTGGTACCAGAGTGTTCACACGACGCTTTCCCATGTCTCCAAGTCCCGCCGATTCCCGCCAATCAAGCCCGATTCTGCAGATCCAGACTCAACAAGTCTCCGCCGTCCGGACGCCAGTCGCCCGCAACCATGCGGATTCGGCCATTGCGCAACGCGCCCAGAAAACCACCCTGATCGGTCTGCGCGCGGCCGTCGTCGTCGCGGGCGCCGCCTACGTGCTGGCGCTCGGGGGAAGCGCTCTGCTCCATGTACGGGCGAGCGTCCTCGATGGCGTGCCGCTGTGTTTGGGGCCGGCGGCATTTCTCTGCTTTTACAGCCGGCTGGTGTTTCCCCGCGCCGTTCGCGTCGCCCAAGGTCTGGAGGCGGCGTTCATCATCATCGTGCTCGGGCTGAGCCTCGCGTGCCTGAGCTACATCGGCGCGATGGCGAACCTGCCACTGCGCGACCAGGAAATGATTTGGGTCGAACGGCAGCTCGGCTTCGATTGGCTGCAGGTCATGGGCGGGCTCGACCGCTGGCCCGGAGTGCTGAGGCTGCTCGGCTGGGCCTACGCGACGTTCACCTCGCAGCTGATCGCGACCGTCCTCGTGCTCATCATCGCCAGGCGGACCCGCGAGCTCGATTGCTTCTTCCTCACGTTCGTGTGCGCGACGCTGATCGCCGAAGTCAGCAGCGCCTTGCTGCCGACGCTCGGCCCGATGTCGGCTCTCGCCGGCAATGCCGCGTTCCAGCATCTGCCGACGCTCGGGCGCGCCACCGGAGAGACGGTATTGGCGCTGCGGCAGGGTACCTTGGCAATCGTCGACCTCGACGCGATCAACGGCATCATCAGCTTTCCGTCGCTGCATGCCGCGGTCGCGGTGATCGTGCCGTTCACGTTGCGCTGGAACAAGCCGCTGTTCTGGCCGCTGGTGGTGCTCGACGGCCTGATGCTCGTTTCCACCGTTCCCAGCGGCAACCATTATCTCACCGATGTGCTCGGCGGCGTCGCAGTCGCGGTGCTGGCCATCGCGTGCGGCCGCATGGCCCAGCAATCGCTCGATCGGCTGATCGCCGCCACCGTCTCGAATTTTCGATCCCCACTGCAGTCTCGCGCTGCGCGGACAACACCCGCGGAATGAGAACCGGCCTTGACGGACGCTCGACAACCTCTAAGATATACTTCGACTATCGAGTATATCTTAGGAGGCTTGCCATGCAGGTCGCCAAATGGGGAAACAGCCTGGCCGTGCGTTTGCCTCGTTCGGTGGTTGAAGCGCTCGGACTGAAGGAAGGCGACTCGATCGATATCCACATGAGCGGAGCACGGAGCTTTGCAATCGAAAAGTCTCCCGCGCCGAAGGAGCTCCTGAGGCGATTACGCAGGTTGCGCGGTAGGTTGCCGGCCGGTTTCCGGTTCGATCGATTGGAAGCGAATGAGCGCGAGTGAGCGCTTTCTGGACACCAATGTCCTGCTCTATCTCGTGTCCGGCGAGCCCGCGAAAGCCGATCGGGCCGAGGGATTGATTGCCGCCGGCGGCATTGTCAGTGTTCAGGTTCTCAACGAGTTCGTGTCGGTCTGTTCGCGCAAGCTAGCAATGAAAATGCCGGAAATTCGCGAGATTTTGGCGGCTGTCCGCGCCTGCTGCCGGGTCGAGCCGCTGACGATCTCTACGCACGATCTCGGCCTTGATCTCGCCCAGCGCTTCGGCTTCTCGATCTATGATGCCCTGATCATTGCGGCCGCCGTTCTCGCCCAGTGCAAAACTCTTTATTCCGAGGATCTGCATCATGGCCAGAGGATCGACGGCGTGACCATCCGCAATCCGTTCGGACATCGAAGTTGAATAGAGCCCGCGCATGACCTGGTCGATTATCGCGCTCGACAACAGCAGCGGACGATTCGGCATCGCGGTCGCCACAAGATTCTTCGCGGTCGGGGCGCTCGTCCCGCATATCGCCTCGCGGGTCGGCGCGGTCGCAACGCAGGCGCTGATCAATCCGTTTTTCGGCACGAAGGGCGTTACTCTTCTGCGCGCGGGTAAATCCGCGGCGCAAACGCTGGAGATCCTCGTTGGCGCCGACCCCGGACGCGATCACCGCCAGCTGCACGTCATGGACGCGCAAGGCCGCGTTGCCGCGCACACCGGCGCGGCGTGCGTCGATTGGTGCGGACATCGCGCAGGCGAGTCGTTTTCGGTGGCGGGCAACATGCTCGCGGGCGCACGGGTGATCGAGGCGACCGCCGCGGCCTATTGCGACAACGCTGCCCTGCCGTTTGCGCGCCGGCTGATCGCGGCGCTCCAGGCGGGCGAGGCGGCCGGCGGCGACAAGCGCGGCAGGCAATCGGCGGCGGTCCTCATCCACGGCGAAGAAGATTGGCCCGATCTCGATCTGCGGGTCGACGATCACCCGGAGCCGCTCGCCGAGCTCGCGCGGCTGGAACGGGTCAGTCGCGAGCGCTACGTGCACTTCCTGCGGTTCCTGCCGAGCCGCCGCGACGCGACCGGCGTCACCGATCGCGGCATCATCGAGCGCGAAATAGCCAAGGCCCTCGCGGCGGCAGGTCGGCAATGATCGCGGAAAAGCCCCTCGTGGAGATCGCAAACCTCAGAGTCGTCTTTCACGGCGACCGCGGCCGCACGACGCACGCGGTCGATGCGGTCGATCTCAGCGTCGAGCGCGGCGCGACGCTCGGCATCGTCGGCGAGTCCGGTTGCGGCAAGAGCGTGACCTCGCTCGCGGTCATGGGCCTGTTGCCGAAGGCAACCGCGGAAATCTCCGGCAGCGTGCGGCTCGACGGCATCGACCTGTTCGATCTGCCCGAGGAGGCACTGTGCGATCTGCGCGGCAATCGGCTCGCCATGATCTTCCAGGAGCCGATGACCTCGCTCAATCCGAGCTACACCATCGGCGAGCAGATCGTGGAGGCGATCGTTCGCCATCGTGGCTCGAGCCGCCGCGAAGCCCGCCAACGCGCCATCGACATGCTGCGGCGGGTGCGGCTTCCCTCGCCCGAGCAGCGCATCGACGATTATCCGCACAAGCTCTCCGGCGGCATGCGCCAGCGCGCCATGATCGCGATGGCGCTCGCGTGCGATCCCTTGCTGCTGATCGCCGACGAGCCGACGACCGCGCTCGACGTGACCATCCAGGCGCAGATCCTCGACCTCATGCGGGAATTCCGGGCGTCGAGCCGCACCGCGATCATTCTCATCACCCACGATCTCGGCGTGGTCGCCGAGCTGTGCGACGAGGTCGCGGTCATGTATGCGGGCGAGATCGTCGAGCGCGCGCCGGTCGATGCGCTGTTCGAGCAACCCGAGCATCCCTATACGGTCGGCTTGCTCGGCTCGATCCCGCGGCTCGATCGCCGCGCCGACGAGCTTGCCGCGATCGAAGGCATGGTGCCCGACATGGCGGCGCTGCCACCCGGTTGCCGTTTCGCACCGCGCTGCCCGTTCGCGGACGCCCGATGTCATGACGAGCGCCCGCCGATCGTCCGGCTTCCCGGCAATCGCTGGTCGCGGTGCTTCTATGCGCCGCTCGAGAAGCTTGCGTCATGAACCAACCGCCCGCGCCGCTCGCGCCGCTCCTGCAGACCGAAGGCCTGGTGAAACATTTCGTGGCGCGACGCTCGCCGCTGGGCCGGCCGACGGCGATCGTCAAGGCGGTCGACGGCGTGAGCCTCACGGTGGAAGCGGGAAAAACGCTGGCCCTGGTCGGGGAATCCGGATGCGGCAAGTCGACGCTCGGACGCCTGGTGCTGCGCCTCATCGAACCGACGGCCGGGCGCATTCGCTTCGACGGACGCGACGTCACCGCTCTCGGCGAGCGCGATCTGCGCGCGATGCGCAGGCATGCGCAGCTGGTGTTTCAGGATCCCTATTCGTCGCTCAATCCGCGGATGACGATCGGCCAGATGGTGTCCGAGCCGCTGGCGCTGCACGTCGTCGTGCCGCCGGCGCGCCGGCGCGAGCGGGTCGCCGAGCTGTTGCAGCTCGTCGGCTTGGATCCGCGATTCTCCGGCCGTTATCCGCACGAATTTTCCGGCGGTCAGCGCCAGCGCATCGCCATTGCCCGCGCACTCGCGGTCGAGCCCAAATTGATCGTGTGCGATGAGCCGGTCTCCGCGCTCGACGTCTCGATCCGCTCGCAGATTCTCAACCTGCTGCGCGACCTGCAGCGCCGGCTCGGGCTCGCCTATATCTTCATCTCTCACGATCTCGCCGTGGTGAAGCACATCGCCGACCACGTCGCCGTGATGAATTTCGGGAAAATCGTGGAGAGCGCGCCGGCGGAAGCGCTGTTCGCCTCGCCGCGGCATCCTTATACCCGGGCGTTGTTGTCGGCGATCCCGGCGCTGACCCCGCACGCCAGGCGCGAGCGCGTGATCCTGCAGGCCGACCTGCCGAACGTGCTCGAGGCGCCGGAGGGTTGCCGGTTCCATACCCGCTGCCCGCATGTGATCGCGCGCTGCCGGAGCGAGCGACCGGCGCTGATCGCCGACGCCAGCGGCCACGCCACCGCCTGTCATCGGGTCGGCGAGCTGCCGGCGGCGGGCGCGGCGACCGGCGGCAGCTTTTCGCCGGCCCTCGACCGGCTCATCGCCGCATTCACCAAGCGCGCGGGCGACCGGACCTCCGGCGAGCGGGCGGTGTTAGAGTGACGGGCGGGAGACGCCCGGAAAAGACAAGGGGAGTGCGATGAAACTGGTTCGCCTCGCGGCACTTGCCGCGCTTCTGGCTTTCGTGAGCGGGCCGGCGCTGGCCGAAACGACGCTGCGTGTCGGGCTCGCCGAAGATCCCGACATTCTCGATCCGACGCTTGCCCGCACCTACGTGGGCCGCATCGTGTTCGCCGGCTTTTGCGACAAGCTGTTCGACATCGACGAAAAGCTCAATGTCGTGCCCCAGCTTGCGCTCAGCCACGAGACCTCCGGCGACGGCAAGGCCGTCACCATCAAGCTGCGCGCGAACGTGAAATTTCACGATGGCGAACCGCTCGATGCCGAGGCCGCCAAATATTCGCTCGAGCGTCACATCAACATGGCGGGGTCGTTCCGCAAGCCGGAGCTCGCCGCGGTCGATCATATCGAGACCGTGGACCCGCTGACGATCCGTCTGGTGCTCAAGACGCCGTTTGCGCCGCTGATCGCCCAGCTCACCGACCGCGCCGGCATGATGGTCTCGCCCAAGGCGGCGAAAGCCGCAGGCGACAGATTCGGCCTGCATCCGGTCTGCGCCGGCCCCTACAAATTCGTCGAGCGCGTGCAGCAGGACCGCATCGTATTCGAGCGATTTGCGGATTATTGGGACAAGGATCATGTCCATATCGACCGTCTCGTCTATCTGCCGATCGTGGATTCGACGGTGCGGCTCGCCAATCTCAAATCCGGCGGCCTCGACATGATCGAGCGGCTGCTCGCGACCGACATCAGCGACGTGCGCGGCGCCTCCGGGCTCAAGCTCTCGGCGGCGCTCGAGCTCGGCTATCAGGGGTTCGACATCAACGTCGGCAAGGGCGACGCCGCCAAGAACCCGCTCGGGCAGTCCGCCAAGGTGCGCCAGGCGCTCGATTACGCCATCGACCGCGAGGCGCTCACGCAGGTGGTGTTCAACGGCGAGTTCGTGCCCGGCAACCAATGGATCAATCCGGAGCATCCTTACTATCAACAGGCTGTTTCGGTGCCGAAACGCGACGTCGCCAAGGCCAAGGCGCTGCTGAAAGAAGCCGGCGTGGAGGGGCGTTTGGCGGTCGACTTCATGGTGCCGAAGGGCCCGGAAACCCAGGCGGTCGCCGAAGTGCTGCAGGCGATGGCGGCCGAGATCGGCATCGACCTGAAGATCCGCGTCACCGAGTTCGCGACGTCGCTGAAACAGGCCGAGACCGGCGAATACCAGGCCTATCTGCTGGCCTGGAGCGGGCGCACCGATCCGGACGGCAACGTCTATTCCTTCCACAAATGCAATGCGCCGTTGAACTACACGGGGTACTGCAATCCGCCGGCCGACAAGCTGCTCGACGAGGCGCGCGTGCCGGCCGACCCGGGTGCCCGCAAGGCGATCTACGAGAAGCTCACCAAGATCATCCTGGAGGACGATCCGATCCTCTATCTCTACCACCGGCGCGTCCTGATCGCCTACACGGCGCGGCTCGACGGCTACCGCGCCATGCCGGACGGTCTCATCCGCGTGGTCGGGCTGAAGTTGAAGTGAGCGAGTGCCGCATGCTTGCGAGCTCGCTGCGTTCACCTCTCCCCGTTGGGGAGAGGTCGGCGCGCGCGGCGCGCCGGGTGCGGGGGTCACGATCCTGCTTGCTTATGACCAATAAAGCGCTGTCCCCCTCACTCCATCCCTCTCCCCAACGGGGAGAGGGAGGAGAATGCGGCTCGCGAGGAGCGCGGCCGTGCTGACCTTCATCGCCCAACGACTGGCGCAGCTCGTTCCGACGCTGTTCTTCGTGTCGCTGATCATCTTTTCGCTGCAGCAATTGCTGCCGGGCGATCCGGCACTGGTCATGGCCGGCGAGGAGCGCGACCCCGCCGTGATCGAGCAGATCCGGCGCCAATACCGCCTCGATCAGCCGCTTCCGGTCCAATATGTCTACTGGGTCAAGGGCGTGCTGTCCGGCGATCTCGGCGAGTCGATGCGGATCAAGGAGAAGGTGCTCGATCTGATCGTCGAAAAGCTGCCGGTGACCATCCAGCTCGCCTCCATGGCGATCGTGATCGCGCTCGTGATCGGGATCGGCGCCGGCATCCTGTCGGCCGTGAAGAAGGACACGCTCTGGGATTACGGTGCGAACGCGTTCGCGCTGTGGGGCATCTCCACGCCGAACTTCTGGCTGGGAATCATGCTGATCTTCCTGTTCTCGGTGAAGCTCGGCTGGCTGCCGGCATCCGGCTACGTGCGCCTCACCGACGACTGGCGGGCAAGCCTCGCCTCGACCATCATGCCGGCGTTCGTGCTGGGCAACGCGATCGCCGCGATCCTCATGCGCCATACCCGCAGCGCCATGCTGCAGGTGATGGAAAGCGATTACGTGCGCACCGCCCGCGCCAAGGGATTGCTGGAGCGCACCGTGATCTTCAAGCACGCCATGCGCAATGCGCTCACGCCGGTGATCACGCTCGGCGCGCTCGAATTCGGCACGCTGCTGTCCGGCGCGGTGCTGACCGAGCAGATCTTCACCATTCCGGGCTTCGGCAAGATGATCGTCGACGCCGTCTTCAATCGCGACTACGCGGTGGTGCAAGGCGTCGTCCTGGTGACGGCCACGACCTACATCGTGCTCAACCTCCTGGCCGACATCGCGTACATGCTGGTCAATCCGCGGCTGCGGAGCTGAGCATGGCCGACGCCGCCTTGCCCGCATCGCGCACGAGCGCGCCGGCGGATGCCGGCGAGAGCCCGGCCGCGCGCGCGCTACGCCGCCTGTTCCGGCGCAAGGGTGCCGTCGCCGGCCTCGTCGTGCTCGCGCTGTTCATCGTCGCCGCCGTGCTGGCGCCGCTGATCGCGCCCTACGATCCCAACGCGCAGACCTGGACCGCGGTGCGCCGCGCGCCTTCCGCGGCGCATTGGTTCGGGACCGACGATGTCGGCCGCGACCTGCTCACGCGGGTGATCTACGGCGCGCGCGCGTCGCTGATGGCCGGTCTCGTCTCGGTCGGCATCGCGCTCGCAATCGGCGTGCCGCTCGGCATGATCGCCGGCTACCTCGGCGGCTTCGTCGACGCGCTGCTCGGGCGCATCACCGATGCGATGCTGGCCTGCCCGTTCCTGATCCTGGCGATCGCGCTCGCCGCCTTCCTCGGGCCGAGCCTGCGCAACGCGATGATCGCCATCGGCATCACCACGACGCCGATCCTTTTGCGCCTGACCCGCGGCCAAGTGATGGCCGTGAAGGTCGAGGACTATGTCGAGGCGGCTGGCGCATCGCCGTCTTCCACATCCTGCCGAACATCCTGCCCGCGCTGCTGGTGCAGGCGACCTTGTCGATCGCAGCCGCGATCATCGCCGAGGCGGCGCTGTCGTTCCTCGGCCTCGGCCAGCAGCCGCCGGCGCCGTCGTGGGGCAGCATGCTCAATTCGGCGCAGCGATTCCTCGTCAACGCGCCCTGGATGGCGGTGTGGCCCGGGCTCGCGATCTTCTTGACCGTGCTTTCGCTCAATTTGTTGGGCGACGGACTGCGCGACGCGCTCGATCCGCACCGGCGCTGATCGTAAAAGGAACGAAGGGACGCGATATGAACCATATCGGAGCTTTCCTGCTCGCCGCGACACTATTCGGCTTTGGTCCGGCACAGGCGCAGGACATCGCCGGCATGGAGGACTGCAGCAAAACCAGCGGATTGGACAAACGCACCGGCTGCTTCCAGAGCAACGTCGAATTTCTCCACAGATCGATCGCGAAGAATGCGGGCGACCTGCAGCAAAAGCTCAGCGCCGCCAATGCCGAGATCGGCCAACTCAAGCGAGCCGTTGCGGGCCTGCAGGCGGATGTTGCAAGTCTTCAGACCAATGTTGCCAATCTACAAACGAACATCCAGCAGCTCCAGGCAGCCGCCAAGAAACCGGACGCCAAATGACGCCAAGTATGGTTCGTAGCCCGCATGGAGCGAAGCGCAATGCGGGAACTGCTGCCCCGGATTTCGCTGCGCTCCATCCGGGCTACGGCATGAACGAGGAGACGCCATGGAAATGCGGACATTCGGCCGGACCGGGCTGCGGATCTCGATCCTCGGCTTCGGCTGCGGGGCGGTGGGCGGGCTGATGGTGCGCGGCGAGGCCGCGGACCAGGAACGGGCGGTCGCGCGCGCGCTCGAAGCCGGCGTCAATTATTTCGACACCGCGGTGCAATACGGCAACGGCGAATCGGAAAAGAACCTCGGGCGCGCGCTCGAGAAGCTGAAGCCGAAGCACGCGATCGTCGGCACCAAGGTGCGGCTGCCCGCCTCCGAGTTCCGTCGCATCGAGGAGGCCGTCGCCAAATCCATCGAGGGAAGTCTGCGGCGGCTCGGCATGGAGCGGGTCGATATTTTCCACCTGCACAATGCGATCACGCTCGAGGGCGGCGGCGACGCGCTCAGCGTCCGGCAGGTGCTCGATGAGGTGATGCCGGCGTTCGAGCGGCTGCGCGAGAAGGGCATGATCCGCTTTTTGGGCATCACCGGCGTCGGCGACACCGCGGCGCTCAAGGAGGTGATCGACGTGCGCGGCATCGACAGCGCGCAAATCGTCTACAACATGCTCAATCCCTCCGCCGGCGCGACGCTGCCGGCGCGCTATCCGGCGCAGGACTATGGCCGGATTTTCGAGCGCGCCCAGGCGGCCGGCGTCGGCGTGATTGGCATCCGGGTGCTCGCCGGCGGGGCGCTGTCGGGCTCCGCGGAGCGCCACCCGATCGCGAGCCCGCCCCCGGAGCCGATCGGGTCCGCCAACAGCTACGACGGCGATCTCGCACGCGCCCGCCGGCTGCGGCCGCTGCTGGAGGAAGGCTTTGCCGCGAGCTTGACCGAGGCCGCCACGCGCTTCGCCATCTCGCATCCGGCGATGGGCACGATCCTGGTCGGCATGGCCACCGCGGGGCAGTTCGAGCAGGCGCTCGCCGCCGTGCAAAAAGGGCCGCTGCCGCGGGCGGCGCTCGATCGCCTGCCGGCTTTGCAGCAAAGCTTCGCCGGCGAGATGCGCGGTTGGCGGACGCGGATTCCGCCTCGACACCAACTGCCGCCGCGACCGGTTCGGCTTACTGCGGCCGTTGAAGCGCCGGCAAGGCGTAGGATCGGTTCAACCAATCAAGATACATGCGCTCGCCGAACGCTGCAGTCTCGCGGCGTTGCGAGTGCTCGACGGCCGCCGGCGTGCGGGCGGTCGAATTCTGCTTGAGCAGGGACTCGATGTTCTCGCCGCCGGCCATCTGAGGATTCGACGCGAGAAAGCCGTTTCGCTGCTCGCGCTTGCGCACCAGGGTCCGCGCCAGAGCAAATGCATTTCTCAGATTGGCAGTACGGCGCAGCGCGATATTGAAGAAGGCGTCGCCGAAATAGGTCCACTCGGCGCCGTCTTGGCAACCGAACGAGGGGTGATCGGCGTCGGCCGCGGTAATCACCAGCGTGTCGGCATTCGCCAGCGGCCGGATGAAAATGCCCGAATAGCACGCCGAAACGACGACGATCCGATGCCGCACGCCCGTCGAATCCAGCATGGCGGCGAGAGTCCACGGCGACAGGATCTCGTTGCGGCTGCCGGCCTTCACTGCCAGGCCGGCCGGAGAGCCGTGCGACGTCAGGATCACGAACAGGATATCGTTCTCGGCATCCACGCCCTTGGCCGCGGATTGCAGGCTGGTTGCGAGCGTCTTGAGGGTGGCTTCCGCGCGGGTCTTGGTGTTGGCCCGCACGATGACCGGGCCCGCGCCGAAACGGTTCGCGACGATCCGCGCCGCGCCGTTTGCCTCACTCTCGAACACGCTCTGATCGCCGAACAGTGCAAAAGCCGCGACCGCCACCTTCGCGCCGGCTTGGGCCGCCTGCGAAGCGGAACCGGCAAGCAGCGCGAGCACGAGGCCGAACCCTGCCGCGGCCGCGCGGTTGACCAGGTTTTTGGCGATCATCGCGGATCTCTCGATTAGGGTGCTCGGGCGAGAAGCTACACTGGCGCCGCCTCCATGCGGAAGAGCCCGGGGGGCGACCATGGGTGAGGGTGTTCCGTGCGCGCCGGCCGCGGCGGCTCGACGCCGAAAATTCGAGGCGCGCCACTCTCGACGCAGCGCCAGAACTTTTTCTCGGCCGTCAGAAGGAGATGCTGGTAGAGCGAATCGGCCGGGAGGGACCCACTTCCAGCCTCCGGTGACGATCGAGAGCACTCGCAGTTGGCGTTGAATATGTCCGCGAAAAACGCAATCATCGCAATAGATTGGCGCGCAATTCCCTGTTTTTCGCTAACAGGGAATTCGATCATTGAGAACAGGGAAATTGGTTTTCGAAACAGCCATTTATGCTCAGTTATCGGAGAAATGCGGTAATCCGGCTTGGCTGGTGCTACGAGGGATAGAAATC
>WNGF01003297.1_pt1 | contig 22101 bp, 19 predicted proteins | sample 5400641 | NCBI WGS metagenome assembly WNGF01 (sample SAMN13153371, study PRJNA577476) | soil metagenome | isolation source: 80 cm soil or saprolite under grassland replicate 2 | place: USA:California | collected 2016-06-15 | reverse complement strand
TCGTCGTGGGCGGCATGGGCAACCTCGGCGGCTCCATCCTGGCCTCCATCTTCATCAGCCTGCTCGAGGCCTATGCCGCCCTCTGGGTGAGCCCCGCCCAGGCTGTCATCGTCTCCTTCGTCGCCCTCATCCTGACCCTTCTGATCCGGCCCACTGGCCTCTTCGTCCCCACTCCCAAATGACCGCGCGGTCGGCCAGCGGCTACTGGACCGGCTTCGTCATCATCCTGGCGCTCCTGGCCGCGGCGCCACTCGTGCTCCCCGAGTTCTGGCGGCGCTTCGTGACGGAGATCCTGATCTGGGGGCTGCTCGCCATGTCCTCGGACATCCTGATCGGCTACACGGGGATGATCTCTTTCGGCCACTCGGCCTTCTTCGGCCTCGGCATGTACGGCACGGCAGCCGCCCTGCTCACCGTGAGTCCGCCCAATCTCTGGCTGGCCCTGCTCTACGGGCTGGTGGGCGCGGCAGCCGTCGCGGTCTTCGTCGCTTACTTCGCCACGCGGCTGCGCGACATCTACTTCTCCATCACCACCCTGGTCTTCTCCCAGATCTTCTACGTCATCATCTTCACCTGGACGGCGGTCACGGGTGGCGAGAACGGCCTGACCTTCCGCCGCCCCGAGCTGGCCATCCCCGGCCTCGTCTCCGTCCCGTTCACCTCCGACACGCTCCACTGGTTCGTCCTCGCCGTCGTCACGGTGTCGTACCTCGTCCTGCGCCGCGTCACCCAGTCACCCTTCGGCATGGTGCTCCAGGCCATCCGGGAGAACGAGCCCCGCACCCGCGCCATCGGCTACCCTGTGGAGCGCTACAAGATCGTCGCCGTCATGCTCTCGGGCCTCTTCGCGGGCCTGGCCGGCGTGCTCTATGCGCTGCAGAACAAGTTCGCCGCCCCCGACTTCGTCTTCCTCGTCATCTCGGCCGAGACCATCATCTTCAATGTCATGGGTGGCATCGGCACCCTCGTGGGCCCCGTCGCGGGGGCCGCCTTCTTCCTCCTGCTGCGCGAGGGCTTCTCCCGCTTCTTCACCGAGTACTACCTCATCCCCGTGGGTCTCATCTTCACGGCCATGGTCATCTTCATGCCCCAGGGCCTCCTCGGGTTCCTCAAGCGACGCCTGAACCAGTAACGCTCGGAGCCGAGGGTGACGGCCACCCCTCGGCGGCCGGCCTCGCCCTGGCGGGACTCCCAGATTTGGCGTCCGGCTTGACAATTTTGGTAGGTTCGTCGTTCCGCTCCTCGCAGCGAACTCCTCGAATTCCATCGCAATTGGGACATGGCTCGGCTCTTGCTATCGTCAGGCAATGCCTGGGACGGATGGTTGCCGGGCGCCCTCGCATGCACCGGTCCTGCGCGGGCTCCGCCCCTCTCCGTCCCGGGCGCCCAACTGAGTCGCGTGTGAGAGGAGAGGGAATTGCGAGTCTTGCCGGGATCGCCGAGCTTGATCCGGGTGGCCGTGCTGGCGGCACTCGGGCTTTCACTCCTGCTTGCCGGGTGCGCTGCGACCCGCGTCCAGACCGCGGCGGAGGCCCAGGGCGGGAGCTGGGGGTGGTGCGACAGCGTCCAGCAGAACCGCCCCACGGTCCTCTGCTTCCAGCGGTAGGGCGTCAGCGGACCACCTGATTCACAGGCTCTGCGGCCGCAGCGGAGGCGGAGGCGCCGGCTTGGTTCCCGCCCCCGGACGGGTCGGCCAGGGCTCGGCCAGCAACCCGGCGAGCTTTGCGCGTTGCTCCCGGCTGAGCTGGGCCTTGCCTTGCTCGATCGTGCGGATCCGGGCCAGCCGCAGATCGGCCCGCAGCCGCTCGATCTCGCGGACGTTGGCCTCCACCTTGCCCACATCCACCGGATCGACCGCGAGCAGCGCGGCGAGGTCCATTTCCGCCACCCGCTGATCGGCGTCCCGCTTGACGGCCTCCCGCTGGAAGTCGGCCCGGAGCCGCTCCAGCTCCTGCACCTGCGCTGGCGAGAGTTCCAGCTCCTGGCGGTGGCTCAGCATGATACTGATGAGCGGACGCTCGCCGGGCGGCTCGCTTGCCACGAAGTGCCCGCGCCAGCGCTGCCCGAGGCCGTGGAACTGCCCGGCCAGCTCGTCGAGCGCGCGACCCAGCCCTTCGTGAGTCGCCGGACTCGGCGCCGGCGGCCCCTCGGCGGCGGCCGGATGAACCACGGCGAGGGTGAGGGCAAGGACTCCGAGCGTGTCTCTGGTGCGCATAGGCCTCTCCTCCAGGGTCGGCGATGGCCGGCTGCTCTTCAGCGCGGGATGGTTGGACGACGGCCCACCCGCCGAAATTCGCTCCCCCCAGGGCACCCTGTATCGGTCTTGAGGCGTTGACGGCGGGAGCGGGAGTCCTCAGACTCTCCCCCATGCTGGCGAGGGTCCTCTCGGCCACGCTCCAGGGCATCGAGGCCGCCACGGTGTCGGTGGAGGTGGATGTCGCCTCGGGGCTGCCGTGCTTCACCACGGTGGGCCTGCCCGATTCCACCGTGCGCGAGAGCCGCGATCGCATCCGCGCGGCCCTCCGGAACGCCGGCTTCGAGTTCCCCGCTGAGCGCATCACCGTCAATCTCGCCCCCGCCGATCTCCGCAAGGCGGGCGCCGCCTTCGATCTGCCGATGGCCCTCGGGATTCTTTGCGCCACCGGCCTGGTGAAACCGGGGCGCCTCGAGCGCGCCCTCGTCCTGGGCGAGCTGTCCCTGGACGGCCGTGTGCGGCCGGTGCGCGGCGTCCTCCCCGTGGCCCTCCACTGCCGCCGTCACGGGTACGCGCCGCTGGTCGTGCCCGCCGACAACGCCGCCGAAGCCTCCGTGGTGGAGGCCGTGGAGGTGATCCCGGTGCGGACGATCCACGAGACCGTCGAGTACCTGAACGGCGAATGCGCCGTCGAGCCCGCCAGCGCCGACGCCGCGCGATGGCTCGGCGGCCGACGGGCCGACGGGGCGGATTTCGCCGATGTGCGGGGACACGCCCATGCCAAGCGAGCGCTGGAGATCGCGGCCGCCGGCGGCCACAACGTCATCATGCTCGGACCGCCCGGCGCCGGCAAGACCATGCTGGCCCGACGGCTGGCCACGGTCTTGCCGCCGCTCTCGCTCGAGGAGGCCATCGAGGTCTCGGTGGTATGGAGCGTCTGCGGGCTGCTGGCCCGCGACCGCGGTCTCGTCACCGAGCGGCCGTTCCGCTCGCCTCATCACACCGCGTCGGAGGCCGGCCTCATCGGTGGAGGCGGCGTTCCCCATCCCGGCGAGGTGAGCCTCGCCCATCACGGCGTGCTCTTCCTCGACGAGCTGCCCGAGTTCACCCAGCGTGTCCTCGAATCGCTGCGCCAGCCGCTGGAGGACGGGCATGTGGTGGTCTCGCGCACCGCCGGCAGCGCCGCCTTCCCCGCCCGCTTCCAGCTGATCGGCGCCGCCAACCCCTGCCGCCGCGGCTGCCCTTCGATCCAGGCCTGCGGCTGCTCGCCCGGGGAGCGCGCTCAGTACCTCGCGCGGCTCTCGCGCCCGCTCCTGGACCGCATCGATCTCCACCTCGAGATCCCTGCCCTCCCCTACGCCCAGCTCGTTTCGACCAGCGCCGGGGAATCCTCGGCGGCCATCCGCCGCCGCGTCGAGGCCGCGCGGGCGCGGCAGACCGAGCGCTTCACGGGGACCGACGTGCGCGTCAACGCGCGGATGAGCGGGCGTCAGGCCCGGCGCTGGTGCGCGCTGCCCGACGCCGGTGCGAAGCTCCTGGGCCTGGCCGTCACGCGGCTCGGCCTCTCCGCGCGGGGCCACGATCGCATTCTCAAGGTGGCGCGCACCATCGCCGACCTCGCAGGCGCCGGCGACATCGCCGCCGAGCACATCGCCGAGGCCGTCCAGTACCGCGGCCTCGACCGCGCTCCGTAGGAAGCTCGGAGGGGGGCTCCGCCTCCCCGAAACGTCCCCCCCCTGCAACAGGTGGCGCCGGCAAAGCCGGCGCTCGACCGAGACCACCTCACGCGAGCCTTCCGCCGCCAGGCTTCGTTCAGGCCACGGGCCGTGGGGGCAAACAGAGACACTACCGGCGGGGGAGGCATGGTTGCGGACGCCACGGAATGTGAGACGATAGCGCCGTCTCCGACCCGAAGCCCGGAGAGGTCCTGATGAGCGAGCTCCAGGAGCCCCATCTCATGACCCTGACGCGAGAGCGCACGACGCTCGTGGTGTGCGATGTCCAGGAGCGCCTCTTCCATGCCATGGACGCCGACCACCGTGAAGAAGTCATGCGGAACATCAAGGTTCTAGCAGCCTCCGCGCGGCGGCTCCGTGTGCCCATCCTCGTCACCGAGCAGTATCCGAAAGGACTGGGCCATACGCTCCAGGAACTGCTGGACACGCTGGGGCCTGGGGTCGAGCCTCTCCCGAAGGTGACGTTTTCCTGCTGCGCGGTGGGCGCATTCCGCGCGCGGCTTCAGGCGACCGGCGCCCGACACGTCGTGCTGGCCGGGATCGAGGCTCACGTCTGCGTGCTGATGTCGGCGCTCGACCTGATCGCCCTCGGGTACACGGTGCACGTGGCCGCCGACGCCGTCACCTCCCGCACTCAGGCCAACTGGCGCCTCGCCATGGACCAGCTCCGGCAGGCGGGGGCGGTGGTGACGGCCACCGAGAGCGTCCTCTTCCAGCTCCTGGGCGAGGCCGACACCGAGGAGTTCCGCGAGCTGGCCCGACTCATCCGCTGATGCCGCGCTACTTCGACATCCGCAACACGGTCCTCCTGGTGGTCGGCTACGGCATCCTGCCCGAGGAGGAAGACCGGCCGATCGCCTACGACGTCAAGCAGGCGATCGACGCGCGGGGCAAGGGCAAGGAGAGCTGCGCCGCCGTCGTCGTCACCGACATGTGGATCCTGAACCAGGAGATGGCGGAGCTGTTCCCGGCCATCGCGGTCGGTGGTCCCGGCGTCAACGCCTTCGCCGCTCAGATCTACGAGGACCTGCCGGTGGTGTTCACCCGCGAGCAGCAGGTCTTCATCCAGATGGAGCAAGAGCGCGGCAAGCGGGCGGCGCTGTGGGGCTTGGACAACCGCTCCACGCGGGAGGCGGCTGACGTGTTCGTGCGCGACGGCTTTCTGGATCGCTTCCTCGCACTGATCTGGCACCGCGAGGCCTGAGGCCGGCGACCCCGGCAGCTCGGAAGAAATCGAGCAGTCGGTCCATCGAGTCCGTCGGAGGTCACGTTCGAGCGCCGGCTTTGCCGGCGCAATCGGATGCTCGCCTCGGACGCACGGGGCCCACCCCGTGGCCGCCCTGCGGCTCGCACTGCGTCCTTGGGGGGAGGTTCGGAAGGAGGGCGGAGCCCCCCGCCGGGTTGTTTACCGGCGGTCCTTCACGCGGGTCGTAGGCGGGACGTTGCTGAAGGTCAGCGTCCCGTCGGCGTCCTCCCAGCGGTAGATCAGCTGGATCGGCTCGGCCTTGACCGCGGGTTGCGCGCTGCCGCTTCGTTCCATCACCTTCTGCACATACTGCCGGGTCTCCGCGTACGGGGGGATCCCGCGGTAGTAGTCGACGGCCCCTTCTCCCGCATTGTAGGCAGCCAGCGCGAGCGGCACATTCCCCGGATAGCGATCGAGGAGATAGCGCAAGTGGCGCACTCCACCCTCGATGTTCTGCCGCGGATTGAACGAATCGCGGACTCCCAGGGCATAGGCCGTCCGAGGCATGAGCTGCATGAGCCCCCGGGCGCCCTTGGGCGAGACGGCCCAGGGGTTGAAGGCGGACTCGACGCGGATCACGGCCTCCACGAGGGCAGGGTTGACGCCGTGGCGCTCGGCGGTCTCCCGGATCTCCTGGCTGAAGGCCGGGTTGCCGGCCACCGCCTGAGGAAGCTTGAGCCAGCCCGACGCCGTCCCCGAGAAGCCGGAGATGCGGCGGAAGCGCGGGTCGTTGGGCGTGTCCGTGATGTGGGTGACGCCCTCCTCGTCGACGTGACGAAATGCCCCCGCCGCCTCCACCTCCGAGACGACCCAGGAGAAGGCGAGCAAAAGGAGCAGCGCGATGGGAACCGGGCGCAGCACAGTAGGTCGAACATAACCAAGGCTGGGGCCGGACGCAAACCAAAAATGGGCCGCCGGGGATCGGCGACCCATTTTGGCCTTGCCGGCGGCCAGTTAGCGATCAGTTACTGGCCCGAAGCAGGGACTCCCGGATGCGGTTCCCACGCGGGATCGGCTCCTCGAGCGCCAGGTCGAGCACCTGATCCACCGACTCCACCAGATGGAAGGTCATGCCCTCGCGCGCGTCGCGAGGCACGTCCTCCATGAGCTGCTTCTCGCTGCGCTGAGGCAGGATCACGGTGGTGACGCCGGCCCGCCTGGCCGCCAGGACTTTCTCCTTGATGCCGCCCACCGGCAGCACCCGACCCGAGAGGGTCACCTCGCCGGTCATGGCCAGGCGCGCGCGCACCGGACGCTGGGTCATCAGCGAGACCAGCGCGGTGACCATCGTCACCCCGGCCGACGGCCCATCCTTGGGGATCGCTCCCGCCGGCACGTGGACATGGATGTCCGAGGTCTCCCAATAGTCCGACCGGATGCCCAGCGCGCTCGCATGCGAGCGCGCCCAGGAGAGCGCGGCCTGGGCCGACTCCTTCATCACGTCCCCGAGCTGGCCCGTCAGGGTCAGGGTCTTGCTTCCCTTCATCCGCGTCGCCTCGATGAACAGGATATCGCCACCGGTCGGCGTCCAGGCCAGACCCACCGCCACCCCGGGCACGCGGGTGCGTTCCTCCAGCTCCTCGACGTGATACCTGGGCGCGCCGAGCAATTCCTCCACCAGCGCCCCGGTCACCTCCACCGGTTCGCGGTGGCCCTCGACGCGGCGCTTGGTGACCTTCCGGGTGACGGCCGCGATCTCGCGCTCGAGATTGCGGAGTCCCGCCTCGCGCGTGTAGTTCCGCACGAGGAGCCGCAGCGCGGCGTCGGCCCAGCGGATCTCGGCCTCCGTCAGGCCGTGGTCCTTCACCTGCTTGGGCACGAGGTGCTTGCGGCCGATGTAGATCTTCTCCTCCTCCGTGTAGCCCGCGAGCTCGATGATCTCCATCCGGTCGCGGAGGGCGGGCGGCACCGGGTCGAGCACGTTGGCCGTCGTGATGAACAGGATCTTCGAGAGGTCGAAAGCCACGTCGACGTAGTGGTCCCGGAAGGCGACGTTCTGCTCGGGGTCGAGCACCTCGAGCAGGGCCGAGGCCGGATCGCCACGGAAGTCCATGCCGAGCTTGTCGATCTCGTCCAGCATGAACACCGGGTTCTTGGACTCCGCTCGTCTCAACCCCTGGATGATCTGGCCCGGGAGCGCGCCGATGTACGTGCGCCGGTGGCCGCGGATCTCCGCCTCGTCCCTCATGCCGCCGAGGGAGATGCGATGGAACTTCCGCCCCAGGGCCCGGGCGATGGAGCGCCCGAGCGAGGTCTTGCCGACGCCCGGCGGCCCGACGAAGCACAGGATCGGGTCCTTGCCGGCCGGCCGCATGCTCTTGACGGCGAGGTACTCGAGGATGCGCTCCTTGACCTTCTCGAGCCCCCAGTGGTCTTCGTCGAGGACCGTGCGCGCCGTGGTGATGTCCAGGTTGTCCGTGGTCTCCTTGCTCCACGGCAGCGCCACCAGCCAGTCGAGATAGGTCCGCGCCACCGTGTACTCGGCCGCCGCGGGGGGCATCTTGCTGAGCCGGTCCAGCTCCCGCAGCGCCTCCTTCTTGGCCTCCTCCGTCATGCCGGCGGCCTCGATCTTCTGTCGCAGCTCGTCCAGCTCCTGGGCGCGGTCGTCGGTCTGCCCCAGCTCTTTCTGGATGGCCTTGAGCTGCTCGCGCAGGTAGAAGTCGCGCTGGCTCTTGCCCACCTCGGACTCGACCTGGGACTGGATCTTCGAGCCCAGCTCGAGGACCTCCGCTTCCTTGGTGAGCGCCGATACCAGGCGCGCGAGCCGCGCCTTGACGTCGGTCGTCTCCAGCAGCTCCTGCTTGACCCGGCTGTTCAGGGCCGGGAGCGACGCGGCGATGAGGTCGGCCAGTGGCCCGGGCTCCGAGACATTCTGGGTCACCGCCGCCAGCTCGTCGGGCAAGAGGGGCGAGAGCGCCACGATCTGCCGGAACAGGGTCGCGGCGTTCCTCACGAGCGCCTCGGTCTCGAGATCGGCCGCCGGCGGCGGCGCCTCCGAGGGCTCCTCGACGCGCGCCTTCAAGTAGGGGCGGACCTGCGTCACCTCGACGAGGCGGACGCGGGCGAGCCCCTGCACGATGAGCCGGACCGTGCCATCGGGCTGCTTCAGCACCTTGTGGATGGCGGCGAGCGTGCCGATCCGGTAGAGATCGGCGCCCTGCGGTTCCTCGGTCGCGGGATCGCGCTGGGTGAACACACCGATGAGATGCCCGCCACGCACGGCATCCTCGATCAGGTTGAGCGAGGAGGGGCGCCCGGCGGCGAGCGGCAGGATGGACTGCGGGAAGAGCACGGTGTCCCGCAGCGGCAGGAGCGCCAGCTCATCAGGAACCACGACGCTCGGGTCCCGCTGGACCCCGGCCGCGGCGACCTTTTCGTCAGACATGACCTCGTGTCCTTTCTAGGAGACTCGGAGGGGGGCTTCGCCCCCCTTCCGAACCTCCCCCCAAGGAACAGGTTGCGCAGGCAAAGCCGGCGCTCGAACCCGTCGATGCCGGCGCGAGCTTTTCTCCGACACGTTTCTAGACTAGCCGGTCGAACCCGCGACTACGGGTCGACCGGCGCCAGGTGGCTCGACGCCGCCCGCACCAGCGCCTCGCCCTTGCCTCGGGCGGCGGGGTCGCGCGACTCGGCCATATCGGCTCGCACGTAGCTCATCAGGTCCTCGATCTGGGCCTGCATCTCGAGCATGCGGCGTCTCATCTTTAGGATGATCTCGATCCCTGCCAGATTCACGCCGAGGTCCCGCGCCAGGCGGGTGACGCGCGCGATCTCCTCGACGTCCTCGGGCGAGTACATGCGCGTCCGCCCCACCGTGCGGCTCGGCCGGATGAGTCCCCTCTTCTCGTACATCCGGAGCGTCTGGGGGTGGAGCTTGAGCATCTCCGCCACCACGCCGATCATGTAGAGGGGCTTGCTCCGGGCCGTCATGCCGATTGCGCCCCCTGCGGTCGCGCCCGCGGATTGCCGGGCAGGAGCGGCCCCAGCTGACGGAACAGCTCCTGCGTGCGCGCGTCGAGCCCGCGCGGAATCTCCACCCGCACGGTGACGTAAAGGTCGCCGCGTCCGCCGCCGGACAGGCGCGACACCCCCTTGCCGCGCAGCCGGAAGACCTGGCCGCTCTGGGTGCCGGGCGGCAGCGCCAGGCTCATCTCGCCGTCCACGGCGGGTACCGGGATGCGCGCCCCGAGCACGGCCTCGACGATGGTCACCGGCACCTCGCAGTGGAGGTTATCGCCCTTGCGCGTGAAGACGGCGTCGTCGTGCACGCGCACGTTGATGACGAGGTCGCCTCTCGGGCCGCCGAAGGGTCCCGAGTGGCCCTCTCCCGGAATGCGGAGCTGCGCGCCCGTGTCGATACCCGCCGGCAGGACCACCTTCACCACGCGCCGGCTCGGCGCCACGCCGCGCCCACGACACGACCGGCACGGATCAGCCACGCACACCCCGGAGCCTGCGCAGGCTGGACACGGCTCGGTCTCGAGCGTGCCGCGGCCCCGCCAGACCGCCCCCATTCCACCGCAATGGCGGCACGGCGCGGGGATCGCGCCGCGTGCGGTTCCCGTCGCGCCGCAGCCGGCGCACGGGGAAAGGCGCTGGACCGACACGTCGGCCTCGAGGCCCGACACCGCTTGCTGGAACGCGATCTCGACCGGGACGTGGAGGTCGTCGCCGCGGCGCCCTGCGGATCGAGACGCCTCGCCGGACGCCTGGCCGCGCTCCTCCGAGGACGGCGTCGACTGGCGGTCGTAGAGACCGCGCGCCGTGGGATCGCTCAGCACGCGGTAGGCCTCCGCGATCTCTTCGAAGAGAACCCGCGCGTCCTGCTCCCAGAGGTTGACGTCGGGTGAGTACTGGCGGGCCAGCTGCTGATAGGCGCGCCGGATCTCAGCCGAGCTCGCGCTCGTCGCTACTCCCAGCACCCCGTAGTAGTCCCGTCTCATACAACTCGGCGGGGGGCTTCGCCCCCCTTCCGAAACCTCCCCCCCGGACGCAGGGCGAGCCGCAGGACGTCGCAGGATTGGGGTCCCGCCGTCCGAGGCGAGCGATCCGGAGAGCTTGCGCCGGCAACGCCGACGCTCGAAGCGCGATCACCCTGCATCAGCTTTCTCCCGGCGGCAGCCCGCTTGCTCGAGCCGGTCAGAGATGCCCTCCGAAGCCCGGCGGCCTGTCGCCTACTTGTCCTTCTTCTCACCGAGGTCTTCGAACTCGGCGTCCACGACGTCGCCCTTCTGGCCACCCGCTTGCCCAGCGTCTCCGGCGCCTCCCGGAGCCCCGGGCGACTGGGCCTTCGCCTGGGCCTCCCGGTACATGACCTCCGCCAGCTTGTGCGAGGCCTTCTGCAGATCCTCCTCGGCGCGCTTGATCCGGTCCAGGTCGTCGCTCTTCAGGGCCTCCCGGGCCGCGTTGAGCGCACTCTCGATGCTCTGCCTGTCTTCCGCCGAGACCTTGTCACCGTGCTCGCGGAGCGTCCGCTCGGTGGTGTACACGAGGGAGTCCGCCCGGTTCTTGACCTCGATCTCCTGGCGGTACTTCGCGTCCTCCGCCGCGTGGGCCTCGGCCTCCTTCTTCATCTTGTCGATCTCGTCCTTGGTGAGGCCGGACGAGGCCGTGATCGTGATGTTCTGCTGCTTCCCGGTCGCCTTGTCCCGCGCCGAGACGTTGAGGATCCCGTTGGCGTCGATGTCGAACGTCACCTCGATCTGCGGCACGCCCCGCGGGGCCGCCGGGATACCGTCCAGGTGAAACCGCCCCAACGTCCGGTTGTCGCGGGCCATGGGCCGCTCACCCTGGAGCACGTGCACCTCCACCGACGGCTGATTGTCAGCCGCCGTGGTGAACACCTCAGCCTTCTTGGTCGGGATCGTGGTATTGGCCTCGATGAGCCTGGTCATCACGCCACCCAGCGTCTCGATGCCGAGCGACAGCGGCGTCACGTCCAGGAGCAGGAGATCCTTCACCTCGCCGGTGAGGACGGCCGCCTGGACAGCGGCGCCGACCGCCACCACCTCATCGGGGTTCACCGTCTTGTTCGGTTCCTTGCCGAAGAGCTTCTTGACCTCTTCCTGCACCTTGGGCATGCGGGTCTGGCCGCCGACCAGGATCACCTCGTCGATGTCGGCCGGCGTGACCCCGGCCTGGCGCATGCACTCGCGGCAGGGCGTGAGGCTGCGCTCGATCAGGTCCGCGACGAGGGATTCGAGCTTCGCTCTGGTCAGGGTCAGCACCAGGTGCTTGGGTCCCGTCGCGTCGGCCGTGATGAACGGCAGGTTGATCTCCGTCTGCACCGTGGTCGACAGCTCGCACTTGGCCTTCTCGGCCGCCTCCTTCAGCCGCTGGAGCGCCATGCGGTCCTTGCGGAGATCGATGCCGTTCTCCCGCTTGAACTCCTCGGCGATCCAGTCGATCACGCGCTGGTCGAAATCGTCACCGCCCAGGTGGGTGTCGCCGTTGGTCGCCTTGACCTCCACCACGCCCTCGCCGATCTCCAGGACGGAGATATCGAAGGTGCCGCCGCCCAGGTCGTACACGGCGACGGTCTCGTCCTTCTTCTTGTCGAGGCCGTAGGCGAGCGCCGCCGCCGTGGGCTCGTTGACGATGCGGAGCACCTCGAGGCCGGCGATGGCGCCGGCGTCCTTGGTGGCCTGGCGCTGGCTGTCGTTGAAGTAGGCGGGCACGGTGATGACGGCCTGGCTCACCTTCTCCCCGAGGTAGGCCTCCGCTGCCTCCTTGAGCTTTCGCAGCACGAGGGCGGAGATCTCGGGCGGCGAGTAGACCTTGCCGCGGATCTCGATGCGCGCGTCGCCGTTCTGCGCCTTGACGACCTTGTAGGGGACCAGCTTCATCTCCTGGAGCACCTCGTCGTAGCGGCGCCCCATGAAGCGCTTGATGGAGAACACCGTGTTCTCCGGGTTGGTGATGGCCTGACGCTTGGCCACCTGCCCGACCAAGGTCTCGCCTTCCTTCGTGTACGCCACGACCGAGGGCGTCAGGCGGCTCCCCTCTTGGTTGGCGATGACGGTCGGATCCCCACCTTCCACGACCGCCACCACCGAGTTGGTCGTTCCCAGGTCAATGCCGATCACCTTTGCCATGTCTCGTGCCTCTCCTCTGTGAGGTGTCTGCTCTCATCGATACGAGTCCGGCGGAGGAGGTGATGATTCCTCCCCCGCCGGCGTCCCGGCCGTCACACCACTTCGATCTTGATCTCCTTCGGCTTGATCTCCTCGGCCTTGGGAAGGGTGACGGTCAGCACCCCGTCCCGATAGCTCGCCTTGACCTTCTCGGCCTGGACGGGGATGGGCAGCGGGAGGGTTCGCTCGAACTTCCCGAACCACCGCTCGCCGCGGTAGTAGTTCTCCTGCTTGACCTCCTGGTCCCAGCGGCGCTCACCCCTGATCGTCAGCATGTCGCCAGTGATGGAGAGATGGATGTCCTTCTCGTTGAGCCCCGGCAGCTCGGCGGTGATCACCAGTTCATCCTTGGTCTCGTACATGTCCACCGCGGGCGCCCAGACGCGCTCCACGCCGCCGACCTGATTCGGTCTGCCGAAGAAGCCATCGAAGAGACGGTTCATCTCTGACTGGATATCGGAGAGGTCTCGGAACGGATCGACAGCAGAACTGAAGGGCCGGAATCGAACGAGCGCCATAGCTCCTCCTCCTTGTACCCGGGGCTCAAGGCCCTGAAATATGAGCCTGCTCAACATATATATCATGAGTGCAAAGCTGTCAAGGACAGGTGTCGAGCCCGGGTCATTATTCTAGAAAGCTGTTATAAAATAATCACTTTGACAGCCTGGAAGCCTGAATGCTACCGTGCCTCATGAAGCTAGGGTGCTTCGGCTGTTTCGCCCTAGTCGTCCTCGTCCTTGCCGTGCTGGCGGTGACCGGGGGGGTGCTCTTCCTCTCGGTCAATGTCCTTGGAAGCCCTGACGTTCGGCCCGTCTCCTTCTCGAGGGCCGACGGGTACGCGGCCCAGCAGAAGCTCTACGAACTGGTTCTCCGGCAAGCCGGACACTCCAGCCGCCGCGATCCGATCACTCTGACAGAGCGTGAGGTCAACGCCTTCCTGTCCCGCCATCTCGCCGAGGCGGCGGGTGTACCGCTGTCGCCGCTCACCGTCCGGCTCGACAAGGACCACCTGTTCGCGCAGGGGCAGACGCCGCTGCGAAACCTCTTTCAGGGGCCCCCCTTCGCCTATCTCATGCCCTACATCCCGGACAAACGGCTCGATCAACCGGTCTGGGTTTCGGTCCGCGCCCAGATCAGCATCGACGCGCCGGCGGCGGGGGCGACGGGGTACGGCAAGGTCACGGTGACCGAGTTCGTGCTGGGGCGGCAGCCCGTCAGCAGCTTTCTTCTCTATGTGATGCTGGGACCGTCAGGGGCCGGCCTGTTCCGCTGGCCGGTGCCAGGCGTGGTGGAGAGCGTCCAGATCCAGTCAGGGCAGGCTATCATCCGGACTCGCTGAGAAACCGCGAGGGGCAGCCCGGCTTTCTCAGCGTGGCCGCCCGGCCTCGGCAGCGCGGACGAACCGCATCTGAAGGTCGTACACGATCTCTTCCAGGAGCCGGCTTTCCGGTTCCGTCCGGTTGCCGGAGGTCTTGTCCCGCAGGAGGAGGAGCACGTCGATGGCCTCTCGAGCCTGCTCCAGGTCCACGCGCCGCTCCCTGGTCACTGGATCGGCCGCCTCGCCCAGATTGATCAGCGCCGACCTCGCGATCATCATGAAGAGCCCCTGGAGGTCGGGGCCCCCGGGCTCGGCCGCCGCGGACGGTGGCCGGTCGGTTGGTTCGGCGCGAGGAGCACGAGGGGGCACCGGGCGCGGTTCGGCGGAGCGCGGCGCATCGGGCTCGGCAGCGCCGGCCTCCCTGGCGCGTCCTCGCCGGTCGGTGACTTTGAAGCTCTCCTCTTCGGCCATCGGTCACCCCCGAGTTCTGGCGCCGCCCACACGGCCCGTGCCGGTCATCGGCGGAGCGTAGCACGGGCACCTAAGACCTTCAAGGAGCGCAGTCCCTTGTGTATAATGCCCTCGCAGCCTCGGGATCATTGATGGCCAACTCCGCTGCCGACCGCTTCGATTCCCTTCTCGCGCTCATGGCTCGCCTCAGGGGTGCCGGCGGTTGCCCGTGGGACCGCGAGCAGACACGCGCGTCGCTGAAGCCCTACCTCCTCGAAGAAGCCTACGAGGTGCTCGAGGCCATCGACGAGGGCTCGCGGGACCATCTGATCGAAGAGCTGGGCGACCTGCTGTTTCAGGTGGTGTTTCACTGCGAGATCGCCGGCGAGCTTGGCGAGTTCACCATGGCGGATGTCCTCGACCGGCTTGCGGACAAGATGATCCGTCGCCATCCTCATGTCTTCGGCGACCGCGTCGTGGCCGACGCGCGCGAAGCCCTGGCCCAGTGGGAGCGGATCAAGCACGACGAGGGTGACGGGGCCGGCCGGCCGCGTTCGGCGCTGGATGGCGTGCCCAGCACGCTGCCCGCGCTCTTGCGGGCGCAGCGGCTTCAGGTCAAGGCGGGGCGCGTGGGGTTCGATTGGGCCGAGTGGCGCGAGGCGTGGGCGAAGGTTCGCGAGGAAATGGGGGAGCTGGAGGCGACGCTCGACGCCGGAGATGCCGGCCGCGTCGGCGACGAATTGGGTGACGTGCTGTTTTCCATGGTCAATGTGGCTCGGCTGCGGGGGATCGACGCCGAAGACTGCCTGCGCCAAGCCGCGGCCAAGTTCACGCGACGCTTCAGGGAGGTAGAGGCGGAGATGAGGGCCGCAGGCCGCAGGGTCAGCGAGGCGCCCGCAGAGGATCTGGACCGGGTGTGGGAAGCCGTGAAGGCCCGCGAGCGTAGGGGCCCGCACGGGTCCGGGACCAAGTGATGAAGATCAAGATCGGCAAGACCACGCTCGCCGTCGAGCGGGGCGACATCACCGACGCGGAAGTGGACGCCGTCGTCAACGCCGCGAACTCCGAACTGTGGATGGGCGCCGGGGTAGCGGGGGCCATGAAGCGCAAGGGTGGAGTCGTGATCGAGGAAGAAGCGCTGCGCCAGGGCCCCATCGACATCGGCGAGGCCGTCCTCACCGTCGCCGGCAACCTGCCCGCAACCCACGTGATCCACGCGGCCACCATGGGGAAAGACCTCAAGACGGACCCCGAGAAGATCGCCGCCGCGACCAGGTCCACCCTGGCCTTGGCGGAGAAGCACAAGATGGAGTCGATCGCCTTCCCCGCGCTCGGCAGCGGCGTCGGCGGTGTGCCCCCAGCACAGTCAGCCGAGGTCATTGTCTCCACGGTCGTCCAGCACGTCACGCGGGGTCAATCGAGCCTCCAGAAAGTGCTGTTCGTCCTTTACCAGGACGAGGCCTACAAAGCCTTCACCGACACCCTGAAGAGGCTCAGCCCCGCCAAGTAGAGCGCCGAATCCCCGTCTCTGGTCTGTGCGGACTGTCAACCGCGCGGACACCACGGCGACAGCAGCGCGACACTGGACCCGTCACGGCGGTCTCGAGCCCGCGGCCTTATTACGGAACGAGGCCCGGTCGAGGCCCCGGCGTCTCAGCCCGACCCGCAAGCCGCCCGTCCGCAAGTCGAGCAAGAAGCTGCCATTTTTGGTCAGTACGCCGATCACGCCCTGCCGTTTTCCTAGCGTCTCCCCTTTCCTAGCCCCCGAGTGCCAAAAAGTGGCACGAACTTAGCATCAGGGGGTGGTGATCTGGACGTGCACTCTGTTTCTTGCGCCCCGGAGGATCGAATGACGACTGCGGTTGGGGATGGGGAGTAGCCGATGGCCGCCACGATGCACGATCTGCTGACCATCCTCGTCGAGCGGGGAGCTTCCGATCTGCACATCACGACCGGCACCTACCCGCAGCTCCGGGTGCACGGCAAGCTGGCCTCGCTGACTCAGTTCGAGCAGCTCATGCCCCAGGACACGCAACGGCTCGCCTACAGTGTGCTGAACGAAGGCCAGAAGCAAAAGTTCGAGGAGGACAACGAGCTCGACCTGTCCTTCGGCATCCAGGGACTGGCCCGCTTTCGCTGCAACATCTACCGCCAGCGCGGCGCCGTCGCCTGCGCCATCCGCGTCATCCCGACCAAGATCAAGGGCTTCCACGAGCTGGGCTTGCCCCCCATCGTCGAGCAGCTGGCGGACCGGCCGAAGGGGCTCATCCTGGTGACCGGTCCCACCGGCTCGGGCAAGTCGACCACCCTCGCCGCCATGGTCGACAAGATCAACTCCGAGCGGAGCGAGCACATCGTCACCATCGAGGATCCCATCGAGTTCGTCCACCAGCACAAGAAGTGCCTCGTGAACCAGCGCGAGGTCTTCTCCGATACCCAGTCCTTCAAGAACGCGCTGAAGTACATCCTGCGCCAGGACCCGGACGTCGTGCTGGTGGGAGAGATGCGCGACCTGGAGACGATCGCCGCCGCCCTCACCATCGCGGAGACCGGCCACCTCACCCTCGGGACGCTGCACACCAACTCCTGCGCCCAGACCATGAACCGCATCATCGACGTCTTCCCGACGAGCCAGCAGGATCAGGTGCGCGCCCAGCTCGCGCTGGTGCTGGAGGGTGTCTTCTGCCAGCAGCTCATCCCGACGAGCGACGGCCGCGGCCGGGCCATGGCGATGGAGATCATGGTGGTCACGCCCGCGATCCGCAACCTGATCCGCGAGGAGAAGATCCACCAGATCTATTCGGCCATGCAGGCGGGGCAGAAGTTCGGCATGCAAACGATGAACCAGTCCCTGCTGACCCTGATCCAGCGGCGCAAGATCTCGAAGGAAGAAGCCCTGAACCGCACGACGAACCCCGACGAGCTGCTCCAGCTCTTGAGCGGCCCGTCTCCGGGCCCCTCCGGCCCGGCCGGCGGCCCGGCCCGCAGCGCGGGAGGCAGCGCGGCGCCGGGCGCGCCGAGCGGCTCTCCGTTCGCCAAGCGCTGATGGCGGGGGGAGCGCGTGGCGAGGCGGCGATGACCTGTCTGCCGAGGAGGCTCTAAGATGGCTGTCTTCGCGTATCAGGGCCGCGGCGCGGCCGGTGTGCAGAAGGGAGAGATCGAGGCCCCGGACCGCATGACGGCGGTGGGCGAGCTGCGACGGCGGGCGATCCTCGTCACCCAGATCAGCGAGAAGGCTGGGGGGAAGACCCCGGTCAGGATCGGGAGCAAGGTCAAGGACAAGGAGATGGCGATCTTCCTCCGCCAGTTCTCCACCATGATCGACGCCGGCCTGCCGCTCGTCCAGTGCCTCAACATCCTCGCCGAGCAGAGCGAGTCCCGGAACCTGCGCGGAGTCACCGGCAATGTCGCCCGCACCGTGGAGCAGGGATCCACCCTCGCGGAGTCGCTCCGTAAGCACCCGCGCACCTTCGACGACCTCTTCACCAACATGGTCGATGTCGGCGAGACGGGCGGTATCCTGGACGTCATCCTCCAGCGGCTCGCCGGCTACGTCGAGAAGGCGGCCGCCCTGAAACGAAAGGTGAAGGGGGCCATGGTGTACCCCGCCTCCATCATCGGCGTGGCCTTCCTGGTCATCGTCTTCATGCTCACGTTCGTCATCCCGACCTTCGCCACCATGTTCAAGGAGATGGGCGCGGAGCTGCCCCTGCCCACCCGGATCGTCATCGGGCTCAGCGGCTTCGTCCGGAGCTACATCCTGCTCATCATCGCGGGGCTGGTCGGTTGCGTGTTCGCCCTGCGCTCCTACTACCGCACGGAGAACGGCAAGTCCACCATCGACGCCCTCGTGCTGAGGGTCCCGATCTTCGGGCCGCTCATCCGGAAGGTTGCGGTGGCGCGCTTCACGCGGACGCTGGGGACGCTCGTGCAGTCCGGCGTCCCGATCCTGGAGGGCCTCCGCATCACCGCCGCCACCGCCGGCAACAAGGTCGTGGAGAAGGCCGTGCTCCAGTGCCGCGCGGCAGTGACGGAAGGCAAGACGCTGGCCGAGCCGCTCAAGATCTCGGGCGTGTTCCCGCCCATGGTCACCCAGATGATCTCGGTGGGCGAGCAGACGGGCGCGCTGGACGCCATGCTCAGCAAGATCGCCGATTTCTACGACGACGAGGTGACCACGGCGGTCAATACCCTGACGTCCCTGCTCGAGCCGATCATGATCGTCTTCCTCGGCGGTGTGGTCGGGGGGCTGGTCGTGGCCATGTACCTGCCGATCTTCAAGCTCGTCACCTTGATCAAGTAGGACGGGAAGCCCGGGTGGCGACGCCGCCGACCAGCTGGACCCGCCTCTGGGGATTGAACCGGGCGCGCCTCATCACCGCCGCGGTGGTGCTGGGGGTCGGGGCCCTGCTGTGGTACGTCGAGGCATTCCCGTTTCCGTTCGGGTCCTTCGCGGTGGCGGTGACGGGCATGGGCCTGGCATGTCTCGTCCTGCCGCTCGCAACGCGTTGGCCCAACCTCCGTTCTCGCGCCAGCGTCGCATCCTCGGAGGGCGCCATCGAGGCCCCCTCCGCCCTTCTCGGCAAGGCCAGCGTCCGGGGCACCCGGCGCTTCGCCTGGTTTCAGCTCTCTCTCGACCTGGTCCTGATCACGGCGGTCGTGGCAACCACCGGCGGGGTCCAGTCGATCTTCGTCCCCCTGTATGTCCTCGCCGTGGTGGCCGCCTGCTTCCTGCTGTCCCGCGCAGGGGCCTTGATCGTGGCCGGGCTGTCGAGCCTGCTCCAGATCGGGCTGGTGGTGGGCCGCGCCGCCGTCGTCCTCCTGGGCCTGGCCGAGCCCGCCGACCCGATGCCGGTCGAGGTGCTCGCCGCGCTGCTCAACGCCGCGGTGCTGCTCGTCGTCGCCGTCGTGATCGCGTCGCTGGCGGCCCGCTACCAGCAGTCACAGGAGCACCTGGAGACCCACCGGAAGCACTTCTCCGACCTCCAGGCGTTCCGCGACCTGATCTTCGAGTCCGTCGGGTCCGGGCTCGTGGCCGTGGACACGGCGGGGCGGGTCACCGCCTTCAACCGGGCCGCCGCGTCCATCACCGGTGTCCGCGCGGCGGATGCCCTCGGCCAGCCGTGGGCGGCCATCCTCGGGCGGGGCGTGGACCTGGACCATGTGCGCCGGGGCGCCGACGAACTCGGGGAATTTCCTCCGCGCCACGAATTCCAGCTCACGCGACACGACGGCAGCCAGGTCCCTGTCGGCATCACGTTCTGGTCGCTCCGATCGGGAGGCGGCGAGGGCGTCGGGCTGATCGGCGTCTGCCAGGACCTCTCGCTGATCAAGCAAATGGAGGAGCGGATGCGCCAGGCCGACCGCCTGGCCGCGGTGGGCCGGCTCTCCGCCAACATGGCCCACGAGATCCGCAACCCGCTGGCCTCCATCTCGGGCGCCGTGCAGATGCTGGTCAAGGATCTGCCCGCGGACGGGAGCCGCAGCCGTCTCGTGGAGATCGTGCTGAAGGAGTCGGGACGACTGAACGACCTCGTGGGCGACTTCCTCGAGTACGCCCGCCCGGCGCCCATGGCGCCGCTCGCGGTCGACATGGGCCAGCTCCTCGACGAGGTGCTACTCCTGCTCGAGCACCGCTCCCTGCCGCCCAACCTCAAGATCAACCGCGAGTACGGAGAGGCCCTGATCGCCCACGTCGATCCACAGCAGATGCGGCAGGCGATCTGGAACCTCTGCCTGAACGCGGTGCAGGCCGTGCCCGACGCCGGCGGCGAGATCCGCGTAGGCGCGCGCCTCTTGCCCGGAGACCCGGGCCGGCTCGAGATGTGGATCGCGGACACCGGCCACGGGATCGCCGAGCACGATCTCCCCCACATCTTCGAGCCGTTCTACTCGACGAAGCCCGAGGGGAGCGGCCTCGGCCTGGCGCTCGTGTACCGGGTCATGCAGGATCACGGCGGCCACATCGACGCGAAGACGCGTCAGGGTGAAGGGACCACGTTCACCCTGACCTTGCCCGCCGCCCCCGGGGCGGCGCGGTCCGAGCTGTGCACACCCACTGTGAGGCAACCATGAGCGCAGCACGAGTCTTGATCGTGGACGACGAGAAGAGCATGCGGGACCTGCTCACCATCACGCTCGAGAAGTCCGGGTACGACGTGACGGCGGCGGAGGGCGGGGAGGCCGCCATCGAGGCGATCCGGAAGGACTCCTTCGACACCATCATCACGGATCTCCGAATGCCCCGGGTCGACGGCATGCAGGTGCTCCGCGCCGCCCGGGACCTGTCCCCCGAGACCGCGGTCATCGTCGTCACCGCCGTGGCCTCCACGGAGACGGCCGTCGAGGCCATGAAGCTCGGGGCTTACGACTACATCACGAAGCCGTTCAAGCTGGACGAAGTGGACCTGATCATCAAGAACGGGCTGGAGCGCAAGCGCCTCCGCGACGAGAACCTGTACCTGCGCCGGCAGCTCGAGACCCAGCACCGCTTCGAGAACATCATCGGCAAGAGCGCCCGGATCGCGGAGGTCTTCGACACCATCCGCAAGATCGCCGACAGCCCCGCCACCGCCATGATCTCCGGCGAGAGCGGCACCGGCAAGGAGCTGGTGGCCCGGGCCATCCACTTCAACAGCCTCCGCCGGGACAAGCCCTTCGTCTCGGTGAACTGCGGCGCCATCCCCGAGGGCCTCATGGAGTCCGAGCTGTTCGGCCACGTCAGGGGCTCCTTCACGGGCGCCGTGGCCAACAAGATCGGGCTCTTCGCGGCCGCGGAGGGGGGCACGCTGTTCCTCGACGAGATCACCGAGATCCCGCCCCTGCTCCAGGTCAAGCTGGTGCGCGCGATCCAGCTGCGCGAGGTCCGGCGCGTCGGCGACACCAAGGACATCAAGACCGACGTCCGGCTGATCGCCGCGTCGAATCGCGACCTGGAGACGGCGGTGCGCGACGGCGTGATGCGGGAGGACCTCTTCTACCGCCTCAACGTCATCCCCATCCACCTCCCCCCGCTCCGCGAGCGCCGCGAGGACATCGCGTTCCTGGTGGCCCACTTCATCCAGAAGTTCAGCAAGGAGCTGGGCAAGGACGTGCGCGGCGTGACGCCGGAGGCCATGGCCGTGCTGGAGCGCCACCACTGGCCGGGGAACATCCGGGAGCTGGAGAACGCCATCGAGCGCGCCATCGTCCTGGGGGCCGGCGAGATGCTCGGCGTCGACTCGCTGCCTGAGTCGGTGCGCCGCGAGCGCCCCGCCCGGGAGCCGGAGGTCCTGGACCTGCCCGAGGAGGGCGTCGACCTCGAGGCGACGCTGGACGATCTCGAGCGACGCTACCTGCGGATCGCGCTCGAGCGCACGGGGGGCGTGCAGACGAAGGCGGCCGAGTTGCTCCGGATGACGTTCCGCCAGTTCCGCTACAAGCTGCAGAAGCATAGTCTGGCGCGCCGGTCCGTGGCCGCCGAGTCATGACGTTTCTCGACTTGCCCGGTTACAGGCGCCGTCAGCGCCCGCGGCTCCTGCGCGCCTCGCGCCGTCCGCGCCTCGTCGCCGTTGTCCCGCTGCCGGCCGAACCACCCGGAGCGCTTTCGTTGACATTCCCAGCGCTTCGGGCTTGCAAGACGTCCTGAATTCCACTTCACGCGTTCCGGCGGAACGGAGCCGGAGTGCCTGGCACCGATCCTGCAGTCTCTTCAGACCAGACAGCATGAGGCCGCTCTGGGCGGTCCAAACCAAAACCCCTTGAGGAGGACACGGAAATGTTGAGCATCTGGCGCAAGAGAATGCAGGGCAACCAGCGCGGCTTCACGCTCATCGAGCTGATGATCGTCGTCGCCATCATCGGCATCCTGACGGCCATCGCCTTCCCGCTCTACGCGAACATCCAGGCGCGGGCGCGCGTAGGCAAAGCCCAGGCCGACGCCCGCACGCTCGCCTCGGCCGCGGTCGTCTACTCGGCCCACACGGGCGTGCTCCCGGGCGCTCTGACCGATCTCACGTCCGCCGTGACGGTCAACGGCGTCTCCG
>WNGF01003295.1_pt1 | contig 22104 bp, 19 predicted proteins | sample 5400641 | NCBI WGS metagenome assembly WNGF01 (sample SAMN13153371, study PRJNA577476) | soil metagenome | isolation source: 80 cm soil or saprolite under grassland replicate 2 | place: USA:California | collected 2016-06-15 | reverse complement strand
GTTGAGAACGACGGTCTCCATGTTCGAATCGCGGTAGCGCTCGCTGACCCGGCGGAAGTTCCGGATGTTCGTCTGCTCGCGCGTGAACGCCTGCACCATGCGCATGCCGGCGATGTCCTCGGCGAGCGTCGCCGTCACAAGCCCGAGCCGCTCCCGCACTGCCCGGTATGCGCGCGAGGAGCGGATGCGGAAGATCACCGTCGCGATGCTCATCAGCGGAATGACGGCGAGCGTCGCGAGCGCGAGCCGCCAGTCGAGGACGAAGAGGAGGATCGCCGTCCCGAGCAGCGTCAGCGTGCTCTGCACGAGCGTCGTGACCCCGTCGGTCACCAGCTGGTCGAGCGCCTCGACGTCGTTCGTGAGCCGGCTGATGATCACACCGGCCCGGTTGCGCTCGTAGAAGCCGAGCGAGAGGCGCTGGAGGTGGCCGAAGAGCTTGTTCCGCAGGTCGGCCAGGATCCGTTCCCCGACCCAGCCGGTCAGATAGGTCTGCACGTAGCTCATGCCCCAGTTGGCGAGCCCGGCGACGAGAAAGGCACCGACGATCCACCAGAGCTTCGCGAGGTCGTGGCGGCGGATGCCGTCGTCGACGGCGTACTTCGAGAGGAAGGGCGGCGCGAGGGCGGTCGCCGTCGCCGCGAGCAGCGAGAAGATCGAGAGGATCGTCCTGCCCTTGTACGGCGCCGTCAGCCGTGCGAGCGTCGCGAGCCGTCGACGCGTGCGCCGCCAGGACCAGTCGTCCACCCTGGCGCCGCGCTCCTGCGTCAGATGTCCTCCGGGCTGCCACACTCTCATGCGACTTCCTCCACCGCCGCGCGCGCCTCCACTGCATCGGCGAACTGCCGCTCGAGCAGGCCGTGCTCGTAGATGTCGCGGTAGACCGCGCTCGTCTCCAGCAGCTCGTCGTGCGTGCCGCGTGCGGCGATGCGGCCGCTGTCGAGGACGACGATCTCGTCCGCGAGGGAGATCGTCGACAGGCGATGCGCGATGATCAACGTCGTCCGGCCGCGCATGGCCTCGCGCAGCCCGAGCCGGATCTTCGCCTCGGTCGTCGCGTCGACGGAGGCCGTCGCGTCGTCGAGGATCAGGATGCGCGGGTCGACCGCGATCGCGCGCGCGATCGCGAGCCGCTGTCGCTGTCCGCCGGAGAGCGTGATCCCGCGCTCGCCGATGACGGTCTCGTACCGGTCGGGCAGGCGCTCGACGAACTCGTGTGCCTGCGCGAGCCGCGCAACGTGCTCGACCTCCTCGTCGCTCAGGTCCGGGGCACCAAAGGTGATGTTCTCCCGTACCGTGGCGGAGAACAGGAACGGATCCTGCGAGATGACGCCGATCTCGCGCCGAAGCGAGCGCAGCGTGACGTCGCGGACGTCCACGCCGTCGACCAGGACACGGCCGGCGGTGACGTCGTAGAAGCGCGGAACGAGCGACGTCAGCGTCGTCTTGCCGGAGCCGGTATGGCCGATCAAGGCAATCGTCCGGCCGGCGGGCACGTCGAGGTCGATCTCCTCGAGCACCGCGCGCCCGGGCATGTATTCGAAGCCGACGTTCTCGAAGCGGAGATCGCCGCCGCCCTCCGGCAGCTCGACGGCCTCCGGCCTGTCGGCGATCTCTTCCGGCTCGTCCATGATCTGGAAGATCCGCTCTCCGGAGGCGGTCGCGCGCTGCGCCTGTCCGACCCACATGCCGAGCGAGCGGAGCGGCATCACGAGCATGCCGAGATAGAGGTTGAAGGCGACGAAGCCGCCGACCGTGAGCGACCCGTGCGTGACCATCCGCGCGCCGACGAGCAGCACGGCACCCTGCGCCACGAGCGGAACCCAGGAGATAAGCGGGACATACAGCGCCCGCTGACGGTTCGCCCTGATCGTCTGCCGGAACACGGCCTCCGAGCGGCTGTTGAACTTCTCGTGCTCCTGCGGCTCCTGCGCGAACGACTTGACCACGTGGACGCCGACAATGTTTTCCTCGGCGACGGTGGCCACGTCCGCGAGCTTCTGCTGTACGTCACGCAGCGTCGGGTGCGCGACGCGGCTGTAGCGATATGCGAGCACGACGAGGATCGGAGTGATCGCGAGCGCGATCAACGCGAGCCTCCACTCGAAGACGAAGAGGACCGCGGTCACAGACAGCACGGTCAGGATGTTCTGGAAGAAGAAGATCAAGCCGTAGCCGAGGAAGAACCGCACACCCTGCAGGTCGACCGTCGCGCGCGACATCAGCTGGCCGGTCTGGTGACGGTCGTAAAACCCGAACGAGAGGCGAACGAGGTGCGCGTACAGACCCTGGCGCATGTCCATCTCGACCGCGAGCGCCTGCTTCCCGGAGATCAGCCTGCGTCCGGACATCAACAAGGCGCGGATGAAGCCGAGAGTGACGATCGCCCAGACGAAGAGCCAGAGCTTGTGCGCGTCGTGCGGCCCCAGCGCGCTGTCAATCACGTGCTTCGTCACCCAGATCAGCGCGATCTGGGCTGCCTGCGAGGCGACCGCGAGCACGATCGAGATGACGAGGGAAACCTTGTAGGGACGCAGGAAGCCGAGCAGGCGCGCGAATGTGCGCCGGTACGGCGGTCGGTCCTGCTCCTGCACCCTTGAAATCTAGCCGCCGAGGTGCGCCAGCTCGTCGCGCACGAGGGCGGCCGCGCGAACCGTGAGCGTCCTGTTCGCGGGCGCATTCAGCCAGCCGCTGGCGCCCGACGGATGGGGAAGCGGGATCACGGCCGCGCCCTCGAGTTCGAAGCGGCGGCCGATGCAGGAGGTGAGCCCGCTGAGTCCGAGCAGCCGCTTGATCGCGAGCCCGCCGACGGGAACGATCAGCGCAGGCCGGACGATCCGCAGCTCCCAGTCGCGCCAGAACGTGCACAGCTCCTGCTCGCGCAGCGTCGGCGTACGGTCGCCGCGCCCGGACGGCGCACGGCCCGGATAGCAGCGCGTCACCGAGGCGCAGTAGAACGTGGAGTAGAACTCGTCCTCCTCCATGCCGAGCCAGCGCCGCAGGGTCTTGCCGGCGCGGCCGCGCCAGGGCCGCCGCTCCTCACCCTCGACGATGCCCGGCGCCTGTCCGTACATGTAGGCGCGCTGCCCACGGAACTCGTTCCGGACCGGCCAAGACTCGAGCGGGTAGCCGGCCTCGATGCAGGCACGGCAGACGGCGAGATCGCGCTGGAGCGAGGCGAGTGAGCGGTACGAGCTTCGCCTGCGCGTCACGCGCGGACGACGACGAAGTACCGGCCCTCGTGCAGGACCTCGCCCCCGCCGAGCTCGTCCGCAAGCTCGGAGCCCGTGAAGACGCGCTTGTAGACGGTCCAGCGCGAGCCGTCCTTCAGGACACGCTGTTCCCAGCGCGTTGCCTCGGCGCCGGAGGTGCGCATCGATCCGACGACGACGAGCTCCGGCGCGACGCGGCGCGCCTCGGCGAGAAAACGGAGGCGCTCGGCCTCTTCGAGGTGGCAGTAGAAGTAGCTCGCGAAGACGCGCTCGAAGCTGTCGGCGTCGAACGGCAGGTCGAGGGCATCGGCCTGCACGAAGCGTGCGCTCGGCGCCTGCTCGCGCGCGACCGCGAGCATTCGCTCGCTTTGATCGAGTCCGACGACCTCCCCTTGCAAATGTCGCGTGAGAAAGCCGGTGCCGCACGCGACGTCGAGCGTGCGATGCGGGAGAAGACCGGCGACAACACGTTCGAGTACCTCGAGCTCGTCTTCCCAGCCCGGACGATCCCGTTCGCTGTACAGGCCCACGCCGAGCCACCAGTCGTCGTACTCGTGGGCCCGGCGGTCGTAATAGACCTTCACCGGCTCCTAGAGTACGCGCGATGGAATTGCCGCTCGAATCGGTACCGAACTTCTCCGAAGGGCGCGACCGGGCAACGATCGACGCCCTCCGCGCGGCGCTCTCGCACCACACCGAGTTGCTCGACGTCCACTCCGACCCCGACCACAACCGCTCCGTGTTCACGCTCGTCGGCGACGAGGAGGACCTCGTGGCCGCACTCCTGTCGGGGATCGCGACTGCACAGGAGCGGATCGACCTCCGCCGGCACGAGGGCGCGCATCCGCGCATCGGAGCCGCCGATGTCGTCCCGATCGTGGCGCTCGACCCGGCCGCCGCGGAGCGTGCGCGGGGCTGCGCGCTCCGCCTGGCAGATCGAATCGGATCGGAGCTCGAGCTTCCCGTCTTCCTCTACGGCGAATCGGCTCCGGGTCGCGGCCCCGCCTTCTTCCGGCAGGGCGGTCCCGCCGAGCTGCAACGGCGCATCGACGCGGGGGAGGTGCGTCCGGACTTCGGTCCTCCACGGCTGGACGAGGGGGCCGGCGGCGTCATCGTCGGCGCGCGGCGCCCTCTGATCGCGTTCAACGTCAACCTGGATACGGACGACGTTGAGATCGCGCGAGCGATCGCTGCGGTCGTGCGGGAGAGGGGCGGCGGCTTCCCGGGAGTACGTGCACTAGGGCTTGCGTTGCCGAGCGTCGGACGCGTCCAGGTGAGCATGAACGTGGAGGACTACGAGGCGGTGGAGCTCCACGAGATCGTGACGCGCGTGGAGGAGGAGGCGGGCGCGCGAGGCGCGGCGGTTGCGGGTGCCGAGCTGGTGGGCCTGCTGCCGGCGGGCGCCGCCGTCGCCGCCGCGGGCGCTGTGCTGCGTATCGAAGGCTTCAGCCCTTCGCACGTGCTGGAGCTGCGCCTCCTCGACCGGATGCGTGACCGGCCCTGAGCGACACGAGGCCGGCAAGGCCGACCAGAGGCAGCGCGATCGCCGCCCCGACGAAGACCGATCGCGTGGCGAGGACCGCGAACAGAGGTCCGATGAAGATCAAACCGGTCGCGTGCGCCCCGCGGTGTACGAGCGAGATCAGCCCGATCACGCGTCCCAGCACGGCGTCCGGCACCTCTTCCTGTGCAGCGGAATAGAGCAAGACCATCACCCCGGCCTGAATCGCGCCGGTCACCACGCCCGCGGCGAGGGCCGGTGGCAGGGAATCGGCGAGCGCGAAGAGTGTGTAGCCGACGGCATAGCCCAGCCACAGGAAGAGGCTAAGCCGGACCTTGTGTCGAACCGCGATGCGCGACAACAGCGCACCTGCGGTGACCGCGCCCACCGCGTACGCCGCGGCCACGAGGGAGAAGCTTCCTGGCCCGAGATCGAGGGTCTTGCGCACGAGCTGCGGCACGCCGACCATCCAGGTTCCCGATCCGACGGTCACGCCGACGGCAAGAACGAGCACGCCGATCGTGAGCGCGCGGCGTGGACGCAGAGCCGAGAACCCCTCCCGAATTCGCGGTGGCGTCACGATCTCGGTGCGCGTCCGCGCCGCGCGAACTCCCGCGATCAGAATCGCGGACGCGAAGAACGACGCCGCGTTGAACAGGAAGAACAGGCTGAGCGGCATGAAGACCAGCAAACCCCCCGCCGCGGCCCAGCCGCCGACCCGAACCGCCTCCGCCGACGCTCGCACGAGACCATTGGCGGTTTGCACGTTGCGGCGTTCGACCAGCGCCGGAAGCAGCGCACCGTAGGCCGGATCGAAGTAGCTGGTCGCGGTTACGACCGCGAAGGCGGCCACCACGAGCATCCAGAGCTGCAAATTCCCGGTGAGCCCGGCGACGGCGACAGGCACCAGCACCAGCCCGCGAACCACGTCGGCGGCGACCATTGTGTTTCGCCGGTCGCGCCGGTCCGCGACCACGCCGCCGTGCAGGCCGAAGATGAGAGCGGGAACACTGTCCGCGAGCCGGACTGCGAGGACACCCAGCGGCCCGGCGGTCACGAGCGCGAACCACATCAGCGCGACGTACTGAAAGGCGTCTCCGAGCTCACTGACGACAACCGCCGTATACGTTCGTCGGAAGTCGCGGCGCCGCAGGAGGTGGAGTGCGCGCTCCGTCGGGATCGGCGGTAGCGGTGTGCCGGCCAGCATCTCTTCGGGCTCTGCTGAGTGGATCGGCCACGCCCGGAGTCTGCCCCGGTTGGCCGGGAGCCGGTGCCGCTCCCGGGACTAGACTGGCCGCGCGATGGCTCAGGCGACCGCGATCCGCCTGACCGGAGACGATCTTCGGATCGAAGACGTCTGGGCGGTCGCGTTCGGCGACGCCGACGCCGCGCTCTCGGACGAAGCCCGGGCGAAGATGCGCGCTGCGAGGGAGCTCGTCGAGCGCGCCGCGCACGGGAGCCGGGAGCACACGTACGGCATCAACACGGGCTTCGGCCGGTTCGTGTCGAGATCGATCCCCGAGGAGCAGACCGAGGAGCTCCAGCTACGGCTTCTGCGCAGTCACGCCTGTGGTGTCGGCGAGCCCTACCCGGCGGAGATCGTCCGCGCGGCAATGCTCCTGCGCGCGAATGCGCTGGCGAAGGGCACCTCCGGGGCGCGGATCGAGACCGTCGAGCTCCTGCTGGAGTGCGTCAACCGGGGTGTGCTCCCGTACGTCCCCAGTCGAGGCTCCGTCGGGGCGAGCGGAGACCTCGCGCCCCTCGCACACCTCGCTCTGCCGTTGGTGGGGGAGGGCGAGGCGTGGCACGAAGGCGAGCTGCTGTCCGGTGCGGACGCGCTGGCGGCCGCAGGGCTGGAGCCGACGCGGCTCGCGGCGAAAGAGGGGCTCTCTCTCGTCAACGGCACGCAGTTCATGGCCGCTTTCGGCTCGCTGGGTCTCGTGCGGGCCCGCCGGCTCGCCGCGGCGGCAGACCTCGCGTGTGCGCTCTCGCTCGAGGCGCTGCAGGGGTCGCGTACGAGCTTCATTCCCCAGATCCACCGTCTCCGTCCTCTGCGCGGACAGGCGGCCTCGGCGGCAAACGTCATGCGGCTGCTCGAGGGCTCGGCGATCATCGAAGCGCACAAGTGGTGCGACAAGGTGCAGGACGCGTACTCGCTGCGGTGTGCTCCTCAGGTGCACGGCGCGGCACGTGACCTGCTCGATTACGTCGAGGGGACGTTCGCGGTCGAGCTCAACGCCGCGACGGACAACCCGCTCGTGCTCGTGGAGGACGAGCTGCTCGTCTCCAACGGCAACTTCCACGGACAGCCGCTCGCCTTCGCGCTCGACGCGCTCACCATGGCTTGCTCGGAGCTGGCGAACATCTCCGAGCGCCGCGTCGAGCGCCTCGTGAATCCGAATCTGTCCGACGGGCTACCCGCGTTCCTGACCACGGACGGCGGCCTGAACTCCGGCTTCATGATCCTGCAGTACGTGGCGGCGTCGCTCGTGAGCGAGAACAAGGTGCTCTGTCATCCCGCAAGCGTCGATTCGATCCCGACGAGCGCCGGTCAGGAAGATCATGTGTCGATGGGGAACGCCGCCGGCCTCAAGGCGTGGCAGGTGCTCGCGAATTCGGAGCGTGCGCTCGCGATCGAGCTCCTCGCCGGGGCACAGGGGGTCGAGTTCCTCGCTCCGCTCGAGCCCGGGGAGGGAGTTCGGGCGACACACGCGTTCGTGCGGTCGCTCTCGCGACGCCTGGGTGACGACAGGCCGCTCGCCGGTGACATCGAGGCGGTGGCGACGGCGATCCGCGACGGGTCGCTCCTCGGCGCTGTCGAAGCCGAGGTGGAGAAGCTCGCGTGAGCACCACCCGGCCTCTCGAAGCGGTGGTGTGGGAGCTCTGCGGCGACCTCTCCCGAATCCGCGCTCCGCGCGGCACTGAGTTACACGCGCGCGCGTGGGCGATCGAGGCTCCACTGCGGATGCTGCTCAACAACCTCGATCCCGAGGTGGCTGAGCGCCCCGAGGAGCTCGTCGTCTACGGCGGCTCGGGCAAGGCTGCGCGCAACCCCGACGCCCTGCGCGCGATTGTCCGCTCGCTCCTCCAGCTCGCCGAGGACGAGACCCTGCTCGTCCAAAGCGGTAAGCCGGTTGGCGTCTTTCGGACCCACCCGGGTGCACCGCGGGTGCTGATCGCAAACGCGTTGCTCGTGCCGCGCTGGGCGACGTGGGACGAATTCCGCCGCCTCGAGGCACTAGGGCTGACGATGTTCGGCCAGATGACGGCCGGGAGCTGGATCTACATCGGCACGCAGGGAATCCTCCAAGGCACCTACCAGACGTTCGCGGCCGCGGGGGAGACGCACTTCGGCTCGCCCGATCTCTCCGGTCGCACGATCCTGACGGCCGGGCTGGGCGGGATGGGCGGAGCTCAGCCGCTGGCCGGGACGATGGCCGGCGCGGCGATCCTTTGCGTCGAGGTCGATCCGGCGCGCATCGAGCGGCGAATCGAGACTCGGTATCTCGACGAGGTGACAGATTCGCTGGACGACGCGCTCGCGCGGATCCGGGCGGCGGCGGCCGAGCGGCGCGCGCTGTCCGTCGGCTTGCTCGGGAACGCTGCGGAGGTCGTGCCGGAGCTGGCGCGCCGCGGCGAGCACTTCGACCTGGTGACCGATCAGACCGCGGCGCACGACCCGCTTACGGGCTACATCCCGGTGGGCCTGAGCGTCGAGGAGGCGGCGACGCTCCGTTTGTCCGATCCCGACGAGTATCTGTCGCGGGCGCGCGCGTCGATCGTCCGCCACGTCGAAGCGCTCCTCCAGTACGTCCGAGCCGGGAGCTATGTTTTCGATTATGGCAACAACCTCAGAGGTGAGGCCCGTGATGGTGGGGTAGAGGAGGCCTTCTCATATCCGGGCTTCGTCCCGGCCTATATTCGGCCGCTCTTCTGCCGCGGCGTCGGTCCGTTCCGGTGGGCGGCGCTCTCGGGTGAGGCGGCGGACATCGCGGCGATCGACGCGGTGCTCCGCGACCTCTTCCCCGACGATCCGCTCCTGCAGCGATGGCTCGAGCTCGCACCGAAGCGGGTCGCGTTCCAGGGACTGCCCGCTCGGATCTGCTGGCTCGGCTACGGCGATCGGGCTCGAGCGGGACTTGCGATCAACGACCTCGTGCGAAGCGGAGAGGTCAAGGCGCCGGTGGTGATCGGGCGGGATCACCTCGATTCGGGTTCCGTCGCCTCGCCCTTCCGCGAGACGGAGGCCATGCGTGACGGCTCCGACGCGATCGCCGACTGGCCGATTCTCAACGCCCTCCTCAACGTCGCCGCGGGCGCGACCTGGGTGAGCGTCCACCACGGTGGGGGTGTCGGTATCGGCAACTCCATCCACGCGGGCATGGTCGTCGTGGCCGACGGCACCGAGGAGGCGGCGGAGCGCTTGGAACGGGTGCTGACGACCGATCCCGGGACGGGCGTCATGCGGCACGTCGATGCGGGCTATCCCGAGGCTCTCGCCGCGGCCGAGGCGCACGGGCTCGAGCCGCCGATGCCGCAGTCCGAACGCGGATGAGCTCCGCGGGCGGCCGGCGCCGCCTGCTCGTCCGCGACCTCGCGCAACTCGCCACTCCGGCGGGCTCGGCCGCTCCCCTGCGCGGCGACGCACTGGGCGAGGTGGAGGTGCTCGAGAACGCATTCGTCCTCTGCGACGGCGAGTCGATCGAGGCCGTCGGCCTCATGCGCGACCTCGGACGGCTCGAGGGCGAAGTCGAGGAGCTCGACGGACGGGGATCGTGCGCGATCCCGGGCCTCGTCGACTGCCACACGCATGCGTGCTTCGCGGGCGACCGCGTCGACGAGTTCTCGCTGCGTGCGGCGGGAGCGAGCTACGAGGAGCTCCACGCGGCCGGCGGGGGCATCATGGCGACGGTCCGCGCCACGCGCGCGGCGCGCGAGGCGGAGCTCGCGAAGGCGGTCCGCACGCACCGCGCCTGGATGCTTCGTGCCGGAACGACGACGTTCGAGTCCAAATCGGGATACGGGCTCGACCGCGAAACGGAGCTCGCCTCCCTGCGCGCGATCGCGGACGCCGGAGGCATCCCGACCTGGCTCGGCGCACACGCGGTCCCGCCCGAATCCGGCGACGCGGACGCCTACCTCGACTTTGCGCTGAGAGAGGTGCTTCCTGCCGCGGCCGAGCTCGCAGAAGCTGCCGACGTCTTTCTCGAGCGCGGCGCGTTCGACGCCGTGCAGGCCCGGCGGTACCTGGAGGCGTGCGCTGCGGCCGGCCTCGTGCTGCGCCTGCACGGGGACCAGTTCAGCGAGCTGGGCGCCGTCGCGCTTGCGATCGAGCTCGGAGCCCGTTCGATCGACCACCTCGAGGCCACGGGCGAAGCGGGCGTCGCCGCGCTTGCAGAGAGCGACGTGGCCGCCGTCCTGCTGCCGGCGAGTGCTCTCTTCCTCGGCTTGCCGATGCCGCCTGCTCGAGCGCTCGTCGATGCGGGCGCGATCGTGGCGCTCGCGACCGACTTCAATCCGGGCAGCGCGTTCTGCGAAAGCCTCCCGCTGGTGTGCTCTCTGGCCGCGACCCAGCTCAAGCTCTCTCCTGTCGAGGCGCTCGCCGCCTGCACGGTCAACGCGGCCCACGTGCTCGGCCGCTCGGCAAGGCTGGGCAGACTCGCCCCGGGCTACGCGGCCGACCTCGTCCTCCTCGAGGCTCCCGACTGGCGCTACCTCGCCTATCACCTGGGCGGCGGGCTCGTCGCGAACGTGGTCGTCGACGGCACGCCGGCGGAGCTACGCTAAGCGGCATGCCGACGAAAAAACAGCGGCGACGGATGCAGAAGGCGCGCCGGCACGAATACGAGTACGTCTATGTCGACGAGGAGGGAAACGAGGTCGCGGTCGATCCGGCCGAGCTGCACCCGGAGAAGGACGGCAAGAAATCCGAGGCTCGCGCGCGACGAAACGGCAGTCGCAGCACCGATGCCCGCAAAGGCTCCCGACGGACGATCGAGCCGCCCTCCTGGCGCCGCGCCGCTCGCCGAGGACTGATCTTCGGACCGGTTCTCGTCGTGGCGATGACGCTCATCAACCACAACGCATCGGTCCTGCAGCAGATCCCGTCTGCGATCTTCCTGATCGCCTTCTTCATTCCGTTCAGCTATTTCACCGACTCGCTTGCGTACCGCATGTACCGCAAGCGCGTCGGGGGAACTAAGCCCTAAAGACCTTTCTCTTCTCCGCGGTAGTGACCCTCGCCGGGCCACGGCGCGAGGACGAGCAGGATGCGCGCTCCCGTATCGGTGGAAATCGAGCGCCGCTCGTCGGCGTCGAACGAGAAGAAGGATCCGGTCTCGCCGTCGATCGCCTCCCCGCCGGACTCGACTCGGACGGATCCCTCGACTACGGAGACGAGTGCCCGCTCCTTGACCTGGTGGTCGCCGAGCCGCTGGCCGGGCTCGAGCGCGACGAGCACCGCGCGCGCCGCCGGATCGGAGCGAAGCACGACGGGCGAACGGCTGCCGCCCGGCGTGTCGATCTCCCGCAGGTTCCAGCTCTGCACCCCGTGATCCTAAACGGCCTGAGGCGCCCTGAAGGCCGCCGTTAGACTCAAACGCCCGTGAGCCTCGCCGTCGACCGATACGAGCTCGGCCCGATCGGCACGAACTGCTACGTCGTCCGCGCCGAGCGTGACGCGTCGGAAGCCGTCGTCGTCGACCCGGGCGGCGACGCCGCGCGACTCCGACTCGAGCTCGCAGGGATGAACGCTCGGTGCGCCGCCATCCTCGTCACCCACGGCCACTGGGATCACCTGGGCGCGGTCGCCGATCTGGCCGAGGGAACCGGCGCTCCTGTTTACATGGCGGAGGAAGAGCGGGTGCTGCTGGAGGACGTCAACAGCTTCACGCCGCCGGGCGTCCAGATTCGGCCGTACACGCCCGACGTCCTGCTCCAGGGCGACGAGACGCTCGAGCTCGCCGGTATCTCGTTCACGACGCTGCGCATTCCCGGTCACTCCCCGGCTCACCTCGCGTACTACGCCGACGGGTGTGTGTTCTCGGGCGACCTCGTGTTCGCGGGCTCCGTCGGCCGCACCGACCTGCCCGGCGCAGACTGGGACACGCTGGTCGGATCGGTGCGCATGCTCGCCGACCGCTTTGCGCCGGAGACGGTCGTCTATCCCGGTCACGGGCCGGAGACCACACTCGGCGCCGAGCTCGAACGCAATCCGTTTCTCGCGGAGCTGCGCGCGTGACGCGCTTCGAGGCGCCGCGCGGAACGCACGACATCCTTCCGTCCGAGCAGCCGCTCTGGCAATGGGTGACCGGACAGATGGAGGAGGTCTGCGCGCTCTACGGCTACCGCCGTATCGACACGCCCGGGATCGAAGACACCGAGCTGATCGTCCGCACGTCCGGTGGCGGATCGGACATCGTGCAGAAGGAGACGTACACGTTCAGCGACCGCGGCGGCCGGTCGTTGACTCTGCGTCCGGAGGGGACCGCGCCCATCTGCCGTGCGTACATCGAGCACGGCCTGCACCGCGAGCCACAGCCGCAGAAGCTGTACACGATCGGCCCGATGTGGCGCTACGACCGGCCGCAGAAAGCCCGCTACCGCGAGCACTGGCAGCTGTCCGTGGAGGCGATCGGGACGGACGATCCGGCCGTTGACGCGGAGGTGATTCAGCTCTACGCCGAGCTGTTGCGACGCCTCGGCGTGACCGAGTACGAGCTCCATCTGAACACGATTGGCGATCAGACTTGCCGGCCGAAATACCTAGAGGAGCTCTCGCGCTGGCTGGATCTCAATGATCACCTGCTAAACGAGGAGGCCCGAGCGAAGAGACGCACCAGCCCTTTACGCGTTTTCGACGTCAAAGACGCAAACGTGCAGGCCGCTCTCGCGTCCGCGCCAGACCTTAGTGAGTACCTCTGCGAGGCTTGTCGCGAACACTTTCATGCGGTCCGGACCTACCTGAACTCATACAAGATTCAATACGAGATCAAACACCGTCTCGTGCGTGGGCTCGACTACTACACACGCACCGTCTTTGAGTTCAAGAGCCGGGATCTCGGCGCTCAGGACAGCATCTGCAGCGGCGGTCGCTACGACGGCTTGATCGAAGAGATCGGCGGACCGCCCACGCCGGGTATGGGATTCGGGGCCGGTGTGGAGCGCCTGACTCTCAGTGTCAAACGCGGGCCGACGAAGCCGGCTGGAGTCGACGTGTACTTCGTGTGCGCGGAGAGCTCCGATCGTGACCGCGTGCTTCCGCTCCTGGCGGAGCTGCGGCGGCGCGGGCTCCGCGCCGACATCGACTACGGGGGCCGGTCGCAGAAGGGGCAGATCGGCCAGGCCAGCCGGCTCGGCGCGGGCTGGACGGTGATCGTCGACGGCGGTCACGCAACGGTGCGCGAGCCCGGGCGTGACGACTGGACGGCGACCCTCGACGAGCTCGTCGACAGAATCTCTGGATGAACGGTTGGCGCGACCTCCACTGCGGTGAGCCGCGGCCCGCGGACGCGGGTCGCGCCGTCACGCTCGCCGGTTGGGCCGCACGTCGTCGCGACCACGGCGGCCTGATCTTCATCGATCTTCGCGACGAGACGGGAGTGACCCAGCTTGTCGTCAACCCCGAGAACGCGCCGGATGCCGCGGCGATCGCGCGGGAGGTGCGGAACGAGTTTGTCCTGCAAGCGAGCGGCACGATCGTGCAGCGGACCCCGGAGACCGTCAATCCGCGGATGCCCACGGGTGAGATCGAACTCCGGGTCGAGACGCTCCGAGTCCTGAGCACGTGCCCGCCGCTGCCGTTCCAGCTCGACGAGGAGAACGTCGATGAAGCTCTGCGCCAGAAGTACCGGTGGATCGACCTACGCCGCGACCATATGCAGCGCAACATCCGGATTCGCGCGCAGCTCGTCCGGATCATCCGCGAGGAGATGGAGCGAGACGGCTTTGTCGACATCGAGACGCCGATCCTCTGGAAGCCGACGCCCGAGGGTGCACGCGACTTCGTCGTTCCCGCGCGGCTCCAGAAAGGAAAGTTCTACGCGCTTCCGCAGTCGCCGCAGATCGCCAAGCAGCTGCTCGTGATCTCCGGCTTCGAGCGCTACTACCAGATCGCGCGCTGCTTCCGCGACGAGGATCCTCGCGCTGACCGCCTGCAGGAGCTGACGCAGCTCGACGTCGAGATGGCGTTTCCGGACCGCGAGTTCATCTTCGCGCTGATGGAGCGAATCGTCGAACGGATCTGGCGCGAGTGCATCGGCGTGCAGCTCTCGCCGCCTTTCGAGCGGCTGAGCTACGACGAGACGATCCTGCGCTACGGCATCGACCGCCCCGACCTCCGCTTCGGGATGGAGATCCAGGAGGCGACCGAGGCCACGCGCGGATCCGAGTTCAGCGTCTTCGCGAACGCGCCCTGCGTCCGCTACATCGCAGTGCCCAAGGAGTTCTCCCGGGCGGAGCTGCAGGCGCTCGAGGCGCAGGCGACGTCGTGGGGCGCGAAGGGCCTTGCCTACATCGTCTTCCGTGCCGACCGGGAGGTGAGCTCGCCCATCGCCAAGTTCCTCGACCAGGACCTCCTCGAACGCTGGCGTCAGGCGGGGCACACGCTGCTCTTCGTCGCCGACGAGGAGCGGATGGTCGCCAAGGTGTTGGGGCTCGCTCGCCTCCAGCTCGGCCGCGATCTCGACCTGATCGACGACTCGCGCTGGGAGTTCCGGTGGATCGTCGACATGGCCGCGGCGGAGTTCGACGAACAGACCGGCACGTGGCATGCGGCACACCATCCATTCACGCGGCCGACCGACGAAACCGTGGATTTCCTCAAGACCGACCCCTCGCGGGCGCGCGCGATTGCGTACGACCTCGTTGGGAACGGCATCGAGCTCGCCGGGGGGTCCTTCCGCATCCACGAGCCGGAGTTGCAGCAACAGGTGTTCGCCAATCTCGGCATCGGCCCGGAGGAGCAGCGGGAGAAGTTCGGATTCCTGCTCGACGCGCTGGCGATGGGCGCGCCACCGCACGGAGGTATCGCTTCGGGGATCGACCGCATGCTCATGGCCCTGCTTGCCGAGGAACGGATTCGCGACACACAGGCCTTCCCCAAGAACCAGGTCGGCTACGACTACATGACGGGAGCGCCGAGCGACCTGCCGCCGGAACAGCTTGACGAGCTCGGCATCCAGCTCAAGCCGCAGGCAGGAACCAGCCGATGAAACGGGCATACTTCTACTTGGAGGGCTAGCCGCAGATGGCCACACAGGAACCAGGACAACAACCTTCACTAACCGCGCTCCCGCGGCTCGAGGACCTGCCGAAGGGCGGCGAGGGCTACGACGCCGAGAAGGTGCGCGAGGCCTTCGAGGCCTTCCGGCGGCATTCGGCCCAGCTACAGGCGCAGCTCCGGGTCCTGCAGGCCGCAAGCCGGAGCGGGCAGACCGTCGAGCCGACCGGGCACGCCGTGCGCATGGACGCGCTCCATCTGATCCGCTCCGCGGCCGAATTTGCGGACACCGTCGAGGCCGATGCGCAGCGGGCTTCCGAGGCGCAGCTGTCGAAGACCGAGGAAGAAGTTCGGCGGCGCCGCCGCGAACAGCAGGATCGTGAAGCCGAGATCGAGCGCTACCGGCAGGAGAGCGAGCGCCAGCGCGCGGACATGCTGAACAACGCCCGCAACGAGGCGCGCGAGCTGCTCGCGAACGCGAACCGCGAAGCGACGCAGGAGTTACGCGAGGCCGAAGCCAAGGGCAGCCGTCTCCTCGAGCAGGCGCGGCACCAGGCGACCGAGCTGACGAACGCCACGCGCGCGGAGGTCGAGCAGACCCTCGAGTGGGCGCGGGCGCAGGCCGCCGCGATTCTCAGCCGCGCCCAGAGCGGGACCGAGCAGCTGCTCGCCGCGGCAGGTCTTGGCGAGAAGGAGATCAAGCGTGTCGGCGAGGCAATCGTGCAGGCGGCCAACGAGGCGACGGAGGCGAGCCGAACGCCGCCCGCCGCCGCGCGTCCGGCCGCCGCGATGGCCGCTGCACCGCCGCCGCTCTCACCGCCGTCTGCAGCTCCCGAGACGACCGAGACGGAGGGCGGGCAGACCGCGCCGAGATCCTCCGGTGAGCAAGAGACTCAGGACGAGGGCACGCCGCCCGCGGACGAGCAGCAGGACGAGCAACAGCCGTAGGATTCCTCCGTGCCCGTCGTTGGCCCCCGGTTCCTCATCGAGGCCGGATTCATCATCGCGGTTGCCGTCGTCGCTGGAATCGAGCGACTCGGAACCTGGTGGATCATCGCGGTCGTGGCGGGCGCGTGGATCATCGTCGCGGCGGTCGAGATCGGCGTGTGGGCGCGACAGGTGATCGCGCGCCAGGAGCGCCTCGCGCCGGAGGGTGAACCGCTTCCGCCGCCGCGTACGACTGTGGCCGTCCGGCCTGAGCCGAGGGTCGAGGCGCGGTCCGAGCCGAAGCCGGAGCCGAAGCCCCGGATCGTGGCGGTTCCACCGCCGCCGCCCGAGCCGGAACCTGAACCGGAGCCCGAACCCGAACCCGAACCTGAACGGGTCGTCGCGTTCATCCCTGCGAACGATGGACCGCGTGAGTGGAACCTCTGGGAGCTCGAGCGCGCTGCCCGTGACCATACCAGTGACGACGTCGCGCGCAACGAAGAGCGCTCGTACCTGCTGATGTACCTCCGCGAATTCGCGGGTCCCGACGGGGTGCTGCCGGCGGACTTCGACGGCCTCGTCCGCGACGCGTTCGGGGACGTGCTGCACACAGTCGGCGCGTGAATCCGGTCCTCGTCCACCGGGCGGTCTGGCTGGCCGGGATCACCTTTGTCGCCGCGATCGCCGCCGTTGCGATCACGCGCAGAGACTCCGACAGCCACCGCAGCCTGCCCGGAGCCGTCGCCGTTCCCGGGACGAAGAACGGCTACTACACGGCGAAGGCTGCTCCGTATGGACCGACCAGCTCCCAAACGCGGACCGCATGCGGCCGTCCGTTCCTCAAGACGACGGAGGGCGTGGCGCACCCGGTATTGCCCTGCGGAGTGCGGCTCTACATCCGTTTCCACGGGAGGGAGGTCCTCACCCAGGTCGTCGACCGGGGCCCGAACGTGCCGGGTCGCGAGTTCGACATCACGAAAGCGCTGGCGAACCGACTCGACCTGCACGGTACGCAGACCATCCAGTGGCGGTTCGCGAGGTAGCAGCTACTCTGCGCTGGCTCGACCCTGTTCGTGGCTCGCGCATTCCAACGTAGAACCAACACCACTGCTGAGGGAGCCCGCGTCCGGCCGAGGCTTCGCCGAAAGCCGGCAGGGCACCCACCTGGCATGACCAGGTTCACAGCGGGCGCGGGTCACGGCAGGGTCAGAGCCAGAGCGGCAAAGTCCGCTCGCTTCGCTCGCATGATGACTTTGCCGCTGGTTCTGATCTCCGAGAGCGGCTCGGGCGAGCGCCGGCGAAGCCGGCACTCGCGGCGATTGTCGCTAGCCTGGCTTCGTGATCGAGGTACTCGGAGATTCGGCACGCGGGTCGGAGTTCGCGCTCGTTCGCCTCGTGCTTGACGGTGATCGCATAGTCGATGCGGATGCGCAGGGGCTCGAGCGATCGCTCGTTGGGCTGACGCTGCTCGAAGCTGCCGCCGTTGGCGGCGACACGCTCGCGGTTGACGCGCTTGCAAACGCGATCGGGCCCGTCTTTCGGGCAGTTCCCTCGCCGGGACGCGTTGCCGTGGCGATGAGCGGCGGGGTCGACAGCGCTGTTGCGTTGCTCAGGTCGCTGCCGAACGCGATCGGCGTGACCCTGCGGCTGTGGCTCGACCCGGACGGTCCGGATGCGGAGCGAGCCTGTTGCTCGCCGGAGGCGGTCATCGCGGCTCGCGAGACATGTCACGCCCTCGGCGTCCCGCACGTCACGCTCGATCTCCGCGAGGAATTCCGCACGGCCGTCGTGGATCCGTTCGTGCGCGGGTATGCGCGTGGGGAGACGCCGAACCCTTGCATCAACTGCAATGGGGGCTTCCGGTTCGGCCAACTGCTCGCCTTCGCTCGCCGCGCCGGCGCGGACACTCTCGCCACGGGCCATTACGCGCGCATCGTCGAGCATCGCGGCATGCGCCTCCTCGCCCGCGGTGTCGATCCCGGCAAGGACCAGTCGTACATGCTGGCGCAGCTCGATCCGGCGAAGCTCGATCGGATCTCATTCCCGCTCGGAGGGCAGACGAAGGAGGAGACGCGCGCCGAAGCCGGGCGCGCCGGCCTCGCAGCTGCAGGCCGAGGCGAGAGCCAGGAAGCGTGCTTCCTGGCGGGTGACGACTACCGCGCCTTTCTCGAACGGCGCGGTCTCGCCGCGGCAGAGGGATCGATCGTCGACGAAGAGGGCCGCGAGCTGGGCCGGCACTCCGGCTACTGGCGGTTCACGCCCGGACAGCGCAAGGGCCTGGGCGTGTCCGCGGCGGGACCGCTCTACGCACTCCGCTCGGACGCGCGCACGAACAGGGTTGTGGTCGGCCCCCGCGACGCGCTGGCCCGCACGAGCGTCGAAGCGACGGGGCGACTCTACGTTCCCGTCGAGCATGCCGAAGCGAAGCTTCGCTATCGGTCGGAGCCGGTGGCCGCCCACGTGCACGGGACGGCCGACGGTTTCCGGCTCGAGCTGGAGCGGCCTGTCTACGGCGTCGCCGGCGGCCAGGCGGCCGTTCTGTACGAGGAGGGCGTCGTCGTCGGGGCCGGGCGGCTCCTCCAGGAGCCCTGACGCCTAAGATCGGATCCGGGTGAACCTCCTAGCACTCACCCGCGCAACCCGGGCCGAGCCTTCTCCGTTCTATCTCCGGGTCGGACTGGAGGGACACGTTGAGCTTCGATGAGATCTCGCTGACGCTGCCTGCGGACAAGGCGTTCCATCGAGTCGCAAACCTCGTGGTGGGGGGGCTCGCGGTCCGGCTGGACCTGACGTTCGAGCTTCTGGAGGATCTCGAGCTCGCCCTGGACGCGCTGCTCGAGCGGACGAGCAACGAGCACGACGTCACCCTTCGCGTGCGCATCCTCGACGGCGAGCTCCGGACCGTGATCGGGCCGTTTACCGCCGTGCGGGCCGAGCTCGCCGAGGGCGGGGACGACTCGCTCAACCTTCGCCGGATCCTCGCCACCGTCTGCGATCGCGTGGAGATCACGGATCACGACGGCGCCCAGTGGGTGGAGCTGTCGAAACGGGTGGAGAGCCAGAGAGGTGTCAGCGCGTGAGCGAGTCCGACAAGGTTCTCTTGCGCAAGTACCACGAGGAGGGTGACCTCCAGGCGCGCGAGCAGTTGATCGAGCAGTACATGTCGCTCGTCCGCTCGCTGGCCCGCCGTTACGCCTACCGCGGTGAGCAGCTCGACGACCTCGTCCAGATCGGCGCGATCGGGCTGATCAAGGCGATCGACCGCTTCGACCTCAACCGCGGTGTCGAGCTGACCACGTACGCGACGCCGAACATCATCGGCGAGATCAAGCGGCACTTCCGCGACCGCGGCTGGTCGGTGCGCGTCCCGCGCGGGCTGCAGGAGCTCAACATTCAGCTCTCGCGGCTGCTGGAGGAGCTGACGGTGCAGCTTGGGCGCTCGCCGACGATCCCGGAGCTCGCCAAGGCCGCAGGCGTGACGGACGAAGAGGTGCTCGAGGCGCTTGAGAGCGGGCGCGCCTACAGCTCGCTCTCCCTCTCTGCGGGCACGAGCCAGGACGAGGAGGGCTCGCTCGACCCGCTCGAGTCGATCGGCACCGAGGAGCCGCGCTACGAGATCTCCGAGGACATGGCCGTCCTCGCGCCCGGCTTCAAGGCCCTCGACGAGCGCGAGCGGCGGATCCTGCACCTGCGCTTCTTCGAGGGCCTGACCCAGTCGCAGATCGCGCAGCAGGTCGGGATCTCGCAGATGCACGTCTCCCGTCTCATCCGCCGGTCGCTCGAGAAGATCCGCGCCGAGATCGCGCTTGAGGAAGAGACCGAGCCCGAGCCGCGCGCGGCCAAGGGCTGAGACCGGCCTCACACCTAGAATCATCCTCGTGCAGACGACCGCCGAGCTACGCGCGGGCTACCGCGCCTTCTTCGAGTCCAAGGGCCACGTGTTCCGGCCCTCGGCCTCGCTGATCCCTGCCGCGGACGACCGCTCGACGCTGCTGGTCTCCGCCGGCATGCAGCCGCTGATGCCGTTCTTCCTCGGGCTTGAGGAGCCGCCCGCCCCGCTCCTGACGACCGTCCAGAAGGTCTTCCGCACCCCAGACATTGACGACGTCGGCCTGAATGCCCGCACGCTCACCTTCTTCGAGATGCTCGGCAACTTCTCGCTCGGCGAGTACTTCAAGGAAGGTGCGATCGACCTCGCATGGGAGTTCATGTTCGAGCACATGAAGCTCGATCTCGATCGGATCTGGGTGAGCGTCTTCGCCGGAGATCCCGAGCTCGGGCTCGGCGAGGACGAGGTCGCGATTGCGCATTGGGAGCGCAAGGGGTTCCCACCCGAGCGCCTCGTCCGCCTGCCGCGTACGGACAACTTCTGGTCGGTCGGCGGGCCGGGACCGTGCGGGCCTGACTCGGAGATGTTCTATGACTGGGGCGAGGACGTCGGGTGCCGCCGGCCGGAATGCGGACCGGGCTGTGCGTGCGACCGGTTCCTCGAGTTCTGGAACCTCGTCTTCATGGAGTTCGAGCTGCATGCGGACGGGTCGGTTACGCCCCTGCCGAAGCAGAACATCGATACCGGGATGGGCCTCGAGCGGACGGCGCGGATCCTGCAGCAGGTGCCGTCCGTCTTCGACACAGACGGCTACCAGAACATCATGCGCTGGATCGCCGGGAGCTCGGGCGTCGCGTACGGCGACAGCGAGATCGCGACGAAGGCGCACCGGATCCTCGCCGACCATGGGCGCGGGATGACCGTGCTCGCCGGCGACCGGGTGGTGCCCGAAAACGAGGGACGCGGCTATGTGATGCGGCGGGTCATCCGCCGGGCCATCCTGCAGGCCGGCCGGATCGGACTCGAGTCGCCGTTCCTTCCAGGGCTCGCGGACGTGGTCGTCGAGCAGATGGGCGAGGCGTATCCCGAGCTGCGCGTGCGCCAGGACGAGATACGCCGTGTCCTCGGAGAGGAGGAGGAGCGTTTCTCGGAGACGCTCGCCCGCGGGCTGCGGCTGTTCGAAGAGGTTGCGGGTGCCAACGGGATCTCAGGCACGGACGCCTTCAAGCTCCACGACACCTACGGCTTCCCACTCGAGCTGACCGAGGAGCTCGGGCGGGAACGAGGGCTGAGCGTCGACGTCGACGGGTTCCGGCGGCTGATGGAGGAGCAGCGGGAGCGGTCGCGCCGCGCGGCTCCGTCCGTGGACGTCCGCGTCAGCGCAGAGGTGCGCAGCGAATTCGTCGGCTACGAGGAGACCGACGTCCTGACGGCGATCCTGGCGTACGAACAATTAAGCGATAGCTGCTTCCAGGCGAAGCTGGAGCGCTCGCCATTCTACCCGGAGGGTGGCGGGCAGGTCTCGGACACCGGCTACATCGAGAACGAGGAGACCGGCGCGCGGGCCGAGCTCGTCGCCGCGACGCGGCTGCCGGACGACGACCAGGTGCTCACGTTCGAGGGCGAGGGTTTCGGCCCGGGGATGCGCGTGCGGGCAGTGGCTCCGTGGTCTGTGCGGTTCCCGACGATGGCGAACCACACCGCGACGCACTTGCTCCACAAAGCGCTCCAGGACGTGCTCGGTGAGCACGCGCGGCAAGCGGGCTCGGCGGTTCGCCCGGACAAGCTGCGCTTCGACTTCGCGCACCCCCAGGCGCTCACCTCGGAGGAGCGCGCCGAGGTCGAGCGGCGCGTGAACGAGAGGATCTTCGCCAACCTGCCGGTGCGCGCGTTCATCGTCCCGATCGACGAGGCGCGGCGGCTCGGCGCGATGATGCTGTTCGGCGAGAAGTACGGCGACGAGGTTCGGCTCGTCGAGATTGCGGGCTACTCGCGCGAGCTCTGCGGCGGCACCCACGTGCGGGCGACCGCGGAGATCGGGCCGTTCGCGATCCTGAGCGAGAGCTCGATCGGCTCCGGCACGCGCCGGATCGAGGCGGTGACCTCGGGCGAGGCATACGCCTGGCTGCATGCGCGGGCCCTGGAGGCCGATGAGCTCCGCGGCGAGCTCGAGCGGGCGCGGCGCGAAGGCCCGCGGGTCGAGAAGCCGCAGACGGTGCAGCTTGAGCCGAGCAGCGAAGAGGAGATCGGCGGCGTGAACGTCTTCGTCGGGCGCGCGTCGGGGGTCGGCGGGGACGCGCTGCTGGCCGAGTCCGACCGGATCAAGCAGGAACGCGCGCCGGCGGCAGTCGTGCTCGGGTCGAACGAGGACGGGCGCGTCCACCTCGTTGCCAACTTCGACCGCTCGCTCGAGGGCCGG
>WNGF01003292.1_pt1 | contig 22110 bp, 19 predicted proteins | sample 5400641 | NCBI WGS metagenome assembly WNGF01 (sample SAMN13153371, study PRJNA577476) | soil metagenome | isolation source: 80 cm soil or saprolite under grassland replicate 2 | place: USA:California | collected 2016-06-15 | reverse complement strand
AAGCCGATCTCCGGGCTCATCTCGGCGGAGGTCTCGCTGAGAGGGACGGCGGACGACCCCAGGCTCAAGGTCGCGCTCAAAGGGCGCAGTCTCCGAGTGAAGCAGAGCGCAGCCTCGGAGCTCGACGTCGTCGCGGAGAGCGCAGGCGACGGCCGGCTCGGGGTGCGCGTGGACCTGGGGATGGAAGGACAGAAGAGCTTCATCGAGCTCGAGACCCCGTTCACGCTTGGCCAGGTGCTCCGTAAGCCGCCCACTCCGGCCGCGCTCATGGCGGCCGAGCTCAGGCTCGAGGCGGACGTCCGCGAGCTTCCGCTGAAGCTCCTGTCCGAGGCGGGCATGAGTAGCCACCCACTGGATGGCACGCTGAGCGCGCGGGTGCACGTGACCGGCGCGGCCATATCTCCTCGCGGTGAGGTGTCCGTGCGGGGGCGAGGCCTCGCGACGCAGGGCGTGAAGCCGCTGGACGCGCTCATCCATCTCCAGCTCGGAGACGAGCTTCATGCCGATGTGCGGGCTGAGCGGGGCCGAGAGTCCATCTTCACGGCCAAGGCCCGCGTCCGCACCGATCCGAGACAGCTACAGGACACCAGCCGCCTGGCCCAGACGCCGCTCTCACTCGACGCGAACGTCGGCCCACTGTCCTTGTCCGAGCTTCAAGCCGCAACTCAGCCGACGGAAGTGGATCCGGCGCGGGCCTCGCCTCGAGTCCGTGGCACGCTCACGGGCCGGCTCGCCGTGAGCGGCACCCTCCATGACCTGCAGATGATGCTGCGGATGCGTGTGGACGGGCTCGGCGCGGAGAGCACACCAGACGGACAGGTAGCGGTCACCTTCGATTACGCGGACGCGAAGGAGATGCTGGACGTCTTGCTGACATCGCAGAACGGGGGTGCGCTGCATGTCGCGGCGACCGCACACGTCGACCTCTCTTACCCCGCGGTGGCTCGGACGCTGCGGCTCGACACCGCGCCGGTGAGCGCGGCACTTCAGGCGAAGGACTTCGACCCGGCGTTCCTCTCGAACCTGAGCGGCGCGGTGGAGAAGCTGGGCGGACTCGTGTACGCGGATGCCCGCGTGAGCGGGACGTTGCGCTCGCCCACGGTGAATGGTCGGCTCGAGTGGAAGGATGGCCTCCTCTTCATCCGTGGGAACGGGGACTTCACGAATGTTCACCTGCTGGCAAGGGGGGACAACGACCGTATCGAGCTCGAGGAGCTGACCGCCAGGAGCGGAAGCGGCACGGCGAAGCTCTCGGCGCTGGCCACGCGGACCGGCGGCAAGACATTCAAGCTGCACGCCGCCGCAGACCTGAACAGGTTCCCGGTGATGTCCCAGGGGCAGGTCGCCGCGACGCTGTCGGTCCGGAGCACGGCGGACGGCAATGTCTCTGCGACCGACGTGACCATCAGGACCCTCGACGTCCCCGAAGCGCACGTGGTCCTCCCCGACGTACAGCGAAAGGACGTGCAGAAGCTGGACGACCATCCGGACATCATCTTGACCGTCAACGGGAAGCCGGTCCGGGGCACGAAGACGAAGGCGCCAGCCGGAGCCAGCGCCGAGACGGGTGTGGGTGCCTCCGGGGATGCCGGAACTGGATCGGCTGGCTCCGGGCGTGCGGGGACGCAGCTCACCATCCTGGTGAATGCTCCGAGGAACCTGTGGATTCAGGGCAACGACATCAACACGGAGATCGGGCTCTCGGACGGCTTCCGCATCGAGTACGCCACCGAGCCGAGAGTATTCGGCGACGTGAACGTGCTTCGGGGGCGGCTCGACGTGTTCGGGCGCCGCTTCGACCTGGAGCGCGACTCGAAGGTGTCCTTCACGGGGCCGGCGATGGCGCCGGGGCTGAACGTCACGGCGCGCTACAAGAACGAGATCGAGCAGGTGACGGTACACCTCAAGGTACAAGGCGAGCCCACGAAGTTGCAGCTTCAGCCGACCTCGGAGCCGCCGCTTCCGGAGACGGAGATCTACACGCTGCTCGCGACGGGCCACACGTCGCTGCATCAGGGGACCGGGAAGACGTCGACCTCGGGAGAGGCCGCCTCGCTCGTGGGCTCTCTCGCGGCCTCCCAGCTCAAGAAGACGCTCTCCAGCACGCTTCCGCTCGACGTCCTCTCCATCGAGGCGGGAGACAGCGGAATCGAAGGCACGAAGCTCGAGGCCGGCACCTACGTCAACGACCGCTTCTACGTGGGCTTCACGGGCCGGATTGGGGCGGACCCCACGCGCGGGGAGAACTCCAACGAGGTGGGCCTCGAGTATCAGCTCTCGAAGCGCTGGAGCGTCAACGGCAGCTACGGGGACGCGCGCGCGGGCGAAGCCAGCGTGAACTGGCGGAAGGAGTACTGAGCCGACCTCGCTCGCGACAGGCGGTCACGAGCACGGTTGGACGTATCGCGTTACGAGGGTGGAAGGAGCTGCGGGCGGGCTCGACGGAATCGGGAGGTGGACCATGATGGATCTCGCCGCAATGCTTCGAGACCTGCCCGAGGTGCGAGGTCAGGCACCGTGGCCCGGCCACGAATACGTCAAGGGTTGGGGCGTGTTCGGGCTCCCGTTCGACTCGGGTCATGTGCTCGCGCTCCGGGTGTTCCCCGAGAACACCTTCGCCCCGTACCGCACGATCTGGCACCGGGACCCCGGTGGGCGATGGGCGATCTACGTCGACGCCGCGCGAATTGACATCGCCTGCCCCCGCTACTACGGGCGCGCTTGCGACCGCACGGCGCGCGCCAGGATCGGAGTCGAATGGACCGGCTCCGCCTCACTGCGAGTGACCATGGATGCACCGCGGCTCGAATGGACCCTGACCGCCACCGACACGCCGCTGCTGCGCGCCCTCAACGCCGTGAGCGCTCGGCTGCCGGTATGGACGTGGCGTCCTGCTCCGTTGCTCCGGGCCCGCGAGCTGCTGGCTCGCCGGGTGCTGGGCATGGGAGACCTGAGGCTGTCAGGCACGATGCCGAGCGGGCACCACGGAACCCTCATGCCCCAGCGCATGTACCTCATCGAGGACTCGAAGGCCGTCCTCGAGGGCAAGGACCTCGGGCGACCCACTCACGCGGCGCGAAACCCGCTGATCGGCGAGGTCGCGCTGCCCGCCCGCGGTGTCCTTGCCGTCGGTCAGGCCGCTTGGGCCATCCTCGATCCGGAGGAATACGAGCGCACGCGCGCCGAGACGCAGACCACCGGGTGAGCGCGCAGCGTTGCTCGGTGAGACCGGAGCTGGGCGGTGCCTCGGCAGAGAAGCCTGTGAACACAGGCGGGGAACTCTGCTGAAGCCCGTATTGCAGGCGCCCGCAACTCATCCAGCGCCTCGGTCGACGACAGGCCGGGGCTCTTCTGCTTCTCGTCTCGGCGCCAGAGGATGCAGCGCAGCGCGCGGTGGCGGCGCGGCCATCACTTCTTGTAGTAGCCGACCGCGCAGACCTGATCGTCGACCTTCGTCGCGAGGCTCACCTTCGGCTCCTGCTCGGTGCTGCCGGGGCGCTTGTACATGTAGCTCACCTCAGCGATCTTCCCGGGCTTCGCGACCTTCCGGATCTCGTCGCCGAACGGCTTCCCCGCGGAGTCCTTCAACGTCGCTTGGTCCACGCCGAGTCGCTCCGGGAGCGCTCCGTGCGCCGTGATTTTCCCGTCGGGGCCGCTGCAGAACGGGTAGAGGTCCCGGTCGTTGAAGCCCTTGTTGTTGATCTTGTCGAGCGTCACCTTCTTGTCCGCCTTCATCTCGGCGACGACCTTGTCGAGCATCGCCTTCGCCTCTTCGCGCGTGCCGTACTCGGCGCCGAGCGCGACCCCCGCCGCACCGAGCACCGCCATGACGACCGCGATTCCGTTCCATCGAGCCACGTGCGCTCCTCTTGTGGTGAAGGTCCCGGAGGACACGTCCGACGCCGCCGGGCCACGCCCATTTGCACCGCGTGATGCTGGCGAATGCGTCATATCCGGCGCCGCGGCGCAGGCAACGTTGCGCACGACGTCGTGATGGGGTCCCTCTCGCGCGGGGAACGATTGCCGCGGGGACGCTCGTCTCCCAACCGAGTGTCCCGGCGCACGCCGGGATGACACGGGCTGTTCGATGCGCCCTTCGAACGGTGAGCGGCGCAGCCGTAGTCGGGTACCGCCGCGACGCTCACGGAACCGGCGCCGTCGCCGGAAACTCCCGCGCGACGCACCCCGCATCGGCGAGCCCGCGCAGGACTGCATCCCGCGCCGCGACGGCGGGATCCTCGAAGAGCAGCATCCCCTTGACCCGCGCCGCGGGAACCGGCATCCCGGGTGCGCGCCGGACGTAGATGCGCAGGACCCGCCCCGGCTCGGCCGCCGCCACGGCGCGGTAGACCTCCGGATCCTTCTCCCCCGAGTCGCCGACGAGCACGAGCGGCTGCGCGAAGCGCGCCCGCAGCGTCGCGAGCACCGGCTCCTTGTATCCGGAGAGCGTCTTCCGCCCGAGGTTGCGGAGGTAGAGCGCCGCCGGCGGGAAGCCGTTCCGGGCGACGAAGGCCTCGATCCGCGGCCCGAGCTGGACGGGCGAGCCGGAGACGATGGCGAGCGGCGGCGGGGAGGCCTTCCCCTCGCGCAGGCAGCGCAGGAACGCCGCCATCCCGGGGACCGGCGGCTGCGTCGTCTCGTCGTCGAGGAACGTCGCCGCGAGCGTCCGGCGCCGGCTCGCGACGTTCGTGACGACGAGCGTGTCGTCGAGATCCGACACGACGAGGAACGGCGCGTCGTCCGGGACGACGTGGACCCGCGAACGGGCGGTCGCGCCCCGCGCGCTCGCCTCGACCCATTGCGGCCCCGGTGGGAACGGGGCGCCCACGGGGGCGGCGAGCTCGATGGCGAACTCGCCGTCGTGGCCGCTCGTCGCCCGCGCCGTCGTCCCGAGGAAGTTCACCTCGACCTCGGCCCCCTCGACGTTCGCCGCCGCGAGCCGCCGCGCGTTGCGGACGGCAGCGGGGCCGCGGTCGTGCCGCTCGCCGACGACCCGCCCCGCGACGAAGACGCGGTCGGGCCGCCCGAGCGTGGGCGGGAGGAGGACGAGCGGCGCGTCGGCGCGGGCCGCGCGCGGCGCGACGAACGCGAGGAGCGCGGGCAACGCGAGGGCGAGGGCAAGGCGGCGCACACGCCATGCTACCTCTGCCCGGCCGCGCCGGCGCCCTGTCACGCCCGGACGCGCAAGAAGGCGTGGGCGTGGAGCTGGACCGGACCTACGCCGTCTCGGCGGCGATCCAGGCGAGGTACGGCGCGCTGCCCGCCTCGACGCGGAGCGCGATCACCTCGGGGACCTGGTACGGGTGCAGGGCGAGGACGCGATCGCGGAGCGCGTCGAAGCGTGCGCGCGTCGTCTTGAGGACGAGCAGCGCCTCCGGCGCGTCCTCGATCTTCCCTTCCCAGCGGTAGATCGAGCGGAGCCCCGGGACGACGTTGCCGCACGCGGCGAGCCGCTCCTCGACGAGCGCGCGGGCGATCTCCGCGGCGAGCTCCGCGGTCGGCGTGGTGACGAGGACGACGAGCGACTCGGTCGTGGTCATGGCTTCCGGCTCGAGCGCCCTCCTCAGTTCCCGAGAAGGGCGGCCTTGAGGCTCTCGTCCGCGGGCGCGCTCCCCAGCCAGTTCTTGAAGAGCGCGTCGGCGAACTCCTTGCCCGCGACGGTCGTCTGACCGCCGCCTGCGCTGCCCCCGACGGTCGTCCCCTCCCCCGGGACGTACGTGACGGACATCTCCGCGCCCTCCTTCAGCTCCGCGGGGAGGGCGAGGGCGAGCTGGTCGAGCTTCAGGAGCAGGTCCCTCAACCCGGGGCCACCCGAGTTCCTCTCGAAGCCCTCGCGGTACGCGTCCATGATCTGCGCCTTCGTGACCGTGCGCAGGAACACCATGCGCACCCGCTTCGGCGCGTCCATGGCCACGATCGTGGCGGCGTCCTTCGCCGGCTGCGCGAGGTAGAGGCCGCCCGCGTAGACCTTGATGACGAACTTCTTGCGGAGCCCGGCGCCGTTCAGGACGAGCTTCCGACCACCCACCTCGACCGAGTCGGGGAACTCCACCCCGGCCACCTTGCGGGCGAAGGCGGGCGTCGCGACGGCGAGCGCGAGGACGGCGGCGAGGAGCTTCTTCATGATCACTCTCCGTGATGGGTCCGGGGAGCCACTGTAGCGCGCGGGGCGCGCGGCGGCGCGCGACCCTGTCGGGGGCGCAGCCGGGCGGGCCCCTCAGGGTCCCGCTGGCACGGGCGGCGCCGCCGGCCTCGGCCGCTGCCCGAGCACCGTGCCGTAGGCGACGCCGGCGATCCCGACGAGGACGCCGAGCGCCCCCGCGGCCGTGATCGACTCCCCGAGGAGGAGCGCCGCGAGCACGTACTGCGCGAGCGGCGTGAGCTGCAGCCAGATCGCCGCCTCCGGGATCGCGAGGGCGCCGTACGCCTCGGTCATGAGCACCTGCGCCGCGAAGGCGGCGAGCGCCATCACGATCGCGACGCCCCACGGCGCGGGCGAGCTCGGCCAGGCGCCGAGCGCGAACGGGAGCGCGACGGGGAGCCCGCCGAGGCAGAAGTAGAAGAAGATCGTGGCGGCGTTGTCCGTGGCGCGCATCGCGCGGATCGTGACCGACGAGAGGGCCGCGAACACCGCGGCCGCGACGGCGAGCGCCTCGCCCGCGCCGAGCCCGAGCCGGAGCGTCCCGCCGCCGACGACGAGCACGACCCCCGCCGTCGCGACCGCGAGCGCGAGCAGGAGGTGGATCGTCGGGCGCTCGCGGAAGGCGAGCGCGCTCATCCCCGTCGCGACCACCGGGAAGAGGTTGTAGAGCATGCCGGCCTCGCCGGCGGGGATCCGCTGGAGCGCGAGGAAGTAGAGGACGACGACGACCCCGCCCGAGAGGCCGCGCGTCCACAGCAGCCGGTGGTTGCGCGGCGCGTAGAGGCCGGGCCTCAGCCGGAAGGCCACGACCGAGACGGCCGCGCCGACGACGAAGCGGATGACCGTGAGCTGCCCCGCCGAGAACGCCCCCTCGCCGCGGGAGAGGCGCCGCGCGAGGACGGCCATGAGGCCAAACGAGGCGGCCGAGCCGAGGAGCAGGAGCCGGGCGCGGAGCTTCGCGCGGGCGCCGGTCACGGCTCCTCGAGCGGGATCCCCTCGGCCATCTCCGCGTGGCGCGAGTGCGGCTGCGCGGGACGGTGGCCGAGGACGCTCCCGTACACGACGCCGGCAACGCCGAGCAGGACCCCGGCGACGGTCAGCCACCCGATGGACTCCCCGAGCGTCAGCGCCCACAGGTAGCTCGCGATGGGCGTGAGCTGCTGCCAGAGCGCGGCCTCGGGGACGGACAGCGCGCCGTAAGCCTCGGTCATGAGCAGCTGCGCCGCGAACGCGGCGACGCCGACGCCGAGCGCGGCCGCCCAGGCGACGGGCGACGACGGCCAGGCGCCGGCGGCGTACGGCAGGGAGACGAGGACGCCGCCCACGGTGAACGCGAAGAAGATCGTCGGCGCGTTGTCGGTCGCGCGGAGCGCGCGCATCGAGGTGACCGCCGCGCCCCCCGTGATCGCCGAGACGACCGCGAGGAGCTCGCCCGTGCCGAGCCCGAGCCGGACGCTCCCGCCGCCGAGCACGAGGAAGACCCCCGCGGTGGCGACGGCGAGCGCGATCCCGAGGTGGATCGTCGGGCGCTCGTCGAGCAGGACGAGCGACAGGAGCACCGCCCAGATCGGGAAGGTGTTGTTGAGGAGCGTCGCCTCTCCCGCCGGGATCCGCTCGATCGCGAGGAAGTAGAGGAGCGCCGCGATCGCGCCGAACAGGCCGCGCGACACGAGGAGCCACCTGCGCACCGGCCGGAACGTCCCGGTCCGCGCGGCGAAGAGGCCGAGGATCGCGGCGAGGCCGAACGAGAACCGGACGAGCGTCACCTGCCCGCCGTTCATGCCGGCGCGGGTCGCGAGGCGGACGAGCACCGCGGAGAGGCCGAAGAAGACGCTCGAGCCGAAGACGAACCCGCGGGCGCGGGCGCGCTGCGCCTCGGAGGCGACCGCGTGCAGGGTGAGCACGGGGGCGCCCGGCCGGTGCGCGCGCTCCTCGCGGGATGCCGCCGTCGGCGGTGACGGCAGCGGCGAGGGCTCCACCGGATTCGCCATGAGTTCCGCGGTCGTATCACGGGGTGACGCGGGTAGCCAACGGGTGTGCAGTCGGTTAAGTAGAGCGGTTCATGAGCGAGCCCGACTTCATCACCGTCAAGGGGGCGCGCGAGCACAACCTCAAGTCCGTCCACCTCGAGATCCCGAAGAAGAAGCTCGTCGTCTTCACGGGGGTCTCCGGATCCGGGAAGTCCTCGCTCGCCTTCGACACCCTCTACGCGGAGGGGCAGCGGCGCTACGTCGAGTCGCTCTCCTCCTACGCCCGCCAGTTCCTCGGGCAGATGGAGAAGCCGAAGTACGACACGATCCGCGGGCTCTCGCCGACGATCTCGATCGAGCAGAAGGCGGCGTCGAACAACCCGCGCTCGACGGTCGGGACGATCACCGAGGTCCACGACTACCTGCGCGTCCTCTACGCGTCGATCGGCGTGCAGCACTGCCCCTCGTGCGGCCGGCCGGTGGGCAAGCAGACGGCCCAGCAGATCGTCGAGTCGATCGTCGCGCTGCCGGAGGGCGCGCGCATCCTCGTCCTCGCGCCGCTCGTCCAGAACCGCAAGGGCGAGTACCGGGACCTCCTCGACGACGTGCAGAAGCGCGGCTTCGCGCGCGTCCGGGTGGACGGGATGATCCACCAGCTCACCGAGCGGCTCCACCTCGACAAGAAGCTGAAGCACGACATCGAGCTCGTGGTGGATCGCCTCATCGTGAAGGACGGGATCCGCTCGCGCCTCACCGACTCCGTCGAGACGGCGCTGCGCGAGGGGAAGGGCACGCTCGTCGTCGCCGACGTGGACCGCGAGCAGAAGGTCGGCCCGGGGATCGACCCGGAGGAGTACAAGAAGCACGATCGGTTCTACTCGGAGCTGAACGCCTGCCACGCGTGCGGCCTCAGCTTCGGCGAGCTCGCGCCGCAGGCCTTCTCGTTCAACTCGCCGATCGGCTCCTGCCCGGATTGCCAGGGGCTCGGGACGCGCGCCGAGATGGACCCGGACCTCATCATCCCGGACCCGTCGCTCACGATCCGCGCGGGCGCGGTCGAGCCGTGGGCGAGCGGGATGGAGCGCGGCGAGGGCTGGACGTTCGAGTTCGTGGAGCACCTCTCCCGCGGGCTCAAGATCGACCTCGACACGCCCTGGGCGAAGCTCCCGAAGCGGGACCGCGACGTCGTGATGCTCGGCACCGAGACCGCCGGGGGCGGGCGCTCGTGGCGCATCGAGTTCGAGGGGGTGGTGAACCAGCTCTACCGCCGGTTCAAGTCCACCGGCTCCGAGGCGATGCGCCGGTATTACATGCGCTACTTCTCGGACAAGCCGTGCCAGACGTGTGGCGGCGAGCGGCTCAAGCCGGAGAGCCGCACCGTCAAGATCCACGGCCACGGCATCGTGGATCTCTCGCGGCTCACCATCCAGGAGGCGCACGCCTGGCTCTCGTCGCTCGACCTGCGCGGCAACGAGGCGAAGATCGCGGACGAGCTCCTGAAGGAGATCCGCAACAGGCTCAAGTTCCTCCTCGACGTCGGCCTCGGGTACCTCACCCTCGAGCGCCCGGGGCCTTCGCTCTCGGGCGGCGAGAGCCAGCGGATCCGCCTCGCCTCGCAGATGGGCTCCGAGCTCACCGGCGTCATCTACATCCTCGACGAGCCGTCGATCGGGCTGCACCAGCGCGACAACGGCAAGCTGCTCGCGACGCTGAAGCGCCTCCGCGACGTCGGCAACTCCGTGATCGTCGTCGAGCACGACGAGGAGACGATGGCGGAGGCCGACTGGATCGTGGACTTCGGCCCGGGCGCGGGCTCCCACGGCGGCGAGGTCGTCTCGGAGGGGACGCCCGAGGCGGTGAAGCGCGACCCCGCCTCGCTCACGGGCGCGTACCTCTCCGGCCGCCGCGAGATCGAGCTGCCGGCGCGGCGCCGCTCGGCGGACCACGGCGCGATCACGATCGCCGGCGCGCGCGAGAACAACCTGAAGGACGTGACGGTGTCGCTCCCGCTCGGCCGGATGATCGCGGTGACGGGCGTGTCGGGGGCGGGGAAGTCCACGCTCGTGAACGCGATCCTGCGCCCCGCGCTCATGCGGCTCATGTACGGCACGCGCGAGGTCCCCGGGAAGCACCAGGCGCTCTCCGGCCACGAGCTCGTCGACAAGGTCATCGACATCAACCAGCAGCCCATCGGGCGCACGCCGCGCTCGAACCCCGCGACGTACACGAAGCTCTTCGACGCGATCCGCGACGTGTTCGCGCAGACGCCCGAGGCGCGCGCCTTCGGCTACCTCCCGGGCCGGTTCAGCTTCAACGTGAAGGGCGGCCGCTGCGAGGCGTGCCAGGGCGACGGGATGAAGCTCGTCGAGATGCACTTCCTCGCGGACGTGCTCGTCCCCTGCGAGGTCTGCGGCGGCAAGCGCTTCAACGAGGCGACGCTCCGCGTGCAGTTCAAGGGGAAGAACGTCGCCGAGGTGCTCGACCTGTCGGTCACCGAGGCGAAGGCGCTCTTCCAGAACCACCGCGAGATCGCGCGCATCCTCACGACGCTCGAGGACGTGGGGCTCGGCTACATCAAGCTCGGCCAGCCCTCCCCCACCCTCTCTGGCGGCGAGGCGCAGCGCATCAAGCTCTCGCGCGAGCTCGCGCGCGTCGGCACCGGGAAGACCCTGTACATCCTGGACGAGCCGACGACCGGCCTGCACTTCGAGGACGTGAAGAAGCTCCTCACCGTGCTCGACCGGCTCGTGGACGCCGGGAACACCGTCGTCGTCATCGAGCACAACCTCGACGTCATCAAGTGCGCCGACTGGGTGGTCGACCTCGGCCCCGAGGGCGGCGAGGAGGGCGGGCGGGTCATCGCGGAGGGGACGCCGGAGGAGGTCGCGCGGGTGAAGGGGAGCTACACCGGGCAGTTCCTCACGACGCACCTCGCGGCCGGCCGCGCCCGCCGCGGCAAGGGGGCGGAGCGGTCGGAGCGGTCGGTCGGGGCGTGACGCCGCGGTCGCCACTTGCTCCCTTCCCGCTCCGGTGAAAGGATCCGGCCCTCGCATCGGAGGAGGACCGGATGGATCCCAACAAGACCGAGGTCTACGACGACGACGACGTGCTGCCGCGGCGACCGAGCCCGATCCCGTGGGTGGTCGCGGCGCTCGCGGTCCTCGCCGGCGGCGCCGGAGCGGTCATGCTCTGGTCGCGCCTCGCCGTCGCCGATGGCGAGGCGTCGCGCGCCAAGGCCGCGCTCGAGCTCGTGAGCTCCGAGCAGGCGCAGCTCTCGCAGCGGCTCGAGAAGATGGAGGCGGAGAAGTCCGACCTCGTCGCGCTGCGGAACGAGCTCTCCGTCCAGGTGGCGGCGAAGCAGGAGGAGCTCCAGAAGCTGCAGGGCACCTACCAGGAGCTCGAGTCGAAGATGAAGGAGGAGATCGCGAAGGGCGACATCCGCCTCTCGCAGACGGGCGGCCGCATCAAGGTCGACCTCGTCGACAAGATCCTCTTCGACGTCGGCGACGCGTCGGTGACCGAGCGCGGCGCCGGGGTGCTCTCGCGCGTCGGTGCGATCCTCGCGAACGTCGAGGACAAGAAGATCCAGGTCTCCGGCCACACCGACGACCAGCCCATCTCCGAGCGGCTCCGCGACCACTACCCGACGAACTGGGAGCTCGCGGCCGCGCGCGCCTCGAACGTCGTCCGCTTCCTCGAGGAGAAGGCGAACGTGCCCGGGCGCCGGCTCGTCGCGGCCGCGTACGGGCCGTGGGAGCCGATCTCGTCGAACCGGAGCGCGACCGGGCGCGCGCGGAACCGCCGGATCGAGATCGTGCTCACGCCCCAGCTCGCCCCGGCGCCCATCGACGGCGTCGCGAAGGCGGCGCCGGCGGCGAAGGCTCCGGTGAAGACCGTCGCGCTCGCGACGAAGAAGGCGGCGGCGAAGCCGGCGAAGAAGCGCAAGCCGTAGCGTCGCGCCCCCTCACCCCGCCCTCTCCCCCGCTGCGCGGGGGCGAGGGAGGAAAATCGTTCGCGGCGACGCGCTCGCCCGGATTTCCGTCTCTGCCGCTCGGGCGAGGGAGGACATCGTTCGCGGCGGACGCGCTCGCCTGGACAGGGTGAGGGGGACCATTGCCGCGGCTCAGCCGCGAGCGCCCTGATCACGCGCAAGCAGCAGCGTCATCGGGCGTCCCGCCGGAGCGCAGGACGCCAAGGATACCCCGCGGTATATGGGGCCCATGTCCACCCCCCGTTCCGTCGGACGGAAGGTCCTCGTCGTCCTCGCCGCCGTCCTCGGCCTCGTCGTCCTGCTCGTCGTGGTGCTCCTCGCCGTCGTGAACTCCGGCGTCGCGACGAAGCGTGCGGTCGACCTCGTCCTGCCGAGCGTCTCGCGCTCGCTCGGGCGCGAGGTCACGCTCTCGGACGCGAAGCTGAAGCTCTTCCCGAACCCGCACGTCGCGCTCGCGGGCCTCGTGGTCGCCGGGCGCCCGGGCGAGCCCGCGCTCGTCGAGGCGGAGGCGCTCGACGTGGAGGTGGCGCTCTGGCCGCTCCTGCGCTCGCTCGGCAAGGACGTCGAGGTGAGCGCCTTCACGCTCGTGAAGCCTTCGGTGAACCTCGTGAAGGCGAAGGACGGCACCTGGAACTTCGAGGGGCTCGGGGGCGCCGCGAAGGCCCCCGCCGCGAAGGCGCCTGCGCCCGCGGCGGCGGAGGGGGGCGGCGCGCGGGTCGCGGTGTCGCTCGTGAAGATCACGGGCGCGGCGATCCGCGTCATCGACCGGAGCGGCAGCAAGGAGGGCACGGCGCTCGCCCTCACGCAGCTCGACCTCGAGGCGCGCGGCGTCGGCCCCGGGCTCCCGCTCGACGCGCGGCTCGCCGCCGCGTTCGCCGACCCGAAGCAGAACGTGCACGCGCAGCTCTCGGTCGCCCAGCTCCCCGCCGGCGTCCCTCAGCGGCCGGAGGACTGGCCGGAACTCCAGGGCGCGGTGCAGGTCGGGCCGCTCGCGCTCGACCGGATCCACGCGCTCCTCCCCGGAGACATCGGCTCGATCGTGCGCGGCGGCGTCGCCTCGCTCGAGGCGAAGCTCTCGACGACCGGCACGCACGGCTACCGCGTGGACGGCGCGGGGGCTCTGAAGGACTTGCGGCTCCGGGGGCAGGCCTCCTCGGGCCGCTTCCGCGCCGCGGCGAGCTGGTCGCCGGCGAAGCCCGCCGCCGCCCGCCTCGATCTCACGGACGTCGCGCTCCGCGGCCCCGGCGTGGACCTCGGGGGGAACGTGTCCGTCGAGACCGCGCCGATGCGCGCGTGGTTCGTCCTCACCGGGCCCCTCCTCGATCTCGACGCCGTCATGGGGATCCTGCCCGAGGCGGCCGCGCCCGCGGCCGCGGCGCCCGGCGCGCAGGGTGGCGACCTCGTGCCCGAGGCGACCCGCCGCGAGATCCACGCCGCCGCGGCGCACGGGACGATCGCGATCGAGAAGCTCAAGGGTGGCCGGCTCGAGGCGACCGACGTGAAGGCGCGCGCGACGCTCTCGCGCGGGACCCTCACGCTCGACGAGCTGACCGCCGGCGTGTTCGGCGGGCGGATGTCGGCCGCGGGCACGAAGGTGGCGCTCTCCGAGCCGGTCCCGTCGTGGACCCTCGCCGCGGACCTCTCCGGCCTCGAGCTCGAGAAGGCGCTCACCGCGTTCGCCGGGCGCGCGCCGCTCGTCGGCAAGCTCGACGGCCGCCTCGAGGTCGACGGGAAGGGGACGGAGTGGGAGAAGCTGCGGGATGGGCTCACCGGGCTCGCCGCGCTCGCGGTGAAGGACGGGGCCCTCACGACGACGGACCTCGGCGACTCGGTCCTCGGCGGCCTCGCGAAGGCGCTCGACGTCGCCGGGAAGGGCACCGCCGCGAAGAAGGTGGGCGGCGCCGCGGGCGGGAGGACGACGTTCAGGGACCTCGCCGGGAAGTTCACCGTGAAGGGCGGCGCGCTCACCGCGCAGTCGCCGCTCCAGTTCGGCTCCCGGGCGGGGGACGTCGCGCTCGGCGGGAAGGTCGGGCTCGACGGGCGGCTCGGCCTCGAGGGAAAGGCCATCATCCCGAAGAAGACGCTCGCCGAGGTCGTCTCCGGGATCGCGCTACCGGAGAAGCTCGAGGTGCCGCTCGCGATCGGCGGGACGCTCACGTCGCCGTCCGTCTCGGTTCGCGCCGACCAGGCGATCGCGTCGCTCGCGAAGGGCGAGGCGAAGCGGGCCGTCGAGGACGTGCGCGGCAAGGCCGAGAAGGAGGGGAAGAAGGCGGTCGAGGGCCTCCTCAAGAGGTTCGGCGGGAAGTAGGTTAACGAAATACCGCGTCGTACCCGCGCTCGACGAGCTTCAGCGCCCCGGTCCGGATGTCCATCAGCACCGCGTGGACCGGCAGGTGCCGCGGGAGGAAAGGTGCTCCGCGGATCGCCTCGACGCTCTCGCGCGCCGCCGCCTCGACGTCCTTCACGAGGCCGAAGAAGCCGGCCAGGTCCTCGGGGATCGCGGCGTCGACGACGCCGCGCGCGCGCATCACCCGCCGCAGCTCCGCCTCGGTGACCCGCGCGACGCCGCAGTCGGTGTGCGCGACCACGATGACCTCCTGGCAGTCGTTCACGTAGATCGCGGTAGCGAGGGCGCGGAGCCCCTCCGACCCGGGCTTCAGGTGCGCTCCCGGCACGCGGATCGCGACGGCGTGACCGCGATCGAGGCCCAGCACGTCCGGGAAGAACCGCGTGAGGCGCGGGTCCACGCACGTGACGATGCAGAGGTGGCGGTTGGCGATGAACGAGCCGGGGTCGGCGGCCGGGCGCGCCGCGGTCCGGTTCGCGTCGAGGATCTCGTCCAGCAGGGTCATCGAACGACCGCAGGCTAGACGGCCCGGTATGGTCCCGACAAGGGGCGCGAAGTCGAAGCACGCGCTGGCGAAGCTCGCGCCCTTCGACTTCGTCGGCGCTTCGCGCCGCTACGCTCAGGGCGAACGGGTGTTTGCGAATTGCGACGGGTGTTCAGGACCGGGTGTTTACGAACTTGCGATCGATCGTTCAGGACTTCTTCTCGGCCTTCTTCTCGGTGGCCGCCTTCTTCGCGGAGCAGTGCGCGCACTGACACTGCGCGCCGCACTTGCACTCCTTGCCCTCGCCCGCGCAGTCGCACGAGACCTTCTTCTCGGCGTCCTTCTTCTCGGCCTTGTCCGCGGACGCGACCTTGTCCTCGTGCCCCGGGCAGTCCTTGCAGTCCGGGCAGGCGAACGCAGGGCTGGCGGAGACCAGCGCGAAGGCCGCGGCCGCGGCGACGAGCAACCGGGTCATGAAGCTCTCCTTGTGTGACGGCCGGCGTGCGGCCACGGGGATGAATTGCAGCCAGGGAGCCTAGGGAATTCTCTTGAGCCATGTCAAGCAGCGCCCGGGAGCCTCTACTAGATTGCCGCCCACATGATCCAGCTCGACACCGACCGAGTGCTCGAGATGCTCCGGGACCCGAACGTCGAGAGCCGCGACGTCGCGGCCGCGGCGGGGGTCTCCCGGGAGGAGGCCGCCCGCGCCGCTCGCGTCGTCCTCGGCATCGCGAAGGCCAGCCCGGAGGAGACGACCACCCTCCCCGCGCCCCTCGCGCTCGCCGCCGCCCGCGCCGCGCTCGCCGCGGGCCGCGCCGACGTCCTCGCCGCGCTCGCCACCCACGCCGCGAAGGAGGTCGCGAAGGAGGCGAAGCGCGGCCTGCATCTCCTGCGGTCGCGCGGCGTCGCCGTGCCCGAGCCGCCGCGCGCCCCCGCGCCCGCGCCCGCGATCGCGCCCGAGCCGCCGCTGCCCGCCTACGCCACCGCGATCGACGGGCAGGGCGAGCGCGCGGTCTGGCTTCCGCGGGTCGTCCCGGGGAAGGGGGTGGAGATCGCGCAGGCGGTCCTCTCCGACGTGCACGGGCTCCTCGAGCTGCAGGTGGGCGTCATCGGCCGCAAGGAGTGGCGCGCGCTCGTGAAGGGGCTCGTCGAGAAGGGCGCCGCGATGGGGGTCGGCGAGATCGACCGCGCCCGCGCTGCCTCGCTCGTCGCCGCGGCGCGCGCGCAGAACGACCGCTCGGGGCGGCGCGTTCCGGAGGGTGCGGACCTCTGGCTCGCGCAGCTCGGCCCCGCCGCGCCGGTCGCCGAGCCCGCGGCGCCCCCCGCGCTTGCGGACGACGAGGAGCGCGAGGCGCTCGCCGCGTCCGGCGCGCTCCACGGGCTGCCGCTCTTCGCGACCTGGATCGCCGAGGAGCCGTTCCTCCGCGAGGTCGCGGCGAAGCTCGACGAGGTGACGGTCTCGCCGCTCTACGTGGACGAGCGCCAGCGCGCGGAGCAGCTCGTCCGCACCGTCGCGGACGCCGTCGAGCGCTACTTCGACGAGGCGCGGCGATCGACGCTCTCAGGCCGGCTCCTCGCCATCGCGGCGCACCTCGCCGAGCGCGGCGATGGTCCCCACGCGCGCGCGGCCGCGGCGGCGGCGCGGGCCCTCGCGGCCGGCGCCCCGCCGCGCACGGTCCCGTTTGCGCGCCTGCTCGTCGAGAAGGCCTTCCCCGACGTCGCCGCGCCGCCCGACGCCCCACCGGAGGCGCCCTCGCCGGGGTCGCCGCTCGTCGTCGCGCCGCGGTAGCGCGCGTCGGCCGCGCGTCGCACCGCTCCTCCGCGCGTTGACCGCCGGGGGCACATCCGATAGGTCTCGCCCCATGTCCGCGTCCTCGCCCGCGTCGCGCGCGTCCGGAGCCGGCGCCGGCGTGCCGCCCGGCCCGTCGCTGACGGTCGACGTCGTGATCGGCCTGCCCGGCGACCGCGTCGTCCTCGTCCGACGCAGCAACCCACCGCCCGGCTGGGCGCTGCCGGGGGGCTTCGTGGACGTCGGCGAGACGCTCGAGGCCGCCGCGGTCCGCGAGGCGAAGGAGGAGACGGGGCTCGAGGTCCGGCTCGTCGACCTCCTCTACGTCTACTCGGACCCGCGCCGCGATCCGCGGCGCCACACGGTCTCCGCGGTCTTCATCGGTCGCGCGGCGGGCGAGCCCACCGGCGGCGACGACGCGGCCGAGGCGCGCGCGTTCGAGTGGACGGACCTCCCCACCCCGGTGGCCTTCGACCACGGCGAGATCCTCGCGGACGCGCGGCGCTTCCTCCTCACCGGGACCAGGCGCCGGCCGTGACGGCGCTCTCGCCGGTCGAGCGCGCCGCGCTCCTCGGCATCGCGCGCGCCGCGGTGCTCGCGCACCTGCGCCTCGCGCCGTCGCCCGGGGTTCCCACCGCCGGCCCGCTCGCGGCGTCGCGAGGGGCGTTCGTGACGCTCCACGTCGCGGGCGACCTGCGCGGCTGCATCGGCAGCTTCCGGCCGGTGGGCTCGCTCGGCGAGACGGTCGAGCGGATGGCGGTCGCGGCCGCCTCGGAGGACCCGCGCTTCCGGGCGATCGGCGCCGACGACATCGCGGAGCTGCGCGTCGCGGTCTCCGCGCTCGAGCCGCCGCGGCTCGTCGAGGATCCCCGTACGGTCGAGGTCGGCCGGCACGGGCTCATCGTGAAGAAGGGCTGGAACCGGGGGACGCTGCTCCCCAAGATCGCGGTCGAGAACGGCTGGGACGCCGAGGCGTTCCTGCGCCACACCTGCCTCAAGGCCGGCCTTCCGCCGACGGCCTGGCGGGAGCCCGGCTGCGAGGTCGAGGTGTTCGAGGCGGACGAGTTCGGGGAGGGGTCGGAGGCGTGACCGGGATCCTGTCTGTAGTCGCCGCGGTGCTCGCGGTGTCACTGCTCATCATCGTCCACGAGTGTGGGCACTACTTCGCGGCGCGCGCGGTCGGCATGCGCGTCGAGCGGTTCAGCTTCGGGTTCGGGCCGGTGCTGCTCTCGTTCCGGCGCGGCGACACGCTCTTCGCCCTCTCCGCCATTCCCATCGGCGGGTACGTCTCGGTCGCGGGCACCACCACGGCGGAGGTCGACCCCGCCGACGCCGGCTCGTACGCGAACAAGTCCGCGTGGCGGCGGTTCGTGTTCGTGCTCGCGGGGCCGGTCATGAACTACCTGACCGCGGTCCTCGTCGCCTGGGCCCTCCTCGCCACCTTCGGGCTCGGGTCCCCCGACCCGAGCGCGCGCGTCGGGCAGCTCGTGCCGGGGATGCCCGCCGAGGCGGCCGGGCTGCGGACGGGGGACCGGATCGCGGCGGTGGCGGGGACGCGCGTCGCGACCTGGGACGAGCTCGTGGAGCAGATCCAGGGGCACCGCGGGGAGACGATCGCCTTCGAGATCGTGCGCGGCGACGGCGCCGGGGCGCAGCGCCAGGAGCTCCGGGTCACCCCGCAGCAGAAGGACGGGAAGGTCGGTTTCAGCCCCGCGAAGCTCACCCACCGCGCCGGAGCGCTCGAGGCGGTCCCGGCGGCGATCCGCGCGACGAACGCGAACATCGGCGCGCAGCTCGCCGGCTTCGCCTCGATCTTCGCGCGCAAGCAGCGGGCGGAGCTCTCGGGCCCGATCGGGATCGCGCAGGAGCTCGTGCGCGGCGCGCGCGCCGGGATCGAGCGGTTCCTCGAGCTCGTCTGGGCGATCTCGGTCGGCCTCGCCGTCCTGAACCTCCTCCCGTTCCCGGCGCTCGACGGCAGCCGCCTGCTGTTCCTCGGGTACGAGCTCGTCACCCGCCGCCGCGTGAACGAGCGGGTCGAGGGGCTCATCCACACGGGCGGGTTCGTCGTGCTCGTCGCGCTCATCCTCGCCGTGAGCTACGGCGACGTCCTGCGGCTGCTCCGGTAGCGCGCCGTGCCGGTCCACGTCCTCTACTTCGCGGGAGCACGCGACGCGGCAGGCACGGCGCGGGAGCTGCTCGGCGACGCGCCCGCGACGGTGGGCGCCCTCCGCCGCGCGCTCGCGGCGTCCCACCCCCGCCTCGCGCCCGTGCTCGCCCGCAGCCGGATCGCGGTGGACCAGGAGTTCGCGGAGGACGACGCGCCGCTGCGGGACGGCGCGGAGGTCGCCGTCGTCCCGCCGGTCTCCGGCGGCGGGCCGCTCTTCCGGGTGGTGGACCGGCCGCTCGCGCTCGCGGAGGTGGTGGACGCCGTCGCCGGCGCCGGGCGGGGCGGCATCGTCACCTTCACGGGCACCGTCCGAGACGTCACCCGGGACCGGCGCGTCGTGCGGCTCGAGTACGAGGCCTACGCGCCGATGGCAGAGCGGAAGCTCGCCGAGATCGGCGCCGAGGTGGCGCGCGTCCACGGCGCGGAGGTCGCGATCGTCCACCGCGTCGGGGCGCTCCTGCCCGGCGACGCAGCCGTCGTGATCGCCTGCGCTGCGCCGCACCGGACGCCCGCGTTCCGCGCCTGCGAGGCCTGCATCGAGGCGCTGAAGCGCGACGTGCCGATCTGGAAGCGCGAGGTCTACGACGACGGGTCGGAGTGGGTGGGGCTCGGTCCCTGAGCACGGGCGCCGTGCTATCCTCGCTGCGCTTCCCGGGGGTCGCGTGAAGGTCCTCATCGCAGACGACGACCGGCTCGTCCGGACGATGCTCACCGATCTGCTCTCGGATCTCGGCCACGCGGTCGTGGAGGCGACGAACGGCGCGGAGGCGGTGGCGCTCTGCGCGCGCGAGGCGCCCGACCTCCTCATCCTCGACTTCCTCATGCCGAAGCTCTCGGGCCTCGACGCGCTCCACGCGCTGCGCCTGCAGGGCGTCCGCGCGCCGGCGGTCCTGCTCACCGCCATCACCGACGCCAGCTTCCGCGCCATGGAGGGCGCGGACGCGGTCGAGGTGCTGCTCGAGAAGCCGGTGACGCGCCGGAGCCTCGCGCGCGCGCTCGCCCGCGCGACGCGGGAGTTGTGAGCCGTGCGGCCCTTCCGGTCGCTCCTCTTCCTCGTCCTGCTCGCGAGCGCGGTCCCGATCGCGGTCGCGGCGGCGCTGCTCGGGCGCGGGCACGGGGGGCTCGACGCGCTGGCGGCGGTGGCCGCCGCGCTCGCCGTCGCCGTCGTGCTCTCCGCGCTCGTGGCGCGGAGCGTGACCGGGCCGCTCGCCGAGGTGGTGCGCGGCGCGCTCGACATCGCGCGCGGCCGGTTCGGCAGGGAGGTCCCGGTCCGGGCGCACACCGAGCTCGGCGACCTCGCCTACGGCTTCAACCACATGTCCCGGGAGCTCGCGAGCTACGACTCCGAGAACCGGCGGCTCATCGCGGCGCTCGAGCGCGGCTACCTCGACACCATCCGGAGCCTCGCCGCGGCCGTGGACGCGAAGGACCCCTACACGCGCGGCCACGCCGAGCGGGTCGCCGCGCTCTCGATCGAGATCGGACGCGAGCTCGCGCTCGACGCCGAGGCGCTGCAGGCGCTCGAGTACGGCGGGATCCTGCACGACATCGGCAAGATCGGGATCCCGGACGCGATCCTCGCGAAGGCGGGGGCCCTCGCGCCGGACGAGATGGCCCTCGTACGCGACCACCCGCGCATCGGCGCGGAGATCGTCGCGGGCGTGGAGTTCCTCAAGGGCGCCCTCCCCGCGATCCGGAGCCACCACGAGCGCTGGGACGGGACGGGCTACCCCGACCGGCTCGCCGGCGAGGCGATCCCGCTCGTCGCGCGCATCGTGAACATCGCCGACACCTGGGACGCCTGCACGTCGCGGCGCCCGTACCAGGAGCCGATCCCGGCCGACGTGGTCGCCGCGATCCTCGAGGGGCTCGCGGGCGCGCAGACGGACCCGGGCGTGCACCGGGCGTTGCTGCGGGTGCTGCGCCGGCGCGGCGCGGTCGCGCCCACGCGTCCGGGCCCCGCGGCGTGAGCCCGCGCCGTTCATCGCGTCCTTGCGTCTCGCCGCGGTTCGCCTAAGCTCGCGCCATGACGACGCGCTTGCTGGCGGCCCTCGCTGCCGCTGCCGCGCTCGCGGCGCTCCCGGCCCGGGCCGAGGACCCGACGAGGCGCGGCTTCGATGCCGATCCGGCGCGACTCGCGCTCTCCCTCGACGGCGGCTTCGTGGCCGAGACCGCCGCCGCCGCGCCCGCCGGAACGTACGGAATCGCTGCCGTGCTCGACCTCACGGCGGGCCTCCTCTCGCTCGAGCTCGGCGGGGAGCGCGACCAACTCCTGGAGCACCGGCTCTCGCTCCACCTCCTCGGCGGCTATTCGTTCGGGCGGCTCGAGGTGGGCGCCGAGGTGCCGGTCGCGCTCTGGCAGGACTCGGACTTCTCGCTCCTCAAGGGCGTGAGCGGCCCGCTCGTCGCGCCCATCGCGCGAACCGCCCTGGGCGACATCCGGCTCGGCGCGAAGCTGCCCCTGCTCGACGCCACGCGGTCGCCGCTCGGCCTCGCCGCGCTCCTCGACGTCCGGCTCCCGACGGGAGACGGCGACGCGTTCTACTCGGACGGACTCGCGCTCGTGCCCTCGGTCATCGCCACGCGCGGCTTCGGGCGCGTCCGGCTCGACGCGCAGCTCGGCTACATCATCCGCAGGGCGGGGCAGTACGCGCAGCTCGTCGTCCACGACGGCCTCACCTACGCGATCGGCGCCTCGGCGGACCTCGCCTCCGCGGGCCCGCTCCGGAGCTGGCGCGCCATCGCCGAGCTGACCGGGGGCTGGCCGCGCGGCTACGATCTCTCCGGCGAGCGGTATCGCGCGCCGCTCTCCGCTCGCGGAGGCCTCCGCTGGCACGCATGGCGGAGCCTCGCGCTGGAGCTCGGCGGCGGCGCCGGGCTCGGCGCGGCCGGCTACGGCCGCGAGGCGTGGCGCGTCTTCGCCGGCGTTCGCTGGGGCCTCGCGCCCGTCGGCGCGCCGGAAGAGGATTACGACCACGACGGCGTCCCGAACGCCAAGGACCAGTGTCCGCGCGAGCCCGGTCCCGCAGCGCTCGACGGCTGCCCCGACCGCGACGGGGACGAGATCCCGGACCGCGACGACAAGTGCCCCGACCAGCCCGGGCCCGTGCAGAACGACGGCTGCCCGGTCGCGGAGAACGAGCCGCTCGTCGAGATCGAGACCGAACGGCTCTCGCTCAAGGACGCGATCCACTTCGACACCGGCAGGGACACGATCCAG
>WNGF01004826.1_pt1 | contig 22118 bp, 18 predicted proteins | sample 5400641 | NCBI WGS metagenome assembly WNGF01 (sample SAMN13153371, study PRJNA577476) | soil metagenome | isolation source: 80 cm soil or saprolite under grassland replicate 2 | place: USA:California | collected 2016-06-15 | reverse complement strand
TGCTCGAACTTGACCACGCCTGCGAAGGTCAAAGCCACCGGGCCCAGCCGCACGTTGATCTTGCCCTTGTAGGTATTCTCGTCGAGCACTTCGGTCAGCTCGGCACCCGGCATGCACGGCGCAACCCGCTTGATGTCGAGCAGCACCTTCCACGCCTCGGCCGGCGGCAGCGGCACCTCGAATGAATTGTCGAACTCCATAGGCAGCTCAGTTCCTGCCTGCGCGCGCCGCCGCGGTGCCGGCGATGCGGCCGAACACCGCGCCCGAGGTGAGGCCGGAGCCGCCGGGGTAATTGAAATAAAACAATCCCCCGACCAGTTCCCCGGCGGCATAGAGGCCGTGGATCGGCTGGTAATCGGTGTTGAGCACTTCGGCGTCAGTGGTGATGCGCAAGCCGCCGAAAGTGAAGGTGACGCCGCAGGTCACCGCGTAACCTTCGAACGGCGGCTCATCGATGGTGTTCGCCCAATTGCTCTTGTTGACGGCGAGGCCCTCGGTGCGTCGGCCGTCCTTGACGTTGGGATTGAACGGAATATTGGTGCGCACGGCCGTATTGTATTCCGCAATGGTCTTGAGGAATTGCTCCGGGTTCACGCCTTCGAGCTTGTGCGCGAATTCCTCGATGGTGTCGGCGACGACCTTGGTGATCTGCCGGATCTTGTACTCGTCGCGCTGCAGGTGCCTCACCTTCCGGTCGAAGATCTGCCAGGCGAATTGCCCGGGCTGCTCCAGCACCACGCGCCCGTATTTGGCGTAGGTGTAGTTGCGGAAGTCTGCGCCTTCGTCGACGAAGCGCCTGCCGGTGGCGTTGACGAGAATGGCGAACGGATAGGAGTGTTTCTGAAACTGGTCGCCGACCGCAAGGTCGCCGAACTCCGGCGCGTTCATCTCCCATTGCACCGCGTGGCAGCCGGACCAGTTGCCGCAGGGGCTCGCGCCGATATCCATCGCCATGCGAATGCCGTCGCCGGTGTTGAAGCGCGTGCCGCGCACCTTGGCGAGGTCCCAGCCGGGCCCGAGATAGCGCGTGCGCCACTCGGAGTTGGACTCGAAGCCGCCGCAGGCGAGCACGACCGATTTGCTGCGCAGCTCGCTTTCGACGCCGTCGTGGCGGATGCGCACGCCGCTGACCCGCACGCCGTCATAGAGCAGGCTCAGCGCGCGCGCGCGGTAGCGAATCTCGATGCCGCGTTCCGCCGCCGACCGCCTCGACGGTCAGCCCGCCCCAGAACTTGAACTTGCCCTCGATCTTGAAGGCCTGGCGGCCGTAGATCGGGATGAAGCGCACCCCCTTGCCGCGCATCCAGCAGAACGTATCGAAGCTGCGGGTCACCAACAGCTCGACCAAATCGGGATCCGCGCGATTCTGCGTCACCCGCGCCATATCGTCGAAAAACTGCTCCCGGGTGTAGGTGCCGAAATCGGTGGTGGCGATTTCCTGCTCGGTCAGGTCCGGCACCATTGCCTTGATGTCGTCGACGCCGTTGTAGACCACGCGCACCGACCCCGCGGTAAACCGGCTGTTGCCGCCGGATTCCTCCTCGGGCGCCGCTTCCAGCATCAGCACCGACGCGCCTTGCTCCTGCGCGGCGAGTGCCGCGCAAAAGGCCGCGTTGCCCGCGCCCACGACGATGACGTCCGCCTCCGACTTCGCCATCTAGCCTCTCACGCGCACGCTCTCGTCGGTATCACTCAGCCGCCGCGGTCGCCACGCCGCCATGGGCCTTGGACCAGCCCGCCGGGTCATGCATGAACTTTTCGATCTCGGCGAGCTTTGAGGCATCGAATTTACCGCTCTCCTTGGCGACCGCGAGCACGTCCCACCAGGTGGCGAGCGAATGCAAGGTGACGCCGAGATCAGTCAGAATTTTCCGCCCCTCGGGAAAAATGTCGTAGAAGAAAATCACCAGGGCGTGCTCGACCTTCGCTCCGGCTTGGCGCAGCGCGTTGCAGAAATTCACTTTACTGCGCCCGTCGCTGGTCATGTCTTCGACCAGCAGCACGCGCTGCCCTTCGACGAGATGACCCTCGATCTGCGTGTTGCGTCCGAACCCCTTGGGTTTCTTGCGGACATAGAGCATCGGTAGGGCGAGCCGGTCGGCCATCCAGGCGGCAAACGGAATGCCGGCGGTCTCGCCGCCCGCGACCGCGTCGAAGGCCTCGAAGCCGGCCTCGCGCATGATGGTGCTGCTGGCGAAATCGATCAGCGTGCGGCGCACGCGCGGGAACGAGATGAGCCGGCGGCAATCGGTATAGACCGGGCTTGCCCAACCCGACGTGAAGACGAACGGCTTGTCCGTCATGAAACGGACGGCGTCGACCTCGAGCAGCATTTTCGCCGTGAGTTCAGCGATCGTCTTTTTGTCGGGGAACGTGCCGACGGTCATGATTCTTTTCTCTTCAGGGCCGTGCTGTGCGCCTCATGCATCGACCGGATCACCAGGGGACATCTCAGCTGGACACGACCTTCCATTCGATCGTTTCCCCGCCGCGATAGATCAGCGCCCGCTCGTCCGGGCCGTCGACCTTGACCTCCTGCGGCGCAGTCCACGGCGACTTTTCGAGCGTGATCTGCTCTTCGTTGGGCGGCAGGCGATAGTGCCTGGGACCGTTGAGCGAGGCAAAGGCTTCGAGCTTGTCGAGCGCGCCTTCCTCCTCGAACACTTTGGCATAGGTCTCGATCGCGACCGGCGCGTTGAACACCCCCGGGATGCCATTCACCGCGAGCTTTTTCGCGACCGGATGGGGCGCAGAATCGGTGCCGAGAAAATAGCATGCCTCGCCCGATGTCGCCGCCTTGCGCAGCGCCGCGCGGTCCTTCGCCGTTTTGATCACCGGCATGCAGTACATGTAGGGCTTGAGTCCCCATCCGAGCCAATCCGTGCGCGTGAGCACGGGATGATAGGGCGTGATGGTACCGCCCACCTGCGGCGCCGCGCTGCGCACGAAATCGACGCCATCCTTGGACGACAGGTGCTCGAGCGTAAAGCGCAGGCCGGGGAATTGCCGCGTCCACTTCGAGAGGTAGCGCTCGATGAACATGGCTTCGCGGTCGAAAATGTCGACCTCGGGATCGACGTCCTCGCCGTGCATCAGGAACGGCATGCCGATCTTTTCCATGCGCTCCAGCACCGGCATGATCTTGCGATGGTCGGTCACGCCCGCGGCCGAATAGGTCGTGGCGTGGGCGGGATAGAGCTTGACCGCGGTGAACACGCTCTCCTTGAACCCGCGCTCGACGTCGTCGGGATCGGTATCGTCGGTGAGATAGCAGGTCATGAGCGGCTTGAAGGACGAGCCCGGCGGCAGTGCGGCCGTGACTCGCTCGCGATAGGCGACGGCGTCTTTGGTGGTGACGACCGGCGGCACGAGATTGGGCATCAGGATCGCGCGGCCGAAATGTTTGGCCGTGAACGGCAGCACCGCCTTGAGCATTGCGCCGTCGCGCACGTGCAGATGCCAATCGTCGGGTTTGCGGATGGTGATGCGCGTGGTCATCGGATGATGCGTTGCTGCCTCTCGCCAAACATCGGGCGCGTCATGTCCGCGAAAGCGGACACCCAGTAATCACAGATCTCCTTGTGAGGCGTGGTCGTGCCAACATTCCAAGCCTGCCGGTTACTGGATCGTCCGCCTTCGTGGACGATGACCAATGGGGGAAAGTTGTGTCCCGCGCAATCGCTTAGCCGATCGGCGCTGCAGCCGCGGCGTAGGTCTCGCGCGGAGCTTCGTCGATCATGGCGCCGGTGAGATCGGCGACGCGGGCAAAGCCGCGCTTGGCGCACCAGTCTTCGAGTCCGTCGATGATCGCGATGATACCCGACGGATTGCGGAAGATGAGATACCCGATCATGACCGCGCTGGCACCGGCAAGCATGTATTCGACCACGTCCTCGACCTTGACGATGCCGCCGCAGCCGATGATCGGGATCTTCACCGCCTTGGCGCACTGGTAGACCATGCGCACGATGATCGGCTTGATGCCGGGGCCGGAGAGACCGCCGAATTTGTTGCCGATCGAGGGACGGAACGTATTCACGTCAATCTTGAGCCCGAGAATCGTGTTCGACACCACCAGCGCGTCGGCTCCCGCCGCTTCCGCCGCCTTGGCAATGGCGACGACGTCGCCGGCATTGGGCGAGAGTTTGCACCAGACCGGTTTGTCCGTCGTCTGGCGGATGCGGCGCATGACGTTGAACGTGTGCTCCTCGTGCAGGGCGAAATTGCCACCCTTAGGATCCCGCGTGGGGCACGAGATGTTGACCTCGAGCACATCGATCGCGGAGGGGCTCACGTCGCGCGCCATCGCCTCGAAATCCTCGATTGACGTGGCCGAGATCGAACCCACGAGCGGCGGCGTGAAGCGTTTGTAGTCCGGCACCTGGTGGGCGAGGAAATAGTCGATGCCCTTGGTCGGCAGGCCGATGGAATTGATCATGCCGCCTTCGACCTCGGACACGCGCGGCGGCGGATTGCCGGCGCGAAATTCGCGGGAAACCGTCTTTGCCACCAGCGCGCCCAGCCGGTTCAAATCGATCACCTGTGCAAGATCGGTCGAGAAGCATCCCGACGCGGGCATGATCGGGTTCTTGAGCGTCACGCTCCCGATCTTCACGCTCATGTCTACCATCCGACCGCCTCCTGGAGATCGAACACCGGCCCGTCGATGCACACGCGACGCAGCTCCTTCTTGCCGTTGACCTCGAAGGTGCGCACGCACACGTAGCAGGGGCCGAGCCCGCAAGCCATCACCTGCTCCATGGCCACCTGGCCGGGAATGCCGTGCGCCTTGCCCAGGCGCTTCATCAATTGCAAGAGCCGGTTCGAGCCGCAGGTGTAGAACGCGTCGGCTCTGCGCTTCGCGATCAGCCCCGTGAGGATTGCCTCGACGTGCTCGACCGCGCTGGTCCCGTCGGTATCGAGCACGGCGATGACATCCCCGACCTTGGCAAAGAGGTCGTCGGCCATCACGAATTCGGCGCTACGGGCGCTCAGGATCGCGCTGACCCCGATTCCGTATTCCCGGGCGAGCTGGGAGATCGGCGCCAAGGTGGCAAGACCGACGCCGCGACCCAGCACCACGATGTGCTTCCAGGCTGGATCGATCGTAAAGCCGACGCCGAGCGGCCCGACCATGTTGAGCTCATCGCCCGGTTCGAGGGTCGCCAGTCCGTAGGTGCCGCGGCCGACGCATTTGTAGAGAAACTCGACCCGCCGGTTCTCCCGATCGATCCGATAGACGCTCTGTGGGCGGCGCAGCCACAGCTCCCCGGCATCCGGCGAGGGGCAGAGCAGATTGAAGAACTGCCCGGGCTTGACCGCGAGCGCCTTGGGCGAGGCATCCACAATCAGATGCTTGTATTCGGAATTCACCCACTTGTGCGAGATCACCGGGCATAGCGATTCCTCGGCCGGGATATGCTGTTCGACAGGTGCGGGGGCGCCTTTGCCCACGACGTAAGGTGCCGATGCGAACGGCCGGTGTGCCATATCGAAATCCTGCCTCATAGAGGCCCGCTAGCTACTCCGCGCGCTGCGCCAAATCAAGATTTGGCCATGCTGCGGGAGATTTCACGGCGATTGTGCCGGCTGCGCCCGCAGCCGTTTCGCTGCATCGAGCGTGGCGGTGACGATGTTCTGATAGCCGGTGCAGCGGCATAAATTGCCGGAAATGGCGATCCGCACCTCTTGTTCGGTCGGGTCCGGATTGTCGCGCAGGAACTCGATCAGCGTCGTCAGAATGCCCGGGGTGCAGAAGCCGCACTGAAGGCCATGGTGTTCATGGAAGGCTTGCTGCAAGGGGTGCAGCTTATCGGGCGAGGGCGCAATGCCCTCGACGGTGAGAATGTCATGCCCGTCTGCTTGCACCGCGAGCATGAGGCAGGAGCGCGCCGAGCGATCATCGAACAGAATGGTGCAGGCGCCGCAGACGCCGTGCTCGCAGCCGAGATGGGTTCCGGTCAGGCCGAGCTGATGGCGGATGAAATCGGCCAGCGTGACGCGGACCTCAACCTCTTCCTCGTACCGCTTGCCGTTGACGGTCAGGGCAATTTTCCGCGTTTCTCCCATTGTCGCTCCTAGTGCGGACGGCCGGCGTGGGCCTCGAGCAAGCGCGCGTGCGCCTTCTCCAGCGCCCGGCGCGACAGCACCGCCGCCAGATGTTGGCGATAAGAGGCCGGCGCATGCACGTCGTCGATTGCTTCGAGTTTGCGGCAGCTCTCGCAGGCGTCGCGGAACAGCGTGCCGGCCGGCACCTGGCCGACGATCGCCTGCTCGACCTCGCGGGCACGCTTGGGCGCCGTGCCCATGCCGCCGATGGTCACCGAGGCGCGCGTGATCTTGCCCGAGGCATCGCCCTCGAGCAGAACGGCGGCGGAGGTGATGGCGAAGTCGCCGTGCCGGCGGGAAAATTCGACGAAGGCGTAGCCGTGCTTGGGCGCCCATTGCGGGAAGCGCACGCCGACGACGAGCTCGTTCGCTTCGATGGCCGGTGTCATGTAGGCGACGGGAAACTCGGCGAACGGCACCTCGCGTTCGCCGTTGGGACCGGCAACCATCACGGTCGCGTCATAGCCCATTGCGAGCGAGACCAGTTCGGCCGCCGGATCGAGATGGCACAGCGAGCCGCCGATCGTGCCCCGGTTGCGCGTCTGACGATGACCGACCTGCAACAGGGCCTCGTGCATGATCGGCCAGCGCGCGCGCACCGCCTCGGAAAATTCGAGATCGCGCTGGCGGGTCATCGCGCCGATTTCGAGCGCACCTTGCGCGTCGCGAACGTAGGCCAGCCCGTCGACGCGGTTGAGATCGATGATGTGATCGGGCAGCACGAATCGGAAGTTGAGCATGGGCATCAGCGATTGGCCGCCCGCAAGCAGCTTGGCGTTCTCCAGGCTGGCGAGCAGTCCGACGGTCTCGCTGACCGTTTTCGGATCGTGATAGCGAAAGGGCGGCGGCTTCATCGCTGGGGCAGGGGTTCGGTTGGACGCGACTTCTTTACATACACCACCAACTGTGCCTCAATCCAAAAAATCAAATTTCCCGATGTGGGACAATGCGGTGATCGTTCCATGACGTCCACCGTGCCCCGCGGTGAGGAACGATGAAGCCCGCGCGGTTCCGCTATCACGCGCCCAAGACCATCGAAGAAGCACTCGATACGCTCGCCGAGGTTGCCCCGGAAGACGGACGCGTGCTTGCCGGCGGCCAAAGCCTGGTGCCGATCATGGCGTTTCGTCTGGCGCGGCCGGCGCATCTGGTGGACATTAACGGGATCGAGGCGCTGCGGCGACTCGCAGTTGATGGGGATCGGCTTTGCATCGGCGCCTGCGTGCGCCATGCGGCCTTCCACAAGCCGGTGGTGGACGGGCCGCTCGGGCGCCTCCTTTCCACCGTGGTGCGTCACATCGCCCACTATCCCATTCGCACTCGCGGCACCTTCTGCGGCAGCATCGCCCATGCCGACCCGGCCGCCGAATGGTGCCTGGTCGCAGCAGCGCTCGGCGCCGAAATGGTGGCGAGAAGCGCAGACGGCACGCGCACCATTTCAGCACAGGATTTTTCCCGCGGGATCATGACGACGGCCCTCGACGAGGACGAGCTTTTGACCGAAGTGCGCCTGCCCATCCTTGCCGCCGACACGCGTTTCGGCTTTTACGAGTTCAATCGCCGCGCTGGCGATTTTGCGCTTGGCATGGCGCTCGTCACCTTTCGCGTGCAAGACGGGGTCATCCGCGAGCCGCGGGTAGCGGTCGGCGGGATCGAAGCGCAGCCGCGGCGGATGGCCGACGCCGAGCAGCTTCTCGCCGGCCGGGCGATCGACCGCGCGGTCTTCGAGGCCGCGGCCGCGGCGGTCGCCTCCGCCGTCGATCCGCTTGACGATGCCGCGACCAGCGCAACATACCGGCGCGACCTCGCGCGCACCGTCACGCGCCGTGCGCTCGAGCAGGCGGCCGCATGACCCAAGCGGTCAACGCAACGCCGCAGCGTCAAGAATGGCAAGGCGGCGGCCAAGATGCACGCGCGGCGGCGACACGCGCCAACAAGTGGATCGGGCAATCGGTCACGCGGCTCGAGGATCCGCCGCTGGTCAGAGGTCGCGCTCGCTTCGCCGCCGACATCTCGTTTCCGCACCAACTGCACATGCGGGTCGTCCGGGCAAACCACGCCCACGGCAAGATCGTTGCAATCGATACCGCGGCTGCGCGCGCGTTGCCCGGCGTGATCGCGGTGTGGACCGCGGCCGACATTACCGACGTGCCGCCCATCGATTTTCGTGAGGGACCAATTCCCGCGCTTGAGCCCTATCGCCAGAGCGTGCTGGCGACCGACAAGGTGCGATACGTCGGCGAGCCGGTCGCCGCCGTCTTCGCCGATGATCCCTATGTGGCAGAGGATGCGGCGGATCTCGTCTCTATCGACATCGAGGAACTGCCCGTCTTGCTTGCGGCCGACGCCGAGCCCGGGGAATTCTCGCCCGGCCGCAATACCGAGGTCTCCGTCATCCGGCAGGGTTATGGCGACGTTGACGCTGTTTTGGGCTCCGCGCCGATGGTCGTCGAGGTTGAATTGGCGATCGGACGCCATTCCGGCGTGCCGCTCGAGGCGCGCGGTGCAATCGGCCGCTATGACGCGGCACGCGGCATTCTCGAACTGCACGGCGCCGCCAAGGTGCCGCACCGCAACCGCGACCTGCTCGCGCGCATGCTCAAGCTTCCGCCCTCATCGATCCATGTGCACGAAGCGCACGTCGGTGGCGGCTTCGGCATCCGCGGCGAGCTTTACCCGGAAGACGTACTGGTCTGCGTCGCGGCGGTACGCCTCAAGCGGCCGGTGAAATGGATCGAGGACCGGCGCGAGCATTTGATCGCCGCCAATCATTCGCGTCAGCAGCTTCACCGATTGCGCGCGGCGGTCGACGGCGAAGGGCGAATCCTCGCCATCGACGATTGTTATTTCCACGATCAGGGCGCCTATGTGCGCACCCATGCCGCGCGCGTCGTGCATATGACGGCCGGCATCCTCCCCGGTCCCTACCGGGTGCCGGCCTATCGCGCGGTCGGCCACTTTCGGCTCACCAACAAGACTCCGGCGGCGACGTACCGCGCGCCCGGGCGCTATGAGACGACCTTCGTTCGCGAGCGGCTCATCGATGCCATTGCCACGAGGCTCGGGATGGAGCCCAACGAGGTGCGACGGCGCAACGCGATTGCGGCCGATGAGATGCCGTATCACCGGCCGCTCGAGGCCTTGGGCGAGGAGATCGAGTACGATTCCGGCGACTATGTCGGGCTGCTCGACAAGCTGTTGGCCGCACTCGACTGGGATAAGCGCAAAGCCGATCTGGCGCGCCGCCGCGCCGCCGGCGAAACGGTCGGTGCCGGATTTGCGATGTTCGTCGAGAAGAGCGGCTTGGGTCCCGCCGACGGCGTGAGAATCGAGGTCGATAGCTCGGGCGCGGTCGAGCTCGTCACCGGCGGCGCCTCGCTCGGGCAGGGCTTCGAGACCGTGATGGCGCAGGTATGCGCCGAGGCTCTGGGCATCGACTACCGGCGCGTGCGTGTGACCCACGGCCAGACCGATCGCATCGCTTACGGGATCGGTGCGCACGCCTCGCGCGCGACCGTCATGACGGCGTCCGCCACCCATAACGGCGCCCTCAAGCTACGCGCGAAAGCCCTCGAGGCGGCCGCCGAGCTGATGCAAGCGCGGCCCGACGCGCTCGAGATCATTGACGGAAAGGTGCTGCGCAAGGAGGGGCCGGCGGGCCCCTCGATCAGCCTCGGCGAAATTGCCGAGCATCTGGCGCCGACGTCGAAGACGCTGGGCGGCCGCGAGCCGGGCTTGTCAGCGGAAGGCTGGTTCCGGGTGAAGCACCAAGTCTATCCCTACGGCATCCATTTCGCGGTGGTGAAGGTCGATCGCGACACCGGCCGCGTAGATGTCGAGGACTACGTCATCGCCTACGATATCGGCCGCGCCATCAATCCGGAGCTGGTCAAAGGCCAGATCGTCGGCGGCTTCGCCCAGGGGCTCGGTGGGGCGCTGCTGGAAGAATTCACCTACAATGAACGCGGTGATCCGCTGGCGACCACCTTTGCCGATTACCTGATGCCGACCGCGCACGAGGTCCCCGAAGTCGATGTCATGTTGCGCGAGGACTATACCAGCCCGCTCAATCCCCTCGGCATCAAAGGGGCCGGCGAGAGCGGCATCACCGGCGTCGGCGCGGCGATCGCCTCCGCCATCGACGACGCCATTGGAATGCCGGGCGCGGTGACGCAGCTGCCGGTGACCCCGCAGCGCTTGAAGCAGACGCTGAATCGGCAGCACAGCTCGTCGTCCTGCACCCGGGCTGCGGGCTAAATCTATGAGCTGGCAAGCGAGGAGAGCCACATGACCATCGCTCAAGCCGCCAAGCGCTCCGCCAAGACCGCGCCTCATCCGTCGAAGCAGGACCTGCGCACGTGGCTCGATGCGCTGCGCGCGGCAGGCGAGCTGCAGGACATCAGCGGCGCCGAGCGGGAAGCGGAAATCGGCGGCATCGTCGACCTCTACATGCGCAAAATGGGCAACCCCGCGGTGCTGTTCGACGACATTCCCGGCTATCTGCCGGGCCACCGCATCCTGGCCAACATTCTCACCTCGGTGCGGCGCATCAATCTCACGCTCGGCCTGCCGATCGACGGTTCTGCGATGGAGCTCGTCTCCTACTGGCGCAAATACATGAAAGAAGCGCCGAGCATCGCACCGATCAAGGTCAAGTCCGGCCCGCTGATGGAGAACGTCAGCAGCGGTAAGGATATCAATATCCAGAGCATCCCGACGCCGCGCTGGCACGAGCACGATGGTGGCTACTACATCGGCACGGGCTGCATGGTGATCATGAAGGATCCGGACACCGGCTGGATCAATTACGGCGCCTATCGCGTGCAGTCCCATGGCCCGAACGTCGCGACGGTCATGTGCTCCAAGGGCAAGCACGGCGACTTGATCAAGCGGCGCTATCACGAGCGCGGCGAGCCGTGCCCCATCGCAGTGGTGGCCGGCATGCATCCCGCGTTATTCATGGTCGGCGGACTCGAGATTCCATATGGCAAAAACGAATACGACGTGGCCGGCGGGTTGATCGGCGAGCCGGTTGAGGTGATCAACGGCCCGCGCACCGGCCTACCCGTACCGGCGCATGCGGAGATCGCGTTCGAGGGGTTCATCCATCCCAACGATCTCCTCGAAGAGGGACCGCTCGGCGAGTGGACCGGCTATTACGCGGGTGGGCAGAAAAAAGAGCCGGCGATCCGCATCGAGACGTTCATGCACCGCGACGATCCGATCCTGTTGGGCGCTGTTCCTGCCGTACCGCCCGACGACGATTCCTTCTACCGCGGCACCTACCGCTCCGGTGCGGTGTGGAATCAGCTCGAAGCGGCCGGCGTGCCGGAGGTGAAAGGCGTGTGGGCGCATGCGGCAGGCGGCAGCCGGCTCTGGCTCACGGTCTCGATCAAGCAGCAATATGCCGGTCACGCCAAGCAGGCCGGACTCATCGCCTCGCAATGCCATGCCGGCGCTTACGCCAACCGTTTCGTGGTGGTGGTCGACGACGACGTCGATCCTGCCGACATGGATCAAGTGGTGTGGGCGATGTGCACGCGCTTCGATCCCCGCGAAGGCATCGAGATCCTGCGCGGCTGCTGGAGCACCGCGCTCGACCCTATGGCCTATGGCACCGACGATCCACGCAATGCCCGCGTGGTCATTGATGCCTGTAGACCCTGGTCGCGACGCGACAGCTTTCCGCGCGTGGCGCGCGCGAGCAAGGAGCTAGACGCGGGCATCCGCGCCAAATGGGCACATATACTGCCGCGATGATGAGCGCCGCAGCCTCGGTCCGCGATCAGCAGCTTTCCCCAAATATGGTTACTTTTGCCGTCGCCACCGGGTGTTCTGATTGTGGCGGGTTGCAAAAGTCGGTATAAGCCGGGAGGTCTTGCCAGGTTGTGGGGCTGTCATGCGTACGATCTCTGATCTTCTTGGCCGCAAGAGCGTTGCATCCACGTCTACGGTGTATGCCGTGCCGCTCGCCAAGCCTAGCCCACGCGCCGAGGAGCCCGTCGAGCCGACCTTGGCCGACATCGGGGCGCGCGTCGGCGAGGACAATGAGACGCTACGCAATCTGCTGATCGATACCGATCGTCGCATTGGCGCGCTCGACGATCTCAAGGAGGCCTTCCGCAACCTCGTGGAGCCCATCGGCGCGGCGCTGTATGCGCTCGAGCAGGAAAAAAACCGACAATTTCGGCTTGCGTGACGCGCTCGCCGAGCTTCGCACTAGCTACGAGACCGTGCGCAGCGACTACGGTGCGCTCGCAAAGCGCGCGGCGGAATTGGAAAACGCGGGCGAGGAGCTGCGCCGGCAATTGAGCTTGACGCAACAGACCGCGCGCGGGCTAGACGCGGAGAAGGCGGAACTCGCCAGCGAAATCGTCGCCGCGCGGTCCGAAATCGCCAATCTCGAGAGCCAATTGGCGCAGGAGGCAGCCAATGCCCGCGCGTTGAGCGAGGCCAACCAGATTTTGGTCGATCACGCCAACGGCGCCGACAAGCGGATTGTCGAATTGCAGTCCGACGCCGCACAGGCGCGGGAGAAACTCCTACTGGTGGAGAACGACAAGCGCTCGCTGCAAACGGCACTCGACCAGACGCTCGCGGAGAACTCGCGCTTGTCTCGCCGCCTCACGGAGAGCGAGAACGCGTTGACTGCGGCGCGAGCGCGTCTCGAACAGCTGGACATCAGCCTAGCCGCCGCCGAGAACGAGCGCGTCACGCTTGCCACCGCGCGCGATGAGGCGAACGAGCGGCATCAGTCCGAAAGTTACGCGTTGAACCTGCGGTTGGAGGCGCTGCGTTCGCGTGCCGCCACCGCCGAGCAGCTACTTGCGGAGGTGCGCCAGACTCTCGTCGCCCGTACCGAGGACATCAGGGTCTTGGAGCGCAAGGTGATGGAGGCGAGCATCGCTCGCACCAATACCGAGAAGACGGTCGAACGGCTCACTGCCGCGCGCGAGGCGCTCGACGGCAAGACCCGCGAGCTCGAACAGGGGCGTGCTTCGCTGATGGATCGGTCGAGCAATTTGGCGGAGGCGCTGAAGGCGCGAGAGACCTCGCTTGCGCACGCGGAGGAGAAGATCAAGGCGCTGGCCGACCGCATGGCGGAAATCGAGGTCGACGCCGCGGCGTATCGCAGCAAAGCCGAGCGGCGCATCGATGAGCTCAGTGCGAGCCTCCAGCGCGAGCGCGTCGAGCTCGCCGTTGCGCAGGGTGCGCTGGAAACCACGCGGCGCGACTACGCGCGCCTGCAACGCGATATCTTGTCCGGGCGCTCCGCGCAGCAAGCCGGCCCCACCCTCGAGGTGGTGTCGGACACCACCAAAGAGCCGCAGCGAACGAAAAACAGCAGAGGGGCCGGCGCTCGCAGGCCGGCCGAGGCTGGGCCCAAAGGCGGCGCAGGCGAGCCCGAGTCCACGCGCTAGTCTCGTCGGCACGTTCCATCGCACGGCAACGCGCCGCCACGGCGCGCTGACGGTATCCCGGCGCGAGCCGCGCTTTGCCCGCGCATCGGGACGGCTGTATAGATGCAGTCCGGGCAATGGAGAACAGCATGGTCCGCACTGACGAGGCCGTGTCGAAGCCGCGTATGCAATACCGCGGGCTGCGCGGCTGGCTCGAACAAGTCGAGAAGATGGGAGAGTTGCGCAGGGTCGACGGCGCCCACTGGGACGTGGAGATGGGGGCCATCACGCACATGCTCACGGAAAAGAGCCGCGGCAGCGCGCCGGCCATCTTGTTCGACAACGTGCCGGGCTATGCCAAAGGCTTCCGCACGCTTTATGGGCAGCTCTCCTCGGCGCGCCGCATCGCTTTGACGCTGGGACTGCCGCTCGAGTACGAGCGCAAGGTCGACGTGGTGCGGACCTATCATGCCCGCATGCAGAACCTCAAACCGCTGCCGCCGCGATTCGTCAACGACGGTCCCGTGCTCGAGAACGTGGTCGAAGGCGACGACGTCGACGTGCTGAAATTTCCGGTGCCGCGCCATCACGAGCTGGACAAGGCGCGTTTCATCGGTACCGCCGACTGCGTGATGACGCAGGACCCCGATACCGGCTGGTTCAACCTCGGCGCTTATCGCAGCCAGGTTTACGACGGCAAGACCGTCGGCTGCCAGATCACCGAGGGCAAGCACGGCCGAATTCATCGCGATAAATATTTCGAACGCGGGCAGCCGATGAAGGTCGTGATCCTGTGCGGACAGGACCCGCTACTCTTTATGCTGTCCTCGAGCCCGCTGCCCGAGATTGGGGAGATGGACATCGCCGGCGGTCTGCGCGGGGAGCCGATCGATGTCGTGCGCGGACCGTATACGGGTTTTCCGATTCCCGCCGACTGCGAAATCGCAATCGAAGGCGAAAGCGTGCCCGGCCAGGTGCTGCCGGAAGGGCCGTTCGGCGAATGGATGGGCTATTACTCCGACGACACGCAGGAGCGCCCCTTCGTCAACGTGAAGACGATCCTCTACCGCAACGATCCGATCCTCACCTGCGCGCCGCAGCACAAACCCGTCGACGAGACCGGGCTGCTCAAGGGCATTGCCGGAGCGGCGCAGATCTGGCGTTCGCTCGAGGCCTGCGGCGTGCCCGAGGTGCTCGGCGTGTGGAATCACGAAGCGGGCCCCGCGACCCGCTTCACCGCGATCCAGATCCGCCAGCGCTATCCGGGCCACGCGCGCCAGGCGCTGCACATCGCGTCGTCATGCCAGGGCGGCGCTTACGCCGGCAAGTGGACCGTGGTGGTCGACGAGGATATCGATGCCGGCGACCTCGATCAGGTCCTGTGGGCGATGTGCACGCGGTTTGATCCGCTCACCGATATCGACCTCATTCAAAAGGCCTGGGCCTCCAAGCGCGATCCGCTGTTCCTTCCCGGCAACTTCAACAACCGCATCCTGATCGATGCTTGCATTCCCTACGACAAGAAGCTCAAGGGCACATTCCCCGTCACCGTCGACGTCAGCGCCGACCTGCGCAAGCGCTTGCGGTCGAAGTTTCCGCAACTCTTCTCCAATTCGTGAGGTGGGTTGAGCGAAGCGAAACCCACCGCCAATCTCGGGCCGAAACGGTTGCTTGCAAATGATGAGTCCAAATCTTCTGGGTCACCAATGCCGCGGACGCGATGGGTTTAGCTGCGCTCAACCCATTCTACAGGATGAGTTCTCGGGAAGTCTCTGCCGTTTGATCCGTTGCGGCATTGCGGCCGCGCTCGCCGCCGCCGTCACGACGCAGCCTGCCCGCTCCGCCGGCGTCGAGGATTTTTACAAGGGCAAGACCGTTTCGCTCCTCATCGGCTACAGCGTGGGCGGCGGCTACGATGCATATGCGCGGCTTCTGGCGCGGCATCTCGGAAAACATATTCCTGGCAGTCCCAGCGTCGTGCCGCAAAACATGACCGGTGCCGGCAGCCTCAAGGCGGCCAATTACGTTTATTCCGTCGCTCCCAAAGACGGCTCCGTCATCGGCACGTTCTCGCGCAGCATGGGCATTGCGCCGCTCATCGACAAAGCCGAATTCGACAGTACCAAATTTACCTGGCTCGGCAGCGTCACCGACGAGGTGAGCCTGTGCGTCGCCCGTCACGATGCGCCGGTGAAGACCTTCACCGAGCTCTTGGTGACCCCGACGACCTTCGGTGCCGAGGGCGCGGGCTCCGATCCCAACATTTTCGCGTCGTTCTACCGCAACGTGCTCGGCGCCAAAATCAAGGTCGTGACCGGCTACCCCGGCACCAACGAGATCCAGCTCGCGGTCGAACGCGGCGAGGTGGATGGCCTGTGCGGTTTGTCGTGGAGCACGCTCAAGGGCCGCTACCCCCATTGGCTCAAGGACAAGCGGGCCAACATCCTGGTGCAAGCCGGGATCAAGAAACAGCCGGAGCTGCCGGATGTTCCAGCGGCGAGCGAGCTCGCCAAGCACCCGGATCAGACTCAAATTCTGAAATTGCTGCTGATCGGGCAAGCCATGGCGCGCCCGTTCGCAGCCCCGCCGGGCATTCCCGCGGATCGCAGAGCTGCGCTGATCGCGGCCTTCGAGCGCACGACTGCCGATCCAGATTTTCTCGCCGAGGCCGAGCGGCTCAACTTCGAGGTCAATCCCGTCAGTGCGAACAAGCTCGATGCGCTTCTGGCGGAAGCCTACGCGACCCCCAAGGACGTCATCGCCAAGGCCGCCAAGGCGATGTCCGAGTAAGTGACATCGCCGAATCATTGCAAAGGCCCGCGCTGCGAAACCAAGGCGCGGTCGAGGACATGGGTTCCCAGTTTGTAGTCACCGAGGGCTTCCATAGGCTTCCATAGCCTTCCACAGTTATGACCGCCGTTGTTGATTTTCTCGCACTACGTCTTCCCAAGCACTCCGAACAGGTGTACAGGATTCCGAAAATCGTTTGTGGGCAGTTCTGTAGAGGACGCGTGCGCAAACCGATCTCCGCGGCCACCGTGGCCAAGCTCAAGAAGCCCGGTCATTATGCCGTCGGCGACGGCTGCTATTTGCAGATCGGCGCTGGTGGCACGCGCAGCTGGGTGCTGCGCTACACGCTCAACGGCCGCGCCCGTTACATGGGTTTGGGCAGCGCAAACCTTATTTCGCTCGCTGGGGCGCGCGCCAAAGCCCGTGACGCGCGTCGTCTTCTGTTGGACAAGATCGATCCCATCGAGACGCGTCGCGCGCAGCATCGTGAACGCCTACTCGAAACCGCACGCGGCAAGACGTTTCGCGAATGCGCGGAAAGCTACATCGCGTCGCATGAAGCCGGCTGGCGCGATCCGCGGTCGCACAAGCAGTGGGTTCGGTCGCTCGTAAGTTATGTCTATCCGCGTCTTGGCGATCTGCCTGTCGCCGCCATCGACACCGCGCTCGTGCTGGCGGCACTGGAACCGATTTGGAAGACAAAGCCGGAAACCGCGAGCCGCGTGCGCGGTCGCATTGAAAGCATTCTCGACTGGGCTAAGGCGCGCGGTTATCGCGACGGCGAGAACCCGGCGCGCTGGCGCGGCCACCTTGATCATCTTTTGCCGGCGCCCAACAGGGTTCGTCGTGTCAAACACTTCGCGGCGCTGCCTTATGCCGATCTTCCCGCCCTCATGGCCAAGCTACGCGATCAGCAAGGGATGCCCGCCGCGGCGCTTGAGTTTCTAATTCTCACAGCCGCGCGGTCCAACGAAGTGCTTAGCGTTCGCTGGAACGAGATCGACGGCAACATGTGGACGGTGCCGGGCGAGCGCATGAAGGCTGGCAAGCCGCACCGCGTGCCGCTATCTGATCGCGCCGTTGAAGTCTTGGTGTCGTTGCCGCGTGAAGGCGAGTTTATCTTTATCGGCGCGCGCACCGACGCCGCTTCCAATCCCCACCAGCTCAAGCGTGTGCTGCAGCGAATGGGTTACAACAACATAACGGTGCATGGTTTTCGTTCGACATTCCGCGATTGGGCGGCCGAGACGACCAGCTACCCGAATCACGTCGTTGAACAGGCGCTCGCGCACGCAATCGGCAACGGCGTCGAGGCGGCGTATCGGCGTGGCGACTTGTTCGACAAGCGGCGGCGGCTGATGGACGATTGGGCGCGGTTCTGCTCGCAGCCGGCCGCGAGCAAGGGCGAGGTGGTGGTGTTGAGGGGCGCGTTATGAGGGAAAGGCGCAAAAGAACACTGAACCCAGTGCTGGAAGGCACCGTAAGGCAACTCTTGACGGTTAACCGAAAGGCGCTCGGGCCAGAGCGGGGGAGGAACCACGATCTATACCGTCAGATGGTCTTCGGCGAAAACGAAAGGCGTTGGCCAGATAAAAACGAAATATGGCACTTTTGGATGTGGTGCGAAAACACGGCAAGCGGGCTGAAAGATTTTCTCGACTTTGAGCAAAGGGACGCGAAGACAGCGTTGCCCGAGCTTCTCGCGAGACTGCGGTCGCATAATGTGGGGGTCCTTGACATAATTGCCGACATGCTCGACCCCACGAAGCCGGGACCATGGAAGCTAGAGCTAAGGCGAAATGTGCGCGGCGCCCCCAGCGAGGTGTACGGATCATTTAATCATTGGGTGGCCATGAGATACTTTGAGTTGCTCGAAGAGCTTCAAGCGCAGGCAGCGCGCTCGCCGGCCAAAGAAGCAACCAGGAAACTTATCGAGAAATACAAATTTTCTGACAATGACATTCGCCGGGCAGTGCAGTGGTGGCGAAAGCGTGGTCAAAAGCTAGAACGCTAATTACCCCTATTTAACGTTTGTGTTTGTTGTGGTGCTTTCTGTTTTCGCGTGCAAATAGGACGGCTGTTCAGTTTTCAAGGACAGCCGCATGTCTTCCGCCGATACCGAGCGCCCACTGCGCATCCTCCGCAGGCCGGAGGTTGAGGCTCGCACCGGTTATCCCACTTCGACACTCTACACAAAGATAGCAGCAGGCGAATTTCCGCGCCCGATCAAGCTCAGCGCGCGCGCCGTCGGCTGGGATGAGCGCACAGAAAGCGCGGCGAGTCAACCCGCGCAGGGTAACGCATAGCGATGGTCATTGTTCGCACCAGCTCAAACCGCACGCCCATCATTCTTATCTATGGCGCCGAAGGCCGCGGAAAGACGACCTTGGCGGCTAAGTTCCCGCGCCCGCTTTTTCTGCTTCTTGAGCGCGGCCTTCCGCGCGGCGTCAGTGTAGACGCAGTGCAAGGCACCAACAGCTTCGAGAACGTCCTACGAGCATTGCGCGATATCTACGACGCCGACAACAACGAGTACGAAACGTTGGTTGTCGATACCCTCGACGCTCTCGAAACCTCCGTGCTTGAACATGTCTGCGCGAGCAACAACTGGAAGAGCATTGAAACGCCAAGTTTTGGCAAGGGCTGGGTAGCAGCCGACCAAACATGGCAGCGCTTTCTCGCGGCCATTAACTGGATCCGCGACACGCGCGGCATGACCATTGTTTTGGTTTGCCACAGCGCAATCGAGCGCATCGAAGACCCGCGAGCCCCGACGTTCACCAGCTATGTGCCAAGACTACACCGCCGCGCTCGGGTGCTCGTCATGGATTGTGTCGATGTGATTGCCTTCTTGGCTGAAGATTTGCGCGTCGTCACCGACGAGGGTGGGTTTAGAGAGCGCACACGCGCCGCGGCCAGCAATGGCCGCTTCCTTTTCGTGGAAGGTTGTCCAGCATTTGCTGCCAAAAATCGGTTCGGAATGCCGGCGAAAATTCCGATCCCTTTAGACTTCGATATCGCCAATCTCACACAATACTGGAGCACAGAAGCATGAGCGAGCGATCCACAACACTTGATACCGCCTTTGATGTCGACAACGAGGAGGGCACGCCACCGCGCGAGCTACTTCCGAAGGGAAAATACGTGGCAGAAATCGTAGACGCGTCCGTAGCCACGACTAAGAACGGCAAAGGACAAATGGTGAGTCTAAGCTGGTGCATAACGGAGGGCGAATTTGAAAACCGCTACGTCTTCCAGACAGTCATTATCCGGCACGAAAGCGCTGACGCACAACGTTTTGGCCGCCAGCGCTTCAAAGACGTGTGTGCGGCCTGCGGCATCACTGAAGCGGTCACCGACTTGAGCGTGCTGCAATATAAGCCCTGCACGCTTTATGTCGTGATCGAGCAGGACAAGACGGGACAATATCCCGACAAGAACAAGGTCGGGCGCGTCCAGCCGTATGTCGCAAACTGGAACGGCTCACGCGGACTGCTCAAGGAAGCCAGCACGGTGCCGCCATCGGATAAGCCGGAGGCAACGGACCTCAACGATTCCATTCCGTTCTAAAGATGATGCATGGCGCGCGCTCGGGTCCCGTTGATGCGGGCGCGCACATCTTGAGGGGTTTGCATGACGGCAATGAACGATGCTCAGGCAATGAGCGTCTACGATGCACATGCGCCACTATTGATTGCGCTGGGCCTGTGTCCGCTCCCGATTGAACCTGGCACCAAGCGGCCGGCGCTGTACACTGGTGGCGGCTATGCGCCGATGGTGAATTGGACGACACGTCCGCCGATTACGGCGCCCCAGCCTGGAGCGGGCATTGGTGTGCGGCTTGGTGACGTGCTCGTCGCGCTCGACATCGACACCGACGAGGCTGCGATCGGTTGCGCGCTAATCGATGCGGTGCTGCCAAGCCCAGGGTTGCGCACCATCACCAAAAGGGGCAAGCGCGGACAAACCTTGTTCTTCCGTGTGTCGGAGAGGCTGCCTTCAAAGCGTTTCAAAGTGAACGAGGTCATCGTTGCCGAATTGCTTTCGCTGGGCAAGCAAACCGTGCTGCCGCCGACGGTTCACCCTGACACACACCGGCCGTACGTGTGGGGCAACGGCATGACACTCTACAACACGGACCTTTCGACGTTGCCGGAACTGCCGGCAGATGCCGTCGAGCGGATCGAGACGGCGCTCGCACCGTTTGGGTATGAGCGCGAGGAAGAGCCGGTGCCGACCGCTGGCGGCGAGGACAGCCCGTTCAAGCAATTCAATAACTATGCGCAGGATCGAATCGACGAATGGGTGCCGGCGCTTGGTCTGCACAAGTGCAGCCGTAGCCGTGGCCGCTTCGGCGGATGGCAGGCCGTCGCGCATTGGCGTCCATCGACGACGGGGCGACCGCTGGAGCAGCGCAATCCCAATTTGAAAATTGGCCGCAAGATCATTTTCGACCACGGCGCAGGCCAAGGCTATTCGCCGCTTGACTTGGTGATGGCCGCGCTGGCCGTGGACTTCGACATCGCCTTCAAGTGGCTGGATGAGAAAACTGGGTGGTCGAAGGCTGGGCCTAGCGTGGATTTTGAGGCGCTTGCCGGCGCGAACAAGCCGGAGAAAGCGCCCGAGGAGTCACCGCCGAAATATCGATTCAAACTGGTGGCGTTCAGCGCTATGCGCCCGGGTCTCGAACAGCTCTACCTGGTTGACGAGCTGATTCCGGTGGCAGGGCTCGTCGATATCTGGGGCAAGGCCAAATGCTTCAAGTCGTTCTGGACTCTCGATCTCATGTTCCATGTCGCGATGGGCAAGGAATACCGGGACCGCAGTGTACAGCAGGGCACCGTAGTGTACTGCGCCTTTGAGGGTGCACACGGATACAAGAAGCGGATCGAGGCGATCCGCTTGCACTATGAGATCGACGACGATGCCCACGTGCCACTCTACATTATGCCCGGCCAGGCCAATCTGATCGCCGAACATAAGGTACTCATCCGGGACATTCAGGCGCAACTGGGGGACACCAAACTAGCTGCGGTGGTGCTCGACACGCTCAACAAAAGCCTGCTGGGCTCAGAGAGCAAGGACACCGATATGAGCGCCTATGTCCGGGCGGCAGAGGCCGTCCGCGACGCCTTCGGGTGCGTGGTCATTATCGTGCATCATTGCGGCCTGGACGATACGCGTCCGCGCGGGCACACCTCTCTTCCCGGAGCAGTCGATGCTCAATTGGCCGTGACCCGAGACGGCAATGCGGTCACGGTAACCGTCGAGATGATGCGCGATGGGCCGGAGGACACGATCGTGGCGAGCGTGGTCGAGAGTATCGAGGTCGGTCAAGATGGCGCCGGCAAGACCTTAACGTCCCTGATAGTCAAGCCCGGCGACCTGCCAGCGAGTGGTCTCGCAAGGTCATCCAGGTGGACAAAATCGCTCACCCTATTCCGCAGGGCCTTATCCGAGGCGCTGTTGAGCGCTGATAGGACCACGAATGTCGGCGGCATTCCTACTCATGTTGTGGACCTGGAAGCGGTGCGCTCAGAGTTCTATGCAATCTATATCCCAAAGGGCGATACCCCCGAACAGAAGCAGGACAGCCGCAAGCACGCGTTCCATCGTGCCGTAGAAAGAGCGCAGCAAGCTTGCCTCATCGGAGTGCGCAGCGATCCCGCGGGGCGCACTTTGGTGTGGCTGGCTACAACCGACGCCGACGCAACCCGAGAGAGCCATGCGTCATGAGCAAACAGCCGTACCGGGACAAACGGGACCCTTATAGGGTCCCGTCCCGTTTTGTCCCGGTAAGAACGGGACATGTCGGGACAT
>WNGF01007666.1_pt1 | contig 22127 bp, 21 predicted proteins | sample 5400641 | NCBI WGS metagenome assembly WNGF01 (sample SAMN13153371, study PRJNA577476) | soil metagenome | isolation source: 80 cm soil or saprolite under grassland replicate 2 | place: USA:California | collected 2016-06-15 | reverse complement strand
GACCTCGGGACGGACACGATGGATCAGGAGCTCGATGAATCGAACGCGACGCGTGTATCCCGGGAGCTGACGGAGATCGACGCCGCACTTGAACGGCTATACAAATCGCTCGGGCAGTTCGGCCTCTGCGAGGACACCGGACGCGAGATTCCGTTCGAGCGCCTCGACATCATTCCATGGGCGCGCACATGCTAGTGAGGATCAGTGCCCGCTGGAGTCTCCGTGACGACTTGCTTCGAACAGGAACCAGGTGCGTCGCTCGGTCTCATCCACCCAGACCTCGATCAGGCCGGCAGTGGCAATATCACCGTGCTCATCGCAAACGTTGTGAGCTTGTCGCAAGCTCGCCGCGAGCGTCTTGTTGTCCTCGCCAAGCTCGGCGAGCATATCCGACGGCTCGACATAGTCCGCATCGTTGTCCGGCAGACGCTGTGTGCGGGCGATTTGACCGATCGACCTGATTGTAAGACCGCCCAGTTTGCGAACACGCTCCGCGATCGGGTCGGTCACCGCGAAGACCTGGTCAGCCTGTTCATCCAGCAGCAGATGGTAATCGCGAAAGTGGGGGCCACTCATGTGCCAGTGGAAATTCTTGGTCTTGATGTAGATCGCGAACACATCGGCGAGGATGCCGTTCATCACCGCGGAAATGTCTTTGGTCGCGACTGCTTCACGTCACAATACGGTAAGGGACTCCAGTTCGGCGCGAGCGATGCAGAAAAAATGAACGACCGCGTGCAGTCTTCAATCACGATGTGTCGAGCGTGACTCTTAGCCGTGCACGCTTTGCAACAGGACGCGATCAATTACGCAAGGAGGCCATGTGCCAACGATCACCACCAAAGACGGAACGCAGATCTTCTACAAGGATTGGGGTTCTGGTCAGCCCATTGTCTTCAGCCACGGCTGGCCACTCAACGCCGACGCGTGGGACGACCAGTTGTTCTTCCTCGCGTCCAATGGTTATCGCGCGATTGCCCACGACCGGCGCGGTCACGGACGGTCGAGCCAGACCTTGACCGGCAACGACATGAACACATACGCCGACGACCTCGCGGCGCTCATCGAGAAGCTCGACTTGACGAAGGTGATTCACGTCGGCCACTCGACGGGCGGCGGCGAGGTGGCTCGCTACATCGGCCGGCACGGCACGAAGCGCGTGGCGAAGGCCGTGCTGGTTGGCGCGGTGCCCCCCGCTAATGCTGAAGACCGCGAGCAATCCCGAAGGGCTGCCGATCGAGGCGTTCGACCAGATTCGCGCCGGAGTAAAGGGGGACCGTTCACAGTTCTATAAGGATCTGAGCGCGCCGTTCTATGGCGCCAATCGGCCGGGCTCCACCGTGTCGCAGGGCGTCCGCGACGCATTCTGGCTGATGAGCATGCAGGCGGGGTTCCCCGCCGCTTATGACTGCATCAAAGCGTTCTCCGAGACGGACTTCAGAGAGGACCTCAAGAAATTCGATATCCCGACGCTTGTCATCCACGGCGACGACGACCAGATCGTTCCGATCAACGTTGGGGGTCTCCGATCTTCGAAGATGATCAAGGGCTCGACACTCACTGTGTACAAGGGTGCGCCCCACGGGCTCATGACGACGCATCACGAGCAATTCAACGCCGACCTGCTGAAGTTCGCCGGCCGGGATGTTGAGGCCGCGGCCGCCGCGACTCGAGTGCGACGTGAGGTGCCTGACACGGAGGCCCCTCCACCCCCGGCCTGAAGAAGACGACCGCTCCGACACCCGCCCCATCACTCAACAACGCAGCGGCGAGGCGCTGCGTTGTTGGGCGCCCGGCACGTGCGACTGGCGCGCGCAGACAACTGTCATGCAGGCTCGGGTCCTGGCCACTTGATCGAGGCCAGCACCGAAAGCCCGAGCGCCCCGGCGATTACTGCCAGCGACACATGATTCGGAAACTCAACGATGTTGCTGAGTAGGAGCCTGGCGCCGAAAAAGATCAGAATTGCTGCAAGCCCGACGCGAAGGTAGGGCAATCGCTCGACGGCTCCCGCCAGCACAAAGTAGAGCGAACGCAATCCCAACATGGCGAAGACGTTGGAAGTGTAGACGAGGAACGGCTCGCGCGTGATCGCCAGCACCGCCGGAACTGAGTCCAGCGCGAACACGATGTCAGTGGACTCGACGATGACCAGCGCGACGAAAAGTGGAGTGGCAACGAGTCGCCTCTCCTGACGCACAAGGAAGCGGTTGCCGTGAAACACCGGCGTGATGGGGATCAGGCGCGCGACCCACGTGCTGCACACGGAGCAGGCAGCGGCCACAACCTCGCGCTCCTTCTGCCGTCCCCACAACAGCCGCACTGCCGCGAAAATGATGAGTGCCGCGAAGGGGTAGACAACCCAATGGAAGCGGTTGAGCACGAATATGCCGGCGGCGATGAGAACAGCCCGCAGGACGAGCGCACCGAGTACCCCCCAGAGCAACACGCCTCGCTGCAATGCCGGCGGAATTCCCAGGTAGGAAAAGATCAGCACGAAGACGAAGATGTTGTCGACGGAAAGACTCTTCTCCAGCAGGTATGCAGTGAGGTACGTGAGCGCCGCCTGCTGGCCGTAGATAGCCCACACTCCCAGTCCAAACCCGAGTGAGAGTGCGATCCACGCTCCGCTTCTTATCGCCGCAGCGCGGAGGGAGAGCTCACGGTTCCTGCTCCCTGACGTGTAAAAGAGTCCGACGTCGACTGCGAGCGCGGACAACACCACGATTCCGAACAGCGTCCAGGCCCACCAGCTGACGTGCACGGTTCTGCTCCTTCGCTTCGCGAGCGCCGCCAGAATTCGTAAGCACTGGACCGCCAAGCCTGAGCGTCAAGTTCGCCGGCCACCGTGCGGCTTACGCGCGACCGACATATCGTTCTCAATTCGTAGCAAGCGAGCGACCGTTGTGATAGGCCCACACCCTGGGAGCGCCAGTTCGATGTCGAATTCAGTGATTAATGAGGTTCACGCCGGGGCTCAAGCCGCGGTTCTTCCGCTAACGCTCCCGTCGCCCGCCGATCAGCTTTTTCCACGATTGACACCGGCGCAGAAGGCGCGCATCGGCCCGCACGGCCGCATGCGGAGCGTTGTGGCCGGTGAGATTCTCCGCGAGCCGGGCGAGCGCGCACTAAGCATTTACGTCGTGACGTCGGGCACGATCGAGCTCGTCACGCAGTCGCCCGGATCCGAGCAAATCGGGGCGGTTTTCGAGCCTGGCATGTTCACAGGCGAAGTCGGCATGCTGTCAGGCCGTCCCGGCCTGGCGAGAGTCAGAGCGCGCGAAGCAGGTGAAGTGATCGAGGTAGATCGTGAAGAGCTGCTCGATCTGCTCCAGACCGACGGCGAGCTGAGCGAGATCTTCATGCTGGCGTTCATACTGCGCCGCGTGCAGCTGATCGCAAGCGGTATCGGAGCGGTTGTGCTCATTGGGTCGAGTCATTGTCAGGGAACGCTCCGCGTCAAAGAGTTCCTTACGCGTAACGGCCATCCGTACTCCTATCTCGATCTCGATCGCGATGACGGTGTCCAGGAGTTGCTCGATCGGTTCCATGTCGACGCTGAGGACGTTCCGGTTCTCATCTGCCGCGGCACGACGGTGCTCCGAAATCCCAGCAATCGGCAGATCGCCGACTGCCTCGGTTTCAACGACGCGATCGATCAGACACACATGAGGGATCTCGTCATCGTCGGCGGGGGGCTCGCGGGACTCGCGGCCGCCGTGTACGGCGCATCCGAAGGATTGGACGTGCTGGTGGTGGAGGCGAACTCGCCCGGAGGCCAGGCTGGATCGAGCTCGCGCATCGAGAACTATCTGGGCTTTCCCACCGGGATCTCCGGTCAGGAGCTGGCTGCGCGTGCATACACGCAGGCGCAGAAGTTTGGTGCGGAAGTCTTGATCGCGAACGACGCGAAGCGGCTCGCGTGCGAGCGAAAGCCGCACGCGATCGAACTCGACGGAGGTGCGCGCATTCCGGCACGGGCCGTGATCATCGCCACCGGCGCGTGGTATCGACGGCTTGCACTGGAGAACTTATCGCGCTTCGAGGGTGCCGGCGTGTATTACGGCGCCACCTTCATCGAGGCACAGGTTTGTCGAGGAGAGGAAGTAATTGTCATCGGGGGCGGCAACTCTGCTGGCCAGGCCGCCGTGTACCTCGCCCAATCGGCCAAACATGTCTACATGCTCGTTCGCTCGGATGGGCTGTCGGAGAGCATGTCGCGCTACCTGATCCGCCGCATCGAGGGGAATCCCGCAATCACGTTGGTGACGAACACGGAGATCGTGGGGCTCGAAGGAGACGATCATCTCGAGAAGGTGCGCTGGCGGGATAATCGAAGCGGAGTCATCGAGACACATGAGATCAGGCACGTCTTCGCGATGACAGGTGGGGTTCCCAATACGCAGTGGCTTCGCGGCTGCGTCGCCGTGGACATGAATGGATTCATCAAGACGGGGCCCGACCTGTCGCCCGAGGATCTGTTGGCCGCCCACTGGCCGCTGGCAAGAGCTCCTCATCTCCTGGAAACGAGCCTGCCGGGAGTGTTCGCGGTTGGCGATGTGCGAGGCGGCAACATGAAGCGCGCGGCGGCAGCTGTCGGAGAAGGGGCCACCGCGGTGTCGTTCGCACACCAGGCGCTCGCAGAATAATGGATCCGAAGCTCAACAGACGGGATTATACTCTTTGTCGGAATATGCCATGACCGCCACTATGTCGCCTTCGCCGATCGCGGTTTATTTCGAGCACCCGGACTGGTTCCGGCCGCTGTTCGCCGAGCTCGAACGCCGTGACCTGAGCGTCGTTCGCGTCGACGCGGCGTCGCATCGCTTCGATCCGTCAGAGACGGCACCCGACTTTGCGCTCGTCGTCAATCGCGCCAGCCCGTCGGCGTACCTTCGCGACCACGTACAGTCGACTTTCTACACGCTGCACTGGCTTCGGCACCTTGAGCGACTCGGAGTGCCGGTGGTCAATGGCGCCGAGCCCTATTCGCTCGAGCTCTCGAAAGCGACGCAGCTCGATCTCCTGACGTCTCTCCGTCTCCCCTATCCGAGGAGCAGGGTAATCAACGGCGCAGCTCAGCTGCTCGATGCCGCGCGAGGGCTGCGCTATCCGATTCTCGTCAAACCGAACATCGGGGGATCCGGCGCCGGGATCACGCGCTACGACAGCAGCGAATCGCTCGCCGACGCTGTAGCGCGCGGGCAGGTCCTCCTCGGCATCGACGGGACTGCAATCGTCCAGGAAGGCGCGCCACTCCGCGGCGGACACATCACGCGCGTCGAGACCCTGAATGGAAAGTTTCTCTACGCGATCGACGTCTACCCCGCCGCAGGATCCTTCGATCTCTGCCCCGCGGACGCGTGCCAGACAGTCGCAGGCGTGGAGCTCGTTCGCGGAGCCTGCGCGGTGGACGCGCCGAAGAACGGCCTGCGCGTCGAACAGTCGACGCCGCCGCGCCGCATCATCGACGAAGTGGAGACGATCGCGCGGGCATCGAAGCTCGACGTCGGCGGCATCGAGTACCTGGTCGACGACCGCGACGGCCAGCATTACTACTACGACATCAACGCCCTATCCAACTTCGTCGCGGATGCGCAGAACGTGATCGGCTTCGATCCGTGGCCCATCTTCGTCGACTATCTCGAGATGCGAGCCGGCACGCTCGCGGAGGCGGGGCGATGAGATACGGCTACTGGCTGCCGGTGTTCGGAGGCTGGCTGCGCAATGTCGATGACGAGCGGATGGAGGCGTCGTGGGTGTATGTGAAGCGACTCGCGCAGCGCAGCGAAGAGATCGGTTACGATCTCACACTCGTCGCCGAGCTACTGCTCAACGACATCAAGGGGATCGAGGCCCCGTCGCTGGATGCGTGGTCGACGGCCGCCGCGCTGGCCGCGGTGACCGAGCGTCTCGAGTTGATGGTGGCAGTCCGGCCGTCGTTTCATCCTCCGGCGATCTTCGCGAAGGAGGCGGCCAACATCGACGGGATCGCCAATGGGCGGCTGTCGCTGAACGTCGTGTCCGCGTGGTGGAAGGATGAAGCGCGCCGTTACGGCGCCGCCTTTGACGCGCACGACGACCGGTACGCGCGTACCGCGGAATGGCTCGACGTCGTCGACGCCGCCTGGCGAGAACCTCTGCTGAGCTACAAGGGTTCACGATATCAAGTGGAAGATCTGATTCTCGAGCCGAAACCCGTTCGTCGCGCCGGACGACCACGCCCGACGATCTACGCCGGCGGGGAATCCGAAGCAGCGAAGACGCTGATTGCGGCGCGGTGCGATGCGTACGTCATGCACGGCGATCCGCCGGATCGCATCGCCGGCAAGGTCGCCGATCTTCGTGCGCGGCGCGACCGCGCGAGTGCCGACGCGTTTCGGACATCCGGCGTCGAGCTCGAGCCAATGCGATTCGGCATCGCAGCGTACGCGGTCGTCCGGGACACCGACGCCGAGGCGCGTGGTGAGGTCGACCGCATCACCAACGTGTCGCCCGGATCGCCGGGATATCGGAATTACAAGGACTGGGTCGGCAACACGCGGCTGGAGCAGCGCATCTCGCTCGAGGACTACTCCGTCTCGAATCGCGGGCTGCGCGCTGGGCTGGTCGGAACACCCGAACGTGTGGCGGAGCAGATCAGGGCATTTGCCGAAGCAGGGGTGGATTTGCTCCTGCTCCAGTGCAGCCCGCAGCTGGAGGAGATGGAGCGGTTTGCGGAACAGGTGATGCCACTGGTCGACCGGGAGGCTGCTGCGCCCATCGTATCTCGTTGAAGTCTCGGAAGACTCGTTGCAAGCGCGAATGACACTGATCGCCAAGGGAGCTTGGGTTGTCCTCCTCGGTTACGCGTTGATCGCAGCTACCGCCTGTCGACCCAAGACGGCGTCTGTAGAAGAGCTCTACACGACTCGTATGCTCGGACTCAGTTATCTCCAGCGAAACCAATTGCCGGAGGCTGAATCCGAGTTCAAGAAGCTCACCAAGCTCGCGCCCGACGATCCACTCGGCTATGCGAACCTTGGACTCACCTACCTGCAGGCCGGCCGCTACGCAGAGGCAGAGAAGCAATTACGCCGTGCACGCGAGCTGGACCCCGCGAGCACCGAGGTGGGCCTCGCGCTCGCGAGGCTCTACTCGCTTACGGGACGTTCTTCCGATGCACGTGCGATGCTCGAACGGCTCGGCCGCGATACTACCGGCAATGCGCACGTGCTTTACGCGCTCGCCGAGCTCGAGGCTAAGCAACCCGATAGCGCTTCGGCGCGAAGGTACGAAGACCGACTGAGGGATGTGCTCGCAGTCGCGCCGGCGAATCTCGTTGCGCGACTCAAGCTCGTGAAGGCGCTCGCACGGCGTGGCGAAACTGACAGCGTCGTTCGGCACCTGGAGGAAGTGCGGCGGATACCCCCCGCCCTTCCAAAGGAAGCACGGACGTATCTCGACAGCTCGATTCAGCTCTTGCGCGCGGGAAACCTTGCGCGGTCGCGACCGACCCTCGATCGATTCTTCGGTCTGGTGGAAGTGACCGCGCCGTATCAGGCGTCGATGGACGACGTTAAATGGACGGAAGGTCCGATCGCCGGCCGTCCCGTCATTACCTTTGCGCCGAAGGACTTCATCTCGCTCGGCGGAGTACGAGAGCGGGCGACGGTCGACGTCGCAAAATTCACCGATGCGACGAACGAGGCGGGTCTCCCTGGCACTGAGACCGGTCTTGCAGCTTCCGCGGCGCAAGCGCGCCACAACGGGCCGGCCGCGATTGCCGTTGGCGATGTAGACGGCGACGGCACCGATGACCTGTTCGTCTCGATGTGGTCGCCGGCGGTGGGTAGATCCGTCGCACATCTCTATCATATTCACGGCGGATTCGTCCGAGACTCTACCGACCGCTCGAGCATCTCTCTTCCGCAGGGCGCCGCGTTCGCTACTTTCGCTGACTACGACAACGATGGCTGGCTGGACCTGTTCGTCATCGGCGGTGAGGGACGCGGTCACCTCTTCCGCAACAGCGGCAATGGGACGTTTGTAAACGTGACGGCGAAAGCCGGAGTCGCTGACATCAAGGGAGCGCGCAAGGCGCTGTTCATCGACCTCGATCACGACGGCGACCTGGACCTTCTCCTCATCGGGAGCGGTCAGCGCACCGTGTACCGCAACAATCTCGACGGGACCTTCACCGAGGCAACAGCAGGCTTCGGCCTCGCCGGCGACGGCGATGCTCGCGACGCCGTCTTCGGCGACTTGGATGGCGACGGACGCATCGACGTCTTCGTCACCAACGCTCACGGCAGCGACGCCCTGTTACACAATGCCGGTGCGCAGCGTTTCAGCGACGTGACCGCGACCAGTGGACTGGCAACGAGCGGCGGATCGGGCGCGGCGGCGGTGGGCGATTATAACAACGACGGATTCCTCGATCTCTTCGTCGCGAGCACCTGTGGCTCAACAACGGAAGCGGCACCTTCGCTCGTGACCGTCGCTCTGGTGCGGCGATGCAGTCACTCCGCTCGACGGCAGGGTTGGCAGCGATGTTCGTGGATTACGATAATGACGGATGGCTCGACCTCGTGGTGGCGGGCACGCCCATCACACGCGGCAGGAGCTCTCCGAGCGTGTTTCTCTTTCGGAACGACGGCACGGGCAGGTTTCTCGATCGGTCGACGTTGCTTCCGGCTGCCGTGCGCGCGGGTGGAGCGTCCGCGATCGCGGTCTCGGATGTCGATGAGGATGGCGATGAAGACCTGCTGCTAATCGACGGCACCGGCGCGCCACGCCTGCTGCGCAACGAGATGGGGAACAGTAACCTCGCCGTGAGTCGCGTGACGCACTTTGGCCTCGGGCCTCATCTCAAGGCCGATGTGCTCAGAGTGGAGTGGCCTAACGGCGTGCCGCAGACGGTGTACTTCCCGGGCGGCGACCAGGACGTCGTCGAGCGCGAAATGCTCAAGGGCTCGTGCGCGCTTGCGTATACCTGGGACGGGAAGCGCTTCCGGTTCGTGACCGATGCGATGTGGCGCAGCGCGTTGGGTATGCCGCTCGGCCTCATGGGCAGCACTAGCGCCTTCGCGCCCGCGGGTGCGTCGCAGGAGTATCTGCGCATTCCGGGCGATGCCCTCAAGCCGCGCGACGGACGTTACGTACTCCAACTAACCGAGGAACTCTGGGAGACCGCGTACGCCGATGAGGTCAAGCTGCTCGCTGTCGACCACCCGGATTCGGTGGACGTGTTCGTGGACGAGCGCTTCGTCCCGCCCGGGCCCGTCAAGCTCCGCCTATTCGAAGTCGCGCAACGTCACGCGCCAATCTCCGCGACCGATGAACGTGGCAACGACGTCTTGCCCGCGTTGCGCGAAAGCGACGACGTGTACGTCTCCAATCTCACACCGACGCAGTACCAGGGAGTGGTGGAGCCGCACGATGTCATCCTGGATCTGGGCAACGCTGCGGGTCGCCCTGGCACCTTCCTCTTTCTGCGGGGGTGGATTTATCCCACAGACGCCAGCATCAACGTCGCACTCTCGCAGCAATCTTCGATCAAAGTCGCCTCCCCTTCCCTCGAGGTGCGCGACGCGAAGGGAAAATGGAATACCGCAATCCGGAACATCGGCTTCCCCTCCGGCAAGGACAAGACGATCGTCGTGGATCTCGACGAGAAGTTCCCCACAACCGATCATCACGTGCGCATTCGCACGAACATGCAGATCTACTGGGATCAGGCATTCGTCTCTCGCGACCTCGCACGCTCCGCGAAGATCACCACACTCGCGCCGGTCTCCGCCGATCTCCATTTCCGCGGCTTCTCCCGCATGTATCGCAAGGGTGGTCGCTATGGGCCGTACTGGTTCGCGTACGACGATGTGGCGAAGGAATCACCCTGGCGGCCGATCGAGGGCGCCTTCACGCGCTTCGGTGACGTGCTGCCGTTGCTCCGGAATCCCGACGACATGTACGTAATCATGGGCCCGGGAGACGAGGCGACAATTCAGTTCGACGCAAGCTCGGCGAGATCGCTACCTCGCGGATGGAAGCGCGATTTCCTCCTCTACACCGACGGGTGGATCAAGGACTCTGATCTGAACACGGCATTCGGCACAAGGGTCGGTCCCCTCCCCTTCCATGGCGTGAAGGCGTATCCGTACGCACTGGCGGACGAGTACCCGACTGACGCCAGGCACCAGCGGTATCTAAGCGAGTACAACACGCGGGTCGTGAAGGGGAGCGTGTCGCCGCCGTGATGTAGGGCGGCTATTATCTGATCCGTGCTGCACCGACCCCGCCCCGCCGTTCGGCGCGCCATCATCGCCGTACCGTTTCTGGCAGCTCTCGTGCTCGCGATGCGACTGGATCGCGGCCCGAGTCGCGCCGCCGCGGACGCTGCGCACCCCGGATTCGTGCTGCGTGATGAGACCGCGGCGGCCGGCATTCACTTCGTGCACCACCGGCCGACGTTCGATCGGAAGATCGCGAGCATCGAGCCGCACGTCGCGGCGCTGGGAGCATCGGTGTCCGTCGCCGATTTCGACGACGACGGAAGACCCGACCTGTACTTCACCAACAGCCGCTTCGGTGAGCCTAACGCGCTTTACCGCAACAAGGGCAACGGCACTTTCGAGGATGTCGCCGCGACTGTAGGACTCGCGGATCTCAACCGGCCGGGGGACGGCGTGTCGATGGGCGCTGTGTGGGGCGACTTCGACAACGACGGCCGCGAAGACGTGCTTGTGTACCGCTACGGTTATCTGGCGTTGTTCCGAAATGTCGACGGCCGTCACTTCGAGGACGTGACCGAGCATGCCGGCCTGCGCCGCTGGGTGAACAGCAACGGCGCGATCTGGCTCGATTACGATCGCGACGGCCTGCTCGATCTCTACGTCACGGCGTATTTCCGCGACTTCGATCTGTGGCACCTCGCGACGACGAAGATCATGCACAACAGCTTCGAGTTCGCCACCAACGGCGGGAAGAATCTCCTCTTTCGCAATCTGGGTGGCGGCAAATTCCAGGACGTGACCGACAGGGCTGGTGTCGGCAGCACACGGTGGACCTTGGCTGCCGCGTCGGCTGACTTCAACGGCGACCAATGGCCGGACATCTATCTCGCCAACGACTATGGTCCAGAGGAGTTGTATCTGAACGACCACGGACGGCGATTCATTCTTACCACCGCCGGCCTCGAGAGCGAATCCAAGAGCGGCATGTCCGTAGCGTTGGGCGATGCATTCAATCGCGGCCGGCTCGACGCATTCATCACCAACATCTCCGAGCGCGGATACCTCTTTCAGAACAACAACCTGCGCCTCAACCAGATGCCCGAGGCGCGCCGCTTTCGCAACGTCGCCGAAGGCGCGATCGCCGACGCTGGTTGGGCGTGGGGCGCGCAGTTCGGAGATCTCAACAATGACGGCGCCAACGAGCTCTTCGTGGCCAACGGGTTCATCTCTGCCGATCGTCAGAAGAGCTACTGGTATGCGATGTCGAAGATCGCCGGGGCTAACGGCCGATTCTTCGAGGACGCCGCAACCTGGCCGCCCTTTGGGAACGCGAGTCTGTCCGGGTACGAGCGCTCACGGGTCTACCTCAATCGCGGCGTCGCGGGATGGATGGATGTGGCGAAGAAGGTCGGCGTGACGGACGTGTACGACGGTCGCGCAGTGGCGCTCGCTGACCTCTCGAATCGTGGCGCGGTGGACGTGATCGTTGCAAACCAGAACCAGCCGGCGGTGCTGTATCACGACTATCCTGACAGCACCAACCACTGGATCGCTTTCAGGCTCGTCGCCACGCACAGCAATCGCAGCGCGATCGGCGCGGAGGTGGTGCTCGAGTCGGGAGATCTCACGCAGCGGCGAATCGTCGATGGCGGATCGGGGTTCGCGAGCCAGAACGATCGGCGGCTGCATTTCGGCCTCGGGTCTCGGGAGTGGGTGGACCGCGTGGTGATCCAGTGGCCGTCAGGCACGCGGCAGGTACTGCCGCGTCCTCCTATAGACGGCTTCGTCACCGTCACCGAGCCGTCACGCTGACGCCATGAGCGACGTGACACACGCGACCGCCGCGGAGCGGAATGCGCTCGTGCGCTCGTGGGAACTCGGAAAGAAGATCGATCCGCGCTATCTCATCGCGTTTCTGATCACGCTCGTACTACTGGCGGCGCAACTCCGCTACCACATGTTCGGCGGTTACGATCGGCTCCTGCTGGCGCTTGCGGTGTGCACGGCGACGGAGACGCTGCTCTCCTCGTTCGACCGCGGCAAGATCGTCAACCTGCTGAGCGCTTACATCAGCGGCATCAGCCTGACGCTGCTCATCAAGCCGCAAGGCGGCGCGCTCTGGCCCTTCGCGTTGGGCGGATTTCTCGCGATCTCGTCCAAGTACGTCTTACGCTATCGCGACAACCATCTCTGGAACCCGACAAACTTCGCGATCACCGCCTTGCTGCTCGCCGCGCCGGACCGCGTCTCCGTGCTCAGCCACCAGTTCGGGAACGACGTGGCGACCAACCTGGTGATCTGGACCTTCGGACTGATCATCGCCGCGCGCGTCGGCGTCCTCCACATCACGCTCACGTATGTCGCCAGCTTTCTGTTATTGAACAGCGTTCGTGCCTTGGGCATGGGGCAGGCAGTGCTTCCCGAGATCGCTCCGATCACCGGACCGATGTATCAGTTGTTCGTCTTCTTCATGATCACCGACCCGCGCACCGTCGTGCGCGGCCGGAATCGGCAGATCGTCGTGGCGATTCTGATTGCCTTGATGGAAACGCTGATCCGGTTTGCGTCAGACAAGGGATGGCCGCTGCCGACAGCGTTCAATGCGGCGCCGGCGTTTCTCGCGCTGGCGACTGTCGGTCCCGTGGCGAAATGGCTCGACCTCCGACGATTGGCCCGTCAAACGCCGACTGCGGCCCCAGCCCGCGGGTAATGTCGAGGATGCGACTCACGATGAAAACGCGCTGGCTGCTCCTCGCGCTGGCACTCGCCGGTGCGGCGCGTCTCCGCGCGCAGAACGCTCCCGCGCTCCCTCGGAGCACCCCCGAGCAGCAGGGAATCTCCTCGTCGGCCATCTTTGCATTTGTGCAGGCCGCGGACACCAGCGTGGACGCAATGCACAGCTTCATGCTCGTGCGGCACGGACACGTGGTCGCCGAGGGCTGGTGGGCGCCCTACGACGCGAAGACTCCGCACATGTTTTACTCGCTGAGCAAGAGCTTCACGTCCACCGCGGTCGGCCTCGCGATCGCCGAGGGGAAGCTCAGCCTCGACGATGAGGTGCTGAAGTTCTTTCCCGAAGACGCGCCGGCGGAACCGTCGGCCAATCTCCGCGCGATGCGGGTGCGCGACCTGCTCCGCATGTCGGCGGGACACCAGACGGAAGCTCCGTTGTGGTCGTGGTCGGGCGGCCCTGAGACACATGACGAGCGGTTGACGAAGATGTTCCTGGCGCACCCGGTGCCCTTCAAGCCGGGCACGCACTTTCTCTACAACTCGCCCGCGACGTACATGCTTTCGGCGATCGTACAGAAGGTGACCGGCACGACCGTGTTGGACTACCTCCGACCGCGGCTGTTAGACCCGCTGGGCTTCGAGAACCCAAGCTGGTTGTCGAGCCCGCAAGGTGTCTCCCTCGGCGCGTTTGGATTCAGCGGCCGCACAGAGGAGATCGCGCGCTTCGGGCAGCTGTACCTGCAGAAGGGTGTGTGGAATAATCGGCAGTTGATTCCCGCGGCCTGGGTGGCGGAGGCAACGGCGATGGAGACGTCGAACGGCTCCTCACCCGCAAGCGATTGGGACCAGGGGTACGGATATCAGTTCTGGCGCTCGCGTCATGGTTTCCGGGGAGACGGCGCGTTTGGGCAGTACATGCTTGTGCTCCCAGAGTACGACGCGGTGGTGGCGATCACGAGTGGTGTGCGCGACATGCAATCCGTAATGAACATCGTCTGGGACAAGCTGCTTCCTGCGATGTCCACTGGAACGTTGCCCGAAGACGTGGCCGCTCAACGTACGCTGCGGGTGAAGCTAGCCGGGCTTACGGTGAAGGTCCCGTTGGGGCGGCGGACAGCAGCGCTCGCCGCGCGGGTCTCGCGGCAATGGTACCAGTTTCCCGAGAACGATCGTGGAATCCGGGCCATGGCGTTCGACTTCGCCTCACGGTCGCCGGCGCTCCTCGTGCGCACGGCTGCGGGCGAGAACCGGACGGCGATCGGGATTGGCTCGTGGGTGAAGAGCCGCACGGGGTTCACCAATGGGATCGACCGATTGCTAAGCGTGCCAGCCCAACCAGAGGTGGCAGCGAGCGGCGCCTGGGCTGCTGACAGCGTCTTCACGCTGAAGCTCGTTGCGCCCCAGACGCCTTACTACTCGACGCTCACGTTTCGCTTCCACGGCGGGCAGCTGCTCCTTGACGGAGAGTACAACGTTTCGTTCGGCCCCACGAAGCTGCAGCAGCTCGAGGGGAAAGCAGTTCGGAGCCGGTGACGCGGCTCCGCTACTTGTAACCCTTCTTCAGGAGAAACTGGCCCGCTTTCGCATAGTAGCGTTTGTCCGGGAGCTGCCAGCCCAGAGCGTCCGCCAGCCGGTCGTACGTATTGAAGAGGAACGCGACGTAGAACGCGTCGCGAATCGCCTCGCGCGTCACTCCTGTGGCGAGCACCTCACGAATGCCGTTCGCGCTGAGCTGCTCAGGATGGAGCGTGAACGTCTCCAGCAGCGCGAGCATCGCTCGGAGCTTCTCGTCGATAGGAGCCGTTCGGTAGTCTTCGAGCACGGCCTTGATGGTGCCGTCACCTAGCGCTGCCTCCGCGACCGCGGAGTGGGCCTCAGTTCAAAAGACGCATTTGTTGAGTTGCGACACGAAGGCGGCGAAAGTCTCGCGCTCGCCAACACTCCAGGGCGACGGTCCGCGCATGACCTGCTGCGTGAGCTCGGAGAAAGGGCGACCGAAAAATTCCTTCCGGTAGCGCAACGTGCGCACGACGCCAGGTGCGTGCCCCATGACGACGCGCATGAAGCCGAGCAGCGCCTTGTCCGGAAACCGGTGTCCCTTGTGAACTTTCTGGAGTCTCATGCCTCGTTCAACGCCTCGAGTCCGGCGATCAACCGTTGTCGCGATGCTCCGAGCGCGGCACTCACGACGATCTCGAACATCCGGTCGTCTCCATACTTCGCCTGCAGCTGCGCCATGTCATCATCCGTCACTTTGTACGCGTGGCGGTGAATCTTGTCGACGAGCGCCTGAAGATCAGCTGAAACACCGCTACCATCGGCGGCCGCCTTTCGGATCGCAGGATCGGTTTCGCCGGCGCCCTGAAGGACTTCCTGAAGGACTCGGTCGCGGAGAGCCGCGTGGGGGTCGCTGATCACGCAGTGTCCATTGATTAGGCTGCTGCCATGGCTGGAGCACGGTGGGGGGCGCAGGTGCACATGGGCTTCACTACGTCACGTGCCAGTGGATACACGTGATAGTACATCGCGACCACCATCGGAATGAATACCAGGGCGTTGTAGATGAGATGCAACTCGATCCGCGGAATCCAGATCTGACCGATGCTCGTCGGTACGGTGCCACCGAACCAGAACCTGTGTGTCTGCGCCTGATAAAACAGAATGAAGTGCTCGAAATGGTGCCAGAACTGGATCCAGAAGGCCACCATCCACCACGTGTACGAGGCGCCCGTAAACCCTTTTCGCAGCACCCACAGACCTGTCAACATCACGAGCGCGAATCCGTAGTGGAGCACTTCCGACTTCATGAGCCAGGGGTAGTACATCCCGACGAGACCCATCGACATTGGACGCGGCCAATGCAACACGAAGAATTGATACGCCTGGACGATGTGCTCCGCCCAGTGAAACAGCACGATTGCCATCAAGCCTTGGAGGGCGACCTTGTGCCATCGAGTGTTGAGGCTCTTGTAAAAGTCCGCGGCCGGGTGTCCGGCGATCTGCTGAACGGGATAGGTCGACACGGACATGGGGTGCAAATGTAGGAACGGGACTCCGCCTTGCGCAAGAATCAGATCGACTGCAATACTTCCCTTTCACTCCGACAGGAGCATTGGTAGTTGACGAACGCGGCGGATGTCATTCAAGGCACGCTCGATTTGCTCATTCTCAAGGCGCTGTCGCTGGAACCGATGCACGGGTGGGGCATCAGCAATCGCATTCAACAGATGTCGCGGGACGTGTTCCGGATTGGACAAGGGTCCGTATATCCCGCCGTTCATCGATTCGAGAATCGCGGCTGGGTTACATCGTACTGGCGGACCACTGAGAACAACCGGATAGCGAGGTACTACGACCTCACAGCGGCAGGCAGACACGCGCTGGCTGAGGAGCTCGCGCGTTGGCGGCGCTACACCAGCGCGGTCGACCTCGTCATCGACGGGCGGTAGTAGCCCCCTACACCGAAAGAATTTTGCCTCTTGCAAGAATCCTGGCTTGATTCGCCAGGATCTTCTTCTGGTTCTTTATTATCGCCTGCTGGTTCCGTACGATCCTCTCCTGATTGCGGAGCAACAGCTTGAGCCGATCCTGATTCCGCAGGATCTTCTTTTGATTACCGATGATAACTCTATCGTTTGCGATGATCGTCGTCTGATTCTTGAGCGTCGCCTGTGCCATTTGGTGTTCCTTTTTTGGGCTTCAATTTCATATGTGATTGCCCGCTCTCGCGTATACGATGGGAAAATGAAGACCTAAGGTCAAACGAGAGAATCACGGTCAGGCGACTCTCGCACCTCAGCTGCAACCTGGCGAGCTCGGCTCCTTTTTCCGCGGACCTGTGACTCTCTCGGTTGAATTTGAATCTCTGGCCCCATTCCGCGAAGCGCGGGCAGTGCATCGACAAGCTGATTGCGACTCATGCCCAATAGCGCGTGTCGCTCGATGAGCGCCTCAAAGTCCACCGGATAGAGATTCCGCCGCTCAGGGTTTGCAAGTCCGGCGATGTTCCGCGGCGCAATCGCGCGCGTGAGCCACTCCGCAAAGCCTCGACGCTCGGCTGACGTGCCGACTTCGCCACGACAGTGCGTGATCTCTCTGAGCCGCTGTAGCGCCGCCCGCGGCAGCGGCTCCAACGCGGGATCACCCACACCGAGGAATCCGTTCCACGCAACGGACTCGTGCGGCGCGAGTCGCTGACTGACCTCGGCGAACGAAACCGTGGCGAAATAGAGCATCGCGTGCGCTGCGAACAGATCGAAGTGCGTCACTGCCTCGTACGCGCCGGCAACGACAAGATCGATCTGATCCGCTTCCGCACCGAGCGCCGCGTCATACCGCGTGAGCACTTCCAGGTCGGGCACGCGTCGTTCGTGTGCAACAGATTCGAAGGCGAGCGCCAGTCGCTCGACTGCGCGAAGACTCCAGGCGATCCCCGTCGAGAAAAGTGGATCGACGAATGCATACGCGTGCGGCATGAGCGCCCAGCGCTCTCCAGCGGAGCGCCTGAGACGATGCTGAATGACCGGTCGAAACACGAGCGGCATACGCGGCGTTGCGTCGGCGAACGCACTCGCGAGTGTGGGATACCGCTTTAGCAATGCACGCCAGAGCGACGCCGCATCGGCAGCGTCCGGTGAATTCAGGGCCGCAGCTCCCCTTGGCGTGAGCAGGAACCCTGCGCTGGTTATGCCGTCGTCGAACCGGAGCGAGTACATCCAGCCTTCATCGATCAGATGGTGCACGGCGGCCCAATCATCGGGGTACGGACCTTCCGGTATTCCCGGTACGACGTCGCTCATCAGTCGAACGCCATCGAAGTGGCTGAAGACAAGAGAGGAACGGCTCTCCGTGTGCTCGAGACCCGAAGGAATCGAAAGCTGCCGAGCGAGAAAACCACCGGGCCCCGACGCGTCGATGAGGAAATTCGCACGCAGCTCGAATGGTGTGCCATCTCGATTGCCGCTCACATGCACAAAGTCCGACGCGACAGCTGCGCTCGTCAGATTCACGCGATCGCGATAGTCAACGCCCGCGGCGATTGCCTTGCGCACGAAATGATGATCCACGTCGGCCCGCAGCCAATGCGTGTCTGAGATCGAGTCATTCGGACTCGCCGCGACGAGGAGTCGCTCCGAGTCGAAGCCACGATTGTCGAATGGTTGATCCGGATGATGCCGGTAGAAGGTGAAGCCGCGCTTCAGGCCGCGCCGAAGCTCCGGGAAATGCGCGAGCCAGCGCCCGTGCGCGGCCAGGTGATAACAGTCCGCCAGCCCGTAACGAACGCCAATCCGCTCGAGCGACAGGTTGGCGAGCGGGGTTGACGACTCACCGATCGCGAAGCGCGGATGCGTGCCACGCTCGAGCAGAACGACATCGTAGCCGAGCATGGCGAGCACGCGGGCCAGGAGCGATCCGGCGAAGCCGCTGCCGACGATGGCAACCTCACACGATTGCATCACGCAGCTTCACACATCGCACACCCGATCCGCGGCTCCGCGTGTCCGGTGAGATTCAGGCATCGAAGGCGTTCGATGCGCTCGGATCTGCAGTGCTCACAGGCTGGTAGACGCTCCACGTCCCAGAGGTCGGCGGTGACGACAGTGCTCGTGGACTGCAAGCAGAGGTCGAGGGCCTCCTCGAGCTGCGACAACGTGGGCGGCGCGAAATGCCCCAACCCCTGGAGTCGTTCGATCTCTCCATTTCCGCCGCGCACCGGGATGATCGATACGACTGACGCGCCACGCTCCACTGCATACGCGGCGGTGCGTACGGTCCATGCGACCGATTCGTCGGCGGGAACGTACGGTGCGCCGAGGAGGACGAAGACGCGCAGATCAATGCCGTTCTCCGACAGAAAGCGCGCCGCCCAATCAAATCGCGCCAGATCGAGCCGCTTGTTGAGATGTGCGGCCGCGATGGGATGAATTGTCTCGAGTCCTACGGCGACTTCGAGTCCTCCGGAAACCTGTCGTGCGAACGCGAGCGTCCTGGCGCCGATGGTATTGGCGTGCGACTCCACGGTGACAGCAGCGAACGACCCTGCCAGCGTCGCAATTGCCGGAAGGTCCTCTGTCGGTACGGCTCGCTCATCGAAAAAATTGCTCGCGTTGTAGAGCTTGATTCGATCCGGCGCCGGGCCGTCCAGCGCTTCGAGAACACTCTCCAACTGCTTGGTCAGTACACCGGGAGGCGTTGGACCGTCGATGGTCCATCGCCACAAGTCGCAGAACGAGCACGTGAACGGACACTCGGCACCGGTGAGAAAGACCGTGAGCGCCCGCTCGATCTTCCCGCCGGGCCGGCGCTCATCCTCGAGCAACGATCCGTGCGCCGTGGCCGGATCTGCGTGCGCCTTTGGTGGACGGAGGCTCCGAATCCGCTGATCGGCAACCGACGCGCTCACACGACGGCTGCGTGCAGCGTCTCGAAATGTCGGCGGTAGCGTGTCTCGTTCTGCGGGAACACTCGAGCGGCTTGCGTGGCGGAGACCGATCCGTGCTGGAACCGGCGCTTGGGAAAGACGGGCATCTCGAGCCCCAGCACCAAGCGCACACCGCGCGAGACGATCTCCCCCTTCAAGGCGTACAGTCGCTCATGCGAGCCTTCTGTCAGCTCGGCGAATGGGATTGCTTCGGCCACTGCGATGACGGACGGACGAGTGTAGGGGCTGAAGCCGGTGAATCCGTATTCGCGCGCGCAGGCATAGCTACGGACGCACGCGCGGCCGTAGCCGCCCGAGTACGTGAGCGAATGCTTGATGGATTCGACACCCCACCCTTCCTGATAAAGCATCCGGTTATTGACGACGCTGCGGATCGTGAGCTCGCTGTTCTCCTCGATGGGATAATCCTTGAGGTTTTCATCGCCGCCATCGCCGTCCACGAGCAGTCGCCAGTCCGGATAGCGCTCACGAATCTCAGCGAGTAGCGCGAGGTTCACCGCAGCGCACTCGACGTCGAGGGGTTTGTAGTCCTCGATTACGGCGACGGCGCGTAGCGGATCGAGCGCGCTCGAGGAGACGTCGATGACTTCGCCGAACATCTCGAGGTGGGTGCGACCCAGGAAGTCATGCGCCTGTCGCGCATCCTCCCCTTCACCGTCCACCGAGAGCGTGAACCCTTTCAGCCTTGCGGGAGAGTGCCCTTCGTTCAGCAGCAATTTGTAAAGACAGAGCAGAATTGCCCCGCTGTCGATGCCTCCGGAAAACGGAACGCCGATCGGCGCCGCAGGGGCTTGCACGATAAGCCACCGACGCAGCTCGCCATAAACGGCCTCGATGTACTGGCGGCCGATGAGATCCAGATCCTTTGGTAGCGTGCTGCGAGGCGGATCGAAGAACCGCCGATGTACAGGATTGGGATCAGGACATCCGATCAAACGCAGCGTCGTGACATGATGCGCGGGAACCATGCGCGTATAGCTCGGGTGGAACTGATCGGCCCATCCACGGCGCTTGAGCTCCGCGGCGATCTCGTCGATGCGCTCGGCCACGATCAGAACTGGTCCATCGGTGGACTTCGCCAGAAAGTATCGCATCGGACGGTCGAGACTTCGCGCCAGCACGACGCGTTCCCCCTGTTGTGCTACGAGGGCAAAGGAGCCGTCGATGCGGAGCACTGCCCCGATGTCACCGGCGAGCAGCCGGCGCCGTGCTTCAGATTCATCAACCGACCAGAGTCGTTGAGAGTCTTCTGAAATCAGGCTGATGACGCGCGAAATCGGCAGCTGTTTGTTCATTCAGTAAATAAGGGCTATTGAAAAGAAAGGCTTTGAAAAAGCACAAGCTAGTAGCCTGTGCTTTTCACCGGCCGGCCTGTAAGCTACGTTCGCACGATGCGTCAGCCGAAACTCTTCGCGACCCTGATCCTTCTTCTCTGGTTGGCCGGCTGCAAGAGGGATCACCCCCTGTTCAAACTCCTGAGTCCCGATCAAACCGGTGTCGCCTTCGCGAACACCATCACTACGAACGACTCGTTGAATGTGCAGACTGACGTCTACGTGTACAACGGTGCCGGAGTAGCCGTCGGTGACATCGATAACGACGGACTGCCGGACATCTTCTTTACCGGCAACATGGTCTCGAGCCGGCTGTACCTGAACAAAGGGCACATGCGGTTCGAGGACATCACCACGAAAGCCGGCGTCAACACGAACCGATGGGCCACCGGCGCTACAATGGTGGACATCAATGACGACGGATATCTGGACATCTATGTCTCCGTTTCCGGGCCCGAATGGTCGAAGCCGGAACAACGCGCGAATCTCCTGTTCATCAACAACAGGAATCACACCTTCACGGAAGCTGCAGCGCAATACGGTGTCGCCGACACGAGCTTCACGACCCATGCCGTTTTCCTGGATTACAACGGGGACGGATGCCTCGACCTCTTTCTGCTCAACAATTCGCCCAAGGATTTTTCGCGTGGTGTAGCAAGTCATCCCACGGCCATGCGCGGTCAGACCCCTGGCAGTTACAACCAGCTCTACCGGAACAGCTGTCACGGAACCTTCACGAACGTGTCCAGCGAAGCGGGGATACTACGCGACGCCGGCTATGGACTCGGCGTCGTCGTTGCCGACGTGAACGGAGATAGCTGGCCCGACATCTATGTCTCGAACGACGGCACACCCAACGACGTGCTGTACGTCAACAACGGCGATGGAACATTCAGCAATAAAGCTGGCCGCTGGCTAAAGCATGCGAGCGCTGCGGGCATGGGCGTCGACATCGCGCTGGCCGCTGGCTAAAGCATGCGAGCGCTGCGGGCATGGGCGTCGACATCGCCGATTTTAACAACGACGGCCGGCCCGACATTCTCCAGGTAGACATGATGCCGCGCGACCTGACCCGCCGAAAACGAATGAGCGGGTTCATGACGTACGGTGGTTTCCTTGAAACGCGCAGCCGCGGATTTCGCGACGACTACTCCGTTAACTCCTTGCAACTGAGCAACGGAGTCACGAAAGACGGTGACGTCATCTTCAGCGAAATTGCCCGCCTCGCGGGTGTGTCACATACGGATTGGAGCTGGAGTGCCCTATTTGCGGACTTCGACAACGATGGCTACAAGGACATCTTCATCGGCAATGGCTACCCCAAGGCGGTCAACGATCTGGATTACGTGAACGCCACGTTCGCCGCGCGCCAGCGGGGAGGCGCCAAGGCTTCGCGTCGTGGGG
>WNGF01003281.1_pt1 | contig 22138 bp, 20 predicted proteins | sample 5400641 | NCBI WGS metagenome assembly WNGF01 (sample SAMN13153371, study PRJNA577476) | soil metagenome | isolation source: 80 cm soil or saprolite under grassland replicate 2 | place: USA:California | collected 2016-06-15 | reverse complement strand
AGACGGAGCCAGATCGTCAGGATGAATCCCGCCCCGCAGAGCACCGCCAGATCGACCCGCGTCACCGCCGAACGCCCGAGACGCCAGGCCGAGAAGAGGATGACGGCGACGACGACAGGCGCGATCCCGGCGAAAACGGGTCCCAGGACCGGCAGCGCGCCCCATCGCTCGTAGAAGAGCGTGAACGCGAGCATGACGCAGAAGCCGGGCAGGATGAAGGCGGCGCCGCCTGTCAGCGCTCCGGCGAGGCCGCCGCGGGCATGACAGATCAGCACGCCCAGCTGAGTGGAGGCCGGCCCGGGCAGGACCTGGCACAGCGCCAGCGCGTCGAGGAATTCCTGCTTGCTGAGCCAGCGCCGGCGCTCGACGACCTCGGTTTCCATGATCGCGATGTGCACCAACGGTCCGCCGAAGCCCGCGAAGCCCAGCCGCAGGAAGAGGCGCACGAGGGCGCCCAGGGGACGCGGGCCGCTCACGCGGAGTCGCGCCTCGCGCGCGCGGCATTCGCGCGGGCTGTCCCTGCATTGCGGCGCAGCCCGGCCGGCTTGGCGCGCAGCAGCGCCGTGCCCTTGAAGCGCTCGCGAAGCTCCGCGTCGCTCATGGCGGCGAGGCGCTCGGCCCCCGGATACGGCTCGGACGGCAGGAATGCGGGCTCGCGCGTCACGGGCGATTTCCGGTTCCACGGGCAGACCTCCTGGCAGACATCGCAGCCGAACTGCCAGGGGCCGAGCAAGCCCTCGAGCGCGGGATCCGTCTCGCCGCGGTGCTCGATGGTGAGATAGGAGATGCAGCGCCGCGCGTCGAGAACGTACGGGGCCACGAACGCCCCCGTGGGGCAGGCGTCGAGACAGGCCCGGCAGGAGCCGCAGCGATCAGGCAGCGCCTCGTCGAGGTCGAGCTCCGCCGTCGTCAGGAGCACGCCGATCAGAAACCAGGAGCCCAGATCCGGATGCAGCAGCATCGTGTTCTTGCCGATCCACCCGAGTCCCGCCCGCGCCGCCAGGTCGCGCTCGAGCACGGGCCCCGTGTCCACGTAGCCGCGGCTGCTGGCGCCGCACGCCTGGGCCAGGTGCGCCCCCAGGGCTTCGAGGCGAGGGGTCATGACGTCGTGGTAGTCGCGCCCCCAGGCGTAGCGCGCCACGGGCGTCCACGACGGATCGGGCGCGGGGTCGCCCTGGAAGTAATTGAGCGCCACGCAGATCACCGAGCGGGCGCCGGCCAGCACGCGCGACGGATCGAGCCGCTCCCCGAGGCGGCGCCCCAGATATGCCATGGTGCCGTCATGGCCGGCCTCCACCCAGCGCCTGAAGGCGGGGCCGTGCTCGGGCGGGGCCGCGGGGCCAATGGCCACGCGATCGAAGCCGAGCTCGAGGGCGCGGGCCCTGACCGACTCGGCCAGCGTGGCCGCGGCCAGGGTCACGAGCGCCGCGCCTTGACGAGGAGGTGGGCGCGCGTGAGCGTGCGCCCACCTCGCTCGAGGAACTCGATGTAGCGGAACCAGCGACCGTCAGCGCGCCACCTGTCCTCGAGCCCCACCGCCGCCGCGAGCCCCTCCTCGACCGAGCCGAAGCGCCTGACCTCGCGCTCGATCTCCAGCACCTCGGGAGCCAGATCGTGGGCGCGCAGCACCCGCTCCATCCCCGACTCGTCGTAGGCGAAGCGCGAGACCTTGCCGGTCTCCTTCCACTGCTCGACGTGGAAGGCGACCATGCCGAGGACCTGTCCAGGCGCCAGCGCGCGCCCCGCGCGCTCGACGATGGCGTCCGAGGCGCAGAGATGCGCCGTCACCATGCCGGGCCGCCAGGGTTCGTACTTGTCCTGCTCGACGTCGGCTTCGTGGAACTCCACGTTGGAGAGGCCGGCAGCCGCCGCGAGCTGCCGCGCCTCGGCAAGCGCCGCCGTGTCGCGATCCAGGCCGACGACGTGGGCCGCGCGAGGCGCCAGCCAGAGCGTGAGCCGGCCCGTGCCGCAGCCGACGTCCAGGACGCGCAGGGTCCCGAGCCGCTCGGCTTCGAGCAGGGCCAGGAATCTCGGCGAGAGAGGCACGCTACTCCGCCTTGAAGTACTTCGCCTCGGGGTGATGGAAGACCAGCGCCGAGACGGACGCCTCCGGGTCCATCATGAAGCCTTCGGTCAGCTCGAGCCCGATCTGCGCCGGGTCGAGGAGGTCGAAGAGGATGCGCTGGTCGGCCAGGTCCGGGCAGGCCGGATAGCCGAAGGACACCCGGATCCCGCGATAGCGCGCCTTGAGCCTGTCCTCCATGGGCGTGCCCGGCGGATCCGGGAAGCCCCACTGCGTGCGCAGGCGAGCGTGGAGCATCTCGGCCAGCGCTTCCGCGAGCTCGATGGCCAGCGCCTGGATCGCATGCGAGCGGAGGTATTGGCCCTCCTCCTTCCAGCGCTCGGCGAGCTGGCGCACCCCTGCCCCGCAGGTGACCGCGAAGAGCGCGACGTAGTCGGGCTCTGCCGAGCTCGTGTCGCGTACATAGTCCGCCAGGCACAGCCTCTGGCCGTCCCGCTGCCTGGGGAACCGGAAGCGCGCCGCCTCCCGCCCGTCCCGGTAGAGGAGGAGATCATCGCCCGAGGAGCGCGCCTCGAAGAAGCGATAGAGGGCATTGGCCTCGAGGAGGCCCCGCTCGGCCGCCTCGCGCTTCAGCTCCTCGATCATCTCGTTGACCTCGAGGGTCTTGGGATCGCCCTCGGCCAGGAGACGCTGGATGGAGCCCTTGACGCCCAGGTGCTTGCCCAGCAGCATCTGAAGATTGAGATACGGGTAGATGTGGCTGAGCGGCACGCACTTGAGCACATGCAGGTCAAGGTCCGGCGGCTTCGGCACGGACACCGTGGTCGAGACGGTCGAGCGCGCGGCCACCGGACCCACCGGCGCGGCCGTCGCCTCTTCCGCCGCCGCGGCCCCCGCGCGGAGCCGATCCTGCTCGACGCGGACCTTCTCGAGCAGCGTGTCGCGGGAGGTGGCGCCGAAGAGGCGATTGGCCAAGTCGAGCCCGTCCATAGCGTCCTTGGCGTACAGCGTCGGCCCGCCATACTCGACCGAGATCCGGGTCGCCGCGAACCTGCGCGTGAGCGCGGCGCCCCCCACGAAGAGGGGGATGTCTATGCCGGCAGCGCGAAAGTCCTGCGCGGTGGTCACCATCTGCTGCGCGGACTTCACGAGCAGGCCCGAGAGGCCGAAGGCGTCCGGCTTGTGCTGGTGGTAGGCCGCGATGAGGTCTTCGGGCGGCACCTTGATGCCGAGGTTGATGATGCGGTAGCCGTTGTTCTTGAGCACGATCTCGACCAGGTTCTTGCCGATATCGTGCACATCGCCCTTGACGGTCGCCAGCACGAGGGTCGCCCGCGTCGCGCTCTCGTCCTTCTGCATGAAGGGCTCGAGGTAGGCGACGGCCGCCTTCATGGCCTCCGCCGACTGGAGCACCTCGGCCACGATGAGCTGGTTGTCGTTGAAGAGGCGGCCGACCTCCTCCATGCCCTTCATGAGCGGGCCATTGATGATCTGGAGGGCCCCGGCCTCCTCGAGCTTGAGCGCGAGGTCATCGAGGAGGCCGTCCTTGGAGCCTTCGACGACGTAGCGCGCCAGCCTCTCGTCGAGCGGCAGAGTGGCCGCGCTCTTCGCCTCCTTCTTCCGGCCGCGGAAATGGGCGGCGAAGGCGGCGACAGGATCGTTCCCCCGCCAGTAGATCAGGTCCTCGGCCAGCTTCCGCTCTTCCTCGGGAATGGAAGGGTAGCGCTCGAGCCGCTCCGTGTTGACGATTGCGTAGTCGAGCCCGGCCTTGGTGCAGTGGTAGAGGAAGACGGCGTTCAGCACTTCGCGCCCGGCCGGCGGCAGCCCGAAGGAGACGTTGGAGATGCCGAGGATGGTCCGGCACTCGGGAAAGCGCGCCTTGATGGCCCGGATGCCCTCGATGGTCTCGACCGCCGAGCCGATGTAGTTGACGTCTCCCGTGCCGACGGGGAAGACGAGGGCGTCGAAGATCAAGTCGCGAGCCGGCAGCCCGTATCTCTCCGTGAGCAGCGCATGCGAGCGCTCGGCTATCGCGAGCTTGCGGGCGCGCGTCACCGCCATGCCCTGCTGCTTGTCCTCGTCGATGCAGCCGACCACCACGGCGCCGCCATAGGCGCGGAGCAGGGGGACGACCTTCTCGAAGCGCTCGAGCCCATCCTCGAGGTTGATGGAGTTGACGATGGCCTTGCCCTGGCAGGCCTTGAGCGCGCGCTCGATGACCTCGGCGTCCGTGGAGTCGATCATGAGCGGGACCTTGACCTTGCGGGTGACCTGGGCCATGAAGCGGTCCATGTCGGCCGTCTCGTCCCGGTCGGGATTGGCGAGACACACGTCGAGCACCTGCGCCCCGCCCTTGACCTGGGCGCGCCCCACCTCGGCCCCTTCCTCGAACTTGCCCTCGACGATCAGGTCCTTGAACTTGCGGGAGCCGATGACGTTGGTCCGCTCCCCCACCAGCACGGGCCGGTTGTCGTCGGTGGGATAGAGCGACTCGATGCCGCTCACCGCCGCGGCGCGCTCCCGCGCCGGCCGGCGCGGGGCATGCCCGTCCGCGATCCGGGCGAGCGCGGCCACGTGGGCGGGTGTCGTCCCGCAGCAGCCGCCCACCGCGTTGACCCATCCCTCCTCGACGAAGCGACGCATCTTGAGCGCCAGGCTCTCCGGCGTCTCCTCGTAGTGGCCGCGCTCGTCCGGCAGTCCGGCGTTCGGATAGACCGTGACGAGGCAGGTCGCCATCTCGGCGAGCGAGCGCAGGTGATCGGTCATGAACTCCGGGCCCGTGGCGCAGTTGAGGCCTATCGAGAAGAGATCCAGGTGCTCGAGGGAGGCGTAGAGGGCGTCCACCCCCTGCCCCGCCAGCATGGTGCCCATGGGCTCGATGGTGCCGCTGACCATGAGCGGGAGCGGCCGCCTCATCTCCGCCATGGCGCGCTTGACCCCGATGGCGGCGGCCTTGACGTTCAGCGTGTCCTGGCAGGTCTCGAGCAGGAGCGCGTCGACGCCGCCCTCGATCAGCGCCCGCGCCTGGCAGTAATAGGCATCAAGCACCTGCTCGAAGGTGACCCCCCCGGTGACCGTGATGGTCCTGGTGCCGGGGCCCATGGCGCCCAACACGAAGCGGGGCCGCTCGGCAGTGCTCCGGCTGTCCGCAGCGGCCCGCGCGATCCGCGCGCCGGCCAGGGCGATCTCATGACAGCGCTCAGCCAGGCCATATTCGGCCAGCACATAGGGGGCACACCCGAAGGAATTAGGCGAGATGAGGTCTGCGCCGGCGTCGAGGTAGGCCTCATGGATGGCGTGGATGACGTCCGGGCGCGTGAGGTTGAGGTGCTCATTGCACCCTTCGAGCTGGGAGCCGCCGAAGTCCAAGGCGGAGAGATCCCGCGCCTGGATCATGGTGCCCATGGCGCCGTCCATGACGAGGATGCGGCGCTCGAAGGCACGGGCGAACGCGGACGACGTGGCGCTCATGCGCCCATTCTAGCCCAGGGCCGGCGGAACGCAGAGCACGCAGCGCGCGCAGCTTTCAGCCCGTGATCGCGCCCTCGGAGGCGTTGGACACGGTCTTGGCGTACTTGTGGAAGACGCCGCTCGTGTAGCGGGGCTTGGGCGCCTTCCACCTGGCCAGGCGCTTCTTCATCTCGGCCCCGGAGATCTCCACGTCGAGCCGCCGCTTCTTGACGTCGATACTGATGACGTCGCCGCTCTTGATCGCGGCGATGGGCCCGCGCTCCGCCGCCTCGGGAACGATGTGGGCGATCATGAAGCCGTGGGTGGCGCCCGAGAATCGCCCGTCCGTCATGAGCGCCACCGTATCGCCGAGCCCCGCGCCCTGCAGCGCGCCCGTCACCTGGAGCATCTCGCGCATGCCGGGACCGCCCTTGGGGCCTTCGTAGCGGATGACGATGACGTCATTGGGCTTGATCCTTCCCTTCTTGACCGCGGCGAAGGCGTCTTCCTCGCGCTCGAAGACGCGCGCCGGTCCCCTGTGGGTGTAGCGGCTCTGCCCCGAGAGCTTGATGACGCAGCCTCCCGGCGCGAGATTTCCACGAAGGATCGCCAGACCTCCGGTGGGCTTGAGGGCCTCCTTGAGCGGCTTGATCACCTGCTGGCCTGCCGGCTCCGAGGCCGCGGTGGCCTCCTGGCCGATGGTCCGCCCCGTGACCGTCTTCTCGTTGGCGTGCAGCAGCCCCGCCTCGAGCAGCCGCTTGGCCACGAGGGCCATGCCACCCGCCTCGTACATCTCGGCCGCCGTGTAGTTGCCCCAGGGCTTGAGGTCGGCCAGGACGGGGGTCTTCCTCGAGATCCGGTCGAAGTCGTCGATCACGAGCTTGATGCCGAAGTCCTTGGCGGTAGCCAGGAGGTGCAGCACCGCGTTCGTCGACCCGCCCGTGGCGATCACGCCCATGATCGCGTTCTCGAAGCTCTTGCGCGTGATGAGCGAGCGCGGCGTCACGCCCTTGTTGAGGAGCTGCATGACGAGCTTGCCGCACTCGAAGGCCACGTCGTCCTTGTGGGGGTCGATCGCCGGGACGCCGCTCCAGTTCATGGGCGACATGCCGAGCATCTCGTAGGCCGTCGCCATGGTGTTGGCCGTGAACTGCCCGCCGCAGGCGCCGGCCCCGGGACAGGCGTGGTCCTCGACAGCCTTGAACTCCTCGAGGGGAATCTTGCCGGCATTGTAGGCGCCCACCGCCTCGAAGACGTCCTGGATCGTCAGGTTGCGGCTGGCGAAGGGACCCGAGCCCTCGAAGCGCCCGAACATGATGGAGCCGCCGTACAGCATGAGGCCGGGGATGTTCATCCGCCCCAGCACCATCGTCATGGCGGGGATGGTCTTGTCACAGCCGGAGATCGTCACGATGCCGTCGAACATGTGGCTGCGGGCTACCAGCTCCACCGAGTCCGCCACCACCTCGCGGCTGATCAACGAGCCCTTCATGCCTTCGGTGCCCATGGTGATGCCGTCGGTGATCGAGATCGTGTTGACCTCGATGGGCGTCCCGCCGGCCGCCCGGATGCCCTGCATCACCTTCTCGGCGAGCTTCCGGTGATTCCAATTGCAGGGCATCGTGCCGATCCAGCAGTGGGCGACGCCGATCTGCGGGCGCGACAGGTCTTGGTCGGAGAAGCCCACGGCCTTCATCATGGCGCGCGCCGGGGCCCGGTCGGTGCCTTCGAGGAGGACGCGGCTCTTGTGGCGGGGGTCGATGGCCATCAGCTGACTCCTTTGTCGGAGGAACGAGGTGCGGGCGATTCTACAGCAGGTCGCGGAGCGGGACCAGCGAAAGGCCCCGGCCGCGGAGGGCCGCGATCATGGCGGGCAGCGCGGCCTCGAGGCGCGCACCCGCGCCCGGCAGCCCGTCGGCGTCGTGCAGGTCGAGGATGGCCCCGGGCCCCGCCCGGCGGCGCGCGCGCTCCACCTGGGCGGCGGCCGGCGTCGGGCGCCGCCCCTCGGTCTGCACCGTCCAGAACACGCACGGCGTGCGCAGACGCCGGAGCAGCGGGAAGAGCGCGAGGTTCGTCATGCCCCAGGGCGGGCGGAAGAACCGAGGCGATTCCCCGGCGGCATCCGCGATGGCGGCATGGCCCTGGCCCACCTGCCGCGCTGTCTCGCCAGGGCCCGAGATCCAGAGGCTCCGGTGGCTCCACGTGTGGTTCCCGAGATCGTGGCCGTCGAGGGCTATCCTTCGAGCGACCGCGGCGGCGCGCGCGGCACGCTGGCCGATCAGGAAGAAGGTCGCGCTGACGCCGTGCTCGGCCAGGATGTCGAGCACGCGCGGCGTGTGGACCGGGTCCGGCCCGTCATCGAACGTCAGCGCCACGCGCCCGCCATGCCGCGGGCCGCGCCACACGCTGCCGAGCGTGAGGAGGTGCGAGCCCCACGCATAGGCGCCCCAGAGAGCGGGCGGCAGGACGAGCCAGGGCCCCGCCCTCACGCGCCGCGCTCGCGACGGAGCGGCAGGACTCGCGGGCGGGAGCCCGTCACGCCTTCGACCGCTTCGCGACGAGCAAGGTCAGCTTGACCAGCTGCACCGTCTCGTCTCGCTGGTTCACGATGCGCCGTTCCTCGATGACCACGCCGCCCTCGCGCATCGAGCGCTTGGTCTGCGTGACGGAGATGCTCCGGATGGTGTCGCCGAGGTGGATCGGCTCGAGCGAGCGCCACTCGAGGCCCATGAACGCGAGCACCGCCAGCGGGGGGCGGGATATCCGCCAGCCGAGGCCGGAGGAGAGACACAGCGGCAGCAGGACGGGCACCTGTCCTGGCTCAACGCCCGCGTCCTCGCCGACCACGCCCCGGAACAGCGCCGCGTGAGCCTCGGTCAGCGTGATCCCGGGACTCTCCAGGAGCACGCCCAGCTCGACGTCCTCAAAATAGGACTGGTTGGATGCGATGGCGGCGGGACTCATGGCGTGCGGCGCTCGACCAGATACTCGGCCTCACCCTCCTGCACCACCTCGCCGCGCTGGTTGATCATCTGGCGCTCGACCGTGGCCAGGCCTGGGCCGACGGTCGCGCCGTCCTTGAGGCCGGCGATCCTGGAGCGGACGTGAATGGTATCGCCGAGCCTGATCGGCCCCTTGAACCTCCACTTGAGGCCCTGGAGCACGCCGTGCGCCGCGACCGACTCGCCCCGGGAAGCCAGACCCTGCTGAATGGAGAGACCGAGGAGGCCATGGGCGATGCGCTCGCCGAAGATCGAGCTCTTCATGAGCTCGGCGTCGGTGTGCAGCACGTTGTAATCGCCCGAGAGCCCGGCGAAGAGGACGACGTCGGTCTCGGTGACGGTGCGCCCCGGAGAGGTGTAGTCCTGGCCGACCCGGAGATCCTCAAAGAAGACGGCGGGTTGGGCATTCACGGAGCGCAAGGATAGCATGGCCGCGCAGGAGCCGGGAACCAGCCCGGCCGCTGGCCCGTTTCACCCGCATAAACGGCCGGTTGTGCTATTCTTTGCGCGCTCTTCAGATCCCAGGCGCCCGCAGGCGGGCGAAACCCACACGACGGAGGTCAGCATGGAGAATCGACGCCGATTCATCCTCAAGGGAGCGAGCCTCGTCGCCGCCGGCGCCGCGGCGGCCACGGTCAGCGCCCCCTTTGTCCACGCGCAGCAACGCTTCCAGTGGCGCATGTCCACGACCTGGACGCCCGCGCTCGACGTGCTGCAGGGGGCGGCCCAGCGGCTCGGCAAGACCATCGATGAGATGAGCGGCGGCCGGCTGAAGATCCAGGTCTTCGCCGGCGGCGAGCTCATGCCGCCCTTCGGCTGCTTCGACGCGACCTCCCAGGGCACCATCGAGTGCTTCATGGGCGCTCCGTATTACTGGGCAGGCAAGGAGCCGGGTCTGCAGTGGTTCTCGGCCGTGCCCTTCGGTCTCAACCCGCAGGGCATGATGACCTGGTACCTCCATGGCGACGGTCTCAAGCTCTGGGAAGAGGCCTATGCCGGCTTCGGGCTGGTGCCGCGGCCGGGGCCGTCAACTGGCGTGCAGATGGCCGGCTGGTTCAGGAAGAAGATCAACAGCATCGCGGACTACAAGGGCCTGAAGATGCGCATCCCCGGCCTCGGCGGCAAGATCGTCGCGGCCGCCGGCGGCACCGTCGTGCTGACCCCGGGCGGTGAGATCTACACCGCCCTCGAGCGCGGCGTCATCGACTCGACCGAGTGGGTCGGCCCGCACGACGACATGAAGCTCGGCCTGCACAACGCGGCCCGCTACTACTACTACCCCGGCTGGCACGAGCCCGGCACCACGGCGGAGTTCGGCTTCAACAAGAAGGCCTACGACTCGCTGCCGGCCGACCTCAAGAGCGTCGTGGATCACGCCTGCCAGAGCGTACAGGTCACGGGCCTGAATGAGTACGAGTACAAGAACACCATCGCGCTCCAGAAGCTCAAGACGGATTTCAAGAGCAAGGTCGAGATCTTGCAGCTTTCCACGCCGACGCTCAAGGAGCTCAAGAAGCTCTCGGACCAGGTCATCAAGGAAGAGTCCGAGAAGAGCCCGATGGCCAGGAAGACGTACGCCTCGGTGAACAAGTTCGAGTCCCAGCTGAACGACTGGCGCCTCCTCTCGGAGGCCCCCTACCACTCCCAGATCGCGACGAGCTGAGATCGTCGCGCACCGCAGACGCAAAGAGGGGCGGAGCCGTGAGGCTCCGCCCCTCGTCCTTCCCGACTATCGCTACCTGAGCACCCTGATCAGCCAGGTCGCGATCGGCGGGTAGGCGATGACAAGGGTCAATCCGATGACCTGCAGGGCGACGAAGGGGATCACGCCCCGATAGATGTGCTGCGTCGTGATCTCGGGGGGCGCCACGCCTCTCAGATAGAAGAGCGCAAAGCCGAACGGCGGTGTGAGGAAGGACGTCTGCAGGTTGACGCCGATGACCACGCCCAGCCAGACGGGATCGAAGCCGAAGTGGGTCACCAGCACGGGGGTCAGGATGGGGACGTGGATGAAGCAGATCTCGAAGAAGTCGATGAAGAAGCCCAGGATGAAGATCACGCCCATCACGATCGCCAGGACGCCGTAGGCGCCGAACGGCAGCCCCTTCAGGAAGTCCTGGATCAGGTGGTCGCCGTTCAAGCCGCGGAAGACGAGGCCGAAGCAGTTGGCGCCGACCAGGATGATGAAGGCCAGGCTGGTGATCCTGGTCGTCGCCTCCATCACCGAGCGAAGCATGGGCATGGAGAAGCGACGCTTGGCTATCGTCAGCACGAGGCCACCCACCGCTCCCACCGAGGCGGCCTCGGTCGGCGAGGCTATGCCCGCGAAGATCGAGCCCAGCACGCCGACGATCAGGATGAGGGCGGGCAGGAGCGCGATGCTGACGCGCTTGAGCGCGTCACCCCGGAACAGCGCGAGCTCGGCGGCCGGGATCGGCGGCGCCAGCTCCGGCTTCAGGTACCCGAGGACGGCAATGTAGATGATGTACAGGCCGACCAGCACCAGGCCGGGGAAGACGGCCCCGATGTAGAGGTCGCCGACCGAGACGCCCATGATGTCGCCCAGCAGGATCAGGATGACGCTCGGCGGGATGATCTGCCCCAGCGTGCCCGAGGCGCAGATCGTGCCGGTGATGAGCTCCTTCTGATATCCGCGTCGCAGCATGGTGGGTAGCGAGACCAGGCCCATCGTGATCACGCTGGCGCCCACGATGCCCGTCGAGGCCGCCAGGATGGCGCCCACGACGACCACCGAGATCGCGATGCCGCCGCGGAGCCGGCCGAAGAGGAGCGCCATGGTCTCGAGCAGCTCCTCGGCCAGCCCCGATTTCTCGAGCGCGACGCCCATGAAGACGAAGAGCGGGACGGCCAGGAGGGTGAAGTTCGTCATCGTGCCCCAGATGCGAAGCGGCAGGATGTCGAAGAAGTTGCTGTTGAGGACCCCGAGCCCCATGCCGAGCAGCCCGAAGACAAGGCCGGTGAAGGTCAGGCTGAAGGCGACGGGAAAGCCGAAGAAGAGAAAGGCGATCATCCCGGCGAACATCAGCGCGGCCAGCGTCTGGTCGAGGCCGGGCATCAGTGGATCTCCTTGGCCCGGACCTCGGGCTCTTCCCACCCCATGGCCCAGAAGAAGTTCTTCACCGTCTGCGCGAAGGCCTGGACCATGAGGATCGCGAAGCCCACGATGATCACCGACTTGAGCAGGAAGCGCAGGGGGATGCCGCCCGGGTCGGGCGAGCCCTCGAACACGCGGTAGGAGTCCCGCACGAAGGGGATGGTCGTCCAGACGATCATGATGGCCGAGGGATAGAAGAAGACGAGGTAGAGGATGAAGTCGGACCATGCCTTCTTCCGCCGCGACCAGCCCGAGTAGAGGATGTCCACCCGCACGTGCTCGTCGTACAGCATGGTGTAGCCCGCGCCCAGCATGTAGGTGATGCCGAAGAGGTGCCACTCCAGCTCCTGCAGCCACACGGTGCTCGTGCGGAAGGCGTAGCGCAGGACGACGTCCGTGAAGACGACCAGAACCATGAAGAGCATGATCCAGGAAACGAACCGGCCGAAGCGCTCATCGAGCGCATCGATCTTGCGCGCGATATTCCTCAGGGCCAGCGCCACCAGCACCTCCATTTGGGGGAAGCGGCTCGAAACACCGCCGGGGACTATTACATAGGCCCCCCCGCCCGTCAAGGAAACCCCGGGACGCTTGACTTCTGAACGGGCGCGTATTTAGATTCAGACCGACTGGTCGGTCTACCCTTGAGACGGAGGTGTGCATGCTGGTCGCTCAACCCGTTCCAACGCTCTTTCGCGACACCCGTCTCCTGCCCGTGTGGGACAAGGTGCGCGCCGGCCGACGCCTCACGCGGGAGGACGGGCTCCTGCTCTTCGAGACCGAGGATCTCCATGGCCTCGGCAGGATGGCCGACCTCGCCAAGTCGAGATTGCACGGCGACCAGGTCTTCTTCGTGATGAACCGCTACGTCAACCCGACCAATGTCTGCGTGCTGTCCTGCTCGTTCTGCGACTTCGCCAGGAAGAAAGGCGAGGAAGGCGCCTTCGAGAACTCCATCGAGGACGTCCTCGAGATGATCAAGCCCGGCACGCGCGAGGCGCACATCGTGGGCGGCCATCATCCGGACTGGCCGTTCGAGTACTACGAGCGCCTCATCGGCGCCATCCACGCCGCGCGCCCGGAGACGCAGATCAAGGCCTTCACGGCAGCCGAGATCGACTATCTCTGGCGGCGCTGGAAGATCGAGCCGCGGGAGGCGCTCACGCGGCTCAAAAAGGCGGGGCTGCGCTCCATGCCGGGCGGCGGCGCGGAGATCTTCTCCGCGCGCCTGCAGAAAGCCCTCCACTACACGGGCAAGGCGAACGCCGAGCGCTGGCTCGAGATCCACGGCATCGCGCACTCCCTCGGCATCAAGACCAACGCGACCATGCTCTACGGCCACATCGAGACGATGGCCGAGCGTGTCGAGCACCTCCTGCGCCTGCGCGAGCAGCAGGACAAGAGCGGCGGCTTCCTCACCTTCATTCCCCTCGCCTATCAGATCGGGAATACGAAGCTCGTGCCGCGTCAGACGCCGCCCACAGACGATCTCCGGACCATCGCCGCGTCCCGCCTGCTCCTCGACAACTTCCCGCATATCGAGGCCTACTGGGTGATGATCGGCGAGGAGACGGCCTCGGTCGCGCTGCACTTCGGCGCCTCGGACGTCAACGGCACGCTCGAGGACGAGAAGATTGCCCACGCGGCGCAGGCCGCGAGTCCCGCCGGCCTCGCGCAGGAGCAGATCCTGCGCATGATCCGCGACGCGGGCAAGGTCGCCGTGGAGCGCGACGCGCTCTACAACGTCGTCAAGGCCTGGAGCTAGGTCGTGCTGGCCGACATCCGCGCCAAGACCGAGGCGGGCAAGCGGCTCGACCGCGCCGAGGGGCTGTGGCTCCTGACCGAGGCGCCGCTGCTCGACCTGGGCGCGCTGGCGCAGGAGGTCCGCTACCGCCTCCACCCGGAGAAGCAGGTCAGCTTCGTCATCGACTCGAACCCGAACTACACCAACGTCTGCATTACCGACTGCCAGTTCTGCGCCTTCTACCGCAAGCCCGGCGACCCGGAAGCCTGGACGCTTACGGTCGAGCAGGTCCTGGAGAAGGTCGAGTCCGCCGCCCGGAACGGCGCCACCACGGTGCTGCTCCAGGGCGGGCACAACCCCGCGCTCCCGCTCGACTACTACCTCGCCCTCGTGACCGAGACGCGGCGCCGCTTCCCGCAGGTGACGCCGCACTTCTTTACGGCCTCCGAGATCATGACCATGGCCCAGGTGTCGGGGCTGTCCATGCCCGAGGTGCTGGCACGACTCAGGGCCGCGGGGCAGAGGACGCTCCCGGGCGGCGGCGCCGAGGTCCTGTCCGAGCGGGTGCGCGCGCGCATCGAGCCCAAGAAGGGCGGGCCAAAGGCCTGGCTCGACGTCCATCGCGAGGCTCACCGCCAGGGCTTCAAGTCGACCGCGACGATGATGTACGGCCACGTCGAGCAGCCGGAAGACATCCTCGACCACCTCGACGCCGTCCGGGACCTCCAGGACGAGCACGGCGGCTTCACGGCCTTCGTGCCCTGGTCCTTCAAGCCCGGCAACACGCTGCTCGAGAAATGGATCAAGACCTACAAGGGGCCGAACGCCTATCTGCGCATGCTGGGGGTCTCGCGTCTGTATCTCGACAATGTCCCGCACGTGCAGGCCTCGTGGTTCTCCGAAGGCAAGCGGGCGGGCCAGGTGGCGCTGCACTGGGGGTCCGACGACTTCGGAGGCACGCTCTTCGAGGAGAATGTCCACGCGGCCGCCGACTTCGTCAACAAGGTCACGGTGGACGAGATCGTCACCTTGATTCGCGAGGCGGGCTTCACCCCGGTCCAGCGCACCACCGAGTACGAGACGCTGAAGGTCTACTGACGAGGTTGCGAGCTAGATCGGATCGACGGGCGGGATGACTGGAATCAGGCCTTTCGCGTGGGCCATCGCGTAGAGCCGCTCGAGGGCGGCCTTGCCGTCCGCGCCGAGGCGCTTCGTGTAGTCGTTGACGTACATGAGAACGAACTTCCGGCAGGTCTCCTTGTCTATCCCCCGTCCGTAGCGCATGGCGTACTCGAGGGCCTCGTCCACGTGAGCATACGCGTAATCGATGGAGTCGCGGAGCGCCTGGGAGATCTTCCGGTGCATCGCCTCGCCGAGGTCACGGCGCATCACGTTGATGCCGAGCGGCAACGGCAGGCCCGACTCGCGCTCCCACTCCTGCCCCATGTCCAGCACCTTGACGAGCCCCATCTGCTGATGCGTGATCTGCCCCTCGTGGATCAGCAGGCCCAAGTCCGCCTGTCCTTCGAGCACGACCTTGGGAATCTTGTCGAACGCCACTTCGATGATGGGCGGGTCGCCCACATAGATCCGGAGCAGCAGCGCGGCGGTCGTGTGGCTGCCCGGGATGGCGACGACCTTCTTCTCGAGATCCTCCCGCGCCACGGGCTCCCTGGAGACGAGGATGGGACCATAGCCTTTGCCCATGGACGCGCCGGGATCCATCATCCGATACTGCCCGTGGACCAGCACATAGGTCGCCGCCGAGACCGCCGTCACGTCGAGTTCGCCCGTTCGCGCGCGACGGTTCAGCGATTCAATGTCCTCGAGCACGTGCTCGACCTCGATGCCCTCAGCCTCCACCTTGCCGGCTGTGAGCGCGTAGAACATGAACGCGTCGTCTGGGTCAGGGCTGTGGCCGATCCGGATCAGCGTCATCTGGACTCCCTGTGAGCAAGATCGCCACGCGCGAGCGCATCCTGCACGGGGCACTCGAAGTATTCGCCCGCAAAGGGTATCACAGGGCCCTGGTGGACGACATCGTCCGCGCCTCGGAAACCTCCAAGGGCGCCGTGTATCACCATTTCCCCAACAAGGAGGCGCTCTTCCTGGCGCTGGTCGACGATTTCGCCGCCCGGCTGGCCGAGGCGGTGGCGGAGGCCATCGGGCGCTCCCATGGAGCCCTGGGCAAGGTCGAGGCGGCGCTCCGTGCCGGGCTCGAGACCTTTGCCCGGAACCGGGAGCTCGCCCGCATCCTGCTGCTCGAGGCGGTGAGCCTCGGTCCCGCCTACGAGGCCAAGCGCGCCGAGATCCATGACCGCTTCGCTGCGCTCATCCGTGGCTATCTCGACCAGGCGGCGGCTGAAGGCGCCATCCCGCCGCTCGACACGCGCGTGGCCACCCTGGCGTGGCTGGGCGCCGTCAACGAGGTGGTGATCCAGTGGCTGTCACGAGGCGAACCCGATCTGCTCACTGAGGGAGTGCCGGCGCTGACCCCGATGCTGCTCCGGAGCATCGGGGCCAAGGTCTAGCCGGCGCTAAGCCGCGGAGGCTGCACAAAAAGGTCCACATGCGAGGCGGCGAGGGAAGCGCTGCCCGAGGCATACTCCCTGTACGTTGAGGGCAGAGCTGACCGAGCCAACGAAGCAGATGGGCCCTTCGGCAGCCTCCTAGACTAGGGAGCGAAGCCCACCCGGAAGTCCCCCGCCTTCACGGCGCGGAGGATCGCGTCCACGTTCCGCGCCGCCTCGACCTCGACCCACGCGCGGCCGAAATGCTCGTCGCGGTGCGAATCATCCGTGGCGATCTTCGGAAGCAGGATGGCGTCGCTGTCGTGCTGCGGCTGATACACGCCGGTATCCGTGATCTCCACGGCGTGGATGGGCAACCCTTCGGCGGTGATGACGCGGACGCGCGAGAGGATCTGCTTGACGTTGAGCCCGTAGCGGGCGGGATGGTTCAGAACGTAGAGTGTCTCGCGATCGCCCATGACTTTGCCCACGTGCTGCGACAGCGGCCGGAAGTCGAGCTCGACGCCCGTCATAATCAGCATCCGGTCATCGCTTGCGGGGATACGGAAGAGATAGTCGTCCTGGATCCGGTCATCATGGTCCGTGATCGCGAGAAAGTCATAGCCGAGATCGCGGTACCGGGCGACGACCTCCTCGACGGGCCGTCGGCCGTCGGAGAGCGTGGAGTGCGCGTGCAGATTGCCTCTCAGGAGTGGCATGGCTCGGCGGTCAGCGCAAGCAGGCTCAGCGGGGAGCGGGAGCGGACGTGGGCTTGACGGCAGCTCTTCGCTCGGCGCGCGTTGGCCCACCCCAGGCGATCGTAAACCCGAAGGACAGCCACCCGGCCTGATCGTTCACCGCGGGCTTGTCGCCCTGCGTCCGAGGGGAGCTCCATCCGGACAGCCCGAACTTGACGCCACCCTCGGTCTCGCCCACGAAGGGCTCGATGAAGGCCGGGTCGTAGTTGACCCGCGCGTCCTCCCGATAAAAGTCGGCCTCGCGCGACCGGCTCGGCTCGCTGCCAGGGGCCTCCGGTCGAATGATCTCGAACTTCGGGCGCGCCTCGCGAGTCGTCGCCTCGATCTCGACGGCCGACTGCGCCCACGCGGCGCCGGACACGCCGAGCGTGAGGGCGAATCCTCCGGCCACCATCGCGGTTCTCAGGAGCATGTAGCAATGTTCTCAGATACGGCAAGCGGGGGCAAGCAATTCCCCCAACGAATGATAGCCTCGGCGCGGAGCCCTTCGAACTCCTCCCGGAGCAGCCTCAGAAGCTCTCGAAAAACCTTCTTATTATGCTCTCCCAGACAGGGGCGCCGGCAGCGCCCGCATCACTCACCGCGGCAGAGGGCGACGACGGAACCGAGATTCGCGGCGGCTTCCATGCCGAGGATACGGCTCTCGAGGGCCGCCACCCGCATGGCCGGCAGGGTGCGGGAGGCATTGTCGCGGAACTTGGCGATCACCTCGTCGGGCGCGATCGGGCGGTCGGGCCCGCCGCGCTGGCTGTCCTCGCGCGCCTCGAGGACGCGGCCGTCCTTGAGACGCACCCGCACCCAGCCCGGGAAGCTTCGCGGATACGGGGAGCTCGGATCCAGCGTATGTCGCACCCGCGCGGCCAGCGCCAGGAGACGCGCGTCGCCGATGCTCTCCTGGCTGAACGCTTCAATGCCCACGCGCTCGAGGACCAGCGCGGCGGCGATGCCGAAGGAAAGACTGAACTTCGCGTCATACGAGGTGCGCGGCCGGCGCTTGTCTTCTGCCGGCTCACAGACTATGGGCACCTCGCCCGCTGGCACCATGCACTCGACCTCGTCGACCTGCTCGGCGCGGAGCCCTTCGCTCCGCTTGAGCCCGGCCACGGCGTCGAGATAGGCATGATTGAGATGGCAGCACGGATAGAGCTTGAACGAGCTCCGGACCGTCTCCCATTCATCGCCCAGGTTTTTCAGTTGTTTGCCGATGTCGGGCACTTCCCCGAGGGTGGCGCGATAGAAGCCGAAGCGTCCCTCGAGCCCTGTCGCCGGGCCGGTGAAACCCTCCTTCGCCAGGAGGGCCGCCTGGATGCCCGACTGGGCGGCCCAGCCGGGATGAAGGCGCTTCACCCACGAGCCGTCCTCGAGGAATTCCATGACGCCCGAGGCCATGCTGGCCGCGATGCCGAGGGCCGCGGTCAGGCGCCCGGCGTCGAGGCCCAGACACTTGCCTGCGGCAAGCGCCGAGGCGAAGGGTCCGCACACCGCGGTCGCATGCCAGCCTCGCTCATGGAAGCGCCCCGGCGCCGCCATGCCGATGCGGATCATGGCTTCAGAGCCGGCCACGAGGGCGGCCAGCGCGGCCAGTCCCGTCAGCGCCTCGGACTCGGCCAGGGCCAGCACTGTCGGCACGAGGACGGCCGAGGTGTGGCACACGGAATCGGCGTGCGTGTCGTCGAAGTCGAGGCCGTGGGCAAGGGCGCCGTTGGCGAGCGCGGCCTGGGGCGGACCGGCAGTGACCGACGACCCGATCACGGTGCAGGGCCCTCCGCCACCCCAGCGCGAGACCAGCGCCAGCACCGCTGCCACGTGCTCCTCGCGCCGCCCGGCCAGCGCGCAGCCGATGGTATCGAGCACGCGGAGCGCGGCATTGTCGCGCACCGCCGGCGGAATGTCCTCGACGCGGAGGCGGGCCGCCCACTCGGCCAGGGTCTGCGCGGCCGCTGCCATCTACGGCGTCCGGCGCGGCAGGGCGATGGTCGCCGAGCCCTTGGCGGTGATCTCGCTCCGCTGGTTCTCTGCGACCAGATCCACGTCGACGAGCGCCTCGCCGCCCTCCTGTCGCTTGCCCGTGACGATGCCGCGGCACCACGTGGTGTCGCCGATCAGGTTGTGACGGCGCACCTGGGCCGAGAGCCTCCGGAGCTGGCCGTCATTGCCCATCCAGTTGGTGCAGACATGGCCGAGCCAGGCCACCCGCTCCGGGCCGTAGTCGTAGGCCCCCGGCACCCCGACCGTTCGCGCGAAGGCCTCGTCCCAGTGCACGCGCTCGGGCGGCTCGGGCACGCCGAACGCATTCGGGATACCGAGCGCCGGATGCCGCTCGACGAGGTCGAACGCGAGCCCGTGGGCCCGGACGTAGAGACTGCCCCACCCCTGCACGAAGGCCACGACCGAGGTGACGGTGAGCGGCCCCTTGCAGACGGTTGGCAGCGCCAGGCCGACGGTCACATCCTCCCAGAGACGCGGCGTCTTGCCGCGAATCTCCTCGGTCTGGTACGCGTGCGCGATGCGCCGGATCTCTTCCTGAGTGTAGCAGTGAGGGTCGGCGGGCTTGTACTTGCCGCGCTCGCGCGCCGTGTCGCGCTCGGTGCGGAAGCACCAGGAGTCGGCCTCGCAGACGAGCTCGCCTCGCTGGTTCTCGAAGGTGGTCCGGTAGATCTGCTGGATGGCCCGCTTGGCAAAGGCCGAGGGCTTCTCGACCAGGTCCTTGAGCACGCTCTGGCCGATGACCCGGTCGCCTTCATGGATGTCCCGCTTCCACCGGAAATCGCTGCCCGCGTACATGGCATGGACGCCCGCCAGTCCGCCGACGTAGCCCGAGACGATGCGGTCCATCGCGAAGAGAATCGTGGGCGGCGCGACGCCCCCCTCCGCCCAGTAGGGGTTCCGGTCCCCGATGCCATGCGCCCAGTGGCGGATCGCGTCCCGAGTGGCGACTTCGATATAGGGCTCGGGGCGCCGCACCGGCTGGCCGATGCGGGCACGGAGAGACGCCAGGGCTTCGGGAGTGATCGTGGGGAATCTGGTCGGCGGCATGCGGCAATTGTGGGCGTGGCCCGGGCGAGGGTCAAGGCATGATGTAGTATCGCTGCATGCTGCCCGCATGCGCCACGCTGAACGTTCTCTTCGTCCTGGCCCCTTGGGGCCCGGATGACGGGGCTTTCCGCGGGACCCTCATTTCGTGTATTGTCTTCCCCACCCCGCCCGGCAGCCGGGAGCGGGGACATCGTCCTTGGAGGGAGCGTGGCCGTGCCGAATTTCATGGACCCGGCGAGCGGGGTGTTCGGAGAGGAAGCCTTCCACCAGCTGCTCACCCGCGAAGCCAGCCGCGCCACTCGCTACCAGGACTTCTTCTCCGTATGCCTGATCCAGCCCGACGGCGTCGGTCCCGAGCAGGACGAGCCGATTCAGCAGGCAGTGTCTCGCAAGATCGCCCAATTCCTCCGCTCCACGGACGTCGTGGCGCGCACGCGTGAGGGCATCACCATCCTCCTGCTCAATACTCCCGACGCCGACGCGATACGTGTGGCCGAGCGGATCCGCTCCCACGTCGAGAACGTCTCGTTCCAGCCGGATCCCGCCGGGGCCGCCCGCCGCGTGACCCTCTCGGTCGGCCTCGTCTCCTTCCCGCGCGACGGCCACAACGAGACCATGCTGCTCTCACGCGCCCAGGCCCGCGTCAAGAATGCCTCGGAGCGCGGGGGCAATCAGGTCGTCTCGAGCAACAGCGCCTAGCAGGCCGCGCAGAGCCGGGAAACCAAGAGGCCGGGGAGCGCTCCCCGGCCTCTGACGTTTCAGATGGTGGACGATACTGGACTTGAACCAGTGACCCCCGGCATGTGAGGCCGGTGCTCTGCCAACTGAGCTAATCGTCCGTGATAGGAAAGCTACACAGTTAGCGGCCGTGCGTCAACCACTGCTGTGGAGCACGGGGCGCAGGCCGCGAGACTTGGAGGATCGGAGCGGTGCCTCAGAAGGATGAGCGGAGCGATGTGGCGGTCATCCAGCCACCGCGACTCCGCGCCGCCTCTCCTGGCAGAGCGCAGAGCGAAAGAGGCAACCGCGTGCGATCAGGCGACCGCGAGACGCTGATCTGGTTCGAAGTCGAAGGCGCCCGGCGGGCCCGCCGTCCTGAACGGGCACGCGCAAGCCTCTTCCACGGCCGCGAGCGCACTCCAGCACTCTCTCAGGTAGGCCTGCTGGGTCGAGGACATCTTGGTCCCGGCCTCGTGACGCGAGAAGAAATAATTGAGATGCGCGAACGAGGGAAGGGCCTGTGCCAGATCCGTTTCGAGCCGCGCTATGGCAGGCTCGACTGCCCCGGGGTTGAAGAGGAACGTATACACCTCGCTCTCCACTGCATGGCCGTCGCGCAGGTCGCTGATGAACGTACGCAGGAGGTCGCAGTCGAGCTGAAGGGCGAGCGCCGGCGCCCCGTTGACCTTCCCATACTGCTTCAGACCCCCGAGGGGTTCGAAGCCAAAGGCCTTCCGGTAGAAGACCGCGTGATGCGGGTTGATCGCGATGCAGAGGTCGCTCACGTCCGCCATCTGGATCGAGTAGAGAAGCACCATCCGGATCAGCCGCAGGAGGATCGCGAGTCCCGACTTCTGATAATCCGGATGGACGGCCAGCCCGGAGACTTCCGCCAGCATCCGCTGCTCGCCGCGAAGCCCCTTGAGCTCGTCCGCGTAGATCTCCTCCATCGGAAGCCCAAGTCGAGAGTCCACGATGACCGTGACCGTCGCCACCACGCGATCATCGTCCCGGACGACAAAGACCCGCGTGAACGGGAGCGCGTGGTGAACGCTCAGGCGCCATCCGGAAGGATGGGGATCCATGTAGCCCTGGGCCACGTACTGGTCATGCTGCAGCCGGAAGGCCTGGTCGAGAGCGCGGCGATCGGTGGCGAGGCCGAAGTCGAGGCGGTCCGCGATCTGATCTCGCTCGAACCAGCACGCCTTCATCCGCGAGCCCCGCGCCCGGGATGGCAGCGTCGTCGTCTCTACCCTCGGGGCTTCAGCCAGCGATGTCGACATCGACATGTCCCTCCCCTGTCTGGAGCGCCTGCTCTCCCGGGGCGGGACCCGCCCTCTCTTCGGCAACCCAGCTGTCAGGACTCCTGTGGCTCCTGACCTGTGGCTTTGCGCCCCGGCCTCGCGACCGGTATGCCTTTGTCGGAAGAAGGCTTCCGAGGAAGCTGTTGCTACGACTATGCCACCCGCATTGCCGCCATGGGACGCCAGCGGTCACCAACAAAATCACGACGATGGATCCTCCGTTCGTCTCGACGGATCGAGGCTCGGCCGTCAGACTCATGACGTGTCAGGTTCGTCAGTCGTCAAGCTGACACCACTGCGGAGCGGATTCTCGACTTAGGGACCCCCTTTCGAGACGGCATCGCGGAGGGCCGGATTAGTGCGAATGACCCACCATCGCTTGGCGCGCTGAATGGGGTTTCGATTGCCTCGGCGCAGGTAGCCTGTCTTGTACGTCTGCACAAGCGGGTCGAACTGGGAAAAATGTGGCGCGATCT
>WNGF01005031.1_pt1 | contig 22150 bp, 16 predicted proteins | sample 5400641 | NCBI WGS metagenome assembly WNGF01 (sample SAMN13153371, study PRJNA577476) | soil metagenome | isolation source: 80 cm soil or saprolite under grassland replicate 2 | place: USA:California | collected 2016-06-15 | reverse complement strand
GCGGACCTGTTACGCGCCTTCCCCTACGACTTCCTGTACGGCAACATCGCGGCCGACACGTCGATCGCGAAGAAGTACGCCCCCGTGGGCCGGCACTGCCACGCCTGGCACGTCGGCCAGGAGATTTTCGACCTCGCGCCGACGGAACCGCTGCGCGCCTTCGGGCTCGGGTACCTGTCGCACCTCGCCGCCGACAGCGTGGCCCACAACTTCTTCGTGCCGCGCCAGCTCGTGCTCACCTCGAGCACCGCGGCGCTCGGGCACAGCTACTGGGAGAGCCGGTTCGAGACCCATCTGGGGGACGCCTACGCGAAGGAGGCGAAGGAGCTCATCCTCCAGGACCATACGCCGAGCGACACGCACCTCGACACCATCATATCGCCCACGCTGTTCAGCGTCCGGACCAACCGACGGTTGTTCCGGGGGATGGTGCATCTGACCGAGAGCGAGAGCTGGCGCTGGGCGTTCCAGCTGATGCTCGAGAACACGCGCTGGGACCTCCCCGACGAGGACGTGGAGCGCCACATGGCGGTGGCGTTCGAGTACGTGATGGAGCTCTTGGGCGAGCAGGACGCCGCCGCCCGCCGGCTCGACCCGGCAGGCGACAAGGCGCTCAGGCTCGCGAAGCACATGCGGCGGCAGGCGCTGCGCGAAGGCGGCCGGGAGGACCCGGAGCGCATGGAGCAGACGGCGGAGGAGCACTTCGGGCTGCCCGCACCGGCGCTCGCCTACTGGCAGGCGTCGCAGGCGCAGCGACCGTGGCGGGACCGCGACTCTACACCGGCATAGGCACCCCGGCGCCTTCAGAACGCCAGACTCAGGCCGAGTCGCACGGAGCGCGGCGACCCGTACGCCGTGAGCGGGTGTGTAAAGTCTTCCGCCGCGCGGCGGTACATCGGCAGGAGCTCGCCCGGCCCCTCGACGACCCCGTTGCCATCGAGGTCGGCGTACGCGCGGTACCGCGGCGATTCGTACGGAATCGGATCCGAATTGGCCGCGTAAGCGGCCTGTGCCATCGCCTCGATGGCAGCCGAGTCGGGAGCCGGCGTGCCCGTGTCGCGCCGCAGCGCGACGACGTTGCGCCGATCGAGCACGTTGCGCACATCAAGGTAGACCTGCGCTGTCCGCGCGCCGATTCGGAACGCGCGCTTGAGCAAGGCGTCAATCGAAATCTGGGCCGGCAGTCGGACGGCCGAGACATTGGCAAACGGCAGGCCCGATCGGTATTGCATTACTCCCGTCGTCTGCACGGCACCCGGGAGCCGCGCCCGTGCGACCACGATCAACCGCTGCAGATCGGCCGTGATCGACGTGTCCCCAACCGGCAGACGAAGCCCGTTCGCCGAGCGGTAGGTCGCGCTCTCCAGCTCATAGGTTGCAGTCACTCGAGCCTCGTCCCCGAATCCCTTCTCCAGCGAGGCTTCGATGCCGGTCACGCTCATGTCATCGCCGTTCGCGATTCGGCTGGAGTCCGCGAAGGGCGCCGCGGCCGATGCGGCGAGATCGTCGAACTGGTTGCCGAACACACCGAGGCGAATCGATCCGTGGGTCCAGGGTCGCGCCCGGAACCCCAGCTCGCCCCAACCGACGCTCTCGTAATGCAGATCAGCGTTCCCCCACCGAAACCGCCCGCCTGCGAGCGTGTCGTCGAAAGCGATGTTCGACAGGAACTGCAGGTCGGGGAATTGACTGGCGCGCGCGGCGTTCGCGTACAGCGTCAGACCGGAAACGGGCAGCGTCAATCCCACCGCCGGACTCATGGCGATCCGGAGCCCGCGTGCCGCCCCATCGTGCGGCGCGAGTCCCTCGATCTGCAGGCCGCCAGCGAGCACCGCGCCCCGTATTCTCCCCTGCAGCTGGACTCCCACGGTCACCGAGATCGGCGCCGCGTTCGCCGTCGTAGGGGCCGGCACGGAGTCCCCCACTGGGAGGAACGCGAGCACCCGCTGGAACGCCCGGAGGTGACCAAGTGCCACGGCCGCGTCCCCGGATACCGTGAACCGGGCACTCGGAGCCGCAGTGACCGAGACATCAAGACGTGCTTCACGGTATTGGCTCCACAAGAGAGTCCCGCGCGAACCGCCGCCGAGAAAGAATGCGGGAACTCCCCACGGTGTCCGATCGCTGTACGTGGGCTCCGAGAACCCAGGCACCGCCACCTGCGCCGCGACGGTGTCTCGGGCGCGAGCCAGGTCAAGCCCCCGGATATCGTACGGCCCCCCGAGGCCCCAGAACCGATAGTGCGCCGGCCCAGTCAACTCGCCCTGCGTCAAGCTGCGCGTGAAGTAGCTCAACCGAAGCGCGCCCGTGACCATCTGTGCGCTGCGGCGCAACTCGGCGGCGAGGAGCGTGGCGTTGAGTCGGCCAGCCGGGCCCGCCTCGGAGTCGTACTTGAACACAGGGTCGAAGAGCAGCCGGTCCTCCCGTGAGTGCACGCCCAGGAGTTGGAGGGTCCGCGCGGCGTCCAGGGACACGGTCACCTTGGCCGCGGCGTCGAGCCACTCGCCGGTGTTGTGGGTCAATTCCCAGGGTGCCGGCGTTCGTGGGTCGCCGACGGGCGCGTTGTGCGCTTGCGCTTCAACGTTTCCCGTTCGGTCCAAGACGCCAAAGATCCGGGCGCGACCGATGAGCGGGCCGTCCACACCGGCGACGACACGATCGAAGCCGAGGTCGGCGGGGCCCGAAAGCGGGCGATCGGTGTCGTAGCGAATCCAGCCCCGCCGGTGCTCGCCACCGGTCCGCGTCACGAGCGCGGACACGCCCGAGAGAGCCCTGGTGGCGTCGCCACCCAGCCATGCCGGGGATAGCACTGCCTCCTGCAGGAACTCCGGCGGCACGCGCAGGCCGAGCGGTGTCGTCGACGCGTCGTATGGACTTCGCACGGGAATGGCGTCGACGAGAACCCCGACGCTTCCTAACCGGCCCGCCCGGTAGCTCTGACCCGTCTCGCCGCTCCACAACGCGGCCGCATCGGCCACACGATTGATGGGGAGCGCCGCCAGGTCCGCGTCGGAAAACCGCCGACGCGCGCTGATCAAATGGGGATCCACCAGCGGTGCCGGCACCCGCGGCGTCGCATGCATGGAATCCAGCGGCAGGAAGAAATCCTGCTCGGTCTCGGTGCCACCATATGCGGGCACGCTGTCCCGCCCGGCCTCGGCATACCCCACCGCGGTCACGCGTACAGCATGGTAGCCGCTCGGCACGGCATGGATGCGATACCGTCCCTTGTAATCGGTCAAGCTCCAGAGCGCCGTGCCTACCACTTCGACCCGAGCCTCCGCCAGACCCACACCGCGGCCCCATGACTCTCGAACGCGCCCGACAAGGTCCCCGGCCGTCTGGGCGGCGAGGACCCGCGGCGCCACAAGCAACAGCATCACGCGGCCCAAAGCGGTCATTGTGGAATCCGGAAATACCAGAGATCGGCCGGGCCGTCGCGCAGGCCTTCGGCCATGACGGCATCGCCCGCCGGCGCGAGCGCGGGATGCCGATAGCGGTAACCACTGTCGGGCAATACCGACTCGGCGCCCGTCTGCAGGTCCACGACGCGGAGGAACCCGCCGCTGTCGTCTTGCACGGGGCCCGCGACCGGATCCACCCGGTAAGAGACGCCGCCTCCGACGACGGCCACCAGCCGGGTGCCGAGTAGGCGTGCATCGCGAGCGATTCCGGCCGCTCCGAAATCGTGCACGACGGCGCTGTCGCCCGTCGTCAGCACCCGATGAAACACCCGCGCATCGCCGGCGAGCGTGTAATAGACGTCGTTCCCGGACGGCCCGGCTGCGACCCCAGATGCGGGGAACGTCCCGGGCACCACGGTCAGGGTCGCCGGACTCGTTCCAAGGTCGATGAGCACGACGTCTTGTCCGAGGCGCACCGGTCGGTACGGACACGAGGTGCAATCTCGCACAATCGTGGCGGCGGTCCCGACCGCGACCAGCGTGTCCCGGCTGAGCCAGCCGAGATGGGTGGCGGTGTGGTAGAAGTGCACCCCGGGGACGACAAAGGGCAAGCGGAACACCGCCTGGAAGACGCCGGGTGCGGTGGGATCCGTCACAAAGATGATCGCGCTGTCCGGCACGGCGAACGCGCCGGGCGGAAGGTGCTCGCCCACGAAGGCGAGCCGCCCGTCGGCCGCCGCCGCGGGCCAGTTCGAGTGCATCACGGAGTCGGGAGCCCGGTGGTGCAGACACGGCAAGGCGCGCCGTGTGCCGCCCTCCGGCAGGATGCTTGCGAGGCAACGGTCGTGAAAGCGGTCGTCGCTGGGCTCGAACGCGTAGATCACGCCGGTGCCCACGGGCAACCAGCTCGGAAACAGATCGCTGCCAGCGCCATACGTGACCCGATGGAACGCGCCGCTCCCAAAGCCAGGCGCCGCGGTATAGTCCCGCGGTCGAAACAGTGCGTCGTGTCGGCACCCGAGCATGACGAGCAGCAGGAACGCGACCGCCTTCCTCATGGCCGACGAATCTACGCCTGGTGGTTCGCGCGGCAACGCGACCGGGGGGTCCACGGCCCTTGCTGGGGTCGTCGCCCTGCCCGAGTATTCTCGTGTCGTCGGCCAGGGAGGCCGAAGTGCTATTGGCGAGAGCGTCCGTCGCGGCCGTGTTGGCGCTGGGCACGCCCGGAGTGGCGTGGACCCAACAGAGCCATTTCACGCGTCTCGCGCAGGACGCGCTGCGCGGCGCGGTGGCCTCCTGGTCCGGTCGCGGCTTCGCGCCGATCGGCGCGCTGTGGGTCGGCACGCTCGCGGCGCGCGAGCGGGATTCGCTGGCGCTGCAGCTCGAGAGCAGGGGAGAGTACGTCGTGCTGGGCATGTGCGACGAGGATTGCGGCGACCTGGACTTGCGTCTCGACGGACCCGACGACAAGCAGGTCGCGTTCGACGCCAAGTCCAACGCCCGACCCGTCGTTGGCCTGACGGCGCCCTCCGATGGGATCTACAGGCTGCAGGTGGTAATGCTCGAGTGCTCGACACCGCCGTGCTACTACGGCGTCCAACTGCTGCGCAAGACGACCGGTAGCGGCGACGCCCATTGAGGCAGACCCCTCCGGCTCCTACGCCGCCAGCTTTTCCTCCAGCACCTTCTGCGCCAGCTTCGGATCGGCCTTGCCGCCCCGCCACGACCCCGCTGTCGGCTACCTGGATGAGCCCGAGCGCCTCGGCGACGTTGCGCGGCTCTCCGCCCCGGTCCGCGACCTCGGCGAACACGCGCTTCGCCGCCTGGCCCGAGAGCGTCCCACCCTTCACGAGCGCGATGAGCTGGGCGAGGGCCGGGGGCGGGACCCGCAGCTCCTCGTGGTGATCCTTGGCATCGGCCCGCGCTTCATTGACGACCCAGTTCGCCGCCGCCTTGAACTCGGCGCCGGCCCGCACGACCGCCTCGTAGTAGTCCGCGAGCGCGCGGTCGGCCGTGAGCACGGCGGCGTCGGTCACCGACAGGGCGTACTGGGCCTGGAACCGCTCGCGCTTCGCGGCCGGGAGCTCGGGCAGGGCCGCCCGCTGCTCCCCGACGAACTCCGGGGTGAGCACCAGCGGCGGCAGGTCCGGGTCCGGGAAGTAGCGGTAGTCGTGGCTCGCTTCCTTCGTGCGCTGGGGGCGCACGCCGTTCGTCTTCGAGTCGTAGAGCAGCGTCTGCTGCTCGACCGCGCCCCCGGCCTCGAGGATCGCGATCTGGCGGTCGTGCTCCACGGCGAGCGCCTTCTCGACGTAGGCGAACGAGTTGATGTTCTTCACCTCGGTCTTCGTCCCGAGCGCGGCCTCGCCCGCCCGGCGCACCGAGACGTTGGCGTCCACCCGCAGGCTCCCCTTCTCCATGTCGCAGTCCGACGCTCCGGCGTACTCGAGCACCTGCTTGAGGGTGAGGAGGTAGGCGCGCGCCTCCTGCGGCGAGCGGAAGTCGGGCCCGGTCACGATCTCGATGAGCGGCACGCCGCAGCGGTTCAGGTCGATCGCCGTGTGCTTGGGGAAGCGGTCATGCAGCGACTTTCCCGCGTCCTCCTCGACGTGCAGGCGGACGATCGTGGCCGTCTTGACGATCCCCTCCGGGGTCAGGTACGACAGCGACCCGTCGGTCGCGAGCGGCTGCTCGAACTGCGAGATCTGGTAGCCCTTCGGCAGGTCGGGATAGAAGTAGTTCTTGCGCGCGAAGACGCTCTTCGGGTGCACCGTGCAGCCGAGCGCCAGCGCCGCCCGCACCGCGAGCTTCAGCGCCAGCTCGTTCGGCACCGGCAGCGCGCCCGGGAGGCCGAGACAGACCGGGCAGACGTTCGTGTTCGGCGCAGCGCCGAACGCGGCGGAGCAGCCGCAGAACATCTTCGACGCCGTCCGCAGCTGGACGTGCGTCTCGAGCCCGATGACCGTCTCCCACCGGCCCCCGGTCGTCAGGCCTCCACCGCGGCGGGCGCCACGCGCTCGAGGGCGTACGCCGCCTCGATCATCTCGTCCTCGAGAAACGCCTGCCCGACGAGCTGCCCGCCGAGCGGCAGGCCCTTGCTCCGGCCGATCGGGAGGGACATGGCGGGAAGCCCCGCGAGGTTCGCCGTGACGGTGAAGCTGTCCGAGAGGTACATCGCCACCGGGTCGGCGAGCTTCTCGCCGGCCTTGAAGGCGGCGGTCGGCGTGGTGGGGGTGAACAGCAGGTCCACCCCGCGGTCGAACACGTTGCGGAAGTCCTGGGCGATCAGCGCGCGCATCTGCTGCGCCCTGCGATAATACGCATCGTAATAGCCCGACGAGAGGACATAGGTGCCCACGAGGATGCGGCGCCGCACTTCCGGCCCGAACCCCGCGCCCCGGGTGCTCTGGTACAGCGCGCGCACATCGACCGCGCCGTCGAACCGCGGCCCGTAGCGGGCGCCGTCGTAGCGCGCCAGGTTGGACGAGGCCTCCGCGGGCGCGAGGATATAGTACGTGGCCACCGCGTACTGCGTGTGCGGGAGCGACACCTCACGCACCGCCGCGCCCAGCTCCTTCAAGAGCCGGATCGCGCGGTCGCAGGCGCGCCGCACGGCGGGGTCGAGATCGGGCGGGAAGTACTCCTTCGGGATCCCGATCACGAACCCCTGCAGCGACTCGGGCACGGTGGGAAGGCGGAGCGGATCGCGACCCTCGCAGGTCGAGTCCTTCGGGTCGCGCCCGCTGATCACCGACAGCACGCGCGCCGCGTCGTGCACGCTGCGCCCGACGACGCCGATCTGGTCGAGCGACGAGCCGAACGCGACGAGCCCGTACCGGGACACGCGCCCGTAGGTCGGCTTGATCCCGACGACGCCGCAGAACGACGCCGGCTGGCGCACCGAGCCGCCGGTCTCCGAGCCGAGCGCCGCGGGCACGGCGCCTGCGGCGACGAGCGCCGCCGAGCCGCCGGAGGAGCCCCCCGGCACCCGCGTCTTGTCGGACGGGTGCAGCGTGCGGCCGTACGCCGAGTGCTCGGTCGAGGACCCCATGGCGAACTCGTCGCAGTTCGCCTTCCCCGCGACGAGCGCCCCGGCCGCCTTGAGCTTCGCGATCGCCGTGGCCTCGTAGGGGGAGCGGTAGCCCTCGAGGATCTTCGAGCCGCACGTCGTCGTGAACTCGAGCGTGCAGATGTTGTCCTTCACGACGACCGGCATCCCATAGAGCACGCCCGACGGGTGTGCGACCTTCGCCTGCCGCTCGAGCGACTTCCGGAGATCCTGCGGCGGCGTCAGGCAGGCGTTGAGCCGCTTGGCCCTGATGATGCGCTCGGCCGCTCCCTTCGCGGCGGCGAGCGCTTCGGTGGGTTCGCTCCCTTTCCCCGGGCTCACCGCGACTCCTCCTCAAACTGGCCCAACCTGGGCACGAGGAAGAATCCCTCCCGGAACGCGGGCGCGAGCTCGTCGGGGCCGAACGCGAGGGGCCACGGCTTCACCTCGTCGGGGCGGAACGGCGCCGCGTCAGGCCCGGGCACGAACGGTTTCATCCCCTCGCTCGCGGGGACGGCGCTGATCTGGGCGACGTAATCGAGTATGCGCGACATCTGATCGGCGAGCAGCGGCAGCGTTTCCTGGTCCACGTCCAGCTCCGCCAGCCGCGCGATCTTCAACACGTCCTCATGCGTGACGCTCATGCACTCTCCCACTCGCGCTCGAGCCCCGCATAGGCCACGAGCAGCTGCTTGGTCCCGATCGCCTGATCGTCGAACGCCACCGTGACTTTCAGATCACGCCCGGAGCCCGAGACGACCTGGATCACGCCGCTTCCGAACTTGCGGTGCCGCACGCGCTCGCCGGCCGCGTAGCGCGGCGCGTCCTGCGACGCCGCTTCCTCCCACACCACGTCCGCTTCGACCGGCGCCCGCCGGCAACGCCTCGAGGAACCGCGACGGCTCCGACAGCTCGAGCCGGCCGTTCCGGTACCGCGTGCGGGCCCATGAGAGATACAATTTTTCGCGCGCCCGCGTGAGACCCACGTAACAGAGTCGGCGTTCCTCCTCGAGGCCCCCCGGCTGCCCCACCGCCCGCGCGAGCGGAAACAGACCGTCCTCGAGTCCGGTGAGCGCAACGACCGCCCACTCGAGCCCTTTCGCCATGTGGACCGTCATGAGCGTGACGCCGCTGGGCGCACCGGTCCCCTGGTCCGCCGGCGTCACGAGCGCCGCCTGGGTGAGGTAGCGCTCGAGCAGGGTGGCCGCCGGGCCGCCTTCCGCGTCGGCGTCCTGCTCGGCCACGGCCGCTTCGGCCCACTCCGCCGCGCCGGCGATCAGCTCCTGGACGTTCTCCAGCCGCTCGATGCCCTCCGGACCCTCCTCGGCGAGGTACCGCCCGTAGCCCACCGCGGCCAGCACCTGCTCGAGCACCGTGGCCGGGTCGGCCCGGCTGCAGCGCTCCCGGAGCTCGTCGATCAGGCGTGCGACCGCCCGGAATGCCTCCCGCACGTTCGGGCGGAGCTCGGGGACCCGCTCGGCCGCCCGCGCGACCTCGAGCAGCGGGGTCCCCCACTCGAGCGCGGTCCGGATGAGCTGGGCGAGCGAGGTGTCGCCCAGCCCGCGCCGGGGGACGTTCACGATCCGAACGAACGCCTCGTCGTCCGCCGGGTTGGCGATGAGCCGCAAGTAGGCGAGCACGTCCTTCACTTCGCGGCGCTCGTAGAAGCTCACCGCCCCGATCAGCCGGTAGGGGACGCCGCGGAACCGGAATGCCTCTTCCAACGGCCGAGACTGGGCGTTGGTCCGGTACAGGATCGCCATGCCCTCGTAGGGAACATCCGCCTGCGTCGCGCGGCGCTCGAACTCCGCCGCGAGCCACTCCGCCTCGTCTCGCTCGTCGGCGGCGGTGAGCAGGGTGACGGGCTCGCCGCCCTCCCGGGCCGTGAACAGCTGTTTGCCGAGCCGGCGGGCGTTCTCGGCGATCACGCGGTTCGCCGCGTCGAGGACCACGTGGGTCGAGCGGTAGTTCTGTTCGAGCTTGATCAGCGTGGCCCCCGGCAGGTCTTGCTGGAACGACAGCATGTGGCGCACGTCGGCGCCGCGCCAGCCGTAGATCGCCTGATCGTCGTCGCCCACCACGCAGAGGTTGGCGTGCTGGGCGGCGAGCAGCTTCACCAGCTTGTATTGTGCGGCGTTCGTGTCCTGGAACTCGTCCACGAGGACGTGGTCGAACTTCCGCTGCCAGTAGGCGAGCCGCTCGGGGTGCTCCTGAAACAGCGTGAGCGGATGCAGCAGCAGGTCGTCGAAGTCCATCGCGTTCGCGTGGCGCAGCGCGGCGCCGAGGGCGGCGTAGATCTCCGCCGCCGCGCGCTCGAGGGGACCATCCGCCTGCGCCCCCAGCTCCTCCGGCAGGAGCATCCGGTTCTTGGCGCCCGAGATGATGGCATGGATGACGCGCGGGGGGTTCGCTTTGGGCGAGATCCCCCGCTGCTCGAGCAGGCGCTTGATGAATGACTCCGAGTCGTCCTGGTCGTAGATCGTGAAGTTCGGGCCGAACCCGAGATGGGCGGCCTCGCGCCGCAGCAAGCGCGCCGCCAGCGCGTGAAACGTCCCAATCCACAGGCCCCTGGGATCGGCGCCGAGCAGCAGCGCCACCCGGGAGCGCATCTCGCCCGCGGCCTTGTTGGTGAAGGTGACCGCGAAGATCCGCTGTGGCGCCAGCCCCCGCTCCGTGATGAGGTGCGCGATGCGCGCGGTCAGGACCCGGGTCTTTCCGGAGCCTGCGCCGGCGAGGACAAGCAGCGGTCCGCCCGGGTGCCGGACGGCGGCTTCCTGCTGGGGGTTGAGCGGGAGGGTCATGCCTTTCGCACGCTCACGTGAGGCTTTCGGCTGCGGTGGCCAGCGGGAATTCGAGCACGAACACGGTTCCTTCTCCTGCCGGCGCGGCATGGTACGTGAGTCGCCCGCCGTGCTGCTGCTCCACGATGCGGCGCGCCAGCGCGAGGCCGATCCCCCACCCGCCCGGCTTGGTCGAGATGCCCGGCTCGAACAGCTGCTCCCGTACCTCGGATGGCACGCCGGGTCCGTCGTCCCGCACGCTCACGCGGGCGGTTGCTCCGGCGGCTTCCACGGTGACGTCGATCCGGCCGCCGCGGCCGGAGAGCGCGTCGATCGCGTTTTTCAGCACCGCCTCCAGCGCCCATTCGACGAGCACCGGGTCGCCCAGCGCGGTTGGGCCGGGCCCCGTTGCGGCGAGCGACAGCACGACCGGGCTCGCGAGCGTGGGGAGGCGCGGGCGGAAGTAGCCCACCACCCGCTCGGCGACCGCCCCGAGGCCGATGGGCTCACGGCGCGCGGGGCGGCCCATCCGCTCGAACCGCCTGGCGACCCGCTCGAGGCGCTCTTCATCGGCTCGAAGATGGTCCACGAGCTCCGCGGCAGCGGTACCCGGGTTTTCCTGCATGTAGTCAATCCATCCCATGAGGCTCATCAGCGGCGTACCGAGTTGATGCGCCGATTCGCGGGCCATCGCCACCCACAGCCGGTCCCGCGCCGCCGCGACCTGCGCCTGATACGCCCAGAGCGTGAGCAGCGCGAGGCACAGGAACACGGCGGTCTGGAGCGCAGCGAGGAGCACGAACCGCCGCGCCCCGGGCAGCCGGCCGTAGTGGATGGTGCCGACCCCCGGCTGGACGATCGGCGCGTTCACGGCGTCGAGCTCGGCGATCCACTGCCGCAGCGCCGCGGAGTCCGCGTCGTGCGGGAAGGGACGGGGCGCGTTGTCCAGTGCGGTCACCCGCCCGGCCGTGTCGGTGACCGCGATCGGGATGCCCAGCGCGCGGACCTGCGCGGCGAGGTCGAGCAGCGCGTCGGTGGCGGCGTCCGCCCGGGGGTCGTTCAGCGCCGCGAACACGCGGCCGAGCAGGCGACTCGTGCCGCGGGCGTCGTCGCGCAGGTGGCGCGCCACCACCCACGCGTAGCCGAAGGTGATCCCGCCCAAGAGCAGCGCCAGCCCGACCACCGCGGGAGCCCCCGCCCGGCGCAGTCGGTCGCTACGCGCCACCGGGCGGAACCAGCCGGTCGATCCCCGCATAGGGAGCGAGCGCCGCCGGGAGGACGACGGACCCGTCCGGCTGCTGGTGGGTCTCGAGCAGCGCGGCGATGGTACGCGGCAGCGCCACGCCCGAGGCGTTCAGGGTGTGCACGAGCTCGGGCTTGTCGCCGGGCTTCGGGCGGCAGCGAATGGCGGCGCGCCGCGCCTGAAAGTCGGTGAACGTGCTGGAGCTCGAGCACTCGAGCCAGGCGCCGACGGCGGGGGCCCAGACTTCGAGGTCGTAGGTCTTCGCGCTCGCAAACCCGACGTCGCCGGCGGCGAGCAGGACCACGCGATAGGGCAGCTCGAGCCGCCGCAACACCTCCTCGGCGTGGCCCGTGAGCCGCTCGTGCTCGGCCGGCGAGTCCACCGCGCAGCAGAAGCGTACCAGCTCCACCTTGTCGAACTGGTGCACGCGCAGCAGCCCGCGCGTGTCCTTGCCCGCGGCGCCCGCCTCCCGCCGGAAGCACGGCGTGTAGGCGACGTACGCGCGCGGCAGGATGGCGCCGTCCACGATCTCCTCGCGGTGCAGGTTCGTCACGGGCACTTCCGCCGTCGGAATGAGGAACAGGTCGTCCGGCTCGGTGCGGTACGCGTCCTCCTCGAACTTGGGGAGCTGCCCGGTGCCGGTCATCATCTCCCGCCGGACCACGAACGGCGGCTCCACTTCCACATAGCCGTGCTCGCGCGTGTGCAGGTCGAGCATGAAGTTGACGAGCGCGCGCGCGAGCCGCGCGCCGCTCCCGACGAACACCGGGAAGCCCGACCCGGCGAGCTTCGCACCCCGCGCGAAGTCCACGATCCCGAGACGCTCGGTGATCTCCCAGTGCGGCTTCCCGCCCCGCGGCGCGGGCTCGCCCCAGGTCCGCACGACCGCGTTGTGCGATGCGTCGCCGTCCGGCAGCTCGGGCAGCGGCACGTTGGGGACGAACAACGCTTTCTGCTCGAGCTCCGCCTCGACGGCACGCAGCTCGCCCTCGAGCCCGCTGATGCGCTCACCGAGCTGCTGGCGCTGCCCGCGCACCTCGACCGGCAGCGCGCCCTGCTCTTTCATCAGGCGCGCGTCCGCCTTCGCGGCTTCGTTGCGCTCCGCCTTCAGCTGGTCCAGCCGCCCCGTGAGCGCGCGGCGCCGCATGTCCAGCGCTTCGAGCTCGTCGAGCAGCTTCGTCACGCTCGCATCGCCCCGGCGGGCGAGCGCGGCCCGCACCTGCTGAGGCGAGGCGCGCAGCAGCTTCAGGTCGATCACCGGCTTACTGCTTCGGGATGCCCGGCTCGAGACCGCGGTAGCCGCAGTTCTCGTCGACCAGGATCTTGAAATCGATGCGGCGCGCGGTCGTGTCGATCGCCAGCACTTCCAGCTTGGCGAACAGCGACACGGTTGCGCCGAACAGGCAGTTCGTGATGGGCCGCGAGCGCACCAGCGCCACCGTCCCCGAGTCCAGGCGGAACGGTTGGTCGAGCAGGTAGCCGCCGGTGGGCGCGAGCTTCACCCCATCAAACGGGCCGGACGCCTGCTGCAACCCCGACGCCTTGCCCAGCCCCACGGTGCCGGTCGGGAGTAAGACCGCCCGCTCGAGCGAATCGAGGTTGAACGCGAAGTCGAAGCTCGCCGATTGATCGGTGCGCACCGCCTGCCGCCCGCTGAGCACGTACGCCGACGGCGTCGAGATGGGCGTGCCGTTGAGCGCGTACAGCGACACGGTGTCCACCACGTTCGACAACTGCGCCTGCGGCAGGCCACTGGTGTCGCCGCACGCGGCGGCGAGCAGGCTGAGGCCGGAGACGGCGAGGATCGGCGCGGCGCGACGCAGACGGGCAGACATCCAGTGCCGGAGAAGATACAGGACGCCGTCAGTGGGTCAACCCACGGTGGCTGCTTGACTTCACCATCGCCCAATCCTAGGTTGGCCGCCGTATGGCGACGATCCGGGAAGTGGTCGAGGCGTTCGGCCGGCACGGCGGCGTCGACGCCGTGGTGGTGGTCGGCCGCGACGGGTTGCCGATCGATTCCCGCACCGGGAACGGCGTCGACGCCGACAACGTCGCCGCCCTACTGCCCTCGGTCATCAACGGAATGGCGCAGCTCGGCCAGGCGGCGGGCCGGGGGGAGTTCGGGACCGGCGTGCTCGAGTTCGACGACGGACTGGCCGTGGTGGCCGTGCTGAGCGACGACGCGCTGCTCGTCGTACTGGTCCAGCCGTCCACCAACGTGGGCCCGCTGCTCTACGACCTCCGCCGCCACCGCTCGGCGATCGCCGGCCTGCTGTGAGCCGGGGCCGGCGTGCTACGCCGCGGCCCCGTCGTACCGCCGGCGCGTAGTCCCTGTGCCTCAATCCAGCCGCCACCTCCTCGTCGTGGACGACGAGCCGCACATCGGGCTGCTGCTGCGCCCCCATCTGGAGCGGCTGGGTTATCGCGTGAGCCTGGTGCGCACGCTGACGCAGGCGCGCGGCGTGCTGGCCGACGCCCGCGCCCCGGTGGACGCGCTGCTCCTCGACCTGCATCTCCCCGACGGGTCCGGGCTCGAGCTGCTGCGCGAGCTGCGGCACGCCGCCACGACCCGCGACCTGCCCGTGATCGTGCTCACCGCCGAAGGCGAGGACCGCATCCTGAACGAGGCGGAAGGGCTAGGCGCCACGCTGCTCACCAAGCCGTTCAGCCCCACCAAGCTCACCGCGCGGATCGCCGGGATGCTGGGCGACGCACCGGAGAGCCTGGACGGCCCGGCGTGAGCGTCTGGGCCGCGATTCTGGCCGGGGGTTCGGGCACCCGCTTCTGGCCGCTCTCGACGCCGCAACGCCCCAAGCAGCTACTCCCGCTCGCGGGCGACCGCCCGCTGCTCGTGCAGGCGGTCGAGCGGCTCGACGGGCTGGTCCCGGCCGACCACATTCTCATCCTCACGGGCCCGTTTCTCACGGACCAGGTCGCGGCGCAGGTGCCGCAGGTCCCGCGCGCCCAGATCCTCGCCGAGCCGCGCGCGGCGTCCACCGCCCCGGCGCTCGCGTGGGCGGCGCAGTGGATTTCGCAGCGCGACGCCGGTGCCCAGATGCTCTCCCTGCACGCTGACTGGGCGGTCGGCGACGACCGCGCGTTTCGCGCGGCTGCGCGGAACGCGCTGGGCGTCGCTCACGAATACGACGTGCTGGTCACCGTGGGCGTGAAGCCGGCGCGCAACGAGACCGCCTACGGCTACATCGTGCCGGGCAAGCCGCTCGGCGGCGCCCGTGCGGTGCGCCGCTTCGTCGAAAAGCCGAGCGCGGCGCGGGCGGCGCTGCTGCGGCGGCGTGGGGCGCTCTGGAACACGGGCCTCTTCGCCTGGGGCGCCGCGCGCTTCCTCGGCGAGGCCGGCGCCTACGCGCGCGAGCTCCGGGCCGGGTGGCCGAAGCTCGGCGCCGGGGACGTCGCGGGCTTCTTCGCCGCGGTAACGCCGGCACCGGTGGACATCGCGGTGCTCGAGCGCACCAAGCGGCTCGCCGTGGTCACCGGGACGTTTCGCTGGGACGACATCGGGTCCTGGGACGCGCTGCTGCGGATCCGCCCGACCGACTCGCGCGGCAACGTGGTCGTCGGCAACGTGACCCTGGGCGACGACGTGCGGCGCTCGGTGATCTGGTGGGACAGCGGGCACGTGGCGCTGGTGGGCGTGGAGGACCTGGTCGTCGTGCGCGCGAACGGCCACACGCTCGTCATGCCCACCGGTCGACCGGAGCGCCTGAAGCAGCTGGTGCAGCGGCTGTGACGCCGGGCGCGCCGGCCCTGTACTTGCTGGACCCGGAGCCCGCCCCCGCGTGGGCGCCGTTCGCCGGCGTGCGGCCCCTCTGCGAGCTGCGCGCGGGGGCGCACCTCGTCCGGGAGCGGTGGGAAGCGTTCGTCGGTGCGGAGGCCGCGGCGATCTTCGCTCTCCCCCACCTCTCCGGGTTCGTCGAGCCCGGGGTGCCAGCGGTGCGCGCCCGGCACGCCGTGACGGGACCGGCCGTGATCGGGTCCTCGACCTTCGCCCCGCGCGGCCGCGCGCCCGCGTGGCCCGCGGGCGCGTTCCGGCTCAGCTGTCAGGGCGTGACGGTGGGTTGGGGCGTCGGCCCCGGGGCTGGCTGGGACGGCCCGCAGGCGCACGCCGCGACCGTCGAGGTCGCCGGCGTCGTGCTGCACGGGGTGTACGATCTCATCCCGGCGCTCGAGCGGCTGCTGGCCGACGACCTGGCGGCATCGCTCGGTGAGACCGCCCCTATCCCCCGCGGCAGCACCGTGATCGGCGACCCGAGCCTGCTCGCGCTGCGCGGCGCCGCCGTCGAGCCGGGTGTGGTGTTCGACACGACCGCGGGTCCGGTCGTGCTCGAGAGCGGCGTCGCGGTGCGCGCGGGCACGCGGCTCGAAGGGCCGCTCTGGGTGGGCGCGCACACGCAGCTGCTCGGCGGGCCGATCAAGGGCTCGGCGCTCGGCCCGCACTGCAGGGTCCGGGGCGAGCTCGCGTCGTGCGTGTTTCTGGGCTTCGCCAACAAGGCCCACGACGGGTTCGTGGGGCACTCGGTGATCGGCCGCTGGGCGAATCTCGGCGCCGGCACCATCACGTCGAACCTGAAGAACACCTACGGCCCGGTCCGGCTCGACGTCGCCGGGGCGCCGATCGAGACCGGCCTGCAGCTGTTGGGCAGCCTGATCGGCGACCACGCCAAAACGGCGATCGGCACATTGCTGGGCACGGGCAGCGTGATCGGCGCCGGCGCGAACGTGTTCGACGCCGTGCGTCCGCCCAAGTACGTGCCGCCCTTCGCCTGGGGGGCGGGCCCGGGCGGCGGGCGGGTCACCCGAGAGGGCTTCCTCAAGACCGCCGAGCGCGTGCTGCAGCGGCGCCAGGTCGCGGTGGACGAGGCGACGCAGGCGATGCTCGGGCGCATCTACGACTGGGCCACGCGCTGAGCGCCGGTCCGGCCCCGGCGGTTGCCCGACCCGCCCGCCCCGCGCACATTGTTGAGTTCGGCGTGACGACCAGCATGGCCCACAAGACCGATCAGTACCGCACAGTCGGCAAGTTCGAGCTGCACGAGCTCATCGGCGAAGGGGCGATGGGCGCCGTGTGGAAGGCCTACGATTCCGTCATCCGCCGTTACGTCGCGCTCAAGATCCTGAGCGGCGCGGTGGGGCGGTCGCCGGACGCGCGCGACCGGTTCCTCCGGGAGGCCCGCGCCGCCGGCGCGCTGCAGCACCCCAACCTCATCACGATTTACGATCTCGGCGAAGCCGACGGCCAGCTCTTCATCGCGATGGAGCTGGTGGACGGACGCGACCTGAGCACGCTGGTCGCGATGCACGAGCCGCTCGCGCTCGAGCGCAAGCTCGACATCGCGATCGAGGTGTTGCAGGGGCTCGCGTACGCGCACGAGCGCGGCGTGATCCACCGCGACGTGAAGCCGTCGAACGTCCGGATCGCGTCCGACGGGGCGGTGAAGATCATGGACTTCGGCATCGCGCGGCTGCAGTGGGCCGACGTCACCGGCTCGGGCTCGATCGTCGGCACACCGACCTACATGGCGCCGGAGCAAATCACCAACGGCCCGATCACACCCGCCACCGACTTGTTCGCGGTGGGGTGCCTCCTGTACGAGCTGCTCTCGTACCGGAAGCCGTTCGAGGGAGAGACGGTGCACGGCGTGCTGTACCAGGTCCTCACCACCGATCCGAAGCCGCTCCGCACCATGGCGCCGTCGATCCCCGCCGCGCTCGAGCGGGTCGTGGCCAAGGCGCTCAACAAGATCCCGGAGGACCGCTACGAGACCGCCCGGCAGATGCAGTCGGCGCTGTTCGGCATCCGGGCGGCGCTCTCGGGGGCCTCCGACGCCACCGCGCGCATGACCCTCCGGTGGACGCCCATCCCGGGCGCCGCCCTGCGGCTGGTCACCCGGGCACCGCTCAAGTGGCGCCTGGCGGCGCTCGCCGCCCTGGGCATCGTGGTGACGATGCTCTACTACGTGGCGCGCCAGCCGTCGTCGGCGGCCGCGCCGCCCCCGCCGGACGAGGGCGGGCTCACCACCGTCGCTCTGAACCAGGTCGTCGCCGCTCCGCTGCCGGGCGGGCTCAACCCCGCCCTCGTCGCGCAGCGCGACTCGGCGCTCGCCGCGCGCGACCGGGCGCAGCGCGCGGGCGCGATGAAGAACAACGTGCCCTCGCTGCTCCTGGCGGAGACGATGCTGCACGCCGCCGAGCACGCCGTGCGGAGCGGCGACCTGGCGCACGCGGCGACGGGCTACCTCAGCGCGGTGGCGCAGTACCGCACGGCGCTGGGGGAGGCAGAGGCGTTGCGGCAGGAAGCGGAGCACGCGATCGGGCGGGCCACCCCGGTCGTGCGCGCGCTGGCGACGCGCCCCGAGGCGGGACGCGCCGCCACGTCGCTGCAGCGCGCCGAGTCGCTCCACGACGCGATGGACTTCACGCTGGCGAAGCTGGCCGCCCTCGACGCCGAGCAGGTCGGCGTGGCGGCGGGCGTGGCGCCGGCGTCGCCGCAGCCCCTCGAGGCGCGGGCCGCGATCGAGGTCCTGCTCGAAGATCTCGCCCGCGCGATGGCGAGCGAGCGCGTGGCGAACGTGCGCGTGCTCTACCCGGGGATGACCGATGCGGAGCGCACGAGCTGGGAGGCGTTCTTTCGGAGCGCGACTGGGCTCACCGCACGCTACACCGTGAAGAGCCTCTCCGTCAGCGGCAACGAGGCGACCGCCGTGGTCGACGCGGTGTACGGGTTCGCGCCCGCCGGCGGCGGCGCGCAGCGCGAGGAGCGGCCGCACTTCAGCATGCGGTTCGCCAATACCCCGAACGGCTGGCGGCTCACCACCGTCAGCGAGGTCCGCTGAACGCCTACACGCCTAGGCGTCTGGGCGTCTAGGTTTTAGTCCCAGGCGCGCTCGGTTGGGGGCGGCGGCGGCGGAATGGGAAGGGAGTCCGCCCGAGGCGTCGGCGGCCCGACGCGCCGCAGCGTCACCGGTCGCTCGAGGTCGCCCCCCGAGAGCGTGAGCTTCTCCCCGTCGAGCCGCATCCCGTAGACCTGCCAGACGCCGTCGCCGAGCGCGATCCACAGGCTGTCCCCCACCACCCGCCACCGCGCCACCTGGTCGCCGAACTGAGCGGAGCTGTCGCGCCGCACCATGATGTGCCGGATCTCGTCCTCGGTCTTCGCCTGCCACTTCCCTTCAATGTGGACGCGCGGCGACGGGGCGGCGCGTTGTGCCGCGAGCGGGAACGCCGCGGCGCACGCGCAGGCGGTGACGACGAGCCTCAGGGCCGTCATCACGCCGACCCGCTCATGCGCCCGGGAGCACGATCGGGGAGTCCTCGCTGTAGGAGACGGCGAGCTGCGGCTCCCACTTGTGCATCATGGTCACGAAGGACGTCACCAGCTCAGGGTCGAACTCCGAGCCCCCTCGCCCCTCCAGGTAGCCGAGCGCGCGCTCCTGCGGCCAGGCGTCGCGGTAGGGCCGGTGGGTGCGCAGCGCGTCGTAGACGTCGCAGACATGCACCAGCTTGCTGGCGTAATGGCAGTCGCGGCGGAACGTGAGCGTGGGGTAGCCGCCGCCGTTGAGCATGATGTGGTGCTCGTAGGCGACGACGGCGGGGACGTCGAACTCCTCCCCGGACTCCAGAATGATCTGCGCCCCGTCGATCGGGTGCCGGTTCATCATCGCCCGCTCTTCGTCGGTGAAGCGTCCGGGCTTGGTCAGGATCTCGAGCGGAATGCGCACCTTGCCGAGGTCGTGCAGCAATCCGGCGACCCCGAACGTCCGCACGTCGCGCCCGCCCAGCCCCAGGTACTCGGCGAGCGCCATGGCGAGCACGGACACGTTCATCGAGTGGGTCGTGGTGTACTGGTCGAACTCCTTCAACTGGAGCAGCGGGATCATGACGTGCCGGCCGCCATGCATCGCGAGCGCAAGCGAGCGCACCACCGCCTCCGCCTCGGCGAGGGGCACGGCGCCGCCCGCCTTCACTTCGTTCTGCAGCCAGCGCACCGTGTCCGCCTCCTCGCCCAGGGAGTAGCTGATGGTCGCCGTCTGGAGCGGCTCCTCGCCCGCCTCCGGGGCGGCGTCCGCGTCGCCCCGGATCCCGACCGTCCCGTAGCGGATGCTCGAGCGGCGCATCTGCCGCGCCTCCGACGTGTCGATGGCGGACAGGGTCAGGCGCGCCAGCACCTCGTCCAGGAACCCCTCGAAGTCGTCGCGGCTCACGTGGTCCTGGAACTCGAGCCGCTGGACGCCCGCCTGCGCGAGCCGGTGGGCCCAGTCCCAGTCCTTGAGCTCGCGCAGCGGCAGCCGGCCGCACACGATCTCGTCGCCGAGGAACGTGAAGAGCGGGCGCGGCGTGTCGGCCTGGAGATCCTGCAGCTCGCGGTACGCCGCGTCGATCCCGCGCGCCCGGGCCGGATGGCCGTCCGCGTACAGCGTCATCGTGGCGAGCGCCTGCGCGAACGCGGTCAGGAAGGTGACGGGATCGCTCATGGGCGGGGCCACGTCCGGGCGGCGGCGGCGCGGACCTCCGGGTCTCGCGATGCGGTCGCGCGGGCCAGCCGCTCCTGCGCCCGCGGGTCGGCGGACCAGCCCGTGGCGAGGGCCGTCAGCGCGACGAGCAACTGCGGCGACTTGAACGGCAGCCGCCGCTTGCCGAACAACGTCCGGCCGCCGGTCGTGAGTCGCAGCAGCGCCTCCAGCGCGGCCGGGGCGGCGGTGTACCCGAGCGCGCGAATGGCCAGCACGCGTAAGTCGGTCGTGTGCGAGCGGTCGGTCGCGTGGCCCACCAGCAGGGGCACGGCCGCGTCGGGCCACTGCTGCAGCGCCACCCCGAGACCGAGTGCGAGCCGCACCGTGCGCGGATCCCGGTCCTTCAGCGCCGCGAGCAGCGCCGCGTCGCGCTCGACGGGCAGTTTGAGCTGCAGCTTGATCGCCTGCCAGCGCACGCGCGCATCGGGATGGAGCGTGAAGCGCGCCGGCGAGAAGCCCTCCGGGAGCGACCGGAGCTCGTCCAGCAGCGCGATCAGGTTGCGGACCACGTACCAGCGCTCGTCGTCCAGCCGCCCCACGATGATCGGCCCGATCGCGGAGCCCATCCGGGCGAGCTGTCCGAGCAGCCCGCGGCGCGTGCCGCGCGACTCGGCCGCCGCGAGCGCCTCGAGCAACGGGACCGAGAGGGCCGGTGGCAGCCGCGGCACGAGCCGCTCGAGGACCTTGAAGTCCACCGGCTCAGCGGTGACGACGCGGCGCACGATGTCCTCCGTGACGATCCGCTCCCACACCACGCCGGCGGCCGCGTGCGTCGTCGGCAGCTGGTCGAGCGCGTCGAGCACCTGACCGAGCCGCCCGTCCTCGACCATCCGGTCGACCGCCAGGAGCGCCCGCGGCCCGACGCTCTCCACCTCGAGCGCCATCGCCACGACGCGGTCCGGCTCCGCCGAGTATCCGGCGTCCTGGGCGACCGCGAAGATGGGGGCGGCCCGCGCCATCCGGTCGAGCGCCGCACCGTAGGCGCCGGGGTTCGGATCAGGGAGGGACCACCCCGCGAGCAGCCCCCGGACCTGCTCCCGCAGCGCACTGTCGGCCTGCGCCCGGACCTCCGGAGCCCCCGTCTCGGCGTGGGCGGCGAGCTTGGAGAGCATGCGCACCAGCGAGTGGGACAGCTCCTGCTGCGACGCCTCGGCGGCCGCCTTGAGAATTTCGAGCACCGAGTCCACCGTCATGCCGTCCGTCGCGTCGAGGGCAAACCGGCGCCGCTGCATGAAATCGCCGCCCATCTCCACGAGCCGCCGCAGCGTATCGGGCTTGAGGGACCGGAGCAGCCGCGACGTGCGGCGCCGCAGCCCCAGCGCCTCCGGGCCGCCGGTCTTCTTCAACTGCTCCGCGATCTGGAGCAGGTAGCCCACGATCACCTGGTCGTAGCCCGCGGCGGCGTCGCCCTGCGAATGCTCGTCAATCGCGTGGGCGATGACCACGGGCTCGGTGGGCGGCGCTTCCTCGCTGTTGGGCTCCATGGCCATCGCCGCCCGCGCCAGGCCCACCCAGAGCCCCGCCACGCGGGCGTCGCCCGGCGCGCCTGCCGGAGCGCCCTCGTCGACCAGCTCGAGGCGCTCGTACGTCAGCGGGTGCAGCTGCACGTGCTCCCAGGCTCGCAGCCGCTCGGGGGGCCCCAGCCCGAGCGGCTCGCCCACGCGCTCCGCCTCGACCGCGAGCATCTCGAGCACGGCCGCCACCTCGCCCGCGTGCACACCCCGCCGGAAGGTGATCGCCCCGAGGTGGTGCCGGTGCAGCCGTCCGGCGAGCTCGCGCACCACCGGGTGCTTGGGGTCAGAGGCGACCCCTTCGATGACCAGCTGATGGCGCGCCACGCCGAGCGAGATTGTGGAGCGGCTCTCGAGCAGCAGCCCCGCCCGGCGGGCCTCCGACTCGGCGGCGGGCGCGAGCGAGGGATGCCCCCCGGGGTACAGGGAGTGCTTGTGCAGGCCGATCGAGAGATCGATCAGGAAATCCCCCAAGTCGCGCGACAGCGTCGCGCGCTCCCGGCCGCCTGACGGAGGGGGTGAGGGCGCCTCGGGCGTCAGCGGAGACGGGGGAGAGGGCGCGTCCGGCGGAGGCACGCCGACAAGATACGCCAAACGAGAGCGCCCCGGAAAGTCTCCCCCCGGGGCGCCCCTGCG